>JACZCZ010043064.1_pt1 | contig 172812 bp, 154 predicted proteins | sample 8641811 | NCBI WGS metagenome assembly JACZCZ01 (sample SAMN15324610, study PRJNA640507) | soil metagenome | isolation source: intercropping peanut in the first line | place: China: Luxin town, Laibin City, Guangxi Province | collected 2019-07-25 | depth 10cm m | reverse complement strand
GCCTGCATCTTGCGCGCGATCTTGTCGGTCCAGTCGTGCGGCACGTGGCAGTCAGGACACGTCGCGCGAACGCCGGACCGGTTGCTGTAATGGATGGTGTGCTTGAGGTCGGCGAATACGTTGTCGCGCATCTCATGGCAGCTCGTGCAGAATTCCTCCGTGTTCGTCGCCTCGAGCGCGGTGTTGAACCCGCCCCAGAAGATGATGCCGCCGACGAAACCGCCGATCGTCAGAAAGCCGAGGCTGAAGTAGCGGCTCGGCGAGCGCACTACCTGCCACCAGCGCAGCGCGAATTCCTTCAGGCGCTTCATCGCTGTTTCTTTTCCCCGGCCGTGACCTTGCGCTCCCGGTCGAGGATCTGATCGACGTCGAGGAAGCTGTTGCCGACCGGCGGAATGGCATCCGTCTGCGGCACATGGCACTGGGTGCAGAAGTAGCGCCGGGGCGAAATCTCGGCGAGGAAGTCGTACTCGCGGTCCATGAAGTGCGTCGCGCTGACCATCGGTGCGCCGAACTCCGCGTTGCGGACGCGACCATGGCAGTACATGCACATGTTCACGTTGCGCGTGATTTCGTACTTGTCGATCGCGTGCGGAATCGTCGGCGGCTGGCTGGTGTAAGCACGCCCGCGCTTGATGTCGAAGTTCTCGACATCGGCGATCTTGGGCGCCTTGGCCTCTTCGTTGAGCGGCGCCGGGCCGCGCAATCCGGTGCCGAGTTCATCCGCGAACAGCGCTGCAGTTGCCAGCGCCCCGGTGAGGACGATGCCCAGTATGTGAATGGCTCTCATCACTCCGCTCCAACGTCCATCAAACCGCTCCGAGGGGCACGATCTTCACCGCGCATTTCTTGAAATCGGTCTGCTTCGAGATCGGGTCGGTCGCATCCAGCGTCACCTTGTTGATGAGCTGCGACGCATCGAACCATGGCACGAACACGACGCCTCGGGGCGGTTTGTTGCGACCACGCGTTTCGACCCGCGAACGAATCTCGCCGCGTCGCGAGACGACCCGGACTTCGACGCCGCGGCGAATCTTCATCGCCTCCGCGTCGTCCGGATGCATGAAAACGAGCGCATTGGGGAACGCACGGTAGAGCTCCGGCACCCGGCCCGTCATCGAGCCCGAATGCCAGTGCTCGAGGACGCGGCCGGTGACGAGCCAGTAGTTGTACTCGCCATCCGGCGACTCGGGCGGCGGTTCATAGGGCAGCGCGAAGATGTTCGCGCGTCCGTCCTTGTTGCCGTAGAACTCGAAGCCGGCGCCCTTCTTCACGTAGGGATCAGTGCCTTCCTTGTAGCGCCACAGCGTTTCCTTGCCGTCGACGACGGGCCAGCGCAACCCTGTCACCTGGTGATACGTGTCGAAGGGTGCGAGATCGTGGCCGTGCCCGCGGCCGAACTCGGCGTATTCCTCGAAGAGGCCCTTCTGCACATAGAAGCCGAAGTGCTTCGATTCCTGGTTGTTGTACTCGCGGCTGGTCTCGCTCAGCGGATAGCGGTTTGCGTGGCCGTTCGCGAACAGGACTTCGAACAGCGTCTTGCCGCGATACGACGGATTCGCCGCGAGCGTTTCAGCAGTCCACACCTCGTCGGTCTTGAACCGCTTCGAGAACTCCATCAACTGCCACAGATCCGAGCGGGCCTGGCCCGGTGCATCGACGAGCTGGTGCCAGAACTGCGTGCGGCGTTCGGCGTTGCCGTAGGCCCCTTCCTTCTCGACCCACATCGCGGCGGGAAGAACCAGGTCTGCTGCCTGCGCGGTCACCGTCGGATACACCTCCGACACCACGATGAAGTTGCGCGGGTCGCGATAACCCGGCAGTCCCTCCTGGTTCATGTTGGCGGCGGCCTGCATGTTGTTGTTGACCTGGACCCAGTACGCGTTGAGCTTCCCGTCCTTCAACATGCGGTTCTGTTCGACCGCGTGATAGCCCGGCTTCGGATTGATCGTTCCCGCGGGCAGCTTCCAGATCTCCTCGGCATGCTTGCGGTGATCCGGATTCGTGACCGCCATGTCGGCGGGCAACCGATGCGCGAAGGTGCCGACTTCGCGTGCCGTGCCGCAGGCCGAGGGCTGGCCTGTCAACGAGAACGGACTGTTGCCCGGCGTCGCGATCTTTCCAGTGAGCAGGTGCAGGTTGTAGACCATGTGATTGGCCCACACGCCGCGCGTGTGCTGGTTGAATCCCATCGTCCAGAACGAAGTCACGCGGACTTTCGGATCGGCGTAGAGATCGGCCAGCTGCTTGAGCCAGCTCTCGGGACACCCGGACAACTTTGCCGCGTGTTCCAGCGTGTAGGGCTTCACGAATGCGGCGAACTCCTCGTACGTCATCGGTTCGGAATCGCCCGCCTTCGTCGCGTTCTTCGCTTTCTTCTCCAGCTCATGATCCGGGCGCAGCCCATAGCCGATGTCGGTCGCGCCGCGCCTGAAGTTCACGTGCCTGGCGACGAAGTCCTTGTTCACCTTGCCGGTCTGGATGATGTGGTTCGCGATGTAGTTCATGATCGCGAGATCCGACTGCGGCTTCATCACGAGCGGAATGTCGGCGAGATCGAACGATCGATGCTCGAACGTCGAGAGCACGGCGACCTTCACATGCGGTGCTGACAGACGGCGATCGGCAACGCGCGACCAGAGGATCGGATGCATCTCCGCCATGTTCGAGCCCCAGAGCACGAAGGCATCGGCGGCTTCGAAATCGTCGTAGCAGCCCATCGGCTCATCCATGCCGAAGGTGCGCATGAACGCGTAAGCGGCCGACGCCATGCAGTGACGCGCATTGGGATCGACGTTGTTGCTGCGGAACCCGCCCTTGAACAGCTTGTTCGCGGCGTAGCCTTCCCAGATCGTCCACTGACCCGATCCGAACATGCCGACTCCTTCCGGCCCGCGCGCTTTCAGCGCCGCCTTGAACTTCTCGGCCATGATGTCGAACGCCTGATCCCAGGTGACAGGCTCGAACTCGCCGTTCTTGTCGAACTTGCCGTCCTTCATGCGCAGCAGCGGCTGAGTGAGGCGGTCCGTGCCGTACATGATCTTCGACAGGAAGTAACCCTTGATGCAGTTCAGGCCGCGATTGACCTCGGCGTTCGCATCAGCGTGCGTAGCGACGACCCGGTTGTCTTTGACGGCCACGCGCACGCCACAGCCGGTTCCACAGAACCGGCACGGCGCCTTCGACCATTTCATTCGCGTGAACTGCGACTCGGTGATGATGTTCGATGCCTGCGCCGGGTTTGCGGAAGCTGCGGCAATCGCCGACGCGGCAGCACTGCGGCGAAGGAACTGGCGACGATTCATGGCTGCCACTCCTCGTCGAGCGCCGATGCCTGTTCGGTGAGATGAGCGACGATGGAAACGGTCAGCACGCCTGGCAGCCGGGAGAGGGTTTCTGTCGCATCGGCCAGCGCCCGCTCATTGCCCGCTTCGAGCACGACCGCGAACTTGCCGGGATGCGCCGTGCCGTGCAGTTCCGCGCCCGGAAGCTGCTCGACGGTCTCGCGGACTGCATCGATCCGGTCAGGCAACACCTGCAGCAACAGGCTGGCGATGTGGACGATCTCCGGAGTGGGCACTGCCTGGCCGGGCTCGTCGCCCAGGCGGAAGAGATCACGGCGTGACAACGGGGAATGCATGGAATCGAGTCCTCGCGTGCTTCAAGGAGGGCCGGGCGGACCGGCAAGGAGCTGATACATCCAGACGCTGAAGCCGAAGCCGGCAACGATGATCACGGCCAGGATGGGTGCGAGCACGAGCGCGAGAAAGGTGAAGACGATCAGTTCGCGCTTCTTTTCTGTTTGCATCGCGCCTCCCGTGGATCGCGGACAACCTGACTTCTATTCGCTCACACCGGGTGTGTGAATCACGGGTTTCCACAGCGCGCCGGGGTAGCTTCTCCGGCGCTGATGTGCTCGACGCCGTCCTCCCGGTATCCCGCCGCGGTCCAGGAGGGTTCGCCGGCATGTCGCCGCGGCTCACCGGCATCGTGCAGATCGGTGTAACCCTGGGCGGGTCTGCCGTGTCTTAACGCTAACCCCGCAATAACGCGGACGTCGCAGAGAAGATACCCAAGGAGACTGTCATGTTTGCCTTCACCGAAATCAGCCGCAAAGCCCAGAGCGCCATCTGCATGTTCCTGTCGGCTGTCATCGTCAGCGCCAGCCTGTCCCTCGGTGCCTTTGCCGCCGAGCACGCGGCTCGGGACGGTTACTCGGTGACGGTGACGCAGATTCAGTAACCCTCTCGCCCCCTGCCGGCGTAGCTGATGAGCAGCGCGCCGGCAGGCATTGGCCATCCGCCAACGCCTCGTCATTCCCGCGCACGCGGGAATCCATCCGAATCTCAAGACGTGGACTCCCGCCTTCGCGGGAGTGACGGAACCGCCTCGTCCTGCCCGCGCACGCGGGAATCCACCCGAATCTCAAGACATGGACTCCCGCCTTCGCGGGAGTGACGGGTTCGTTCCTGCGCTCACCGGCACTCCGCCGCCACTTACCGGTATTCGCGCAATCGCTGTAACCCTGGCGCCTCCTCCCGTGTCCTAACACCAACACCGCGACAACGCGGATCGAACTGAAGAGACCCAAAGGAGAATCGCCATGTTTGCCCTCACCGTCGTCAACAACAAAGTCCAGAGCGCTGTCTGCATGGTCCTGGCCGCCGTCATCGTCAGCGTGAGCCTGTCGCTCGGTGCCTTTGCTGCCGAGCATGCCGCCCACGACGGCTACTCGGTGACGGTGACTCAGATTCAGTAACTCCCCGCCCCCTGCCGGCGCGGCCTATGAATGGCCCGCCGGCAGGCTTTGGCAGAGAGTCATCCGCGCTGCTTCTTGTCGTGGGTCCGGCTTCAGCCGGACGTAATCGCAAAGCGATCCGGCGCACGCGTGCGCCATCCACTACCAGAGATGCCTTCGGCATGACGTCCGCAGGCGCACGACACTGACGATGGTTAGTGGCTGCGCGCCAGGCCTGTCGATAGATTCCTCGGCATCAAGTCAATCGCTCGATGAGGAGAAAACAATGTTCGTTTCGAAGGGCTCCAGCCGGACTGTACAGCGCGCAGTCTGTCTGCTGCTGTCGGTCGTGATCGTCGCTGGGAGCTTCAGTGCCTGGGCGTACGGCGCCGAGCGCGATAGTCACCCCGGCTATTCCGTAACGATTACGCAGCTGCAGTAAGACGGTCACCAGACTTCGCAGCGCTCCTGCGGCGGGCGGACCATCGGCGAGTTCGCCTTGCACGAGAACGCCCGCTGGAACTCCGGCAGGTTCGACAGCGGTCCGATCACACGGTACTTGCCGATCGGATGAGGATCGCCCTGCACCATCGTTCGTGCGAATTCCGGGCGAACGGCATCGCCGCGGAACTGTCCCCACGCGATGAAGAACTGCTGATCCTGTGTGAAGCCATCGACGTCAGCGGGCGCGGGCTTGCCGCGCTGTGAGATCTTGAAGGCCCTGTAGGCGATCTTCGCGCCGGCCAGGTCGCCGATGCTCTCGCCCAGCACCAGCCGACCGTTGTGATGCAGACCAGGCTCGACGAAGTAGTTGTCGAACTGTTTCACGACGCAGGCACCGCGGGCTTCGAACTTCTTCAGATCCTCGGCCGTCCACCAGTTCTTGAGGCGACCCTGCGCGTCGTACTGTGAGCCCTGATCGTCGAAGCCATGGCTGATCTCGTGACCGATCACGACACCGATCGCGCCGTAGTTGACGGCATCGATCGCATCGACGCTGAAGGCCGGCGGCTGGAGGATGCCGGCCGGGAAGACGATCTCGTTCAGCGGCGGGTTGTAGTACGCATCCGATGTCGGCGGTGACATGTACCAGCGGCCCCGGTCGACAGGCTTGTTGATCTGGGCGAGATCGTCCTTTACGTTGAAGGCCCGCGCCGCCACGGTCGATTCCCAGAACGCATCGCGTTTGACCGGCACGCTGCTGTAATCTTTCCACTTGTCCGGATAGCCGAGCTTCGGGTTGAAGGTGGACAGCTTCTCGAGTGCTTTCTGTTTCGTCGGCGCGCTCATCCAGTCGAGTTCCTCGATCGTCTCCTTCATCGCCAGCCGCAGGTTCTTCACCAGCTCCTGCATGCGCGCCTTCGCCTCGGGCGGGAAATACTTCTCGACGTAGATCCTGCCGAGCGCCTCGCCGAGCTGCTCGTCCGTCGACTCGACGCAGCGCTTCCAGCGCGGCTTCATTTCCTTGGCGCCGCGCAGATAGGCACTGTGGAATCCGAAGTGCTCTTCGACGAATGGCCTCGACAACGAAGGCGCAGCGGAGTCGAGAACGTGGAAAGTCAGGTACGCCTTCCAGTCAGCGGGAGAAGTCGCGCCCAACTGACGATCGACCTCCTCCATGAACTTCGGCTCGGCAACGTTCACGTCACCGGAGCTCAGTCCCGACGCCGTGTAGTAGGCATTCCAATCGAAACGAGGCGTGAGCTTCTGCAATTGCGCGAGCGGCATCTTGTGGTCCGTCGCCTGTGGATCGCGCAGCGCCACGTTGTCCAGAGACTGCCGCGCCAGCTCCGTTTCCATCCGGACGACGGCCTTCGTCGCCGCTTGCGCTTCCGACATCGTTGAACCCGCGAGTTCGAAGAGCCTCGCAACGTAGGCTTGATACTTCTCGCGTGCCTGGACGAAACGTTCGTCCGGCTTCACATAGTAGTCACGATCCGGCATGCCGAGCCCGGATGCGACGATGTGTGCAATCACGGAAGAAGGATCATGGTTGTCCGGGCTCGAGTAGAACGCGAAGGGCGCCGAGATCGCCATGCCATTGAGTCGCACGATCATCTTCTGCACGTCCTGCGGCGACTTCATCTGCCCGATGTCAGTCATCAACGGCCGCAGCGGCCCGACGCCCAATCGTTCGATCTCGGCCTCGTTCATGCAGCCCGCATAGAAATCACCGGTGAGCTGCTCGATGGTGCCGCGCGGCGCCTTGGTCAACGCAGTTGCTTCGAGGATGGTCCGCAGCCGGTCTTTCGACGATTCACCGGCCTGCCAGCGACGGCTCCAGCGCGACATCGAAGCGGGAATCGGATTCTCGGCGCGCCACTTGCCGTTCGCGTACTGGAAGAAATCGTTGCAGGGATCGGCCGTGCGATCGATGTCCCCGAGCTGTACACCCTGCCGGCCCGCGTCCTGCGCGATGGCAGGAGCGCCAGGGACGCACAATGCGCAGATGACCATGATTCGAGCCGCTCGCGACATGACGGTCCCCTCGGGAATCGAAGGCCGGACTATAGTCCGCCCACCAGCGAACGGCGATCCTGCCGGCGCAAGCGGGCAACCGCTCGTCGCGCTCAGCCACTCTGTCTCGCCGCATCCGTTACGAACGCATGCGCCGCCGGATCGTCGGGAAACAACGGGATCCCGCAGCATCGGTAGGCATCGAGCCAATCGCGGAGCGCTCGCGCGCTCCCGAACGCAAGATGAGCGTCTGACGGGGACGACAGTGCCTGTGCGACGAATTGCGCCTGATGCACCGCCCAGAACTCGAATGACCGCGCCTGCCGCAAGAGCATCGTGCGGACGAAATCGCTCATATATAAGAGACGTGACTCATCGCCATCCGTTGCCGCGCGCACCCGATCTTCCGCCGGCTGCCACTGGAACGCGTCGAACCATTCCGTCTGACCGCCCGCTTCGGCCGGCACCCACGATGGACAGTCGTAGCGGTGCTCCGCCAGTTCGTTCTTGATTGCCGCCTCCAGCACTCTCGCCTCCGGACACGTATCGAATCTCACGAGCAGCGACCGATCGAGATCGAACTGTTCGAAGTAGCGGCGACTGAACGTGAAGGCCCGATGCAGGGGATGGCAGGAAAAGCCGACTTTGAACGCTGCCCCGTCCGCAAGCGCCAGCAGGTAGACGAACCAGCCGCCCTCCGCCGCAGCAGCAGCGAAGGCAGTCGTGAGCTGGGCGGAATGTCGCGGCACTGCTTTTATATACAGTATCCTGCAACAATGGTGAATCGGAGGTTTGCTGGCCCCAGCGACGCGATCAATCGTGAGAAGATCCGCCCCCTCACGAATTTCGCGATCCTCGATTTCAACCTGTCGTCCCGTTCCGGCGTCCAAAGAACGTCAGGAACCTTCATTGGATTCAAGAAGCAGACTCGATGGAACAGCAGACCGAGACGCACGCGGGACGACCCGGCAACTCCAGCGGATGGTGCGGGAGATCGTCACTGATGCGCTGCGTGATCGCAGCGATCACGTCCGCTGTCGCCTTCCCCGCCTCCGCCGTCGGGATCGACGGACAGATCGATCCGCAGGAATGGCAGGACGCGCAGCAGTTCACCGACTTCCGCAAGGTGCAGCCGCTCAACGGCGAGCCGGCTTCTGTACCCACTCAGGTCTGGGTCCTCGCCACCGCGGACGGCCTGGCAGTTGCTTTCCGGAACGTGCAGCCACCCTCGGTGCCCCGCACGCAGCAGCGCGTGCAACGCGACTTCGATGAACAGGTGGACCGCGTCAATGTCATGGTCGATTTCGACGGCGACCATCGCACCGGTTACGCCTTCACGGTCAGTTCCACCGGCGGCATCTACGACGCGATCATCACGAACGAAACCGAGTTCAACGAGGACTGGGACGGCAACTGGCGTCACGCGGTCGGTGAGGACGAGGCTGGCTGGACGGTCGAAGTGCTCATTCCCTGGCACATCGCGCCGATGCGCGAAACTGCGAGTGACACGCGCACGCTGAGGATCTATCTCGATCGCGTCGTCGGCGTCACGGGCGAGCGCGCCGCCTGGCCGTCGGCGAGTTTCGAACGGCCCCGCTTCCTCTCCGATTTCGCCCCGATCGAAGTGACCAGCTACAGCCAGTCGCTGCTTGCCCTGACGCCCTATGTTTCCGGCCTGTACGACAACGTCGAATACCGCACCGATGGCGACGCCGGCATCGATGTGTTCTGGAAGCCGAACGGCCAGATGCAGCTGACCGGGACCGTCAACCCCGATTTCGGCCAGGTGGAAAGCGACGACCTCGTCGTGAACTTCGATGCGACCGAAACCTTCATCAGCGACAAGCGGCCTTTCTTCACCGAGAACCAGGGCATCTTCGAGTTCACGACGCCTTCCGACTTCAGCCAGCTGCTCTACACACGCCGCGTCGGCGGTCCAGCCGACGATGGCGTCGGCTCCGGCGACATCACTGCCGCTCTCAAGTTGAACGGCAGCATCGGCGCGACCAAGTACGGCATCTTCGGGGCCGACGAAGCAGACTCCGTGGGCCGAACGTTCGGTGCCGTGCGCATGGTCCGTGACTTCTCGACTCAGAACCTGGGGATGATGCTCACGCGCGTCGAACGCCCCTACTACGATCGCATCGCCACCGTGGCAGGCGTCGATCACAACTGGCGCCCGACCTCACGCTGGAATGTGCGCACGCGCCTGATCGGCAGCGACATCGATGACGACGGCCAGAGCGTTCGCGACGGCGGCGCAACGATCTGGGCCGACTACGAGATGGACCACGGCTGGCGGCAGCAATGGATCGGCATGCACTTCGGCGACGAATTGCAGATCAACGATGCCGGTTACCTCCAGCGCAACAACACGAACTACGTGCACTGGCAGGTGCAGCGGCGGTTCGCCGATCTGCCCGAGGAGTCACGGTACGCTTCGAAGGACTGGCGCTGGCGCGTCAGCACCAGCCGCAACAACCATGGGGACCTGCTTCGCGACCAGTTCCGCATGAGCCGCGAGAGCCGGCTGCGCGACGGCAGCTACGAGTATGCCCAGATCAACGTCAATAGCGCGGGTACGGATGACCTGCTCACTCGCGGCAACGGCAACATCAACCTGCCGCCCAACTTCAACTCCTTCTTCGAGTACGAGCGACCGCGTAAAGGCAGCTGGGGGTTCGCCGTCGAAGCCGAGGTATATAGCGGCGGGCTCGCGGGCAACGACAAGATCGGCTACAGCCTGATGCTCGAACCCACCTACTTCATCAACGATGCATTCAACGTCTACGTGGGTGTGTTCGGCAGCCTCACGCCCGACTGGCTGGTCTGGCAGGAGGACAACCTGATCGGCAGCTTCGACGGTCGCGAGGTCGACTTCAATGCCGGCTTCAGCTGGATCATCAGCCCTCGCCAGGAACTGCGGCTCAAGCTGCAGGCCATCGGCATCAGTGCGCCTCTGAACCAGGCCTACCGCGTCGATTCCTCGGGCGAGGCCATCGAAACCGACGAACCCGTCGACGACTTCACCGTCAGCAATCTGGGATTCCAGATCCGCTATCGCTACGAACTGGCTCCGTTGTCGTACCTGTACATCGTCTACGGTCGTGGCGGCTACGCGCAGGAGTCTGTTGCCGATGACTCGGGCCGACCGTTGCGCGACAGCTTCAGCCTGCGCGACGACGAGCAGCTCCTGGTCAAGCTGAACTACCGGTTCGAATGGTGACGTCCGGCCCCTGTGAACGCCCACCCGTCCCGACTGGTTCTCGACACCAACGTCGTTCTCGATTGCCTGGTCTTCCGTGACCCGGCTGTGCGCGACCTGACGGCCGCGATCGAAACGCGGCGGGTTCAGGCGCTGGTTCACCAGCTCGCGATCGACGAGCTCGAGCGCGTGCTGACCTATCCGCAGTTCCGACTGGCCGCGGTCGAACAGCGACTCGTGCTCGATCGCTATCTCGCGGCAGCAACACTGATGGAAATGCCCGAAGGCTTCAGTCGCGAAACACTCCTGCTGCCGCCCGGCTTCCCGCGATGTCGCGACACCGACGACGAACCATTTCTCGCCCTCGCCTACCACGCGCGAGCAGATGGGTTGGTCACCAAAGACAAGGCAGTCCTGAAGCTGCGGAAGAAGGCCAGGAAATTTGGGGTGGAGATTCTGGCCCCGAAGGCACTCAGTCCCGGACAGTGACGACGCCCGCCACGTGGCACGGAGCATTCGCTCCATGCCTGCTTCCTTCCGGTCGAGCGTCAGGCGAGTTTCAGATCCTTGAACTGTCCGGGCCTGTAGCTGCCGACAGCGACATGGAACGCGATGTTCATCCGGTTCCAGGCCGCGGTAGTCGTGATGGCGAGCGTGAGATTCGCCAGCTCCTTCTCCGTGAATGACTTGCGAGCCTCCTCGTAGACCTCGTCGGGAATCTGACTGTTCACGAGCCGAACGACGGCTTCGGTCCAGGCCAACGCCGCCCGTTCCTGCTCGCTGTACAGCGCATGCGCTTCTCGCCATGCACTCACCAGATAGAGCCGCTGCTCGGTCTCGCCTATCGATCGCGCATCCTTGGTGTGCATATCGATGCAATACGCACAGCCGTTCAGCTGCGAAGTCCGCAACTTCACCAGCTCCAGCGTCTTCGGATCGAGGCCCGAGTTATTGACCAGCGCGCTGGGCGCGAGCAACGCCTTCACTGCGTCGGGTGATGCCTGAAAAAGATTCAATCTCGCCATGATGTGCTCCTGTGAACCGGATTCACACACCAGACGCATCACCCACCCTCGCTGTGACACCTCAGACGGGATCCCGGGTTTCCGGAGGTGGCTCTGCCAGAGTCGCCGGTGAATTCGAACTTCGAGGATTGAACGAGCGACGTCACTTGCGGGGATAGGGACGTCCGTCACGATGCGCATAGCCCACGTCACCCTTGGGTGCATGCAGGTCGATGTCTGAATAGAAGGCTTCGTCGTCTGCAGGTCGACGCGTGCCCACCTCGAGAACGGTTGCCGGACGCGTGGATCGATTCTGCAAATGGTGGCCGTCGGGCGCACCCGACGGAAAGCCAGCACAATCGCCGGGCCCCAGAAGTTCCTCACCCGCATCAGTGACGAGCACGACCTCTCCGTCCAGCACGTAGACGAACTCGTCCTCGACCGTGTGCCAGTGCCTCTGACTCGACCAGGCACCGGGCGGCAGCGTCAGCAGATTCACTCCAAAGTGCGTGAGCCGGGCCGCATCACCCAGTCGACGTCGAATGCGTTCCCGGCACGGCCCATCGAACGGCGACGGATAGCCCGAGCCTTGCACGCCCGGAATCTGATCGATGGCGATTCTGCGCTTCATGATTTCCCTGCCTCGTCCGCGATCCTCGGTCTTCAGGTGATGACGGACGCGTCGTGACGGCTGATCCGGACACGCATCGTCACAACTTCAACGTCATCATTCAGGCGCCGCCGCTCACCTCGTCGACCGCCCTCCTTACTGCATCCGCATCCCGCTTCGGATACAAGCGCAGGATCTGCCTCGGCGGGCTGGTCAATCCGCTTTCGAGCACTTCGAGCGTCCACGATGTGTCCTGCTCGCCTGGACCATCGATGGATTCGCCGGATTCGAACTGCGGGCGGGAATCGACGAGATACAGCGTCACGTTGCGCAGATAGCCATCCACTTCCTGCGGCGAGCAACTCTCGGGAAAGATGGCTTCGATATCCATCGCGTCGAACTGAGCGTTTCCGACCGTGTCCATGACCATCAGATCGCTCAGATTGAAGAAGCGGATGTTGGACCAGAGCGGCAGCGCGATGACCTTGTCCGCGACGCAGGCATTCCACATTTCCGAGAAGCTGGCGCGGTCCCTCAGCACTTCGCCGTTGGGATTGAAGTAGCAGAGCACACCGGGCGCTTCCAGTGCAGCGAGTACGATACGTCCGACGAAGTCGAGCTCATCGAGCGCGTCGCAGCTCTCCGGCAGCACTGGCGAATCCTGCTCTGCGCCGAACAAGTAGCTCAGACGGATACGAATGAAGCCAGCATGCCCGTCGGCAATGCCGCTCGCCGGCTCCCACGCCCATGCGTGCTGCCCCGCTCGTCGCAAGCCGTGCGGATACGCCCATGGCCCAAAGTGCCCCATCGACCACGCGCCGAACGTCATCGAGTCCGCTTTCGGATCGCCCATCGTATCCGGCCACTGCTCATTCACGAGATCGACGGCGACATACCCATTGATCTCGGGTCGATACGGAACCATGAGCGTCGCGCCGCCAAGCTGCCAGTGTTCGGGCGCTGCCGTTTCCCTGGCGATCTTGAAGCCATGCTTCTGCAGCGCCGACTTCACGTCACTCAACGTCGTGCTGCCATCGGTCAGAAGCGTGACTCCCTGGCTGTAGAAACCTTTAGGCATGACGGGTGGCCGATAGCATTGATCTTCCGGATAGCAACGGATATCGGCAAGCCAGTCAAGCGCAGCCGTGGAATGCACGGCGTTCTTGCCCGAGGGCCGGCGTCCATTATGTAAGGGCTGATCGCGATCGAGTTTCCAGTGGGCCCGACCATCGGCGACAGAAAATTGCATCAAGCGTGACGGACTTCAACCGCCACTCGTTGACGGCGCAACGCGGCCATGAGGAAATCCCCTACCTATGGCACATCAAAGCAAGTACGCGAAGCACGCACTGGCAGGGGGCGCGGAGCGCATCAACTTCCTGAACAAGTGCATCATGGAAGGCATGACGGACTACGTCTTCGAATTCCTCGTGTCGGAATATCGAACGGCGCCGAGCAAGAAGAAGGCCATCGCCATCTACGACCTCTTCTGCTCGCAGAACGCGCCCTACCGCATCAACTGCGACGAACTGCTGCCACCGAAGAATCCGCAACTGAGCGGCATGATCGACTGGTACCGCGAGCAGCGCCAGGCAGCGCAGCAGATGAACTTCCTCAAGCGGATCGCGACGTCCAGCAATCGCACTCCGGTACGGGAGCAGTTCGATTTCCTGTTACCGGCTGTCTTCCGACAGGAAGACAACAACGCGATGCGCATCGCGGTCGACGAGGCCAGCAAAGGCGTCAAGCGCCCGACCAGCGGCGCGCAGAAGAGCTTCGTGAATTCCTGGATCCAGGCCCGCCGGCAGCTGCTCGATGCCGGCTTCTCATCCATGCAAGGCACCTGGGGACCGTAGCGGATCATCCGCACTGAGCGCGCAGCGAACTCTTCGTCCGCTGCGGCTCTGTCGCTGGCAAACGGACTGCTCAGCCAATCACTCCGATGTCGCCGCTGTACTCGCAACTGCCGGCGGCAGGGGCTCCGGCACACGGTTCCTGATTGCCGGGATACTCTGCAGGTACGTGAATATCGCCGCGAGATCTTCATCCGTGAAATTCCTGTACATAGGGATCGGCATCGGCGGCAGGATCTTGCGCCCGCGACCCATGTGACGCCCCGTGCGGATCGTCTGCGTGAACGTACTCTGCGTCCACTTGCCGAGACCTGTCTCAGCATCCGGAGTGAGATTCGCGGTGAAGCTCACTCCCCACGGGCCCGAGTGAGCTGTGTTCGTGGTGTTGGCCGCGGCAATCCACTGACCAGCAGCCGTCGCCGGCGCACTGATAGCGATGCTCTCAGGATGACCGGACAGCATGCGGCTCATGTCCGGCTCGGGGCCGGCCGGCCCGACCTTCCACGGCGTGTGGCAATCGTTGCAGCCGGCAACGGTTACGAGGTATTTGCCGCGCGCGAGTGTATCGGCAGCTTTTTCGTCGGCGGGCGTCGTGTCGCTGGCGAGTGCGGCGATGGCAAGAACAACCAATGTCATGGGGCGCGATCGATTCATGGCGTCGACTCCTGTGATGGGGATGGGGATGGGGATGGTGTTGAAAGAGATTTCCCGGCGATCCAGCGCTCGATGAGGGCGAGTGCTTCGATGTCCGCGGTCTGTGTTCCTATCGGCGGCATCTGTGTATTCGGATTGCGCGAACGCATGCGTGCGATGAGCACGCTCGACTGCGGGTTACCTGCGGCAATCAACGGCGCGTCGTTGCCCAGACCGTGGCCGCGGAAGCGGACTGCCCCATCGATCATCGAGCGCAATACACGTTGCGTGCTCGCCGTGTCGCCAGCTCTCTGCGCGAGCACCAGGTCCACAGGCGCAGGAGCGCCGCTGTCGTTGTGACAATGAGCGCAGTTGCCGTGCAGGTAGCCGAGCGCGGCGCGCTCCACTGGAGAAGTTGCTGCGATGCGCGGCGGATCGTCGATCAACGCGGCCGGAGCATTCCTGATCAGGCCGCGTGCGACGAAGTCAGCAACACTGATTCCCGTGTGTGCTTCGCTGTGGGGCGCGAGCGGGTCACGGTCTGACGACAGTTGCAACGCGCTGAAGCCCAGTACGGGAACAGCCGCGCCTTCGTGACACGCGCGACAGTCGTCCTCGGCGGGTATCGAATAGCGACCCTGCGGCGCCATCGGCACGCTGAGGGACATCCCTTCGCGGGGAGCGAGCGTTGCTGCCGTGCCCGCTTCATTCCAGACATACGCAGCGAATCGCCAGGTGCCATCGGCCAGCCGCTCGATGAAGCGGGTTTCGATGGGGCGTCCTTGCGAGAACTCCTTCCACAGCCGGGTTCCGACCGGGAACTCCCATGCGTCGGGCCGCGATGCGTCGATCGCACTGCCCGGCGGCAGATAGATCCATCGACGCTTGCGTGCCCCGTCCGACCAGAGGGGGTACTGCGGTGCGAATGGGAGATTCTTCGCAGCGATCGTCGTCCCCGCATCCGCGAACAGGCCCGTCTCATGAAGGTGCTGCGGCAGCGGGTCTGGCTCGGCCTCTGCGGGTACCGCATTCAACAGGATACCGGGCAGCGCGATCGCCGCGATGGTCAGATATGAGAAGGCTCGCAACATGAGGTACTCGCGCTGAACCAACGTGGCGCCAATCGCAGGTGCAGCAGGGTTCGCGTTATGCTCCGAAAAACATGGCCGGAGCCCTCAGCGATGCCACTGCGACCCTGCCCGAGGCGGATCTGTGCGACCGACGCCGGGGTGCGGTCGCCGGGCCATGACACCGCTTCGGCGGCGCGCCGGACAGGATCAGTGCCTGATGAATCGCCGATGGAATGCCGATGAGCGCTGATCAGGAGCCGTTTTCGGTGGATCTGGCAGGTGAGCCCGACTTCACGCTCGGCGATTTGCAGATCCAGCCTTCGTCCCGGGAAGTCGTAACGAGCGGCAGTCGGGAAGTTCTCGAACCGCGGGTGATGCAGGTACTCGTAGTGCTGGCGCGCCGCCGGAGCCAGGTCGTCTCACGCGATCAGCTCATCGATGAGTGCTGGGCCGGTCGGGTCGTCGGTGAGGATGCAATCAACCGCTGCATCGCCAGAATCCGGCGCCTGGCCGAAGCGCACGGCGGGTTCTCGATCGAAACGATCGCGCGGGTCGGGTATCGACTAACGGAACTGGCAGGCACTCCCAAGACGCAGGTCGAGGTCGCAGGGCCGGGGCATGAGGCGCCAGAGACCCCACCGAAAACCCTCGGAGCGCCCCTGCGACGACGGTCGAAATGGACCCTTGGGCTGGCCGCGGTCGCAGTATTGGCGGCGGGTGCGGGTTACCTCGTCTTCACTCATCTGAGCTCCCAACAGCGCGCAAAGGATGCAAAGGCTGTCTCAGAGATCGCCGCGCTCGTGGCCAAGGATCAGTACAGCGCGGCGTTCGTGCATGCGCGGGCGAGCCGGATGGATCGCGTCCGCAAGGACCCGGCCTTCGAGGCACTGTGGCGAAAGATCGTCGTTCCAATGCGACCGTTGATCTCGCAGCCAGGGGCCACCGTGTACTTCAAGTCCTATGAAGACGAGACCGGGGAATGGATTCTGGCGGGTACGACGCCCATCGAGAATTGGATCGAGGCGCCGCGCGGAGCTGTCCGGCTCAAGGTCACGAAGGACGGATTCCGCACGGGCTATTTCGTCGTCGCGGTACCGGGACCCTCGGTGGAGGTCGGCGAGTCGGACACGCCGAAGCGATTCCCCTTCGATCAGCCGAGCATTCCGCTCTCGCTCATCGAGGACGATGCGCTGCCACAGGACATGGTGCTCGTCCCGCACACCAATGTGCCGGTGTATCTCGCCGGCTGGTCCAGAGGAATACTCGGTGGCGAACAGCACGACATTCCGGCCTTTGCGATCGGACGCAGCGAAGTCACCAACCGGCAGTTCAAGGAGTTCGTCGACGCGGGCGGCTACGAACGAGCTGAATACTGGCAGGACCTCAGGTTCGCCCGCGAAGGCCGCACGCTGTCATGGTCCGACGCGCGCCGGTACTTCATCGATGCCACCGGGCGTCCGGGTCCGGCCGGCTGGCAGCTCAGCACTTATCCGCGTGGCGAAGAGGACATGCCGGTCGGCGGGATCAGTTGGTATGAAGCGGTTGCGTATGCGCGCTATCGGAAACAGATGTTGCCAACGATCCACCACTGGCTGCGAGCCGCATTCACGCCCTACGATGCGATGTTTCCGACCTCAGCTGCAATCGCTTCGCACAGCAGGTTCCTCACCTATGGACCGGTGTCGGCGCTCACGGAACAAGGACCGGGACCGTGGGGCACTTATCACATGGCGGGCAACGTGCGCGAATGGGTATGGAACTCAGCGGGTAACGAAGCGGTTGCGCTGGGCAGCGGCTGGCCGGAGTACGCATCGAACTCAGCCCTCGCTTACACCGTCGATCCGATGAGTCGACTCCCGGATCACGGCATGCGCCTCATGCTTCCGCTCGGCACGTCGCAGGTCGAAAGCACGCTCCTGGAGCCGATTCGACTCGTCCGCGATACGCCGTTCGCCAATCGTGCCCCCGTCTCCGACGACGCATTCGCAGCGATGCGCTTTCAGTTCACGACTCCGCGCACTGCGCCGAGCCGCGTCACGGTGACCCCTGTGGAAGAGTCGGCGCTGTGGGTCGCCGAAGAAGTCGTACTGACTTTCGCCGCGCAGGACACGACGACGATCTTCGTCGTGCGACCGAAGACACACAACAAGCCGTTGCAACCCATCGTGTACTCAGGAGTCGGGGATTGCTGCTACATGCGACGCCCGAACCGTGCAGTGCTCGAACAACTGCAGATCGCCGGATTCGTCGTGAACAGCGGCCGGGCTCTGATCATGCCGATCTGGGCCGGCGGCTACGAACGTTATGCGCCCGCACCGACCGATATGGCCACGTCCTTCGACGTCGAGCGCAGCCGGCCGCTGTTGTGGCAACACGACTTGAGCGCAACGATCGACTACCTGGAAACGCGACCGGACATGCGGGCGGATCGCATCGGTTATCTGGGAATCAGTCGGGGCGCGGCGTTCGCGGGAGCAATCAATCTCGCCATCGAGAAGCGCATCACCGCCGCCGTGCTCGCTTCGGGCGGCATCTGGCTCAACGATCCGGTGCACCCCATGATCGATCTCGTCAACTACGCTCCCCGCATCACCATTCCGGTGCTGATGCTGAGTGGCCGCTACGATCACATCTATCCGTACGAGCAGTCGCAGAAGCGGACCTTCGAACTGCTGGGAACGCCTGCCGACCGGAAAACGCAGATCACTTACGACACGGGGCACTTCACCATGCCGCCGAACAGGGTCGCCGCGGATGTGACCGACTGGTTCGATCGGCACCTGGGGCCGGTCGAGTAAGAGATGGAAAAGAAAACGGCGGAGCCCTCGCGGACTCCGCCATTCCCTGCTCGAGCATGAATCCCATGCGGCACAAGGCCACCGCACGGCAACTGCATCGGAGCCGCCCTTCCGTTCAAGGAAGGCGTTGGGGACCTCGGTCGCGCGCGTGGCGAAAGCCTGCGCGCATCGTCTGAGGTCGTCCTGTCAGTGCAAGTCGTCGCTTATCGACGAACCCCGCTCACCAGGACACCCAGAGTTGCGACCGAACCAACGTTTGAATGAACCATTGGATCACCTCCTTCAGTTGCCGTGGGCTGATTGCCGACGCGGACCGCCCACCGAAGCCGCGCGCCGTTAGCGAAGATTCTATCGGTGACCAAGTGGCGGCGTCACTGAAGATTTCAAGGTGCGGATGCGTGCCCGAGCATCCCGCTGCCGAACTCGCCAAAGACCTCGAGGCCCGCGCCCAGGCGAGAGCCGGGGCGCATCAATTTCGTTTGTACGAGCGAGTCAAGGCGTGCAAAGCTCACTCATGGACTTCGAGGCGGAACTGCAGCTACACAACGAGCCACTGCTCCACGCCTGCGCGATCCGCAGCCACGAGCACGTGCTCGACATCGGTTGCGGCACCGGTCAAACGACACGGGACGCTGCGCGCCACGCCGCGGCGGGATTCGCCTTGGGAATCGACATCACGGAGACCATGATCGCCGCGGCTCGTGCGCGGGCTGCAAGCGAAGGGCTGCACAACCTCCGCTTCGAACATGACGACGCGCAAGTCCACGGCTTCTCCCCTCAGTTCTTCGAACTTGCGATGAGTCGCTATGGAACGATGTTCTTCGCCGATCCGGTTGCGGCATTTCGCAATATTCGCTCGGCGCTGCGACCCGACGGCCGCCTCGTCATGATGGTCTGGCAAGCGCATGAGCTGAACGAGTGGTCGATCGCCGTTCACCGGGCGCTCGCAGCGCACTCGTCACCGCCGATCGCGCACGATCATTTCTCGCTGTCCGATCCGGCCGCTGTCGAGCACATTCTGGGGACCGCCGGCTTCGCTGGTGTCGAGTTCGTCAGCGTGCACGCGCCCGTTTACTACGGCGTCGATGTCGAGGCGGCTGTGGAATGGATTCAGCGCTTTCGCTTCGTGCGGAACATTCTCCACCGACTCGATGCCGCGGAGCATGCCCGGATGCTGGAGAATCTCCGTGAGTCTCTGACAGCGTACTCGAGTGACAAGGGTGTATGGATCGGCGCGAGCGAGTGGATCGTCATGGCCAAACGCGGCTAGCGGCGGTTTCGCCGCGGGCCATGCATGCGACTCGGGCCACCCCGCACGATTCATCACAGTCCGGCACCCCTGGTTCATTGCCCGCAACCCGACCGGTGGATCTTCAGGCGCTCCAGGACACGACCCATACGAAACCCGCACCGATGGCGTAAGCCACCGCTGCACACCAGAACAGCGCGGAACTGATACGCCGAAGCCTGATACACGCTCTGGCAGCCACGGGGTCAGTGGGGCAAGGGAGATACGCAGCATGTCGCAACATCAGTCCGCTGGCCAACAGCATCCCACCTGCGATCGCAAAGACCATGACCTTGTGCTCGCTCAGCCAGATGAGCTGCGGCACCGCCGAAACCAGCCCCACCAGCACCGCTCCGGCGCCCAGCGAAACCATCACTGCCGGCAGTACACAGCACACGAGCGTCGCAGAACTCGCGAGCAGCGCGGCAGCCGATGCACCAACGGCGCCCTTCAACGTGATGCTCATTTTCCTTCCTTGAGCACAGCGCGCAGTTCGTCCATGGAGCGCTGGGTTCGCTCGATCGCCTTGACGTCATAGCCCGCGTTTGTGAGCGCCTTGCGCAGGTCCGTGTCAGGAATGTCAGTGCCGTCGCGAGTGACAACAGCAACGAGCCGGTTCTCGAGACTGACCAGCACATCAGCGGTTGCCGGATTCTTGCGCAGTGTCTTCTCGATTCCCTGCGCGCAGAAGCCGCAGACCAGCCCGTTCACCGTCATCTCGATGGTGTCGGAGTAAGCATTGGTGGCAATCAGCGCGAGCACGATCAGCAGTTTCGATGTCTTCATATCGGGTTCCTAGAAATTGAACATGAGCATGGCCTGGAGCTTGCCTTCGCGCGTCGCGCCGGCCTCCAGCCATGCGTTGTGCTTGAACAGTCGCAGCAGGGCAGCCCATTCAGTGCCGTCGAACAGGCCGCCGGTGTACTCCCGACCCTGGATCACGAACCACACGGCAAGCGTCTCGTAGTCGTGCTCGTAGGGAGCGATACCGAGCTGCAGTGTGTCGATGCGATGACTGAATGCGCTCGCGTCGTAATAGTCCGTGCGCAGCGATGCGTAGACGCGACGAGTCTCGTAGTCGATCTGGCCGCCCGCATTCCACGTGAACTCGTTGTCGCCGGTCTCGCCGATGTGAGCTCGCCCGGCGCCGCCCCACACAAACACGTTGGCCTGCGCCGCCTCGAAGTTCCAGCGCTTGGGCAGGTAGTTGAGTCGCAGGTAAGTGATGTCGCGCGTGTGGTCGTTCTCCGCGCTGTTCAGAGATAGATGCCCGCCGCCGAGCGAGTAGCGGAATGTCGGCGCGTAGAACGCCTGGACCTCCGTCATGGTGCCCGCACCATATTCCGCCATCACGGTGGTGCCATCGGCGAAGGCGATGGGCTTGGCAACCGCGCTTCCGCAGCCGGTGCCGATCATGAGCGCCATCGACACAGCGACGCGCCAAGAAGGAATCTTCATGGGTAACTCCAAGAGGTAACGAAACGCACGGCAACGCGAGTGCCGTGAGGGTTACGAACTCGGAATCACGCGATAGGTGGGGGAACCAGCGGGACGTAGTCGGGGCCAGCGGATATCCGCTGACTGAAGGCGGTTTCCATGCTGTAGCTGGCGACGCGAACAGGCATCGGCACGACCACCGGCGCCTGCGACACCGAGCACTGGACCGTGCAATTCATGCCCGCCGCTGACCCCTCGGGGCAACAGGGACAATCCTTCTGCGGCGCATCGTGCCCCGCACAATGCTGCTCCTGGCCGGCATCAACGAAAACGTCACCGCCAACGGCCACGACGCCCTGGAAGACCAGAGCGATGAAAACCAGCAGGTTGAAAAGATGGCGACGCATGACAGCTGGCCGAGTGTAGATCGGGCCGCACTGCGGGGACAAGAATCTGACGAGGAAAACTGGATTTCTGAGAGTCACCGCTCGCTGCGGCTACAGCAGTACTGCCCGCGCCGCCATACTGACAGCACGAGTGAGTCGTTCCAGCGTCGGTACCTGCAGGCGGGTGTGCTGCCAGTACAGCGGTACATCGAGCGGACTGTCAGGGATCAACTCGACCAGCGTGCCCGCTCGCAGATGCGGCCGAACCAGCGGTTCCGGGTTCATGCTCCAGCCGATGCCGGCGAGACTGGCGTCGAGGAACGCCTGCGTCGACGGCAGCCAGTGCGCCGGGGTCGCGACGTCATTGCCGAGTCGCGCGCGAATCCATGTCGCCTGCATCTGATCCTTGTGATTGAAGCGCAGCGACGGGGTCACAGCGAGGCTCTCGGCGGTCACGCCGTCGGGAAAGTAGCACCGGACGAAGTCCGGACTCGCGACCGCCCGATAGCGCAACTTCCCGAGCTCCACACTCTTGCAGCCTTGCACGGACTGCGCATGCGACGTGATGGCTGCCAGCACCTGGCCGTTCTTCAATCCATCGATCGTGTGCTCCTCGTCGTCGACGACAACGTCCAGGAGCGCCGCTTCTTCCCTGGTGAACGCCGCCATCGCAGCCAGGAACCAGCTCCCGAGCGAGTCGGCGTTCACCCCGACCCGCAATGTGATTCGATCGCCCGCCGAGTCCGCGGGAACGAGTTGTGGCAACGAGTCGCGCAACTCGCTTTCCAGCATGCCGACGCGCTCGACGTGCCGGCAGATGAGATTGCCGGCTGCGGTCGCCGTGCATGGCTGGCCGCGAACGATGAGCACGCTGCCGACGCGCTCTTCGAGCAGCTTGATCCGTTGTGAGATCGCCGACGGTGTGACGTTGAGCAGGCGCGCAGCCCGTTCGAAGCTGCCTTCCTGTACAACGGCCGCCACCGCGGCGAGCGACGCATAGTCCAGCATGGGATTAGTTCCGCTTCAGCAGGAACAGAGAGTCTAACTGGACCGAAGCGAACCCGGTCACGAGACTGCCCGCCATGAACACCGCATTCATGACCGGCCTGGTGCTCAGCGCCACGCTCATCATCGCCATAGGCGCGCAGAACGCTTTCGTCCTGCGGCAGGGACTGCGGCGGGAGCACGTCGTCCCCATCGTTGCATTCTGCATCGTCGCCGATTTCATGTTGATCGCGGCCGGCGTCGCAGGCCTGGCGGCGATACTCGGTGACGCACCGATGCTCACAACGATACTCACAACCGGAGGCGTGGCGTTCCTGGCTGCCTACGGCATCCGAGCGCTCAGGAATGCGCTGCAGCCTCGGTCGATGGCGGCGAACGAATCAGGTAGCCAGATCTCACTGCGTTCCGCGCTCGCCCAGGCAGCAGGCTTTACGTTCCTGAATCCCCACGTCTATCTGGACACGATCCTGCTCGTCGGATCGATCGGCGCACGACAGCCGGCGGAATTGCGCGGCTGGTTCATCGGCGGCGCTGCTGTCGCCAGCGCCGGCTGGTTCTCCGCGCTGGGATTCGGTGCGCGACTGCTCGTGCCGCTGTTCGCCCGGCCCGTGGCGTGGCGCATTCTGGATGCCCTGGTGGGATTGACGATGTTGACGCTGGCCGCACTGCTGGTGCGCCAGGTTCTCGCATAGCTCAGCTGCGAAGATATCCGCGCGTCAACTGTTCCGAGACCGTCCACAGACGCGATGCCATCGCGGCGTCCGTCTGATACCCGCCCTGCGGTGCCGGCGCGCAATCCTTGAAATACCCGCCCGTGACTCCCTTCACGTCAGGATGCGCAGCGACGTAACACTGCGTCGCCGCGCCCTGGGCTGGCGACTTGCGATAGTTCGCGGTGCTGGAATCCGTGTATCGGAGAATGTCCGTGCGCGTCGCCCCCGGGGTCACGCAATTGGATGTCGCACGCGTCGACTTCAATCGACGGGACAGCTCCAGCGAGAACAGCCCGTTCGCAAGCTTCGAATGTGCATAGCCGCGCTTGTACCAGCCGTCACCCGAAAGTGTGTCGAACTGAATTCCTCCGGCCGGCGCATCTCGATGGTTGCCGCTGCCCACGACAACGACGCGACCTTCAGGCGAGGCCACCACACGATCCTGCAGCTGGTTCACGAGAATGAAGTGACCGAGATGATTCACGACGAACTGCTTCTCGAGTCCTCTGACCTGTTCGTGGCTGTCGAGCACGATGCCCGCGTTGCAGATCAGTACATCGATCGGCACGTTCAGGCGACGCACCTGCCCGGCGCACGCGACGACGGAGTCGAAATCAGTGAGCTCGAGGACCACGGGAATCGCCTTTCCACTGACGCTGCGACACGCCTCGACCGCCTTGTCCTTCGTACGCGCCGTGCCAATCACCGTAGCGCCTCGCAGCGCGAGGACTCGCAGGGTTTCGTACCCGATTCCCGTGTTGCAGCCAGTAACGAGCGCGGTCCTGCCCTCCAGATTCAGGCCTTCGGTGACTTCGTCTGCGGTCGAGTCCGGACCAAACGCCGCAGTCGCACGGCAAGGTAGCGCAAGCGACGCCAGGGCGGCACACGAGAACGATCGGCGCGTGATCATGACCGCATGGTAGCTACGAACGCGCACGATTGCGACGAGCCGTACGAACCGAAGCCGCCATAGTGGCGGCCTGCACGCCACCGTGTTAGGTGCAACCGCCACTTCCGATACAGCAGACTCGCACTCATGCATTCCCTCTGCGCGAAACCTCTGCTGATCCTGTCCTCGACGATCGCGCTCGCAGCGTGTGCGAATGCGCCCGCACCGGCTCGACTCGACACCATCGACGCCAAGGGAGCACCAGTTCCATCGGGCGGTTATGCGCAGGCGATCGCCGTAAGCAACGCCACCCGCCTGCTGTACGTGAGCGGCCAGATTCCTGTCGATGCGGAAGGGCGCACGCCGCCCGACTTCGATGCTCAATGCCGGCTCGTCTGGGCGAACCTGCTTGCGCAGCTGCGCAGTGCGGGCATGGAGGAGACGGACCTGGTCAAAGTGACAACCTACCTGTCGGACCGCCGCTACGCTGCCGACAACTCACGCGTTCGCAGGGAAGTGCTGGGTTCTCATCGACCCGCGCTGACCGTCATCATCAGCGATATCTATGATCCTGAATGGTTGCTGGAGATCGAAGCGGTCGCCGCGCAGTAGCGTCGGAGGCAAACATGCGCGGACGGAGTCGATCAACCCCCAGGCGCTGATACAACGCGATCCGCCACAAGCCTGATCCGCGTGATCTCCGATGGCGCGCCGAATCGTTTCGGCGGACCCCAGTAACCGGTGCCACGACTTACGTATACCCACAGCTGCCCGAGTCGATGCAGCCCCGCGGTAAATGGCTGCTGCAGCGGCACGAACAGGTTCCACGGCCAGAACTGACCGCCATGCGTGTGCCCGGAGAGCTGCAAATCGAAACCCGCCGATGCGGCAGCCGACGCCGAGCGCGGCTGATGTGCGAGCAGGACCTTCACTGCCTCGACGGGCGCCCCCTGCAGCGCAGCCGACGGATCGCTGCGACTCTGCGGTTCGAAATGATGCGCGCTGTAGTCAGTCACTCCGGCCAGCACCAGCGATGCATCGTCCCGAGCGAGTACGACATGCTCATTCATCAGGACAGTGAGCCCGAGCCTGCGCAGCTCCTGTGTCCAGGCGCGTGCACCCGAGTAGTACTCATGATTACCCGTAACAAAGTACACACCGTGCTTCGCAGTAAGCTGAGACAGCGGCTGAACGTCGGCAGCGAGTTGCTGCACGCTGCCGTCGACGAGATCGCCCGTGATGGCAATGACGTCGGCATCGAGTCCGTTCGCCGCCTCGACGATCGCATTCACATAGCCGCGCTTGATGGTCGGGCCGACGTGAACGTCGCTGATCTGCACGATCGAGAATCCGTGCAACTGCGTCGGGAGCCTCGCGATCGGGATGTCGATCTCGACGACACGGGCGCGCCGTCTAGCATTGATGAAGCCGATCAGCGTTACCAGAATGGCGAACACGACGACGCCTGCCGCTGAGGGTCCGGTCATCGCTGCCGCCTGCGCGGTCGACACCAGCGCGGTCACCAGCAAGGCGACGTCGCGCAGCAACGTGAGTACGAACAGCGAAGAGAAGAAGCCCATCATCAGAAGACCCGCCCATGCGATTCGATCCGCGAGCGAGCGCGACTCGAGTGCCCGGGTCATCATCGACGCAGGCATCAACAGGCAGGATGCAATCAGGACGACTACTCCGATCGTCCAGCCGAACGCATTGAGCCCCAGGTCCGGCAGCAATCGGGCACCAATGTAGAAGTGCAGCAGCACGAGCAGCGCTGATGCGATCAGGAAGGAACGGCTTACGCGCACAGGGGGTTCGCAGGTTGCGAGAGGGGTTCGTGGAATTATCGGGGCACATCGCACCCTTTCAATCGGGTAGAGCCAGCCAGTCACCCCTTCCCGGCCGATCGGGCGATTGCCATCGTCCGGAAAACGGCCTTCACGGAGCCGCGGAAATGGGGGCTCACGAGATACAGCAGGCCGAACGCCGCGATCATCACGCCAGCGCCGGCGGCAATCGCAGCAATGCCCGACAGGTGCAGCAACCAGGGCACCGCACCCGCCGCCAGACCGCAAAATCCGTAGCCAACCAGCAGCAGCAACGTGTCTGTGAACAGCTTCCTGACCGGCGAACCGGTACCGCGCAGCCAAGCGAGCGCGGCCAGCCAGGTCAATCCCAATCCGATGACCTGCGCGATGGCCACCCCCATCACACCCCAGTTGGCGCCGACGATGATGCCGGCGATCAGCAGCGGCTTGCTGATTGCGGTGAAGCGGAAATGCGTGCCGGTGAGCCCTTTCGAGAGAAACACCCAGTACGTCGCATTGGTGGCTGCCTGAAACATGCCCCCGATGCAGAGCAGCTGGAACAGCGTCGCCATCGGCATCCATCGCTCGCCGAGAATGACATCGACGAGCGCATGCGCCTGGGCGCACGCGAATGCCAGAATCGCGAAGATCGCGTGCAGCAATGCCGCCTGCCCCGCCAGCAGAAAATCATCGTAGCGCTTCGGGTCGTTTCGCAGCCGCGAAAGGATCGGCAGCGCCACCGTCCCGGCCGGCGAAGTGATCTGATAGAGCGGCAGCATCACCAGCTGATAGGCGCGGTTGTAGAACCCCAGCGCATTCGCGCCGAAGCGCTCGCCGATCACCATGCTGTCCACGTTGCGACTGAAGTAGACGATGATCTGCGACAGCATCAGGTTCCAGCCATAGCGCAGGAACTCTCCCATTCCGGCACAGCGCCGCGGCAATCCCGGCATCCATCGGCCCGCGAGCACGAAGAAGATCAGCATCGACAGCGCGAATCCGACTTGCTGCCCCACCAGCGCCCAGTGGCCAAAGCCCTCGAGCGCCATGACCACTCCGATCGCGAGCCCGGTCGCCTGACCGGAAACAGTACAGATCGCGAGCCGCCCGAAGCGCATGTCCCGATTCAATTGCGCTCGATACTGCGTCGCTATGCCGTTCACGACGAACGTGATCGCGAGCGCCTGCGTCATCGGCAGCAGCGCCGGTGTGTGATAGAACCCCGCGATCAGCGGCGCGCAAAGGACCGTCGCGAGACTCAGGCCCAGGCCGATCCCGGTATTGATCCAGAACAGATTCGTTCGCTGCTGGTGCGTCACGCTCGCCGCCTGCACCGTTGCAGACGACAAGCCGAACTCGCGCAGAACCTCGCCGACGCCGATGACGGCCAGCACCATCGCGAGCATGCCGTAGTCCTGCGGGGACAGCAGGCGCGCAAGGACGATGAGACCGCCGACCTGGATCGCGATGGTGAGGAACTGACCGCCCATGGTCAGCACCGCGCCGCGGCGCGCAATGGAACCCAGACCCTTCGCGGGTTCCGGCTTGGCGGCCTCGGGCGGCCCGTCCGTCTGCATCATGGTGGTTGTGTTGCGACCTCGATCCCGTTCCCGCTGCAGGGGAATCACATCTCGTGCCAGCTCGAAGTCCCAGCTCGAGATCGTTGGCTGCCTTGTCCGGGCACGACCCCGGATAACGACGGACCTAAGTCTTTCGTTCCATGCGGCGCGAAGATAGCAGGCAAAACGCGCCGCATGGACTGTTTTCCTTCAGCGCCGCTTGAGGCATTCTCCTTCGAAACGACAACGGCGATGTGAGCGGGCACGATGCTGAAGGACTTCCTGAAACAAGGCGTGCGGATCGAGGGACTCTTCGACCTCATCAGCAAGGGACAGGATGCCTTCGACGGCAGCTGGACGTTCGAGCATCACCTGACTTCGCCGAACCTCATCAGGTTCTTCGGCGATGCGAGCGGCGCCAATCCCGTCCGGATCCTGCCGTACAAACGCGGCCAGAACGCGAACACGCCGATGGCCGGCGACGAAGTCATCAGCGGCGAATTCAGCGGCTGCATCATGGGCATCTACAAGGACCAGGGCATCGCCATGGTCAATCACGTCGACACGGAGAAGGACGGCTTCGGCCGGATGCCACAGAAAGAAGCGTGGGACGCCATGAAGAGGCGCGGCGACATCGAGCTCTTCAACGAATCATCGACCGCGGGCCTCATTCCAAAACTCATCGCCGGCATGAGCGACAAGAAACTGCTCAGGCAGGGCGCCGGCATCTCGATCCTCTGCATCGCCTCGCCGACGAAGTACTACAGCATTACGCGGGTCGCCGTGTTTCGCGATCAGGCGCACATTTATAAGGTGTTGAAGGTCGTGTGAACCGCCGATTCCCTCCCCGCCTTCTCCGCTACTTCCCGACCTTCGGATACTCCGGCGCCGCGGGCACCGTCCGCGGATCTCGCTGAATCTCTCCGAGCAGGTACTTCACCGCCGCGTCGAGCTGCGCATCGCCCCCGTTGAACGTCGCGTGCGGCAGATTGTCGACGACGATGTCGGGATCGACGCCGTGTTGCTCGATGAGCCATTTGCGTTCGGGCCCATAGACGCCGGCGCTGGGCGCTCGAGCAAAACCGTTGTCGGTCAGACGATTGTCCGACCCCAGCCAGATCTCGCCGCCCCAGGTGCGGGTGCCGATCACTTTGCCGATGCCGAGGCGACGGAAACCTTCGGCGAAGGCTTCGCCATCCGAGCCGGTCTGCTCATCGACGAGCACGACGGCGTGCCCGCCGAACGCGTATTGCATGTTCGAGTACGGCTGCCCTGCTCTCGTCTGCCAGTACATCCAGGGCTTTCGCAGCAATCGCGCGAGGATGAAACTGTCGATGTTGCCGCCGCGATTGTGTCGCGCGTCGACAATCAGGCCGGGCCGATTGAACACGGGATAGAAGTTGCGAAACCACGACGTGATGTCCGGAGCGGTCATCGCACGCAGGTGCACGTAGCCGATCCGGTTCTCCGACAACGAATCGGTACGCTGACGCCGCGTCAGCTCCCAATCGCTGTAGCGCAGCGACGCTTCATCCGTGGCCGGATATACGACGATGTCGCGCGCCTTCCCTGTAGCCTTCGATTTCAGGCGCAGCAGCACTTGCTGTTCGACCTGGTTGCGCATGAGCGCGTTCGGATGGCTGACCGTCAGCACGTTCACGCCGTTGATCATGGTGATGACATCGCCGACGGACACTCCCAGCTCAGGATCGGCAAGGGGCGAACGCTCATCCGGATAGTCCGGATCGGCCTGGTAGATGTGGTCGATGCGATAGCCGCCGGCGCGGCGATCCAGCAGGAGCCGGGCGCCAAGCGTAGGCACCTTGATGTCGTCGTTGCCGCGGCGCATGTCACCCCCACGCACCGACGTGTGCAGCGCTGACAACTCGCCGACGGCAAGCCCGATCACATCCGATAGTTCGTCGCGCGTCGTGACACGCTCGACGAGCGGAAGGTACTTGTCGCGCACCGCATTCCAGTCGACGCCATGCATGCCCGGATCGTAGAAGTAGTCGCGCTCCATCCGCCACGCATCGATGAACATCTGGCGCCAGTCTTCACGCACGTCGATCGCATAGTTCCACGACGACAGGCGCAGCTTCGACTTGTCCAGCTCGGACGGCGCCTTGGTACCTGCTTCGACGACGTAGAGATCGTCGTTCTTGCGCAGCAGGATCTTCTTGCCGTCGCGCGAGAGCTCATACGACAAGACATCCTCGACGAACTTCTCTGCCTCGGGATCATCGTTCGTGATCTCCAGCACCATGAGTTTCGCCTTGGCCTCCGCACCGACTTCGCGCGACATCCAGTAGATCGCCTCATCGCTCACGGACAGACGGGAATAGTCGCCGGCGGGTGCCGGCACTTCGTAGATGCGTTGCGCGAGACCGTCGTAGTCGATGCGCACGGTCGCCGGCGTCGACGACTTCGGCTTTTCCTCCTTGTCGCCCTTCGAACTCCTCTTGCCGGTGCGCGGCTTCTCGCTTTCCGCCGACTGTGCCGTCACCGGTGCGGGCGGATCCGGCTGTTCGGGCGGGAGCTCGACAGGTTCCTCGGGTGCCGGCGGCCGCGGTTCATCGGCAGGCTCTTGCTCGACTTCTTCGGGATCCTTGTCCTTGTCCTCATCCTCTTCGGTCTTCTCCTGCACTGCCGGATGCAGTTCATCCGCCGGCTTGAAGGGCGAACGCAGTCCCTTGCGAAGCGCGACTTGGTAGAGCTTGTCAGGCCGATCGAAGAACGGCTCGGGCGCACGCGGGCCCCACGGGCTTTGCACGACGGAGCTCAGGCTGCGATCGGACAGGAAATAGACCCACTTGCCGTCGGGACTGAACGCCGCGTCGTGACTGTTGGCGCGATCACTCGTGAGCGCCGTGTGCGTACGCCTGGCGACATCGTAGAGCAGGATCTGCAGGAACGAGTTCGCCGCGGCCTGATTGATCGCAACGTGCCGGCTGTCCGGCGACCACGCGAATCCGAAGATACCTTCCTGGTTGGTGGAGATACGCGTGGTCGAACGCGACGCGATATTGAGCAGCCACGCTTCGTTGTTGTTGTCGGCGAACGCGATCCACTTGCCGTCGGGTGACGGCGCGCCTTCGAACCGCAGTACTTTGCCGTCGCGACTCAAGGGGCGGTCCGCGCCGACCCCGTTCGCCGGCATCTGGACGAACTCCATCTCGCCGCTCGCGTCGGACAACCCGACGAGTGATTTGCCGTCCGGCATGAACACGGCATCGCGATAGCGCACGCCCGGCTGGCGGGAAACCTGCACGGATCGGCCGTCACGAACCGGGGCGACGAATACACGGCCGCGGGCAGTCAGCACGACCGCTTCGCCGTCGGGCCGCAGATGCATCGCGGTCAGGTTCTCGATCGGCTTCGTCACCCACTTCTCGCGCAGCTGGTCGAGATCGGACGCAAGCGTGATCGGGATCCTGCGCCTGGCGTTCGCAGCGATGTCGTAGATCCAGATGTCGGCACCAACGACATAGGCAATCCGGCCCGCGTTCAACGAGGCATAGCGCACGTCCCAGCCGTCGTGATCTGTATGGCGCCGCAGGTCGCCGCCGTTCTCATCCATGGACCAGAGATTCATGGTGCGGTTGCGATCGGTCACGAAATAGACACGGCCGTTCCACCACATCGGTGTGTGGCTCTCGCCCGCGTAGTCGCGTGTCAGTTTCTCCGCTTCGGCCGCGCCATCGCGGAATTTCCAGATCTGCCGGGCCGTGCCGCCGGTGTACCAGCGGGTGACGTTGTTGTGGAACGCTGGCCGCACGAAGTACAGCGTCTTGCCATTCGCATCGAACGATCCCTCGCTTGCCTGACTCAGCGGAATGCGGCGCTTCTCGGCCGTGGACAGGTCGATCGCCACGAGTTGCAGATCAGGCAACGTCGCGTAGTGCTGACTCGCATAGACCAGCTCGCCCGCCGGCGTGAACGTCGTTGCGATCGCGGACTCTCCTTCGAAGGTCCGACGCGATGGCAGCCCACCTGCGAGTGGCATCGTGTAGACCTCGGCCGGCCCCTCGTAGCGAGCCGTGAATGCGAGCATGCGCCCGTCCGGTGATATGACCGGATGAGTCTCTTCCGCGAGATGCGTCGTCAGGCGTCGCGCGACACCGCCGGTAACTGGAACGGTCCACAGATCACCCTCTGCTGCGAACACCAGCGTGTCGCCATGAAGAGCGGGGTCGCGGTAGTAACCCTCGATACCGCCGATCGGACTGGCTGCCGAATGAGAGAGAACCGGATAGCCGATCAGGAGGGCGAACAGAGCAAGCGTGACTCTCATGCGCGGAGTCCTTGTTGTGGAAGCCGAGAGACGAGTGTCACACAGACACCGCCGGCACGGAACGTGGTCCCGGACGCCGTCCCCTCTTCCGTCAGTGTCGATTCGACAGAAGGCCGCCCCGGTACGATGGGACGAGATCGCGGCCCACATTTTCCTTGTCCGCTGCCGCGTGCTACATGTCGATTCAGCGGTTCGCCGTTCGTATAGGTCGGGAACGGCCATTGCCGGTCATCCCTCAACCCACTTCAGGAACGGACCATGAAACAGTACCTGATCAGCCTCTATCAACCCGACGGCCCCGGCCGTCCCGACCCGGAAGCACTCGGCAGGATCATGCGCGACGTGTACGCGATTCGCGACGAACTCAAGGCTCAGGGCGCATGGGTGTTCGCAGGCGGATTGCATGACGCCAGCACCGCCACGGTCGTTCGCGTGCGCAACGGCGAAACGCTGATCACCGACGGTCCGTTCGCCGAAGGCAAGGAGCACATCGGCGGCTTCACCATCCTGCGAGCACCCGATCTCGACGCCGCACTCGAATGGGGCCGCCGCTATGCCGCGGCGACGACGCTTCCCGTCGAAGTCCGCCCGTTCCGGGAGGAAGGACCGAGCTGATGTCGACGGCCACGAACGCACAGATCGAGCAGATCTTCCGCGAACAGTACGGTCGTGCCGTTGCCGTACTCACGAGATCATTCGGCTCGATCGATGCCGCGGAAGAAGCGGTGCAGGATGCGTTTTCCGCTGCACTCGAGCGCTGGCCCGCTGCCGGGCTGCCGCCGAGCCCCGCTGGCTGGATCATCACGACGGCACGCAATCGGGCCATCGATCGCGCGCGTCGTGAATCAACCCGCGCCGATCGACATCTTGCAGCGACGCTGCTGGACATTCGCGATGACGAGTCGCAGGAGCACGCCGTGCGCGACGATCACTTGCGATTGATCTTCACCTGCTGTCATCCGGCGCTGGCGACGAGCACACAGATCGCGCTGACCCTGCGCCTGCTGGGAGGACTGACGACCGCCGAGATCGCGCGCGCCTTCCTCGTACCCGAGGCCACGATGGCGCAACGGATCGTTCGGGCGAAGGGCAAGATCCGCGATGCCGGTATCCCCTATCGCATCCCGCCCGAAGATCAGCTCCCGCTGCGTCTTCGCGCAGTGCGCGCGACGCTCTATCTGATATTCAATGAAGGCCACTGCGCCAGCGAAACACCACAGCTGATCCGCACGGAGTTGTGCGACGAAGCGATCCGCCTGGCGCGGTTGCTCGCTTTATTGATGCCGGACGATCCCGAATCCTGGGGACTGCTGGCGTTGCTGCTGCTGATCGACGCGCGCCGCGCCGCGCGTGCTGGCGCCGATGGCAGCCTGGTTATTCTGGGCGAGCAGGATCGTTCGCTGTGGGATCGCGTGAAGGTTGCGGAAGGACAGACGATCGTTCGCAGATGCCTCGCAGCGAATCAGCCGGGGCCCTATCAGATCCAGGCAGCGATCAATGCCGTTCACAGCGATGCGCTCTTCACCGGCTCCATCGACTGGCCGCAGATTCTCACGCTGTACAACCAGCTCGTGACGTTCGAACCGACTCCCGTCGTTGCGCTCAATCGCGCAGTGGTGGTCGCGGAAGTCGAAGGACCTGGTGCCGCGCTGACGCTGGTGGACGAGTTACCGCTCAGCGAGTACCGCATGTTCCATGCGATACGCGCGGACCTGCTTCGCCGGCTCGATCGGCGCAGCGAGGCAATCGCCGCTTACGAGGCGGCGATCGCGCTGACGAAAACTGATGCCGAGCGTGCGTTCCTGCGACGTCGCGTCGACGAAATCAACATCACTCCCGCGCAGGCAGGAGTCGATATGGTGCGCCCGAATGGATTCCCGCTTCCGCGGGAATGACGGAGTTGCGTCACGCCCGCGCCGCGCTCTGATCCCTGAACTTCCGCCAGTTCGAGCCACGCGCCATGTGGTACTGCGGCGGGAAATGCGTCTTCGCACCCAGCACATCGGCGGCATGCCAGCCCCAGCGCGGATCATCGAGGAACGCACGTCCGAGGGCGATCATGTCAGCCCGGCCTTCCTGGAGAATCTGCTCGGCCTGCTTCGGATCAGTGATGAGACCAACGGCGCGTGTCACGACACCCGTCGAGGCTTTGATCTCCGCTGCAAAGTCGACCTGGAAGCCCGGCGCGACAGGCGGCGTCACATGCGCACGGATACCACCGCTCGATGCGCACACATATGCAATACCCAGCTTCTTCGCTTCGCGAACATAGGCAATGGTCTGCGCGAGATCCCAGCCTCCCTCCACCCAGTCCGTCGCGGAAACGCGCAAGCCGACGGCAATGTGCGAAGGAACAGCCGCACGCACGGCCCGGATGACTTCGAGGGGGAAACGCATCCGGTTCTCGAGTGAGCCGCCGTATTCATCCTTGCGCGCATTGACGAGCGGCGACAGGAACTCATGTATCAAGTAGCCGTGCGCGCTGTGAATCTCGATGACCTCGAATCCGGCTCGCACCGCACGGTGCGCCGCCTGCACGAATGCTTCGACGGTCTGCGCGATCTCCTGCTTCGTCAACGCATGCGGCACATGCCAGTCTGCGCCGAATGCCACTGCACTCGACGACACTGTCTGCCACGGGTCCTCTCCTTCCGTCAGCGCGGCGCCACCATCCCAGGGTTTGCGACTCGAAGCTTTGCGACCGGCGTGGGCGAGCTGGACTCCGAAGCGCGTTGCGCCACCGAGTCGACGAGCCGCATCGAGCACGCGCTTGAGAGCGGCTTCATTCTCATCCGTATACAGGCCGAGGCAGCCATGCGTGATGCGACCGCGCCGTTCGACTGCGGTCGCTTCGACCATTACGAGCCCGGCGCCAGAGTACGCGAGCTGCGAAAGATGCTGCAGATGCCAGTCGTTGGCCGATCCATCGCTGGCGCTGTACTGGCACATCGGCGCGACAGCGAGGCGATTCGGCAATTCCACTTCACCGATCCTGATCGGTTCGAACAGACGGCTGGTCATGAGCACTCCGCGGGGTAAGAAAGGATGGTGGCATTGTAGAGATCCGCTGACTGGTCAGTGCTACCAGCGCAGGAACGACTCCCGTGACGGCCGCGTCATGAATGCACCGGAACCCCTGCATGGCGCCGCGAGTCTTGCAGGGGAAATCCGCAACGCAACGCGACTCCAGAACCCGCAGGTATGTCCTCATGACAAAACTCGACCGTCCCTTGAAACGCGAGATCGACATCGGCAATGAGCAGTACGTGGTGACGCTCAGCCCGACAGACATCAAACTCACGCGCAAAGGCCATCGCAAAGGAATCGTCCTGGCGTGGAAGGATCTGTTGAGCGGCGATGCCGCGCTCGCGACCGCGCTCAACGCATCGGTCAGCGAAATTGAATGATGCGTTGGAAAAACTGACCCGCGAGAAACCTGACCATGTCGAAGCTCTCCGACTTCCCGATCACGCGCAAATGGCCGGCTCAGCATCCTGATCGCATCCAGCTGTATTCGCTGACTACGCCGAACGGTGTGAAAGCATCGATCATGCTGGAAGAGAGCGGGTTGCCCTACGAGCCGCACTATGTGAACTTCGACACGGTGGACCAGAAGTCGCCGGAATTTCGCTCGCTGAATCCCAACGGCAAGATTCCGGCAATCATCGATCCCCAGGGCCCCGACGGAAAGCCGCTGCCGCTGTTCGAGTCGGCGGCGATACTCATCTATCTCGCGGACAAGAGCGGCAAGCTGCTGCCGAAGAGCGGGGGCGCGCGATATGAAACACTCCAGTGGTTGATGTTCCAGGCTGCGGGCATCGGTCCGATGTTCGGCCAGGTCGGCTTCTTCCATAAATTCGCCGGCAAGGACTTCGAAGACAAACGACCGCGCGATCGCTACGTCCAGGAATCGAAGCGGTTGCTGGACGTACTCGATGGGCGACTGGCCGATCGCGAGTGGATCGCTGGAGATTATTCGATTGCCGACATCGCGACCTTTCCGTTGGTACGCAACCTGATCGACTACTACAACGCGCGCGAACTCGTCGGCTTCGAACAGTTCGGAAACGTCAAGCGAGCCCTGGATGCCTTCCTGGCCCGCCCGGCGGTGTCGAGAGGACTGGCGATCCCGAAGCGGCCTGCCTGAAAGACGCTCCCGTCACGACATGCTCTTGAGCACGATCTGTGTGCCGGTCTCGGCTTCGAGCGCAGCGACTTCCTTGTTGATGAGCGACGCCGTCTCATCGCCTGTCCCGAAAATGTTGTGCGACTCGCCGTCGTCGTTCAGTCGCGGGAATACGTGATACTTGCCCTCCCACGCCTGGTAGAGCGCGAAAAGGTTGCCGTCCTTGACGAGCGCAATGTTGTGACCGCCGAACTCGCCGACCGCCGCCTGGGAGTCGCCGGTCAATGCCTTCTTCACGTCGAACGGCCCGTTCTTCTTGACGCTGGTCGAGCTGCCGATGATCCGGTCGCTGTACCGGACCTTGCCGTACGTGAAATAGGTGACGACGAACTCGGCGATCAGCGAGCAGTTCCTCACGCCGGCTTCGGTGCCCAGCATCGGTGAGTCGATGCCGGCGGCCTGGTTCGGCAGGACGCTCTTTACCAGGGCTTTCGCCTTGGGCTCGCTGTCGATCCCGGTGATCAGGTCGTTGAGCTGCCTCAGTCTGGACATCGCGTGAATCTCCCTTGCTGTCGGCTGGCATTGCAGCCGGCGGAGGGTTCCTGTGTAAATCGACCAGCGTCCCTACATCCGGGACCTAGGTCTTTGGACCTACTCGCTTGCCCGCGCGACAGGCGATGACTGATAGTTGCGCGCATGAAGTTGCTCGTCATCGACGATCACCCGGTGTTCCGCGACGGGCTTGCCGCCTTGTTGCGGCAGGCCGGCGAGCACACGATCGTCCTGCAGGCGGCGGAATGCGCTGCCGCTTTCGACATCGCGGATCAGCATCCGGATCTCGACGCGGTCTTCGTCGACCTGTTGATGCCGGGCATGTCCGGCGATCTCGCGGTTCGCGAATTCGGCCGGCGCCGGCCGGAACTGCCGGTCATCGTGCTGTCAGGCTCCGAAAATCCCAGCGATGTGCGCCGCGCGCTGCATGCCGGCGCGCTGGGCTACATTCCGAAGTCCGCGAGCCCGCAGACGTTGCTGTCCGCGTTGCAGCTCGTACTCACGGGCAACATCTATGTGCCACCCTTGCTCGCGACCGCGAGCGCAGCCCGGAAACAGGAAGGCGACGGGCCCGGCACGCCTCCACCCATCGAACAACTGACAGAGCGGCAGATGGATGTCTTGCGCCACCTCTGCACGGGACTGTCGAACAAGGAAATCAGCAGCCGGCTCGGCATCGCCGAAAAAACCGTGAAGGTTCACGTCGCCGCGATCTTCAAGACGCTCAATGTCGTGAATCGCACGCAGGCGGCGAATGCGGTTCGCGAGGCAAAGCTGATCTGAGAGGAAGGCCCTCTTCACGCCCCGACCATCTCCCGCGAATCGATCAGGTGAGCGATCGACGCACGCAGCCTGCTGTTCGGAACTGGCTTGTGCAGCAGCAGAAAGCCGCTCTCCTGCGCTTCGCGAATCCTGTCGGGCGCCGTGTCCCCGGTGATGAGCATGCCGGGGATCTCATCGTTGTACTCCGAGCGCAATCTCTCGATGACGGCGGGACCGCTCTCGTTGTCGCGCAGTCGATAGTCGCAGATGATGAGGCGCGGCACAGTCCGGTGTGTCGCGATGCGCTGGAGCATTTCGTCGCACGAGCCCGCGGCCAGCGCTTCGTAGCCCCAGCTCTCGAGCAGGCTCTTCATCGCGAGCTGAATCGCCAGCTCATCGTCGATCACCAGCACGAGACCGCTGCCCTGCCCCTGGAACGGGCTCAGGAATCGGCCTGTGGATGCGGTGGTTTCGGCGCGTGCCTCTCCGAGCGGTACCTTGATCTCGAACAGGCTGCCGCGGCCCGCGATCGAACGGACAGTCAGTGGATGATCCAGCAGCGTCGTCAGGCGGCGGACGATCGCGAGCCCGAGGCCCACGCCCTTCGTGCGGTCGCGCTCCGGATTACCGAGCTGATAGAACTCCTGGAAGATGTGTTCCTGCTCGGCCTGCGGAACTCCGCGGCCGGTATCCCACACCTGGATGCGCAGCGTACGACCGCGACGGCAACCCACGAGCACCCGGCCCCGATCCGTGTATGCGACTGCATTGGCGATGATGTTGCGGAGAATGCGCTCGAGCAGCAGCGCGTCGCTTTCGACGAATGCAGAGCACTTGCGGACCCGCAGCTGCAACCCTTTCGCCCGCGCCTGTACTTCGTAGTCGCGGCACACGCGGTCCAGAAGCGGTTCGACGGCTACGGCCTCCTTGTTCACTTCGACGACGCCCGCGTCGAGGCGCGAGATGTCCAGCAACCCGCCGAACAATCCACCCATCGCACGTACCGAGCCCTCGATGTGATCGAGCAGGCTGCGGGCTTCATCATCCATCGACCGCGGCCGTAGCGCCGCAACGAAGAGACTCAACGCATGAACCGGTTGCCGGAGGTCATGGCTCGCAGCGGCCAGGAAGCGCGACTTCGCAGCGTTCGCCTGCTCTGCCGCCGCCTTCTCGCGGCGCAGCCCTTCGACGAGATCGATATTCTCCAGGCGCAACCGGACCGCGTCGATGAATGCCATGCTCGAACGTCGGGCCTGTTCCGTAATCGAGATGAACCAGACGAGATACAGCACGGCCAGTGCCGTGTGAATGACTTCTCCCTGCGCGAGCATCCAGAGCAGCGGCGGCAAGGAGATCGACACGAAGAATGAAATGAACGCGGGCAGGTACGCCGCGAAGGCGCTGACCGCGCCGCTCGTGATCGCAAAGATCAGCAGCAGCGAAACGAGCTGCAGATCGACCCGGCCGTGCGACATGATCCAGATGGAGCCCGCGCCGATCGTCAGCCCACCAACGGTCGCGCCGACGGTGAACCACCGCGCCCAGAATCGCCATTCATCGCTGTCGGGTGCGGTGCGCAGATACGCGCGATACAGGAAGCCGCGGGCGGCAGTCTGTGCCGCCATCACGCCGATCAGCACCATGGCGCGGTCCACGGCGACGGCGTCGATGTAGACGAGGACGAGCGTGAGAAAGGTGATCGCGAGCAGCGTCCCGAACAACCCCGGCGGCGTGTTCCGATAGATCGATCGGACCTGTTCGGCGCGAATGCGGTCGCTGAGCTGCATGACTCGTTCTCGTTATGTCGGCCGCGGCGGGACCGAGAGGTAGGCAGATTAGCCAGCTAGCCGGCCAGCTGGCTAGCCAGCGGTTGCACTCTGCCTGTGGGCCCGGCTTCAGCCGGACGTTATCACCGCAGGCGATGCTTCGCTTACGTCCGACTAAAGTCGGACGCACAGCAAGAGCGCGGCAGATGCCGAAGCGGTCCGCGACTGCTAACCTCGCGGCATGGATCAGACCTGGTGGTTGTACCTGCTCGCTTGTCGCGACGGCCGCACATATGCCGGTATCGCGATCGACGTCGCAAGCCGATTCGCCGCGCACACCAGCGGTAGAGGCGCGAAGTTCACTCGCGCCAATCCCCCGGTTCGCGTGCTCGGTGCCCGCGCTTTCGCGACGAAGTCCGAAGCGCTCAAAGCGGAAGCCGCCCTGAAGAAACTGGATCGAAGAAGAAGGCTGGCCTGGGCCAGCGCGTGCGAGCCATTGCCATCATGAAGATCGGAATCATCGGCGCGGGCGGCATCGGGCTTGCCTTTGCAAAGCAGGCCATCAACGCCGGACACGACGTCATCGTCAGCAACAGCCGCGGGCCGCAGTCGCTCGCCGAAGCCGTGCTCAAACTCGGGAACCGTGCTCGCGCAGGCACGCGACAGGAAGCGGCTCAGGCCGACATCGTGGTCCTCGCCGTGCAATGGCAACAACTCTCGTCGGCGCTCGCCGATCTGCCGGCATGGAACGGCAAGATCGTCGTGGACACCATGAACCCGATCATCATGCCGGCGTTCCAGTTCGCCGAACTGGGCGGACGCACATCGAGTGAGATCGTCGCGTCGTTGTTGCCCGGCGCTCGCGTCGTGAAGACGGCGAACACGCTGACCCCGGAATTGCTGGGCAGCGATCCGGTACGCGGAGATACGCGGCGAGTCCTGTTCGTTTCCGGAGACGATGCTGCCGCAAAGACCACCGTCAGCGGCATTCTCGAAGCTGCCGGGTTCGCGACCATCGACCTGGGCGTTCTGGCCAATGGCCGGTTGCATCAGTTCCCCGGCGGGCCGCTGCCGGGATTGAACCTGTTCAAACTCGGCTGACCGGACGAGTCCGGCGGCTGACCGGAGTGCTAGTCTTGGGGCACACCAGCAAGACCACGGACCCACCATGGCAACCACCGATGCGTTCGAATCCTCACGGCATTCGACACAGACACAGACGGGTGCGGGTGCAGCAACGCTCCGCTGGACCAGTCAGGCACTGACGGTCACGGTCTGGGCCAGCGCCGCCGTTTTCGGGATCTACATCCTCGCCTTCTACGCGGCCGCGCTGTTCGACGGCAACATCGAGAAATGGAACGAAGGTCTGCCGCGGCTGTATGAAGCGCACACCCCGGTGGCAACCGCCGGCATCGGCCTGCACTTCGCGGCGGGCGGCGTGATCCTCGCACTCGGCTGCATCCAGTTCGTCCAACGCATCCGCGTCCTCTATCCCGCCGTGCATCGCTGGATCGGACGCATCTACGTCACAGCGGCTTTCCTCACCGGCGTGGGTGGAATCACATTCATCGCCGTCAAAGGCACGATCGGCGGCACGATGATGGACGTCGGCTTCGGGATCTACGGCGCATTGACGATCGTCGCCGCGGTCCAGGCCTATCGCCACGCGCATGCTCGCAGGTTCGATACTCATCGCGAATGGGCGATGCGCCTGTTCGCGCTCGCGATCGGATCATGGCTCTACCGGATGGAATACGGGTTCTGGTTCCTCGTCGCCGATGGCGCCGGCCATCTCGACAACTTCCAGGGCCCGTTCGATGTGTTCATGGATTTCTTCTTCTACGTCCCCAACCTGCTGATCGTCGAGGCGCTGATTCGCGCACCCCGCTCGACGACCTCGGTCGCAGGCCGGTTCGCGGCCTCGACGACGTTCGTTCTCGCAACGGCCTTTGTCGTCGTCGCGACATATCAATTCACGAAGCAGTACTGGGGGCCGGCGATCCTGGAGCGGGTCGGACTCTGAGCGCATCCGTCAGGGGCCGTGCCCTACTCCCATCAACGCCAGCCCCTGCGCGACCGACGAGAACTCATCGCCACCGACGAGTTTGTCCGCACCGAACTTGCGAGCGAACAACTCGCGCACTGCCGGCACCAGCGCGCTCCCGCCGGTCATGAATACACGCGTGATCTGCGATCGGTTGACGCCCGCGATCGACAGCGCTTGATCCATCGTCGCACCGACGCTCGCCAGATCCTCTGCGATCCAGTGCTCGAACTCGGCGCGCGTCACGGTTCGATCGACCTCGACAGGGCCGGCTTTGAAACGCAGCCGTGCCGACGTCTCCGAGGTCAGCGTCTGCTTTACGCGTGACACGGCCTGGAACAGCGAAAAGCCTTCCTCATTGCGAATGACGTGTACGAGCCCTTCGAACGCTTCGCGATCGACGGCGGTACGCAGCACGTCGATGATGCGGCGAAGCGTTTCGCGGTTGTTCATCATCGAGAGCTGATGCCAGCTCGAGAAGTTCGAATAGATCCACAACGGAATCGGCAGGCGCTTCGCTTCCGGCTGGAACTCGGAGCCCATGCCGAGCGCGGGACACACGGCGTTGTAGACGATGCCGTAATCGAAGCGATCGCCGGCGATGCCGATACCCGTCTGTGCGAGCGGCGTGATCTTCGATCCATGCTCATTCGAATCGACTTCGACGACAGAGAAGTCGCTCGTACCACCGCCGAGATCGGCTACCAGCACCAGGTGGCGGCCGGTGACTCTGCGAGCGAACGCGTAAGCGGCCGCCTCGGGCTCCAGTCCCATCCGGCTCGGTGCTTTGCCTGCGCCGGTGAATGCTGCAATCAGTCGCGATTGCGCGAGCGAGTCGTCCGGCGAGTTCCCGGCGAAACGAATCGGACGACCCGCGACGAGCGGCGCCTGCGCAAGGGAGTCGCGCGCGGACGTCGAATCGTAGAGATGATTCAACAGCGTGCCGATCAGCGCATCCAGTGTGTACGTGTGCGAGAAGATGCGCGTCTCGGAGAAGCTGCGGCTTCCGAGGAAAGACTTCATCGACTGGACAAGACGCGCCGGACCAGTCCTGGCGATGTAGTCGGCGATGGCATCGGCGCCCGCGCTGCTGACGGGCCGGTCGCGCGCATTTCGTTCGTCTGGCCGGAAACACAGAATGGACGGCAGCGCCGTTGCGATGCCTGTACGCCCCGCAACCGACAGCACAGCGGCCTGCCCCTGGCCTGCAACGGCGATGACGGTATTGCTGGTGCCGAAGTCGACACCCACAGAAACGGCCTGCATGAGCGCACCGGGAGAAAAGGGGGCGCGCAAAGTAGCAGAAAGTCCAGGCGTGTTCGACGATCGCTCCCGCCTTCGCGGGAGCGACGCAGTCCCCGCTCACCGCCCTCTTTGCGCGTTTCACCGGTAAATAGCACCGGCGAAAGCTCCAGCGCCGAGGCCCGCGTCGCTTCGCCGGCACGCTCCCGCAACTGGCCGGCCGGCTAGAGATTCGCGAAATCACTGTCGGTACTGTCTCTCCCCAGATAACGAACCCCCGCAATACCGCGGGATGAAGCGCAAGGGAGATCGAGCCATGTTTGCCCTCACCGAGTTCAGCCGCCGCACCCAGCAAACGTTGTGCCTGCTGATGTCGGCCGTCATCGTCGCCTTCCAGCTCGCCGCGGCCATGTACCCGGCGCACATGGCGTCGAACCCCGGCTACTCCGTGACGGTGACTCAGATCCAGTGACCCCCTTGGCCGGCGTCGCGACCACCTCCTCTACTGTGGAAGCCGCGCCGGCCATCTTTTTACCGGCAGGGCGCTGACGGGAGCGCCGATTGATTCGATGGATGAATCAATCTTATTGCCGAAAGGGGCATGATCCGCCGGGATCGAGTCGCTACTGTACGGACGTCCCATCCGACAGCAGGAGATCTCGATGTCCCACAAAGTCGCCGTCCTCGTTGGCAGTCTGCGCAAGGATTCCTTCAACCGGAAGATCGCCGACGCGATCGCAGCAGCTGCTCCTGCCGGGCTCGCTTTCGAACAGATCCAGATCGGCGATCTGCCGTTCTACAACCAGGATCTGGAAACCGACTCGCCGCCAAAGCAGTGGACGGAGTTCCGGCAGCGCATCAAGGCTGCGGATGCAGTTCTCTTCGTCACTCCCGAATACAACCGTTCCGTTCCCGCGGTCCTGAAGAATGCGATCGACGTAGGCTCGCGCCCGTACGGCAAGAGCGTCTTCGACGGCAAACCCGCCGCGGTCGTCTCGGTATCGATGGGCAACATCGCGGGATTCGGTGCGAACCACCATCTGCGCCAGTCGCTGGTGTTCCTCAACATGCCGGTGCTGCAGCAGCCGGAAGCGTACATCGCGAATGCGGGAAGCCTCATCAACGAAAGCACGGGCAAGGTGCAGAACGACGCGACGGAGAAATTCCTCCGGGGCTTCGCGGAGGCGTTCGACAAGTGGATCGGGAAGATCCGCGGGTAGACCGCGTACCTGCGTCATTCCCGCCTGCGCGGGAGTGACGGCAGTCGCTACCGCGAAGCGACTTCCACGCCTTTCACTGAACACGCGCTGGACGCTGCGGCGTCCAGTCGCGGGAAAGCTTCATTCCCCAGCGACGAGCGGCATCGTTCCGGGCCGGCAGAGGCCGCGCATGCGATCGTCACATCGCGCAGCATGCGTTCGCCTTCTCGAATGCAGCGCACGGCGTAAGTCGTCGGGCTCGCTGCATCGGGCTTGCGCTGGAAGCGCAGGTACCACGACTCTCCCGCCACACTCGCCAGCGACATGACACGAGTACGGCACTGCTCCGTCGCGCCGTCGCGGCAATAGCGTTCTTCGCAGGCAGGAAGCGAACCGCCATCGCAGCTCGCTTCGAGTTCCTTTTCCTTGGCCCGCAACTGATTCGGCCCGCCGCCTTTCGTCCAGGTCATGCAGGCAGATTCGTTCCCGCTGTTGCAGTCGGCGAGCAGCTGCTCGAGCTCAGCTGGCGATTTACGAGGGACCGGCGCGGACTTGGCCCGCGCGGCAGCGGGCTTGCTACGCGTCTCGATGCCCTTCACGACCTTGGCATCCGGGCCGCATTTCTCGTCGGAGAACACGCGGGAACCGTCGGGCGCCGTGCAGGTATAGATCTGGGCCTGTGCCTGAACGCACAGCAGTCCCAGTCCAGCCAGCAGCAGGCAACCGATCCCGAGCCTCATCCAATGCCTCACTTCGCGCAGATTCAATGCGTTGCGATGGTAGCCCCACCCCTGAGCCGCCGCCACCTGGAAGCCCTCCAGTCTGTGAAGCACTCCTCACTGGCGGGCCGCATTCCAGGCTTCCGGTCCCCAGACGTAAAGAATCCGCGGGATCGGCCGACAAGACCTGAATGAGTGTCTCCGCAGAAAATATGCTGCCCCGCAGGGCCCTGGTGGTCGACGGTGACGCGGCCGTGCGCGAGTCGACGACTGCCCTGCTCAAACTGCAGGGCTTCGAGGTGCAGGATGCGGCCGATGGCGCGGAGGCACTGACCCTGTTCGCGCGGGACTGGTATCCGCTCGTCATTACCGACCGCAACATTGCGGCCATCGATGGCATCGAGTTCGTGTCGCGCCTGCGCGTGATCTCGCTCGCACCGATCTACGTAATCATGCTGACCGACAGCACCGACGTTCGTGAACACGAGCGCGGCTTCTGTGCCGGCGTCGATCAGTACGTCGTGCGTCAGAACTCCCAGAACGAAGTCGTTACGAAGGCCCAGGGCGGCATGCATGCGCTGCGCCGTCGTCAGTCGTCCCGCATTGGCCGCGCCAACGAACCCGCGACAGTCGATCTCGAGAATGGCGCGCACACCGCACGACATCTCGTCGGTCGGTTGCGGGCGGAGATGGTTCATGCTTCACGCGCGAAGGGCTTGCTTCACATCCTGAGCGTCGGCATCGATACCACCGACGAGAAAGTCTTTGCCCGGCAAGGCCTGGGAGCCAGCGCTTCGGCGGCACTCCTGACCGTCGTTCATGGCGCGCTGCGACCGAAACTCGACTGGGTGGCGCGATTGCCTGCCGCACCGAATACCTGCCGATTCGCGATCGTCATGCCGGAATGCGGCCCCGCCGAAGTCGCGCGCCTCGAGCAGGACATCCGCAACGCATTCGTTCACTGGAACAACGGTTCGGCCGCGAGCGATGTTCGGCTGACCGCCGGCGTTGCAGCACTGCCGCGCGATGGCGAGAACCCGACCGCTCTCGAATTTCTCGGCCAGGCGGAACGCCAGCGCCGTGGCAAGGACAGCCCGCCGCGCACTTCCCTCAGCACCGTGCAGCGCGAGAGCGAAGCGGCTTAGCCCGAGAGCTATTTCGCGCGAGCGACAGTCGCAACCCGAGGCGATTCCGTCTCCAGGTCCACCGAAACTTCCGCCGACAGGCCAGGACGCAGACGGGCGAGGGCCTGAGCGTCTTCCAACCGAATCCGCACTGGCACGCGCTGCACGATCTTCGTGAAGTTGCCGTTCGCCGGCTCGAACGGCAGCAGTGCGAACTCCGAGCCTGATCCGGGCGCAAGGCTTTCCACGCGGCCGTGCAGAACCTGTCCCGGCAGCGCATCGATCTCGATCTCAGCACGCTGCCCGACGAGCATCCGCGTCGTCTGCGTCTCCTTGAAGTTCGCGACGACGTAGAGATCGTCGACCGGCACGATCGTCATCAGGCGCGTACCGACCTGCACGTACTCACCCACCTGGACACGGCGGTTGCCGACCACTCCGGCGATCGGCGCGACGATGCGGGTTCTCTGAGCATTGCGCTTCGCGACTGCCAGTGCTGCATCCGCCCGCTGGACGGAAGCCTGTGCCGCGTCGATCTGTGCGAGCAGCTCGGCATGCTGGCTGTCGACCACCTGGACCTGGCGCTCCGCCACCTTCAGCGCGGCACGAGCGCGGTCCGATTCGGCTTCTGCTTCAGTCGCATCGGCGATGGCTGCGTCGTAGAGCTCGCGAGACGTGAGTCGCTGGTTCACCAGTTCCTGATGCCGCGTGCGATCGGCGAGCTTTCGCTCGCGCTGCGCATCGGCGGCGCGAATGCTCGATCTGACTTCTTCGACGCTCGCCTGCGCCAGGCGCTGCTGTGTTCGCAAGCGAACCAAAGCTGCTTGCGCGGCCGCGAGGCTCGCTCTCGATTCCGACGCATCGGCTTCCGCTGCGCTCACGCGCTGGTTGTAGTCGTCCGGATCGAGATCGACGAGAGGGTCGCCGGCTGCGACGCGCTGGTTCTCTTCGACGTGCACTGCGACGACCAGACCCGCGACTTGCGGCGGAATGTCGCTCGAATCGGCCTTGAGATACGCGTTGTCGGTCGACACGCTGGCGCGATTCGAAAGCAGCCAGGCCGCACCCGCGGCACCGATCACGACCGCGAGCACCGCGACGACCAGGGGCCGCTTCGATCTGAGAGTGCCTTGGGATTCCGCTTCCGTGTCCATGATTCAGCGCTCGAACACCAGCAGGGTGGACGTCGCGCTGGCGCACAGTCTTCCGGCGGCATCTTTCAGCGTCGCTTCGGCAAACGCGACGCGGCGACCGAACGTGACGACCTTGCCTTCCGCAACGACCGGGCCGCTGTCGGCGGTCAATGCGCGGTGATAGTTGATCTTCAGTTCGAGGGTCGTGTAACCCTGAGTCGGCTGCAGCTTCGAGTGCACGGCGCACCCCAACGCTGAATCGAGCAACGTCGCGGCATACCCGCCATGCACCGTGCCGATCGGGTTGTACATGTCTTCGTCAGGATGACCCTGGAAGACAACCTGCCCTTCCTCGACGCTCACGATCCGGAAGCGCAGTGTCGCGCCCATCCCCCGCTTGCCCGCGGCCGAAGCCGCAAACGCGCGCAATTGCTCGAGACCGGAGGGAACGACGGAGACCGCTTCAGTGCTCATGGACAGGCTCAGTTCGAAGTGAAGCGCTGTTTGAGAGCAGCGCGAGAAGAATCGAGCAGCGCGTCTGACAGCGCGGCATCGGCGACCGATCTCGACAACGCGATCGCGCCGGCCATCTCCGCAATCAATGACATGGCGGCCGGCTGCGGCTCTGTCACATGCGGTGGCATGAGCGCAGCGAGTCGCTGCGCGAGGCGCGCAATGCCTTCATCGAAAGCCTTGCGAGCACCCTTGGGCCAGCGCCCCGCCTCGCTCATCAGCGCGGGTATCGGACAGCCTCGCGATGGATTGTCGCGATGCACCGCGGACACATAGGAGTCGATGAATCCACTGATGGACGTAATGCTGCCCGCGTATTTCTCCCGACGCCTGGCAGCGTGCACGAACATCTCGCTCACCGCCGCTGCGATCAACGCGTCCTTCGAATCGAAATGCGCGTAGAAGCCGCCATGCGTGAGACCCACCCGCTTCATGACGGCCGCGACGCTCACGCCATCCGGACCGTGCGCCCGCATTTCCTCGGCCGCCGCCTTGAGCAAGGCAGAACGGGTCTGATCCTTGTGCTCAGCCGCATAGCGCATTGTGGATTCCAGGCTTCATAGTATGATGATCATCATATCATCAACTCCCCAGCCGGCAACCCCCTTCCCGTGACCCAGGCCGCGACATTCACCGATTCGATGAGCGAGCGGTCGAAGCTGCTGCTGTTCGCCGTCATGGCGTTCGGGCAATTCATGGCGCTGCTGGATACGCAGATCGTCGCGTCATCGCTCAACTCGATTCAGGCCGGCCTCTTGGCCGGGCCGGATGAAGTGGCCTGGATCCAGACCTCGTACCTCATGGCGGAAATCGTGATGATTCCGCTCGCCGCCTTCCTTGCGAAGGCGATGTCCACCCGCTGGCTGTTCACGACTTCCGCGGCGCTGTTCACGGTGTCCAGCCTCGCCTGCGGTCTCGCATGGAACATCGAATCGATGATCGTCTTCCGGGCCATCCAGGGTTTCGTCGGCGGCGCAATGGTGCCAACGGTGTTCGCAACAGGCTTCGTCCTGTTCCAGGGTCCGCGACGCGCGATGGTGCCCGCGGTGCTCGGCATGGTGTCCACATTGGCCCCGACGCTGGGGCCGACGCTCGGCGGCTGGATCACCGAATATGCAAGCTGGCGCTGGATGTTCTTCATCAACATTGCACCCGGACTGCTGATTGCGATTGCGGTTCCGATCCTCGGCAAGGTCGATCTGGCCAACACGCGCCTCTTCCGCCGCATCGACTGGCTGCAGGTCACCGGACTCGCGCTCTTCCTCGGAGCACTCCAGTACGTGCTGGAGGAGGGGCCGCGAGCGCAGTGGTTCGACGATCCGATGATCACCGTCACGGCGTGGCTCTCCTTCATCGGCGCGGTGGTGTTCTTCGAGCGATCGATCTACAGCGAGACACCGGTCGTAAAGCTTTCACCGTTCCGCAACCCCACGTTCGCCCTCGCATGCGTGCTCAACTTCATCATCGGCGTCGGATTGTATTCGGCGATCTACCTGGTGCCTGTCTTCCTCGGACGCGTCCGCGACTTCACCAGCCTCGAGATCGGCACGACGGTGTTCGTCACCGGCTGCTTCATGTTCTTGTCTGCACCACTCGCTGCGCGCATGTCTACACGCGTCGATCCGCGCTACGTGATCACAGCCGGCTTCCTGTTGTTCTCGCTCGGCGTGTGGATGCTTACCGGGATCACCGCCGAATGGGGCTTCGGCGAGCTTCTGCTGCCGCAAGCAGTGCGCGGCTTCGCGGTCCTGCTGTGCATCGTTCCGGCCGTCGGCCTCGCACTTTCGACCCCGACCCCCGCGGAGCTTCCGTATGCGAGCGGACTCTTCAATGTGATGCGCAATCTCGGCGGCGCCGTTGGCATCGCCACGGTCAACACCTGGCTGCAGGACTTCACACGAATCCACGCGCTGCGCATCAGCGAAGCCATGGGACACGGGGGCGCGGACAGCAATCGAGTCGTATCTGCGCTCGCCTCGCAACTGGAGAACAACGGCAACGCGGATGCCGTGCTGGGCGCGCAAGCTCAGGTCACTGCGATCGTCACTCGAGCGGCAAGCGTCGAAGCCTTTCGCGACGTGTTCATGCTGCTGGCGGGCCTCTTCATCATCGCGCTAGTCATCGTGCCATTCTGCAAGCGCCCGCCCTTGCCCGCGCAAGCAGGCAATCCCTCCGCTCCGCCATCCGCCGAACCCGCCGCGGCGCACTGACCAAGCGGACAGGATCAGCAACACGACAGAGAACGGATCCCCGCTTTCGCGGGGATGACGCTACCCGGGCGCGCGTCCCCGCGACAGCTTCCGCCACAACGTCGACCTGCCGATCCCGAGCTTCTCGCACGCGGCCCGGCGATCGCCGCCGCATTCCGCGAGCACGCGCTCGATCATCTGCAGCTCCGTCTCCTCACGATGACTGGCCAGCGACGGCACCTTCATGGAGGGCCCCTGAGCGAACAGCTCGGGAATCAGCTGTCGCAGCTGATCTCGCGCACTCATCCCGGACTGAAGCTCTCGCACCGTAGCCAGCCGCTCGATGAGGTTCTCTAGTTCGCGCACGTTGCCCGGCCATCGATAGTGCGCGCCCGCAATCACAAGCTCGCGCACCAGATCTTCCGTCAGCGTGGTCGTCGGGAAGCGATCGGCGACCCGCCGCAGCACATGGCCCGCAAGCTCAGGCAGATCCTGCAGCCGATCGCGAAGGCTGGGCAGGTCGAGCCGAAGGATATTCAGGCGGTAGTACAGGTCGCGACGAAATCCGCCCGTCGCTATCTGCTCTTCGAGATTTCGATGCGTTGCCGCGATCACGCGAATATCGATACGGGTCGGCTCGATCGCACCGATCCGCAACACCTCGCGCTCCTGCAGCACGCGGAGCATGCGCGTCTGCAATGACACGGGCATCTCGCCGATCTCGTCGAGGAAGATCGTTCCGGTGTGCGCTGCCTCGAACAGTCCGATCTTGCCGCCGCGCCTCGCGCCCGTGAACGCGCCCTCTTCGTAGCCGAACAGCTCGCTCTCCAGCAGCGACTCCGGGAACGCCGCGCAGTTCAACGCAATGAATGGCTGATTGGCGCGCGCACTTGCCATGTGAATACCCTGCGCCAGCAGCTCCTTTCCGGTGCCGCTCTCGCCGATGATGAGCGTCGTCGCATCACTGCGCGCAAACTGGCTGGCGAGCGTCCGCGCACGCACGATCGGAGCGCAGCTGCCAAGAAGATCGGTGAGCCTGAATCGCACGGATCGCGACGGCCGCTCGCGCTGCGTTCGCAGGTGCCGGTCGACGCGCTGAATCGCGTCGGGATCCTTGGCGGTCAACACTGCGCCCGTCTGCATTCCCTGCTCGATGATCGGCAACCGGCTGACGATGAGCGACTGCACGCCCAGCTTCTGCAGTTCGTCGATCTCAGTACGCTGCTCACGCAGGGTCGGCATCAGCGTCAGCTCGGGCGCGACTTCGCTGAGCCTGCGACCGAGGAGCTGGGTTGCCGGCTGCCCCAGCAATCGCTCCATCGCAAGATTCACCGATTCGATTCGCTCCTCCGTGTCGACGGCAACGACCGCATCGTGCAGATGCGTCAGGATCGTGTTGAGGCGATCGCGCTTCGACGCCTCGATCCGCGCGAGGCGCGCAACTTCCAGCGCATCGTCGAGCGCCTCGCGCACCGCGTCCGTCGAGTACAGAAAGATGCCGTGCATACCGGCCTCCTCTGCAAGGTCGACGACGAGACCGGGCGCGACGACGACGTCGATACCTTTCGCGCGCAATTCCTTGATGCAATCGCGTGCTTCGTCCTCGCTGCGATAACTGCGCTGCTCGATGCCCAGCGAGAACAACTCGTCGAACAGCTGCACTTCATCCGGAACGGCTCCATGCGTTACGAGCGCGATGCGCGACGAAATGCCTCGCGCCCGCGCCAATGCGCGCATCACGTCGAAGCCGCCGACGCGAACCGACACGACCGGCAACTCCAGGTGTTGGCGCAGGTACGCGCCGTTCGAACCTGCGGCGACCAAGGCATCGATGGGTCGTTCGGCGTGCAACTCGCGGATTCGCGCGACTGCTGCGTCGAAGCCCTGTTCGAGGATTTCTACGGACGCGACGTCGCGATAGGAAGGCGCCAACTCCTGCAGCATCGTCCGCAGGCGATGCAGCAGCCCGACGGCGACGATCCGCGGCGGGGCGCTGACCAGGCGACCTTGCTTGCTGGCTGCAACCACGATTCACTTCCGGAACATAATGTTTCAATTATGAAACATGGCGTGGGTCCGGACCAAGCCCACGCGCAGCGATCCTTTGATTTATCTGGATTTTTTAGTGACACCTCCCTGGCACGGTACGTGAATTGACTTCCGCACCCGCAACCCGAGAACCCCCTCATGAGCACACCCGGTCTCCGCTTCCGCGACGCCCTCAAGACGGAAAGCCCGCTGCAGATCGTCGGCGCGATCAACGCGAACCACGCCCTCCTCGCCAAGCGCGCCGGCTATCGCGCGATCTACCTTTCCGGCGGCGGCGTCGCGGCCGGCTCGCTCGGCATGCCGGACCTCGGCATCAACAACCTCGACGACGTGCTCGTCGATATCCGCCGCATCACCGACGTTTGCGATGTGCCGCTGATGGTCGACATCGACACGGGCTTCGGCCCGAGCGCGTTCAACATCGCGCGCACGGTGAAGAGCCTCATCAAGTTCGGCGCCGCCGCCTGCCACATCGAAGACCAGGTCGGCGCCAAGCGCTGCGGTCATCGTCCCGGCAAGGAAATCGTCTCCACCCCGGAAATGGTCGATCGCGTCAAGGCCGCCGCCGATGCGAAGACCGATCCGAACTTCTTCCTCATCGCACGCACCGACGCGATCGCCGTCGATGGCGTCGATGCCGCCATCGAGCGCTCCATCGCCTGCGTGGAAGCCGGCGCCGACGGCATCTTTGCCGAGGCAGCCTATGATCTGCCGACCTATCGCCGCTTCGTCGATGCCGTGGAGGTCCCCGTGCTCGCGAACATCACGGAGTTCGGCAAGACGCCGCTCTTTTCCCGTGACGAACTCAAGACGGCCGGCGTTGCGATGGTTCTCTATCCTCTCAGCGCCTTCCGCGCCATGAACAAGGCCGCCGAGAACGTCTACACCGCGATCCGCCGCGATGGACACCAGCGCAACGTCGTCGACACGATGCAAACGCGCGAAGAACTGTACGAGCGCATCGGCTATCACGCGTACGAGCAGCACCTCGACGCGCTGTTCGCCTCCCGCAAGTAACTGCAAGTACGACCAGGGGATACTCAATGAGCGAGACCGCACAACAACCGGGCTTCAAGCCCAAGAAGTCCGTAGCGCTGTCCGGCACGGTCGCCGGCAACACGGCACTGTGCACCGTCGGACGCACCGGCAATGACCTGCACTATCGCGGGTACGACATTCTCGATGTCGCTTCCCAATGCGAGTTCGAAGAGATCGCGTACCTGCTCGTGCACGGCAAGCTGCCGAACGCCGCCGAGCTCACCGGCTACAAGACGAAACTCAAGGCGCTGCGGGGAGTGCCGGCCGCGGTGAAGGCTGCGCTCGAGCAACTGCCGCCGTCGGCTCATCCGATGGACGTGATGCGCACCGGCGTTTCCGTTCTCGGCTGCGTCACGCCGGAGAAGGACGATCACAACGTCGCCGGCGCACGGGACATCGCCGACAAGCTGATGGCCTCGCTCGGTTCGATGCTGCTCTACTGGTATCACTACTCGACGAACGGCAAGCGCATCGAGACCGAATCCGACGAAGACTCGATCGGCGGTCATTTCCTCCATCTGCTGCACCAGGAGAAGCCATCCCGCTCCTGGGTGAAGGCGATGCACACGTCGCTGATCCTCTACGCCGAGCATGAGTTCAATGCATCGACGTTCACAGCGCGCGTCATCGCCGGCACCGGCTCTGACATGCACTCGTCGATCTGCGGCGCCATCGGCGCGCTGCGCGGGCCGAAGCATGGCGGCGCGAACGAAGTCGCCTTCGAGATCCAGAAGCGCTACGAGAGTCCGGACGAAGCGGAAGCCGACATCCGGGCGCGCGTCGAGCGGAAGGAGGTCGTCATCGGCTTCGGTCATCCGGTCTACACGATCTCCGATCCGCGCAACAAGGTGATCAAACAGGTTGCGCTCGATCTCTCCCGGGAACAGGACAACACGAAGATGTTCGATATCGCGGAGCGGCTCGAGAGCGTCATGTGGAACATCAAGAAGATGTTCCCGAATCTCGACTGGTTCAGCGCCGTCAGCTATCACATGATGGGGGTGCCGACCGCGATGTTCACCCCGCTGTTCGTCATTGCGCGCACCAGCGGCTGGAGCGCCCATATCATCGAGCAGCGCCTCGACGGCAAGATCATTCGCCCGAGCGCGAACTACACGGGTCCGGAGGACCTCAAGTTCGTGCCGCTGAAGGATCGCAAGTAAGCTACCGGCGGCCGGCGTCCACGGGGGCCGGCCGCACCACCGTCACTCTTCGCGTCAGCCATGAACACAGCCAATCGCAAGCCCCTGCCTGGCACCTCCCTCCACTACTTCGATGCGCGCTCGGTCGTGGACGCCATCGCCCCCGGCGCGTACGACAAACTGCCGTACACCTCGAAGGTGCTGGCGGAAAACCTGGTCCGGCGCGCCGAACCGGAGAAACTCGACTCCTATCTGAAGCAGCTGATCGGGCGCAAGCGCGATCTCGATTTCCCATGGTTCCCGGCGCGTGTCGTCTGTCACGACATCCTCGGCCAGACCGCGCTGGTCGACCTTGCGGGTCTGCGCGATGCGATCGCGATGAAGGGCGGCGATCCGGCCAAGGTGAACCCGGTGGTACCGGTCCAGCTGATCGTGGATCACTCTCTCGCCGTCGAGTACGGCGGCTACGACAAGGATGCGTTCGCCAAGAACCGGGCAGTGGAAGATCGACGCAACGAAGACCGCTTTCACTTTATCGAGTGGACCAAGAAGGCATTCGACAATGTCGATGTGATCCCGGCAGGCAACGGCATCATGCACCAGATCAACCTGGAGCGGATGTCGCCGGTCATTCACGCCAAGGACGGCGTCGCGTTCCCGGACACGCTGGTCGGTACCGACAGTCACACGCCGCACGTCGATGCGCTCGGTGTGATCGCCATCGGCGTCGGCGGCCTCGAAGCCGAGAACGTCATGCTCGGTCGCGCCTCGTGGATGCGCCTGCCCGACATCGTCGGAGTCGAACTTTCCGGCAGACCGCAGCCCGGCATCACTGCCACCGACGTCGTACTTGCGCTGACCGAGTTCCTCCGCAAGGAAAAGGTCGTCGGCGCGTACCTCGAGTTCTATGGCGCTGGAGCTGCGGCACTCACTCTGGGCGATCGCGCCACCATCTCCAACATGGCTCCGGAATACGGCGCCACTGCGGCGATGTTCTTCATCGACCGGCAGACGATCGAGTATCTGCGTCTCACCGGTCGCGACGACGCACAGATCAAGCTCGTGGAAACCTACGCAAAGCACACCGGCCTGTGGGCGGATGCATTGACGAACGCCGAGTATGAGCGCGTGCTCAAGTTCGACCTGGCCACTGTGGTTCGCAATATGGCGGGGCCTTCGAACCCGCACAAGCGACTGCCCACGTCGGCGCTCGCCGAGCGCGGCATTGCGGGCAAATGGGAAGAGATCCCCGGCCAGATGCCCGATGGCGCAGTGATCATTGCCGCGATCACTTCGTGCACCAACACGAGCAATCCCCGCAATGTGATCGCCGCGGGCCTCCTCGCCCGCAATGCCAATGCACGCGGCCTGACGCGCAAGCCGTGGGTGAAGAGTTCGCTGGCGCCCGGCTCCAAAGCGGTCCAGCTCTATCTCGAGGAAGCGAAGCTGCTGCCCGAACTGGAGCAACTCGGCTTCGGTATCGTCGCCTTCGCCTGCACGACCTGTAACGGCATGAGCGGCGCGCTCGATCCGAGGATCCAGCAGGAGATCATCGATCGTGATCTGTATGCGACGGCCGTGCTCTCCGGCAATCGCAACTTCGATGGCCGCATCCATCCGTACGCCAAGCAGGCGTTCCTCGCATCGCCGCCGCTCGTGATCGCCTATGCGATCGCCGGCACGATCCGCTTCGACATCGAGAAGGATGCGCTGGGCTACGACAAGGACGGCAATGCCGTTGTGCTGCAGGACCTCTGGCCTACAGATGAGGAGATCGACGCGATCATCGCCAAGAGCGTCAAGCCCGAACACTTCCGCAAAGTGTACGAGCCGATGTTCACATTCAAGGCGAACACCGGAAAGGTCAGCCCCCTCTACGACTGGCGTCCCCGGAGCACGTACATTCGCCGTCCGCCGTATTGGGACAAGGAAGGCCAGGGTGCGCTCGCAGCGCGCGAGCGTACGTTGAAAGCGATGCGGCCGCTCGCAGTCCTCGGCGACAACATCACGACGGATCATCTCTCACCGTCCAACGCCATTCTCGGCGACAGCGCCGCGGGCGAATACCTCAGGAAGATGGGACTGCCTGAGGAGGACTACAACTCCTATGCGACGCATCGCGGCGATCACCTCACCGCGCAGCGCGCGACCTTCGCCAATCCGACGCTCCTGAACGAGATGGCTGTCGTCGACGGCAAAGTGAAAAAGGGCTCTCTGGCCCGCATCGAGCCCGAAGGTCATATCGTTCGCATGTGGGAAGCGATCGAAACCTACATGGATCGCGGCCAGCCGCTGATCGTGATCGCCGGCGCGGACTACGGCCAGGGATCATCGCGCGACTGGGCTGCGAAGGGTGTCCGTCTCGCCGGCGTCGAAGCTATCGTCGCGGAGGGCTTCGAACGCATTCATCGCACCAACCTGATCGGCATGGGCGTGCTGCCGCTCGAGTTCAAGCCGGGCCAGAACCGCACCACGTTCGGCATCGATGGCACTGAGACTTACGATGTCGTCGGCAAGCTCATGCCGCGCGCCGATCTCACCCTCGTCATTCACCGCAAGAGCGGCGAGAAGGTGGAAGCGCCGGTCACGTGCCGGCTCGACACTGCGGAAGAAGTCTCGATCTACGAAGCGGGCGGCGTACTGCAGCGCTTCGCTCAGGACTTCCTGTCTTCCACCGTTCAGGCAGCTTGACCATGCCCCATGCACCGCAGATCAAAGTCCCGGCCACCTACATGCGCGGCGGCACCAGCAAAGGGGTGTTCTTCCGCTTGCAGGACCTGCCCGGGCGTTGCCAGAAACCGGGAGAAGCGCGCGACAAGTTCCTGCTGCGCGTGATCGGCAGTCCCGATCCGTACGGCAAGCAGATCGACGGCATGGGAGGCGCGACGTCGAGCACCAGCAAGACGGTGATCCTCTCGAAGAGCAGCCGCGCGGATCACGATGTCGACTACCTGTTCGGCCAGGTTTCGATCGACAAGGCGTTCGTCGACTGGAGCGGCAACTGCGGGAACCTCTCCGCGGCGGTCGGCCCCTTCGCGATCAGCAACGGTCTCCTCGACCCGGGTCGCATGCCGAAGAACGGCGTCGCGACCATCCGCATCTGGCAGGCCAACATCGGCAAGACGATCGTCGCTCACGTTCCCATCACCGATGGCGCCGTGCAGGAGACCGGCGACTTCGAACTCGACGGCGTGACCTTTCCCGCAGCCGAGGTGCAGCTCGAATTCATCGATCCCGCGGACGAAGGCGAAGGCGATGCGGGCGGCTCGATGTTCCCCACCGGCAACCTCGTCGACGATCTCGAAGTCCCCGGTGTCGGCACGCTCAAGGCAACGATGATCAACGCCGGCATTCCGACCATCTTCGTCAACGCCGACGCCATCGGTTACAAGGGCACGGAACTGCAGGACGCGATCAATGGCGACGTGAAGGCGCTCGCGATGTTCGAAACGATCCGCGCCTACGGGGCGAAGCGCATGGGATTGATCAAGAGCATCGACGAAGCCACGAAGCGTCAGCACACGCCGAAGATCGCCTTCGTCGCGCCGCCGACGGAGTACGTTTCATCGAGCGGCAGGCAAGTCACTGCGAACGACGTCGATCTGCTCGTGCGCGCACTGTCGATGGGCAAACTGCATCACGCGATGATGGGAACCGCTGCCGTCGCGATCGGAACCGCTGCAGCCATTCCGGGGACACTCGTCACGCTCGCTGCGGGCGGCAAGCCGCATGCAGCCGTTCGCTTTGGTCACCCCTCGGGCACGCTGCGAGTCGGCGCCGAAGCGAAGCAGGTCGACGGCGAATGGGTCGTCACGAAGGCGATCATGAGTCGCAGTGCGCGGGTACTGATGGAAGGCACCGTTCGAGTGCCCGGCGATTCCTTCTAGGAAAGCTGCAACCTGCTGTCGGCCCGTCCTTCCCGTGACGCCTCAACGATCGGGCAGCGCCGCCAGGATCTGCGAAAAGACCGTATTCGCATCAAACGTGTGACCGTCCGCAGTCCACCCTAGTCGCACGATCACGGTCCGCTTCGATGGGACGATGGCAAGAATCTGCGCATTGTGGCCGCGTGCCATATACATATCCGGTGGACATCGATCGAGCATCGGCGCGTGTCCCGCCGCTGCGTTGCCTTCGTTCAACCAGAACTGAGCGCCGTAATGACGCATCGGATCGAACGGCAGCGGTTCGCGGCTGAACGCAACCCATTCCTTCGACAGCAATCGCCGGCCGTTGATCTCGCCTTCTCCGAGGAACAACTGGCCGAAGCGCGCCCAATCGCGCGCGGTCGCGTACAGAAACGAGCTGCCGATCGGAACGCCGCTGCCGTCAGGCTGGAACACCGCACTCGTCATACCCGCCGGCTCGAACAGACGGTGACGCGCGTATTCATAGACACTCTTCAGCGAGCCGCCGGTCGCATCCCTGACGATGCGCGACAGCATGTTCGTCGTGCCGGAAGAGTACGACCATGACGTTCCCGGCGGGTGAATGAGCGGCCGGTGCGCCGCATAGCCGCCCATGTCCTCGCTTTCGAACAGCATCACCGTGCTGTCGTCGCCCGGAAGATATTGCTCGGCGAAGCTCAGGCCGCTCGCCATGTTGAGCATGTTGCGCAGCGTGATCGCTGCTCGCGGATCGCCCGGCTCGCGCCACTCGGGGACGGGAGCCGGTGCATCCAGATTGAGCTTTCCATCCTCCACGAGCATCCCGATGAGAGCGCCGGTGACGCTCTTGCTCATGGACCATCCGAGAAAGCGGCTGTCGCGATCGAATCCGGGCGCGTAGCGTTCCGCAACGATGCGGCCTTCGTGCACGACCACGATCGCGCGCGTATCGATACCTTTCTCCGGTGTCGGATCGTCGAAAGCCGCGTCGACTGCTGCGAGCAACGCAGCCCGATCCACGCCTGCGGGCAACGCTTCGAGATCGACATCATCGCCCTCGGGCCACAACCCAGTGCGCGGCTGCGGCATCATCGTTTCAAGGCCCTGCACCTGACGGTCGAGCTCGTATGTACTCGTCCCTTCGGTGAGCGTGCAGCCGATGCCCGGGCGGTAGTATGCCGACCGACTCGTCAGGCCGAAGAGACTCGCAGTCACGGTTCTGGCACTTCGATCGACCGCAAGGTCGAACATCGCCGTGAGCGGATTCAAACGCTCGACGTCGCGCGCCTTGACCTCCTCCACATCGCGATGCATGAGGAACACACCGGCGCAGCCCAACTGCGCGGCGACACCAGCGCCCATCGCCGGCCCGTGTCTCACAAGCCCGGAACTGAAGGCGCCAACGACGACAACGGCCAGGACTGCGACTCCGGCAAACAGCCAGCGACTCCGCTTTCTCGTCATTATTCGCCCCCGCGTCGTTGCGCGTTTCGTCGCCGCGCGATACTGACATACCTGTCAGCAGCCCGGAAACCCATCGATGCGTCGTCGCTTCTGCGCTGCTGCAGATGCACCGCCGCGGCCGGCGGCAAAGTGCAGGATCATCGAAGCACTCCAGTCCAATCCGCAGACTGAGCTCCACAGTACGCTGGCTGTCGGTTACCGGGAAAAGCCATGAGAGAAGAATTTTTCGCAGGCCGTGGCGGCACACGCATCTTCATGCACTCGTGGCAGCCAGCCTCGACCCCTCGCGCAGCCGTCGTGATCTGCCACGGCGTCAATTCCCATGGCGGCCAGTACGTCTGGGCAGCAGAGCAACTGCAAGCCGCTGGCTACTCGGTCTACGCCATCGATCTGCGGGGGCGCGGCAAGTCGGAGGGCAAGCGCTTCTATATCGATCACGTCAGCGACTACACCGAGGATCTCGGCACGCTGATCCAGCTCGTCAAGACGCGCGAGCCGGGACGCAAGGTTTTTCTGCTTGGCCACAGCGCGGGCGGAGTCGTCTCCTGCACTTACGCACTCGATCACCAGGAGGAACTCGCGGGATTCATCTGCGAGAGCTTCGCCTTTCAGGTGCCGGCACCCGGCTTCGTCATCGCCATCATCAAGCTGCTCGGCCGCATCGCTCCGAACCTGCCGGTGCTGAAGCTGAAAAACAAGGACTTCTCCCGCGATCCCGCGGCTGTCCGACAACTGGACGCTGACCCGCTCACGCAGGGAGAGGTTCAGCCGGCCAGAACCGTCGCCGAACTGGTGCGCGCCACCGAACGCATGCGGCGCGAATTTCCGACGATCACGCTGCCCGTCTTCATCATGCACGGCACTGTCGACAAGGCGACCGTCCCGGCCGGCAGCCAGTTCTTTTACGACACCGTAGGCTCGCGCGACAAGACGCTGCGTCTCTACGAAGGCCATTTCCACGATCTTCTGAATGACGTCGGCAAGGAAGGCGTCATGAAAGACATCCTCGACTGGATCGATGCCCGTCTTGCCTGAAGGGCCGATCCGCTAGCGCCGCAAACCAGATTGATTCGTTTCCTGTGACTGCTGAAGGAGATTGCGATGAGCTTCGTCAAAACCAAAGATGGCACCGAGATCTTCTACAAAGACTGGGGCGCGGGTCAGCCGATCGTGTTCCATCACGGCTGGCCGCTGAGCGGCGACGACTGGGACGCACAGATGATGTTCTTCCTCGCGAAGGGCTTCCGCGTCATTGCGCACGATCGCCGCGGCCACGGACGCTCTTCGCAGACCGACAAGGGCAATGAAATGGACACGTACGCCGCCGATGTGGCCGCGCTCGCTGCCCATCTCGACCTGAAGAACGCCGTTCACATCGGCCACTCGACCGGCGGCGGCGAAGTCGCCCGCTACGTCGCGCAATACGGCGGCGGCGGCCGCGTAGGAAAGGCCGTGCTGATCGGCGCTGTACCGCCTGTCATGGTGAAGTCGGAAAAGAATCCCGGCGGCCTGCCGATCGAAGTATTCGACAGCTTCCGCGCCGCACTCGTCGCCAACCGCGCACAGTTCTACCGCGATATTCCGTCGGGTCCCTTCTATGGCTTCAATCGACCCGGCGCGAAGGTCCTCGACGGCGTCATCGACAACTGGTGGCGCCAGGGCATGCAGGGCGGCATCAAGGCCCACTACGACTGCATCAAGGCCTTCTCGGAAACGGACTTCACCGAGGATCTGAAGAAGATCGACGTGCCGACACTCGTCATGCACGGCGAGGACGACCAGATCGTGCCCTTCGCCGACTCCGCGCCGCTGTCGATCAAGCTGCTCAAGAAAGGGACACTGAAGGTGTACCCGGGATTTGGACACGGCCTCTGCACCATCAATGCTGACGTCGTGAATGCCGACCTGCTTGCCTGGATACAGTCCTAAGGACGGCCAACCGGCCAGCTGGCCAACTGGCTGGCTGGCCGGACGGGGAAGGTCCGGCCACGGAACGGTCCGCAATTTTTCCGCCAGTTAGCCGGTTGGCCAGCTAGCCACCCGGCCTCTTGGCTAGAATAGCGACCCGTCCCCCGCTCCAGGTCCGATCGATGTCGCTCTTCTCGCGCTTCAAGAAAGCGCCGCCCGCCCCGGCTGCGAAGAAGCAGCCTGAGACCGCCGCCCCGAGCCCGCCCGCCCCCACTGCTCCAGACCCCGCAGTTCTGGCTGCGCGCGAGGAAGAAACCCTGCACGCCGCGATTGCCGCAGGAGATCCAGGCGCTGTGGCGCAGCTGGTGCTCGAGGGGGCTTCGACCCGGATCCGACAGCAGGCGGCCGAAGCCATCGAGGACCCCGAGCAGATACGGAAGCTCATCCGCGCGGTTCGCGGCGGCAACGACAAGAGCGTCTATAAAATCCTGACACGCAAGCGCGATGCGCTGCTGGCGCAGGAACGCGAAATCGAGCAGCGGCAGGCGGACATCCTTTCCGTGTCCGCCGAAATCGAACGCCACAGCCACCGGCCCTTCGATGCACTGTTCACACCCACCCTGGAACAGCTCGAAAGCCGCTGGAGCCTCGTAGCAGCGGACGCGACTGCCGAAGTCGCCGCCACCGCCCAGGCAGCGATCGACCGATCGCGCGAAACGATAGCGCAGCATCTGAGACTGATTGCCGCTCAGGCTTCACGCGAGCTGGCTGCGGCCAATGCCGCGGCCGCCGCACAGGCCCGCCGGGAGCAGCAGGAAAAAGAAGCGGCCACCGCCGCTGCCGAACAGGCGCAATCACACGAAGAGGAACGCAAGGCGCGAAAGGAAAAACTCGATGCCGAGGCGCAGGCGCTGCATCAGATCGGCGGGTTGCTGCGCAAGGCGCGCGGCGCGCTGGCATCGGGAAGCAGCAAGACGGCCGCCGGCCTGCGTCGCGCGATCGAAGAGAAGCTTCAGCATGCGCCGCCGTTGCGTGCCCAGCTCGCGAGCCAGCTCAAGCAGCTCGATGAGAAACTCCAGGAACTGAAAGACTGGAAGAGCTTCTCCGTCGCCCCCAAGCGCATCGATCTGATCGAACGGATGGAGTCGCTCATCGGCGCTTCCATGCATCCGACGGCGATCGCAGGTCACATCAAGGATCTGCAGGAACAATGGCGCACCCTGAGCAAGGGCGCCGGCGATGAAGCCGAGACGGAGTGGCAGCGATTCCACGAAGCTTCGCAGAAGGCTTTTCAGCCCTGCCGCGAGTTCTATGACGCTCAGGACCGGATCAAGGAAGAGAACCTGCTTCAGCGCACCCAGGTGTTCGAACGCCTCCTGGCGTTCGAAGGCCGACAGAACTGGGACGAGCCCGACTGGCGAACCGCTATCACGGCAGTGCGTGAATCCCGTCAGCTCTGGCGACAGCATGCACCCGTCGATGCGGCGAAGGCCGAAGAACTGCAGCGCAAGTTCAATGAACTGACATCGAGCATCCAGGGGCGCATCGATGCGGAATACGCCCGCAACGTGAAAGACAAGCGCTCGCTGATCGAACGGGCACGCGGACTCGTCGAGTCGACGGACAACAAGGCCGCCGTCGAAGAAGTGAAGCGACTCCAGGAGCGATGGAAATCGGTCGGACCGGTGCCGCGCAATGAAGACGGCAAGCTCTGGGAGGAATTCCGCCGGCAATGCGACGCACTGTTCCAGAAGCGCCAGAAGGAATTCGACAGCCGCAACGCTGCGTTCGAAGCCAGCAGATCCCAGGCCACCGCGCTTTGCGAAGACCTGGAGAAGATCGCCGGCCAGACGGACCATGAGCTCATCGAGAACGCGAAGAAGCTTCCTGAACTTCGGCTCGCCTTCGACTCGATCGAGTTGCCGAAAGCGAATGCGCGCCAGCTGCAGGATCGGTTCGAGCGCGCCTTCGAGCGCTGCAGGAAAGCGGTCACGCGCCAGCATGCGCGCGATGCCGAACGCGGCTGGACGGATCTGTTCGACGCGGCGAATCTCGTGCGCACCTATCGACTGGCTGTTGCCCGGAACGCTGACGCCGCCGAGGTCGACTCGTTGAAGCAGGCTGCCGAGCAGCGCCTCGGCACACTTACGCAGTCGCCGAAGGCCGGACTGACGGCGCTGAGGAGCGCTCTCGCTCAGCCCGCCAACAGCGATCTCGCTGCAAACGCACTGGCGCTGCGAACGCTCTGCATTCGTGCCGAGATCGTTACGGACTCGCAGACGCCCGCTGAAGATCACGCGTTGCGTCGCGAGTATCAGCTCAAGCGCCTGACCCAGAGCATGGGCCAGGGCCGCTCGGCGGAGACCGACAGGCTCGACACGCTGGCGATCGAGTGGCTTCGCTCCGACCCGGTCGAGGAAGCTGTCTATCTGCAGTTGATCGAGCGCCTCAAGGAATGCCGCAAACGAGCGGCGGCGTCGTCATGACCAGCCCGGTCGTTCGCCGCGCGACGCTCGCGGATGCTCCGGCGCTCGCCGCCCTGGGCGCGGAGACGTTTACCGAGACCTTCGGTCACCTGTACCCACCGCAAGATCTGGATGCGTTCCTCGAGGGGTCTCATTCCCTCGACGTGTGGACCCGCAAGTTTGCGGATCCGAGAACTGCCATCTGGATAGCACTCCTCGATTCGACGGCCATCGGCTTTCTGACCGTGGGTGCATGCAAATTGCCCATCGACGGCCGGGAATCGACCGCCGGGGAGATCCAGCAGCTCTATGTGCTGGCCCGGTATCACAACCTGCGGCTCGGCTCGCGCCTCATCGACCTCGGGCTCGATTGGCTGCAGGCACAAGGCCAGACACCGATCTACATAGGCGTCTGGTCGGAGAACCTGGGAGCGCAGCGATTCTACGGCCGCCATGGCTTCGACAAAGTCGGCGAGTACGGCTTTCCCGTCGGCGAAACCGTCGATCGCGAATTCATCCTCAAGCGCTGAGGACAGGGCAACCCACAACTGCGTTGTGTACGTGTCCACCGCCCGGGGCGGCTCGCGATAAGCTCCCCGCATAGTGAGAGTTCCAGCGCAGAATCACCGCCCTGCCTGTCGACGGCCTACCGCTTCCGCGTCGAAAAGAAGCCGGCTTACGTTCACATCAGCGGCAGCGGGACCCATTCGGCGGAAGATCTGCGGCGATTCCTGACCGATGCTGCCCGCGCCGCCGCAGCCTCACGTTGCGACAGCGTTCTGCTCGAACTGAATTTCACGGGCGGCAGTCTGGACTTCGGCAGCCTCTACCCGATCATTCGCGAGCGAGCGGCGGACGCCAAGCACTTCAAGCGGATCGCCTTCGTCGACGTGAATCCGCAGCACCGGGTGGATCGCGCCGAGTTCGTTGAGCTCGCGGCCATCCAGCTGGGCGTGAACGTGCAGCGGTTTCAATGCGTGGCCGACGCGCACGAGTGGCTTCAGGCATAAGTCGGCCGCCTGTCGCTGGTGCGATCGTCCGTACGGACTGCCTCAGGCTTTCCCCGTGCATCGCATCGGGCGTTCTCGATACTCAGGTGTCTTCATCATCGCCTAGGCATTGCGTCACAATGTCGCTGCGCATGCCCGTCTAGCATGCTGGACTGTATGCGCTGACTGCCTTGGCCATTCCTGCCCGAGGCATCAGCTCCCGGGGTGAAGATGATGAACAGGCAAGTAGCGCTCGGTGCGCTGGCGATTTGCGGATTGATGCTCAGTGCGACCTCGAAGGCGCAGTCCTATTCAGGCGAAGCAACCCTCGCATCGCCGGTCGCCACCCCTTCCGAAACCGTGATCGACGGCATCACCTGGCGATGCGAAGACACGAAGTGTGTCGGCCGCTCTCTCAGAGCCCCGAAATCTTCGCAGACCCTCGAGTGCCGCAAACTGGCCCTCGCCGTCGGGCAGGTCACCGCCTTCCGCAGTCGCGGACGACGTCTGTCGGACGATGCGATCGCCGAGTGCAACGGCGCGCCGGCGAAGTAACCCCCGCCGTCATTCCCGCAAAAGCGGGAATCCATGCCTTTCGATCAGAATGAACTCCCGCACTCGCGGGAGCGACGGCAGAGGCTGCTAACCTTTTCCGCCCCCGGCCCGTCTAAGTTGCGTGCTGACATTCCTCAAATCCTGGGCCCTCCCGGCCGCAACCAGGCCGGACAACTTCCACGCCGTGCTCAGCGAGCGCAGCGGACGCTGGTACAACGCGTGCCTGCGAATCACCGGAGACCCGGACCTGGCGGCGGACGCAGTCCAGGACGCCCTGCTCCGGGCCTGGAACCGGCGCGGTGAATTCCGCGGCGAATCCGAGCTCGATACCTGGATTCACCGCATCGCCCTGAATGCGGCCATCGATCTGATGCGGCAACGCAGGCCGCAGCCGGCCGATGAGTTCGATGCGGATTCTTTCATGGCGGCGCCCTCCGCCTCTCCCGACAACGACTACGCACAACACGCCCTCGGCAAAGACCTGGGCGTGGCGTTGCAGCGCCTGACGTCGATGGAGCGGCAAAGCTTCCTGCTCAAGCACGTCGAAGGCTGGCGGCTCGAGGAAATTGCAGAGAGCCTGCAAACGAACGTCAACAACACGAAGCAGGCGCTGTTCCGCGCAGTGCGCAAGCTGCGGGTCGATCTGCACGTATGGCGAGGCGAATCATGATCTCCGACAACGATCTGCTGCTTTACTACTATCGGGACGGACTCGACGCATCCGAGCGCGCACGCATTGCATCGGCACTCAGCGAGCAGCCGGAACTGGCCGCGCGATTGCACCGTCTCGTCGCGAAGCTGGATGCGTCCGCTGCGATTCCTGATGTCCCCGTGCCTCCGCACGTGCAGCGCCGCTGGCAGGTCGCGCTCGACCGTGCTGCTGCGGACGATGTCTCGCCTGAGCGCAAGGCGCCGGTCGGATTTCTTGCCCGACCTCAACTGCGCATCGCCGCGGCCGTGTGCGCCGTCGCATTGCTCATCGTGAGCGTGAAGGTCATGACGCCACCGACGCCAGAGATGCTGACGAACCATGGCGACTCTGCGGAGCGTCCGGTGACCTCCGGCGCAACCGATTCCCTCGCTTACGAACGCGGACTGCGCTGGCATCTTGCGAGCACGGAAAAGCAGATCGGCAATCTGAACGAGATCACGGACGCTGAACGCCGCCAGATGATCGAGGCCATCATCGAACAGAACCGTCTGTATGCGATCGCAGCCGAGCGGGCCAATGAGCCGCAACTGGCGCGAGTGCTGCGCGCGTTCACTCCGCTGCTGGAGCAGGTTGCCGCCGAAGGCAGCGATCGATCAGCGGGCGAAGTCGCCCAGCTGAATTTCGAACTGAAAGTGATGCAGGCGCGGCTGAATGCCGCGACCACCGAACACCCCGGCGCGGAATCGATCGCGCTCTAGTTCCAGGAGATCCCCATGAAGCCACTCAACACGATGGTTCTCGCGTTGCTGGTCGCGAGCAGCGCAATGTCCGCAGAGTCGCAGCCGGTGCCCGACGCCGCCGAACGGGCGCAGCGCGCACAGGACGCGGAGGTGCGAGCGCAGGCCCAGGCCCAACGGGCACGCGATGCAGAACGCGCTCGCAACGATCGCGAGTCGCAACGCGCACCGACGGAGCAGGAATCCCTTGCGCTCGCCGCCCTCGAAGGATTGATGGTCCAGCCGCCGGAGCGTGCGCTGCCGATCATCAAGAAGGTGCTGGCCGGCTCGCAATCGACACTCGTCAAGCGTCGGGCCCTCTTCGTTCTCAGCCAGCTGCACGTGCCCGAGGCGCAGCAGCTGTTGCTGCAAGCGAGCCGATCCGGCGACAGCGCCCTGCGTCAGGAAGCCATCCGCAGCATCGGCATCGGGGGCAATCCCGAATCCCTCGCCGCCTTGCAGGAGACCTACCGAAACGGCGACGAAGCCGTGAAGGAACAAGTACTGCAGGCATGGATGATCGCGGGCCGCAAGGAAGACGTGTACCAGGCAGCGATCAACGCCAGGTCCGAGGCTGAAGCCAACCAGGCGATCCGCATGCTCGGCGTGATGGGCGCGTTCAACGAGCTGCGCAAACTGAGCGATCGCCCGAATGCCGGCAGCGGCCTGCTCGATGCGTACACCATCGGCGGTGACCTCGTCGGCCTGCGGAAGATCGTCGACGGCAATGGCGACATGTCGATTCGCAGTGAAGCCGTGCGCCGCATCGGAACTCTTCACAACGATGCGTCGCGCGCTGCGCTGCGTGAAATCTACTCGGGCACCAACGCACCCGAACTCAAGGAAGCCGCGAGACAAGGAATGCTGATCAGCGGCGACGACGCAGGAGTCCTGGCCCTGTATCGCAGCGCGAAGACAACCGATGAGAAGCGCGAGCTCCTGCGCACCCTGTCGATGATCGATGGCGACGCTGCCTTGCAGGCGATCGACGCAGCCCTGGAGGAGAAAAAATGAAAACCCTGACGACGCTGGGAAGCGCCCTGCTGTGCTTCGGCCTCTCCATGCTCGCGCCGGTGACATTCGCGGCGGAACTGAACTTGCCTCGCGATGGCTGGGCGAGCTGGCTGGTTCCGGCTGCGGAGGATGCTCCGGCGTGGTGCTGCTGGGACTGGCGCGAAGGCAACCCGACAGCCAAAGCGTGTCGCCTCGACGGCAGCAACGACGGCTACGGCAGCCGCGACGGCGCAAGGACCGACGCTGTTCGGGTGTATGCCCGCTTCGACGCGGGGAAGATCGATCGCCTGCGGGCGCTGTCGGCGATCTGTTCCGTGCAGACCAGTACGACGGTGCAGGACCTCGGAGCAGTCTCCGCTGACGACAGCGCTCGTTGGCTAGCGACACTGACGACGCCGCAGGACGCGGACAAGACGCGACCTGCGGTTGGCCGCGAAGCACTCGCCGCTCTGGCCATTCATCGCGGGGATGTCGCGTTCAATGAGCTTGCTGACATTGCCCGCAACGACGCGCGCAAGAAGAATCGCAAAGAGGCAGTGTTCTGGCTCGCCCATCTGCGGGGTGTGTCGGGTGCAAGAGCAGCAACTGCAATCATGTTTGGTGATGAGGATGCCGATGTGCGCGAACACGCCGCATTCGCGGTGTCACAGTCCAAGTCCCCGGATGCCGCGAGCGATCTGATCAGGCTCGCGAATACCGACGCGACCTCGAGCGTGCGTTCACAAGCGTGGTTCTGGCTCGCAAGAACCGAATCCCCTGCAACGGAAGCTGCCATCGGCTCGGCACTGAGAAAAGAAACCGATGACGACGTTCGCAGGCAGGCGATCTTCGCACTCTCGCAACTGCCCGAAGAGCGCGCGACCCGTGCATTGATCGCCGTCGCGGAAGATCGGTCGAGGCCGAGCGAGGATCGCAAGACTGCGGTGTTCTGGCTGGCCCAGTCGAAGTCCCGTGCGGCACAGACTTACCTGGAAAACATGCTGGCGGGCGGAAAGTCGGCGGCAGTTCGCTAGGAACCGCCGCGTCAACTCACTTGTCGAGCACCGCGGCGATCGCCGCGTAGTCGAGCGTCTGGCGTGAGGCCACCTGCCACTCGTGATCCTCGTCGGTGGCGACGCTGTGTTGCGGAATGACCAGCAACCGGATCCGTTGCGGGTCGGCCTTGGCATTCGATGCGCTCACCTGCACGATCGGCCGGCCCTTGGGATCGTCGACTCGCTGAATCACACCCATGTACGCCGCGCCGCTGATCGTCGCCTGCTCGCGCAACCGAGAGCCGGAGAAGGACGCGCGGTATTTATCGAAGGCTTCACGCGTGCGAGCCACAGCGCCATTCGATTGATCGTGAGCGCGAGCTTCGTCAGCACGGAGCTTCGCGAGATCGCGCTCCATCCTCGCCCGCATCTTGTCGGCCGAAGCCGGATCCATCTTGATCATGTTCTCGTAGGCGGCCCGAAGCTGCGCTTCGCCGCGACCACGGGATGCAGACTGCTGCTGCCAGTCCGCCTCCCGTTTCACGATCTCACGCTCACGCCAATCCAGAGCTTCTGCAATCGTCACCGGCATCCACGGCGGTTCGCCAGATGAACTCATCATCACCAGCGTGTCTGCCGCGTCATCGCCGCGGACGTACAACGGAAAGCCGGCGATATCACCGGCACGCCGCGGTGCCAGTCGCGCGGGCAGTTCGCTGTCCCCCACCTTGCCGCCGAGCATCGCATCGGGATCGTTGATGTAGACCGCGATCTGTCCGTCGGAAAGTCCACCCCCGCGATCCGCGAACTGGCTGACCTGGCACCCGCCTCCGACCCATGCCTTCTTGTTGTACGCAGTCGTGATCACGGATGCTGCGGCGCCCGAATCGCCGTAGTAGCTGATCGACGTACGCACGCGCACCGGTTCGTTCCCCGCCATGAATGTCGCGTTGCGCTTGACGATGGCCTCGATGGTGCGCGCCGCACGGCGCACAGCCTCCGCGCCCGGTTGACGCGCGTCGTACCCCTCCTCCCTTGTCGGCACGATGCAATCGAGCTCCGCAAGAGCAATGGCGGGCAGGAAGAAACACCACAGCGATGCGACTATTTTTCTCATGCGATTTCCCGAACCGAAGATCGAGGCCGTTCCAGCAGTGAATACGCGATCAGCAGCACCGCCCATCCGACGATGAGCAACACTGGAATCGACTCGAGGCCCAGCTTCTGTGCACTCACGCCACAGAAGCCCGGCAACACAGCGACTCCGATTGCTCCGACGGAGATCTGAAGGCCGACCGCATTCGCCGTGTGCTGCGGCCCCACCCTCGCAGGCGTCGTAGCGATCATCGACGGAAAGATCGGACCCGAGGCGAAGCCGGTCAGCGCTATGGCCGCCGTATCGACAACGGGATGCAGCTGCAGAGCGACCACGATCATAGCGGCGAGCGCGGTCGCGATGCATATGCTGATGACGACCGTCGGGGGAACCCGCGACGGCAGGAACGCGTAACCCAGTCGGCTCGCGAAGAGTCCGACCCAGTACAGCGTCACGGCAGTCCCCGCCGATACCGTCGCAACGCCTCGCGCCTCATACAGGAGCGAAAAGATCCACGCACCCGCTCCCGCTTCGCAGCCGGTGTAGACCATGAAGATCACCAGCGAGAGCTGCACTTTGCCGAGCTTCAGGGTCTCGACCAGTCTCGCCGGCTTCTGGCCTTCATGCGCGGGACCGGCGCGGGGCCACAGCCGACGTGTGGAGAAAAACAAGACCGCCATCGCGATCTGCACCGCGACGATGATCCAGTAGCCGGCTTCCCATTGATTTCCGGACGCCAGTGTGGCCGTCATCAGTGCCGGACCAGCGGCAGCGCCAACGGCATAAAACGCGTGAAGCACGTTGACCACCCGCGCGGAGTACTGAACCGCTGCGTGCGTATTGATGGCGGCGTCGATGGCACCCGAACCGAAGCCAGTGAGCAGGCCCAGGACCACCACGAGGGACCACATCGGCACGGTCGTGTAGCCGAACAGAGCGATACCCGTCAGAAAGCAGGACAGCGCGAGCAACGTGCCGATGCTCATGCGCGAGAGAATCACGCCGGAACAACTGCTGGCGATGACCGAACCCGTCGTCGCGGTGACGAAGAGCGGCCCGAGGGCATCGATCGACAAGCCGAAGTCCGCTCGAATCGCCGGCCAGGCCACGCCGATGACGGCGTCGGGCAATCCAAGCGCGACGAAGCCCGCGAAGCACAGGATCAGAGGAATGAGGAATCGCGCCTGCATCCCCTCAGGTTAGCAGGCCGCTATGGCCTGGCGCATTCGCGGAGGAGTTGTTCCCGAAGCACTTCGTTCGTCTCCTACGGACAGTAGCCAACCCTGTACCCGTCTTTTCCGATGCCATACGCGTCGAAGAATGCATCTTCCCAGCCGGTCACCGTAGTTGCAGTCGCGACGCCAGGTTGTAGGATGGCGCGGAAGCGGCTCGGAGGGCATCAATGATCGCGCGACTCTGGTCCGGCCGTGTGCCGAACGACAAGGCTTCGGCGTACCTCAAACTGATGCACGACATCGCTATCCCGGACTACCGCCGCGTGAGCGGCAATCAAGGTGCGTGGTGCCTGCACCGCGTCGATGGCGAGCACACGGTGGTCTCGATGCTCACGTTCTGGATCGACTACGCGGCCATCGAGCGCTTCGCGGGCACACCGATCGATACCGCCAAGTACTACGACTTCGATCCCGGGTTCCTGGTCGAAATGACTCCGCGCGTCGAGCACTACGAAGTCATCTCCGGTTGATGCAGGCTCAAGCCCGTGACGACTCGCGATCCGAATCGAGTTGCCGTTGACGCACACCCAGCAGCGTCAGCAGCGGCCCCGTCATCATCGTCGTGACGACGGCCATGATCACGAGCATCGTGAAGATGCGTGGCGAGAGGATTCCCAGGTCATAGCCGATGTTCAGCGCGATCAGCTCCATGAGGCCGCGCGTATTCATGAGCGCTCCGAGCTGCAGAGATTCGCGCCAGCTCATTCCGGCTACGCGCGCCGCCACTGCGCTTCCGCCCAGCTTGCCGATCGTCGCGATGGCGATGATCGCAAGACAGATCAGCCAGTCTTCCACGCCGTTCAGCAGGCCGATTTCCGTCCGCAATCCGGTGAAGGCAAAGAACAACGGCAGCAGCAATACCGAGCTGAACTTCTCGAGTAGCGTCGTGATGCGACGGCGGAATTCACCGACGTCCGGCATGATCGCGCCGGCAAGGAATGCGCCGAACAACGCGTGGATGCCGATGATCTCGGTGCTCAAGGCGGCCGCAATGACCACGCAGACGATGATACCCAACGTGCCGCTCGACGGATCGTCGCGAGTGAGCTGATCCCTGCCGATCCAGGACGGCAGTGCGCGTCGCACGCCCAGCGTCATGACCGCAATGAACGCCAGTGCCAGCAGCAGCGTGAATCCCGAGGCGATCACGCTCGTCGCCTTCGCGATTGCCACCACGAACGCCATGATGCTCCATGCAGTCACGTCGTCCACCGCCGCGCAAGTGATCGCAGTGCTCCCCAGTGCAGTCCGCGAGATCTTGCGCTCCTGCAGGATGCGCGCGAGAACCGGGAACGCGGTAATGCTCATCGAGATGCCCATGAACAACGCGAACCCGAGGAAGTTCGCTTTCGGGCCTGCCATGTCGCTGAACAGGAAGTACGCCGACAGCACGCCGAGCAGGAACGGAAGGACGATGCTTGCATGACTCACGGCGACGGCAGTCGTCGCCTTGCTGCGGACATGGCTGACGTTCAACTCCATGCCCACGGTGAACATGAAGAGACAGATGCCGACCTGGCTCAGCAGCCGCAGCGTCCCGAGCGATTCTGTCGGAAAGACGAAGGCGTACCAGTCCGGCGCCAGCAGGCCGAACAACGAAGGACCGAGGAGAATGCCCGCGGACATCTCGCCCACGACTGCGGGTAACCCGATACGCACGAAAATCATACCGACCACGCGGCAGGCCGCGATCACCACCAGCAACTGAATGAACAGGTGACTCAGCGGATGATTCAGGTTGCCCGTCAGATTCTGAACGAAGGCAACCGCCGTCGCGGGTGCAGTCGCGGTCGCGACCTCTGCTGCGACTGCGCTGCCTTCGGGGGCCGGCAGCGAGTTGCCCAGTTGCACGACGCCGAAAATCGCGACCGTCGCGATCACGATCGTTGCGACGTAGAGGCCGGCCTGCTTCAGGGACTTCATGACTGGGGCACGGATCGGGCTGGGAGGGCCGTATTGTGAACAGACGCGCGGCCTGGCGCCATCGACCTCCCGCCCGCCGATCAGGTCATCTCGTAGCCTGGTTTCTTGTAGAGCTTGTCCGCTTTGCCGACGATCTCGGGCTTGTAGACCTCCTCGGCCCAAGCCGCCGATGCGACGTCCTCGATCGCGACGGAGATGGACGCCTCGGTCGATTCCATGACCGTCATGAGGTCCCTGACGATCGCTTCGGTCAACCGGGCTTTCTGTTCCTCGGTCTTGCCGGGCCAGAGCTTGACGATGACATGAGGCATGAACGACTCCCGCTGAATGAATGAGCTTAACAATTCAGTAACAGAACCTGCGGCGAATAACCGCCGCATTACGACTATCGTCCGAGGAAGTTTCGTCGCGGTCCGTGCGATTCTCACATCCGGCAGAGCAGGCTCTGCCACGAGTACGTTAGACTTTCGCGCCCGCAACGGATGTCCATCTGGTCTTGAAAAGGATTTCGCAAGTGATCGTTCTGCTCGTTCTTGCCTCGTTCCTCCTCGCCATGCATCTCGCGTTTCGTCGCTAGCTCCATCCGCGATCTGTCGACGCCTGTGCCGGTCGAAGCTTCAGGCATCGGACAATTTCAACCCGACGATGCCGGTGATGATCAGCGACAGAAAAACCAATCGCGTCCAGTGGACGCTTTCGCTGAACACGAGAATGCCGACGATCGCGACACCGACTGCGCCGATGCCGCCCCACACCGCATAGGCCGTTCCGACTGGCAGTGCCTTCACGGCCTGCGCCAGCAGAAAGAAGCTCGCGGTGGCGGTTACGATCGTGAGCACGCTCGGCCACAACTTCGTGAACCCTTCGGTGTACTTGATTCCGATGGCCCAGACGATCTCCAGCGCTCCGGCAATGAACAGCAGAATCCAGGCCAGCCTCGTCGTCATGGTCGAAACACCTCGTGATCGGCAATGAGGCTGCATTGTATGGGCCAACTGCGTTGCGATCCTCGCGCATCCCGGAAAGACACTCATTCCGCACGAAGGGACGACTCACCTGCGTTGGCTCCCTTGGATTCAGCGCATCTGGACCTGTAGCTACTTCGTGCGCAATCGCAACCTTGGCGCGCATCCCATCGGGAACGAGAGACTCACGATGAACAGGCGAGGAACCATGAAGTGGATTGGCATTGCAATGACCGGGACCGTCGTACTGTTTCTCCTGCTCGATGCGGGTATGAAACTGACGGCAGCCCGGCCGGTGCTCGAAGCGGGAGAACAGATCGGGTTTCCAGGCGTCGCAATGGCGCGGACGCTCGGCGCGATTCTGCTCGCATGCACCCTGCTCTACATCTTCCCCAGGACCAGCGTTCTGGGCGCGATCCTGGTCACGGCCTATCTGGGCGGCGCTGTTGCAACGCATGTGCGACTCGGGAATCCATTGTTCACGCACGTATTGTTCGGCGTGTACGTCGGCGTTCTGATGTGGGGAGGTCTTCTCATCAGGCAGCCCGCTCTGCGGACACTGCTGCCGCTACAGGCTACTGCCAGCGGGTGAGATCGATTCGTCCGTCGAACTGTCCTCCCGTGGCCGACAGCAATTCGGTCCCGATCGCGCTACGGTGCACCATCCTCAGCCGCCGCATGATCGTCATGAGCACCGGAAAAACCGAACCCTCGCGCCCGCACGATTGGCCAGCGATGTTCACGAAGCTGCTGCACACAGGTGATATCGACGGGATGCTCGGTCTCTACGCGGCAGACGCCTGCTTCGCAAGACCGAACGGGGACGTCCTCATCGGTCACGAGCAGCTGCGTCCTGTCCTGACGTCGCTCGTCAAGGAAGACAGGCGCATGGAGAGCGAAGTCATCCAGGCCGTCGTGTCGGACGACATCGCTGTTCTCTACACAGACTTTCGCGGCACACGCGTCGACACCGCTGGCGAGCGCGTGGATGTGCGAGATCGCGCGATCGAAGTGCTGCGCCGTCAGAGCGATGGCAGCTGGAAACTCATCATCGGCGATCCGAAGGGACGGCAGCGCTGACCACACTCGTTCAGACGCGCTCGCCCCGGGCAATTGTTGCCGCCTGCCCGAGACTCATCGACTCGACGATCGGGTCCGCATGCCGATGGGCAAGGCGCCACGATCCTGCTTCCTTGCGATAGACCAGCGTCACGCGCAGCGACCAGTTCTGCGCCGGCAGTCCACCCACTTCGACATTCGCACGTTCGATGACGGCGAGAACGACCATGTCGCCCGAGCCATAGGCATGAACCACCTCCTGCTCCAGCGTGCCGTTCCTGAAGAAACGCCCCATTGCCTCCCACCGCTCGCTCGTCATCTCCGCTCCACGCGTCGGGCGCCCGCCGAACGGCGACATCAACGTGAAGTCGTCTGTGAGCGTGATCAGCGCCCGATACCGCTCGATGTCGCCACGCATCAGTGCCGCATTCGCATCCGCCGATCGTTGAATGAGTCCGGCGATCTCGTCGGCAACTGGTCGATCCGCGGCCTCGGCGCCACTGAGGTCCAACGACGCCAGGGCAGCGCCAGCCGCGGTCAGAACCGAACGTCTCGAAGGTGACATGTCCATCTCCTGAAATCTCTTCGTCGCATCGTGAGGGCGGTTCGCCCTGACGAGGAGCATCGCCTGATTCCTTCTGCTGAATCCATTGATATGATTTCAGCAATATGCTGAACGAGATCGATCTTGGCCGCACCGACCTGAACCTCCTCGTGCTCTTCGACGTGGTTCTCAGGGAACGCCACGTCGGCCGGGCGGCAGAGCGGCTGCATCTTTCGCCTTCCGCGGTGAGCCATGGACTGGGAAGGCTGCGCCGCCTGTTGAACGATCCGCTGTTCCTCAAGACGCCCAAAGGAGTTGTACCGACCGCACGCGCGATGCAATTGGCGGATCCCGTTTCCGAAATCCTCGCGCGAGTGGGCAGCGTCGTCGCAAGCGCCGCTCCTTTCGACGCCGCGCGCTCGATCCGGCGGTTCACGATAGGCGCGCCCGATGGCGTTTCTGCCGTATTCCTGCCGCCGCTTCTGCACGAACTGAAGCAGGCGCCCGGGATCGATGTCAGCGTGCGCCAGCTTCTGCCGTTGCCCGGTGAGACGTCACCGGATCGCGCGTGGCGCACCGCGTTTTCCGACCTGGAGTCACGCGCGATGGACATTGCGATCATTCCATCGGATCACATCCCTACGCGCTTTCATCGGCACGTGCTGTTCGAAGAGGACTTCGTGATCGCGGCGCGCACGGGCCACCCGCTGGTGCGAAGACTCACGCTCGATCGGTATTGCGACGCCCGGCACCTGGTCGTCTCGCACACCGGGGATGCATACGGCTTCGTGGATCGGATTCTCGAAGAGCGCAATCGCCGGCGACGCGTCGCGCTGACCGTGCCGAACTTCATGTTCGCTTTACCGATCCTTGCCGAGACAGACCTGATCGCCGCGCTGCCCCGGCGATTCGCAGCGATGCATGCGGCGAGATTCGGTGTCGTTGCTCTGGAAGCGCCGCTGCCCCTGGGAAAATTCCAGCTCCACGGTGTCGCCTCCGGCGCGGCAATGATGGATGCCGGCGTTGCGTGGCTCTTTGGCGTGCTGCGAGCGGCGGTCCTCCCTAGAAAGCGGAGATCACCGTAATCCCCGTCCCCGAAAACTGATCCATGGCCATCAGCGCCGCTGGCGCATCCGCGAGCGCGATCGTCCGGCCGATGAGCTTCTGCGGGGCCAGCGTGCCGGCACGAATCATTTCCAGCAGCGCGTCGTAGCGGAAGGCCTGCATGCCATGGCTGCCGAGGATCTGCAGCTCGTGTGCAATCACCTTGTCCATGGGAATCCTCGGATGCGCATGGTCACCCAGCATCAACCCGATCTGCACGTGCCTTCCGCGGCGACGCAAGCACGCGATGGAATTGAAACAGGTCGCGGGATGGCCGAGCGCATCGATCGATACGTGGGCACCGCCGCCCGTGACGGCCCTCACCGCATCTACGACGTCCTGGCTTCCTGACGCATCGACGACGGCAGCGGCACCGATGCTGCCCGCAAAGCTGAGCTTGTCGGCACCGATGTCGATCGCGACCACACTCGCACCCATCGCATTCGCAATCATGATTGCGGAGAGACCGACCCCGCCGCAGCCATGGACCGCAACCCACTCGCCCGGCTGCACGCGAGCGAGATCGACGACCGCGCGGAAAGAGGTCACGAATCGGCAGCCCAGACTCGCGGCGGTCACGAAATCCGTCTCCTCCGGCAAGCGCACGAGGTTCAGGTCGGCGCGTTCGAGCGCCACATACTCGGCGAATGAGCCCCACGCCGTGAACCCCGGCTGAAACTGGCTCTCGCAGACCTGCTGGTTGCCGGAAGCGCATTCGTGGCAGCGCCCGCAGCCCGCGACGAACGGAACGGTGACGCGGTCCCCTTTGCGCCATCTCCGCACGTGCGATCCGACTTCGACCACGGTCCCCGCGAGCTCGTGGCCTGGAACATGAGGCAGGTGGATATCGGCGTCGTGCCCCATCCACCCGTGCCAGTCGCTGCGACACAGGCCCGACGCATGCACCTGCACGACAACACCCTCCGGACTGGCTGCCGGTGTCGGCACGTCCTCCAGTCGCGGCGGGGATCGGAACGCTTCGTAGTAGACGGCTCGCATACAGGGCTCTTGGAATCTGCGCTGGGCGGATGGTACACCGCCCTTTTCATCCTCCGGCAATCCACGGCCCGCGTGTGACCTGTCCCGTCATTGACTCCGTCAACGCGGCTGCGCACGATGCCGGCGCATGACGCAGCAAGTGCCCGGTCAGGTCCAACTGAATCGTCTTGGCATCGCCCGCCTCGAGAGCGTGGACATGCTGCGCGGCTTCGTGATCGCCCTGATGGTGCTCGACCACGTCCGCGACTACTTCCACGTTCACGCGTTCGTTTTCGATCCCCTCGATCCGGCCCGAACCAGCGTGGCTCTCTATGCCACGCGCTGGATCACTCATCTGTGCGCACCGACGTTCGTGTTTCTTTCCGGCGTGTCGATCCATCTGCAGCGGGCACAGGGGAAGGACACGGCCACGCTGTCCCGATTCCTGCTCAGCCGCGGCCTGTGGCTCGTGCTGCTGGAATTCACGCTGATCTCGTTCGGGTTCAATTTCGGTTTCGTGCTGTTCGCACAGGTCATCTATGCGATCGGCATCGGCATGATCCTGCTCGCCGCTTTGATCCGGCTGCCTGATCGCGTCGTGCTGGCAATCGGTTTCCTGATCGTTGCGGGCCACAACGCTCTTGTGCCGATCGATGCGCAGTCGCTCGGATCGCTCGCGGTCCTGTGGCGGGCCGCATTCGAACCCGGACTGGTCTCGGGCATGCCCGGCTTCGTGGCGTATCCGTTCATTCCCTGGTTCGGAATCATGTGCGTGGGTTACGGGTTCGGTAGCCTGTTCCTGCAGCCGGAGCCGGAGCGGCGGCGGTCGACGATCCTGGCGGGCGCCGGTGCGCTGGTGCTTTTCGTCGTAATTCGCCTGGTGAACGGCTACGGCGATCAGTTGCCCTGGCGCGAGTACGAGACGAACGGCCGGACACTGCTGTCGTTCTTCAATGTGTCCAAGTACCCGCCGTCGCTTCTCTACGTCCTCGCGACACTGGGTGTGTCGCTACTGTTGATGCCGTTGCTCGAACGATTGCGCGGAACAGCAGCCAGCGCGCTGCTGGCCTTCGGTCGCACGCCGCTGTTCACGTACCTGCTGCACGTCTACATCGTCCATGGCTCGGCGCTGCTGATCGGCGTCGCGCTGGGATTCCCGGCGAATATCTTCTGTAACTTCATCGTGGATCCGTCACGGCTCGTGCAGGCCGGCTGGGGCTTCGGGCTGGGGATCGTATACATCGTCTGGTTCGGCACATTGGCGACGCTCTATCCCCTTTCCCGGTGGTTCGCCGGGGTAAAGCGGCGTCGGCGCGACGCCTGGCTCAGTTACATCTGACCTAATCCCCGATTCCTGACTTTAGATGCTTGCCCCGAGTCACGGCTTTGACTACGTTACGTGTGTCCGATTTGCGACCCGGATGCCGTCTGTATATCCGGGACACCTGAAGGAGGCGAGATGCGTCTGATTACATTGACGGCTCTGTGCGTTCTGGCGGGATGCAGTTCTAACCCCCCGGAGTCGCAGACCGCGCCTGTCGTTGCGGCGGCAACGACGAGCGCCCCTGCGGCCGCAGCCGAGCCGGCGGCCACCGCGGCTACTAGCGAAAAGAAGCCGTTCAAGCCGCCGCCCGGCTACAAGGTCAAGATCGACGACTGGGATATCGTCTACTGCAAGAAGATCCCTCTGCTCGGCTCCCGCTTTCCCAAAGAGGTCTGCATGACCGAGCCGCAGCTGAAGGAACACCTGGCCGCGATGGAAACAATGAAGCGGGACAAGGAACAGATCTCGCACGTGTGTTCGCAAGCCGCTGGCTGCGCCAACCCGTAAGTTACGTACCCAGGGCGGGGCGCCGCGATTCTGCAGCGCCCCGCTTCTGCCGCATACCGCCTTCCGTTGCGTACCGAATGACGCGAGCGCACATATATATGTGTGTGCCGCGGCGGTGTCGCCGCGCGATCATCGTGATTCCTCGACGAGGTGGCGTCGCGCCTCTCCCCACTCCGACATGAACTCGCCCTGTTCGAGCAAGTGCATCGCGAGTTCGTCATCCGAGAGCTGGCGCTGCATCGCGAGGTTCTCGAGATAGCGCAATTCCCTGGTCTCGTCCGAGTCAACGAGCATTCGCGGAATGCCGATCGCGGGCGGTACGTTGAGACTCCACAGAACGCGGGCAAGATAGAGATTGATCTCCGCCACGAGCGAAACGATATCGAGCATCGCTTCGTAGCGAGCCAGGGCATCCCGATGAACCACCGCGCTCTGCGGATCGATTGCCGACCAGTCGAAGTCCTCGAGCGTCCTTGCGAGAAGCTCAGCGGCGGCATCGACACTCATCGCACCCTGATAGGTCACGACGCGGCCGTCGCCCGCCCCGAAGGCGATCACGGTGTAGGGAGAAGCAGGCAGATCGATGTTGTGGGAGTCGTTGGTGCCGGCCATGACCGCATGAAACCGTGTCGAACCGGAGAAGGCAACAGCCCCGGGCGACCTCTCCAGGAGATCCGCCTGCCGCAAACCTGACGGCATCGGGCCGCACGAGGTCGTATTCTTCCGGTCATGGTCAAACGACATCATGCGTTCGTTGCCTTCCTCTGCCTGATCGGATCCGCGACAGCCCAGGAGCAGATCGCAGAGTCCTTCGACGTTGCCGTGCTTCAGCCGCCAATACCGGTGCGCGTGGAGGGCGGGCAGCGACTCCTCTACGAAATCCATCTCACGAATCTCGCCAGCCGGCCGCTCGCAATCTCCCGGATCGAAGTCGTCGATGCCGCGACAGCGAGCCGACTGGCTGCGTACGACGAAGCGCAACTCAAACCGCGGACGGTGGTGATCGGCTCGCCCGATCAACAGGCGCTGCTGGTCTCGCGCGGAGCTCGCGCCGTCGTGTTCGTCGAACTGGAACTGGGCGCCCGGAATCCTGCCGCGCTGCGCCACCTCATCCAGTACGTCGCGAACGACAAGACTTCGTCGCTAACGACAGCCTCGGTACCCGTGGCGAAGGCTGCACGCCTCGAGCTCGGCCCGCCGCTTCGAGGGGGCCCGTGGGTCGCCATCTACAACTACGATTGGCAGCGCGGCCATCGCCGCGTCTTCTACACGCTCGACGGCAAGGCGCGTTTGCCCGGGCGATTCGCGATCGACTGGGTAAAGGTCAACGACCAGGGACGAACCGAGACTGGCGACGCCAACGTTCCCGCGAATGCATTCGGCTACGGTGCCGAGGTGCTGGCCGTCGCTGATGCCACCGTAGTCGCAGTCCGGTCCGATCTCGCAGAAAGTCTGACTGTTTCGGGAAATGGCAAACATCCGCTCGCAGATGCCGCGGGCAATCACGTCGTGCTGGGACTCGCCGATGGGCGTTTCGCGATTTACGAGCACCTCAAGCCCGGCAGCGTGACGGTATCGATCGGGAGTCGCGTGCGCCGCGGCCAGGTCATCGGCGCGCTCGGGTTCACAGGCGATTCCACAGGCCCGCACCTGCACTTCCACCTTGCCGACGCAGGCGCACCTTTGACCGGAGAAGGCCTGCCCTTTGCGTTCGCGCAGTTCATCAGCCTTGGGCGCTATCCGGACATCGCGAATGGCCTGGGATCGAAGCCCTGGGAGAAAAGCGAGCCGAAGCAGATCGGTTCCGAGTTTCCCGGACCGGGAGTCGTCATCGACTTCAAGTGATGCCGGCGGGCATGGAAAGACGGCATTGGGGGTGGCACGAAATCTTGCTACCTTGGAACGCATGGCCGTCGAACAAGATTCCCACCTCCTCGTCAGCGTCGTTGCCCTGCTCGGTGCCGCAGTCGTCGCCGTCCCCCTGTTTCGCCGCCTCGGTCTCGGCTCGGTGCTCGGCTACCTCGCCGCTGGCCTGGCCATCGGTCCGTTCGGGCTCGGCTGGTTCAGCGATCCGAAAAGCATCCTCCACGTCGCCGAACTGGGCGTCGTCATGTTCCTGTTCGTCGTCGGACTCGAGATGCGCCCGTCGCATCTGTGGCACCTGCGCGGCCAGATATTCGGGCTCGGAACACTGCAGATCCTGGCGTGCATCGCCGGATTGACCGGCGTCGGGCTTGTGTTCGGCTTCTCCCTCGTCGTCGCATTCATCGGCGCGGCGGGATTCGTGCTCACGTCGACGGCGATCGTGATGCAGCTGCTGGCTGAGCGCGGCGACATCGCGCTGCCTCGCGGTCAGAAAATGGTGTCGATCCTGCTCTTCGAGGATCTGCTGATCGTGCCGCTGCTCGCCATCGTCAGCCTGCTCGCTCCCCGGGCCGCTGCAGAAACCGGAACGCATTGGGTCGGCATCCTCGTCGGTATCGGCTCCCTCGCCGGACTCATTGCAGTCGGCTTGTGGGCACTGAATCCCCTCTTTGCACTGCTCGCCGCAGCGAGGGCCCGCGAGGTGATGACCGCCGCTGCACTCCTGGTCGTCCTGGGTTCGGCGCTCCTGATGGAAATGGGTGGACTGTCGATGGCCATGGGCGCTTTCATCGCAGGTGTGCTGCTGTCGGAATCCACCTTCCGGCACCAACTCGAAGCGGATGTCGAACCGTTTCGCGGCCTGCTGCTCGGCCTCTTCTTTCTCGCTGTCGGCATGGCGCTCGACCTGTCCGTGGTCGCGGCGAACTGGAAACTGATTGCCGCTGCAGTGCCCGCGATGATGGCGGCGAAAGCACTCTGCATCTATCTGATCGCGAGACTGACGCATAGCCCACATGCGGAAGCGCTCGATCGCGCGGTCATCATGGCCCAGGGCGGTGAGTTCGCGTTCGTCCTCTTCGGCGCCGCCGCGGCCACCGGCATCATCGATCCGGGTGTCAGCGCGAACCTCACCGCTGTCGTCGTGCTTTCGATGGTGCTCACCCCGCTCGTCGTGCTGATCATGCGACGCTTCGCGCGGCCCGAAACCGAGGGCATGGAGGGAATCGATGTCGCCGAGGGATTGAGTGGCTCCGTGCTCCTCATCGGCTTCGGTCGCTTCGGCCAGGTCGCGAGCCAGGCGCTGCTTGCGAGAGGTGTCGACGTCAGCATCATCGACACGGACATCGAGATGATCCGCAGCGCGCAGGAGTTCGGCTTCAAGGTCTACTACGGCGACGGCTCGCGTCTCGACGTGCTGCATGCCAGCGGTGCCGACAAGGCTCGAGCGATAGCGGTGTGCGTGGAGAACCCCGAGACGGCGACCCGCATCGCTACACTCGTTCGCGCGGAGTTCTCGCAAGCCAGGCTGCTCGTGCGGTCATTCGATCGCGAGCACGCCCGCGAGCTCGTCGGTATCGGCATCGACTACCAGATTCGCGAGACGTTCGAATCCGCGTTGCGCTTCGGGGAAGAAGCGCTGCGACAGCTCGACGTCAGCGACGAAGAAGCCGCCGAGATCGCGGCGCTGATCCGCAGTCGCGATGCGGAGCGCTTCGCAATGGAGCTCGCGACAGGTGGATTGCAGGCCGGCAAAGTTATGCTCTACAGCAATGCAGCCCCGGCACCGCTCAAGCCGACGCCGCTGAGCACACCGCAGCGCGAGAGCGAAGCGCTGAACGATCTGCCGCAGACGGAAAGCCGCTGACCGTGAAGATCTGGGTCGACGCCGACGCCTGTCCGGGCGTCATCAAGGAAATCCTCTTCCGCGCTGCCGAGCGCACGCGCATCTCTACGACCCTCGTTGCCAACCAACCGATGCGGATTCCGCCTTCCCCGTACATACGGTTCACCCAGGTCGCGGCCGGATTCGATGTCGCGGACAAATACATAGCCGAGCAGCTGAGCACGAACGATCTCGTGATCACCGCTGATATTCCTCTGGCTGCTGCCGCGATCGACAAGGGCGCGCACGCACTGAACCCGCGGGGCGAGCTCTACACGAAGGACAACATCCGCGAGCGGCTCTCGATGCGCAACTTCATGGATGAACTGCGCGGCAGCGGTGTCGTCACAGGCGGCCCGGCGCCGCTCGGGCCTCGCGATCGCGAGGCATTCGCCAACAGCCTCGACCGGCTGCTCCGCAAGCTCGCCCCTCCGCCCGAAAGCACAGCCTAGAGCGACCGGCATCAGGTCATATAAGACCTTCTCCTAAGTGTGGCGCGGGAGCCGGCCCTCCGTACCGCAAGGGATTCCCCGCGTCTCCGGGTGCCGGGATACTGCAACCAGTGCGGCGTTCCGTTCGTGCCGCCCAGCGCGCACGACGATCACGGTGCCAGGCCTGTCTCGCTTCACTCAGTCCCGATGGATGGATATGTCAGAGTCGTCCGCCGTCCTGCCGGTCGCTGCAGTCCGATGATCAGGCTGCACGCCTCATGAGCATTCTGGCCTGCATCCTCGCCGGCCTGGCCAGCGCTTGCGCCTATGCAGGCATCGCGCACCTGGTCGCGGGGCTGCGGCAATCATTCCGTGCTGTCCACCTTGTCTTCGCGTTGCTTGCGATACTCGTCGCAGGGCATGCGCTCTCGCACATCGGCGTTTACTCCGCGCAAGACGTCGAGTCCTATCTCGCCGCTTCGAACTGGTCGAATCTCCTGGGCACCGCGTCGATGGCCGTGCTGCCCTGGTTCGCCTACGTCTATGCAGCCGCCCGCAAGCGCTGGATTCCGACTGTGCTGTCCGCGTTCTACATCCTCGTCATCATCGTTTACGAACTGACGCCCATCGGCTCGCAGATGCGCGCTCCGCCGCAACTGGCCACGCTGATCCTGCCCTGGGGCGAAGAGGCGACCGTTCATGTGCTGCCGCACTTGCCCACCGCACTGATAGGCTTCTGGCTGGTCACGGCATGCTGCTACGCGTACATCTATGCCTTGTGCCTGAGTCAGTATCGTCGCGGCCAGCGCAAGCACGCAATCGTCTTCTCACTCAGCATCACGCTGCTTCCTGTCGCCCTCGTAGCCAACATGTTCGTCCTGCTCGGCGAACTGGACTCATTGTTCCTGGGCGAATTCGGGTTCGTGTCGCTGGTATTGCTCATGACGCTGTTCCTGAGCAGTGACGAGAGCTATCGCGCGCTGGTGGCACAAGCGTCCGACGGCATCTTCATTTCAACGAGCGACGGCCGGTACATCGACGTCAATCGCGCCGGGCTCGACATGCTCGGCTACTCGTTCGAGGAGCTTCGACGCCTCTACGTCATAGATGTCGTCCAGCGCGAGGAGCACCAGCGTTTCGTCGACGTCGCCAGACAGCTCGAAACGGGCGAGGCCATCCGCGGTGAATGGCGCTTCCGGCGCAAGAATGGCGCTTCCTTCATTGGCGAAGTGAACGCGCAGATGCTTTCCGACGGCCGCATGCTCGGCGTGGTTCGCGACATCACCGAGCACGCGCGGGTTCACAATGCGCTTCGACTGCTGGCGCAACTCGGGCCGGCACGCGATGCAGAAGACTTTGCTCATCGCTGCCTCGGCCCGCTGACCGAGGCCTTCGGCGCCGAGCACGCTGCCATCTGTATCCACGAGAACGAATCGCAGTCGCTGCAATCGCTGGCGGTGTGGGCCGAGAATGCGCCCGGCGCCGCCTTCCGCAGCCCCCTCTCGCTCGCACCGAGTGCACGTCTGAACGCTTCCTGCCAGAACATAAGTCTCGCCGACGCAGGGATCGAGTTCCCTGACTACGCCCCGTTCGCGCGGCAGCCGGTCTACGGCTACTTCGGTGCCGGCATCTTCGACGCCACAGAACGGCTGATCGGCGTCGTCGAGGTTTGGAGCAGCGGCCCCCTGGAGATCGGTGCGGAGTCGCGACAGATCCTGGAGGTCTTCGCCGATCGCATCGGTGCCGAATTCGAACGCGCCACTGCGCACACGCAGCTGCAGCAGCTGACTTCTTCACTCGAAGCACGAGTCGCAACGCGAACGGCAGAACTCGCCGAGCTGAACAAGCAGCTCGAAGCCTTCTCATATTCCGTATCGCACGACCTTCGCGCACCTGTACGAGCCGTCAACGCGTTCGCAGGCCTGCTGCTGGCGGAGCAACCGGCCGCACTGACCGATGAGGCGAGACACTACCTGCACCGCATCAGCGCCGCGGGTGCTCGCATGAACGAACTCATCGAGGGCTTGCTGGTCCTGGCAAGGGCATCGCATCAGCAGCTGAAGCGCGAGCCTGTCGATCTGTGCGAACTCGCCGGGGAAATCGTGAACTCGCTGCGTGAAAACGATCCGCAGCGCCAGGTGGAGATCGCCCTTCCGCCAGCAGCAGTCGTGCAGGGCGACCGGCGCATGCTCAATGTCGCAATGACAAACCTGATCGAGAACGCCTGGAAGTACACCCGGAACTCGCCCGCCGCGTCCATCGAGTTCTGCCTGCGCCGCGACGGCGACGACACCGTCTTCTCCATCCGCGACAACGGCGTTGGCTTCGACATGCGCTACACGGAGCGGCTGTTCGAGCCGTTCCATCGCCTGCATTCGCCGAGCGAGTTTCCCGGCAGCGGGATTGGACTCGCGACCGTCGCACGCATCCTGCAGAGGCACGGAGGACGGATCTGGGCGCAAAGCGAGCCGGGACGGGGGGCGACGTTTTACTTCACGGTACCGGAGAAGCCAGCCAGCGAGCTGTCCGGCTAGCCGGCTCTTCTGCCCGGCGTTTCGTTCGTCTCCACATAGGCCGAACACCGTTCGAGCTCGATCGGCCTGACTTCAAACCGCAGTCCGCAGGCGACGCAGGGATTCTTCGCGGCCAGCGCAGCTGCGTCAGCCAGACTTTCGGCAAGGAAGAACCAGTAGCCGCCGATCACTTCCTTCGTCTCGGCGAACGGTCCGTCCGTGACTCCGTCCTTCGAAACCATCATCGCGGGCCGCGCGAGTCGCTGACCTGGCTTCGCCCTGCCGCTCGCGACCAGACCGGCATGCCATTCGTAAAACTCGTCGATGGCCTTCTGAATCCGCTCGGGCGACAGGTTCTCATCCCACTGGCCGCGGGAAAGGATCAGGTATTCGGAGTATTTCCTGGATTCGGCCATGAGGTCACCACGATGAGGCTGCCGCGGAGGCGCGGGAGCATAGCAGACGACGCCTGCTCACTGGACTCGCATGCTCACGAGACATCGATGCTGATCGGCGTTCCTTCCACAGCGCGATCGTCTTCGCACTTCAGCTTGCTCACCGGAGTGAACGTGATCGTCCCCTTGATGTTGATCGTCGCGACCTTGGTGTGATCCATCCGGAAATCGCGATTCAGGATGGCACCATTCTCCGGCGCGATCGCCCAGTGAACATTGTCCGCAACTTCCGGCTCATGCTGCGCTGGAGGCTGGTATACCCAGCATTGTCCCTTCTGAACCTCCCCCAGGGGGATCTGTTTCCATTTCCCTTCCGTGCGCCGTTCGACGCGCAGCACGATCGAATCGCCGGGCTTCGCGGTCGTCGAGGATGCGGACGCGGTCAGCGTCATCGATTGAGGCTCTTCCAGCACATACACGAGGCCGCCGCGTTTGCCGCATCCGCTGAAGGACACGGTCAGCGCAGTGAGAAGAAGCACGAACAGCGACCGAGAGGGCATTCTGCACCCCGACTATGCGGTGAGACTGGACCGGGACGATATCAGACCCCTGCCCCGGCCGGGAGCCGAAGCCCGGCCGCGCAGGAACAAGGATGCGACTCCATCAACCGCGCAGGAGCGGAAGAGTTCCCTGCAGCATCGGCGGGCCAATCACTGACGCTCGATCCGCGCTGGGTCCATTGCTAGAGTGCCCGACTCTCACTATCGAGGAACGCAGATGCCGGCTGTATCCAGTTTCTACCCCATCGGCACCCCCGGCACTCCCTGGGGCAACGCCGAGCGCGCGGCGTGGTTGTCGAAGCAGTCGCGACAGCGCAGCTACGTCACCGATGTGGTCGAACGCATCGAGCGGCTGTCCGCGCGCTTCGATGTGTCCGAGTACGGCAAGCTGGACTACTCACCGGATCAGTACCGGCTGTTCGCGATCCGCAGCCGCAACTGGCGCGATGGCAAGCCTTTGGGGCTGGTCACCGGCGGCGTGCACGGATACGAAACCAGCGGTGTTCATGGCGCGCTGCAGTTCCTCGAACAGAGGGCCGCTGACTATGCAGACCGGATCAACCTTCTTGTGGCACCGTGCATCAGCCCATGGGCCTATGAACGGATTCATCGATGGAACGCCAATGCGGTCGATCCCAATCGCTCCTTCCGCGAAAACAGCACGGCGGGCGAGTCGGCGGCATTGATGCGGCTGATCGCGCCATTGCGAGGAAAGTTCCTGGTGCACATCGATCTGCACGAGACGACCGATACCGACGAGAGCGAATACCGTCCCGCGCTGGCAGCGCGCGACGGAAAGCCCTTCGAGCCCGGCGAGATTCCCGATGGCTTCTACCTCGTCGACGACACGGAGAATCCGCAACCCGCCTTTCAGCAGGCCATCATCGACGCGGTCGCGAAAGTGACGCACATCGCTCCATCGGATGAGAAGGGCCAGATCATCGGCTCCGAGGTCGTGGCACCGGGCGTGATCCGATATCCGATGCGAGAACTCGGGTTGTGCGGCGGCATTGCCGGCGCGCGCTACTCCACGACGACCGAAGTTTATCCCGACAGTCCGCGCGCTACGCCCGAGCAATGCAACGCCGCTCAGGTGGCAGCCGTATGCGCAGCGATCGATTTCGCACTGTCGCACCTCGGTCAGTAGCCGCGCTCTCGCTCCACGATTCCGCTGATCGCCTCGCCCCGCTCGAGGCTCCGGACTTTGTCCGCCACCTGGCGTGCGGAGGGCTCGATCACGGTGATCGCCGAGATGTGTGGCGTGACGCGAATCTTCGCGTGCGACCAGAACCGGTGTTCCGGCGGCAGCGGCTCCTGCCGGAAGACATCGAGCGCCGCACCCGCCAGGTGACCGCTGTCGAGCAGCGCGAGCAACGCTTCGTCGACGAGCAACTCACCGCGCGCCACGTTGATGACATAGGAGCGAGGCGCAAGCTTTCCGAGCTCATCGCGATCGAATCGATCGAGAGTCTGGGGCGTGAGCGGCGCCAGTATCACGAGCACTCTCGTGGCAGACAGAAAGGCTGCGAAGTCGCCCTCCCCGCCCGCTTCCGCGAAGCTCCGGATTCCAGGTATCGAGTGCGGCGATCGTGAGTAGGCATTCACAGTGAATCCCAACGCCGCGAACGCCTGCGCCACCCGTTGACCAAGAACCCCCAGGCCGAAAACGCCGATCGGCCAATCCGCGAGGTCGACCCTGGGCAACGGCTGCCACGCCCTCGCCCGCTGATGCTCCGCGTATTCCTCACCCTGCCGTATCCAATGGAGCGCCGCGCCCACACAGTACGTCGCCATCTGATTGCCCATGCCGGCGTCTTCCAGCCGGACTACCGGAAGCGTTGCGGGCATGAACGAGCTTGCAAGCAGCTTCTCGACACCGGCGCCGGTGGAGAAGAATGCCTTCAGACGCCTCTGTCTCGCGAAGAACGCAGCGGAAGGCGCGGCCCACGCGATTGCATAGTCCGCGTCCCTGGCTTCCTCGTCGTTCCAGATGAACACTTCGGCGTCAGGCAATTCCCGAGCGAGCGCATTGCGCCACCGCTCGCACGACACCGGATTGTGATGGGCAACGACGAATCGCATGAGTCACCTCGTGCCGGATTCTACCGCTACCCGCGCTGCACGATGGGCAGCACGACGTGCGACGGACGACCGCCATCCATGTAGACCGTGTTCGTCGCCACCCGCGTGGTCTTCGACTGCCCCTCGGGGTCGCCCGTGTTGGGGTTCGCATCGAAGTGAGGAAAATTGCTCGACGAGATGTCGAGACGGATCCGATGACCCGCCTTGAACAGGTTCGATGTCGCGAAGGCCTCGACCCTGACCTGATACACCGTGCCGGCCTGCATCAACTGCGGGCGATCCCACGCGTCGCGATAGCGACAGCGCAGAATGCCGTCTGTCAGGTTCATCGCGAACCCCTGCGGGTAGTCTTCGCTGGGCGGATACACATCGATCAGCTTGATCGTGAAGTCCGTGTCTGGACAATCCGACGCGATCCAGAGCGTGGCTTCGATCACGCCGGTCACCTCGACATCGCGGGCAAGCGGCTCGGTCTGAAACACGAGCACATCCGGACGCTCAGCCAGCGACCGATACGGCGGACGCGAACCGAAGAATTCCGGTGCTTCCTTCTGGTCGAACGCGCCGCCGACCATCACTGGCTGCCCCGAGGTCACGGTGCCGCCGATCGTTGGCACAGGCGTGCGCGGATCGTAGCGATATGTCCTCGGCGCACCGTCGCGCGGTCTGGAGGGCGCAAGTCCGCCGTCGGAACGCAAGTAGAACGGTGTGTTCTTCGTTCGCTCAAGTGGCCATGCCGCTTCGTCGCGCCAGCGTCCACCGTGATCGAGCCTGCCCTGCGCGTTCCTGCGGCCGCTGCCGCCGCCCATGACGAACAACCGGATCTCGGCTTCCTTGTCGACGCCGTTCGAAACGCCTTTGAGATACCTGTCGAACCAGCGTAGCTTGAAGGCCACGTAGTCTTCGCCGATGCCTCGCGAGAACGCAGCGTCCGGTCCGAAATCGACATCACCCGCGAAAGTCTCTTCACGGTTGCCGTGAGTCCAGGGCCCAAGCACGAGTCGCGCGGGGCCGCGACGATGCGCCATCAGCCCCTCGTAGTTCTCCATGACTGTTCGCGGATACGGGTCGTACCAGGACGAAAGCATCATCGTTGCCGCATCGGGGAATCGATCGTAGTAGCCCTTCGCGTAGATTCCGGGTTGCCGCCAGTAAGCGTCGAAGGTGCCGTGCTCCCACTGATCGAAAACGTAGTCCTCGTATTCAGGCACAGCGCTGAGCGGCGAGTTGCCGCGCGACCACGGCATGCGCGCGAACCACGCCTTTATGTCGACAGCTTTGAGCGCCGCCAGCTTCGCGGCATCCGCCCGGACTTCCGGCGCTTCCAGCGCCTGATTGAAAGCCCACGTGGCCTGCTTCAGTTCATACGCGCCGCCCTGCCGGATGCCGCCCTGGTAGGCGTTCGAGAAGCCGCCTGAATCCATGAACATCGCCACGACGCCCGGCGCACCGGCACTCGCAAGTGCCGCCTGCGTATGCGCAGCGTACGACAAGCCCATCGTTCCGATGCGGCCGTTCGACCAGGGTTGCTTGACGATCCAGCTGCAGCAATCGAAGCCGTCAGCGCCGTCGCTCAGGTATTTGACGTACGCGCCTTCTGACTTTCCACGCCCTCGGCAGTCCTGATAGACGACTGCGTAACCGTGGCTCGCGTACGCTCGTGCGATCTCGGTACTGGCGTGTCGCAAGCTCGCCTGGGACTTTCCGTATGGGGTGCGCTCGAGGATCACGGGCACAGGGCGATCGAGGCCCACCGGCCGATAGACGTCAGTCGCCAATCGCACACCGTCACGCATCGCGATCATCACATCCCGATCGACGGTCACGTCATGTAAGCCGCGGGACAACTCCGCACGTGACGTGGATGGGAGCGCGAGAACGGCTGCGAACTGCAGGAAGCGGATGCAGAGATCGCGGCGATCTATCGTTCCCGAACTGTTCGCTGCGGCCACAGCGCGCCTCCGGACGCAGCCATCGTTGCGGGCAATCCTATCGCGAGTCCGGCATGAGCGGCATCCATGCGAAAAATGAGCGTGATCGACAGTGCGCACTCGTCCGCCGGGCCGACTCGGACCGGGCAGACTGCGCTGCCCGGCCTGACCGGTTCAGAGGATCAGAGAACGCACTTGCCGACGGGAACCAGGGCTTCCGACGGTGTATCGACGTCGTAGTTGAACGTGCCGACGTTCTTCACACGCATATTGATCAGCATGCCATTCGCCGGTGTCGGCAGATCCGCCGGCACAGTGCCCGCCGAATGGAACCTGGCCGTGACCGAGTCATTCACAACCAGTTCGCCCGCGTCATAGACCCCCCGTTCCAAGTGGTGAACCACGGGCTTGCGGGTCTGGAACGAATACCACCCGCTCGCGCAACCGCCGCTGCCCCACACCGGAGCCCAGTCGATCTCGAGATTGCCATTGAACGCGCGCTCCATCGTCCCGGCCACGTAGTCGATGACCAGCCGGCTGCGATAGCGATCGAACGTATAGCTCTGCGTCCATGTGCCAAAGCCCGTCTCGCTTTGCTCAGCAAAGAGCGTGCCGCTCAGCAACTGGATTTCCTTGTCGTCCTTCAGGCCGGTTGGGATATAGGAAGTCGTCTCGCGCACACGAAGATTCTGTGCGGTCGGCGTATACGTGACGACAGTGGACGGACGTCCGTCGGGAAATTCCAGGATGCGATGGTTGTCCCAATACCCGTCGACCGTATAGGACGCTGTTACGACTGCGCCGGTGCCGAGGTACGGCTGCGCATCATAGGTGGGGATATCGCCGCGCACGGTGATGCAGTATTTCGTCACCACGATGTCGATCTGCTCCGGTGTATCCTGCCGGTACTGCTCGATGAACCAGTCCCTGTCGTCACCGAGACGAATCAACGTCAGCCTTTCGGGACGAAAGCTGTCCGTCGGCAAGCCGAGCGTCATGGGACCATTGTAGGTGCGAACGAAACCGTGCTGACTCTGCACGCAGTTGTTCCACTTCAGCTTCAATGCCCGGGGCGATGCATTCGTCAGGCGCGCCTTGACGGAGCCCGATACGTTGCAATTGATCGTCATCCCGGCCGGCGCAGCCAACAGCGCTTCTGGCGTCGTCCCTGCCCTGACTATGCGGAGCGCACGATCGGCAAAGTCCACTGGGGTACCGGCGACGGCGGAGTGGAATCCGTCAATCTGATGAGCGCTGAAGATGCCGGCTGAAACCGCGGACGCCGCCTTCTGTTCGGTATCGAGCGCCAGGAACTCAGCGACAGCAGTCGTCGACACAACGGCGAGCACGGCCCCGGCAAGCGCATGGGGATAGAAACCCTTCATCGAACCCTCCCGAATATTGTTAACTCGTCTCTTCGTTGAGACGTTGGATGCAGATGGAACGATGTGACTGTAGCTTTGCACTCGAGCGGTCGCAATGCCGCTGCGGCTGCAACCGCTTCGGAACTGCGGGCCCACTACTTCGAGTTCGCGCTGGCCTTGCAGGCCATCGGCGTCCTCAGGACTCCCCGCGAATCTCCGCGATATCTCTCATCGGCGGCGCGCCGAACATGCGCGCGTACTCGCGACTGAACTGCGATGGACTTTCGTAGCCCACGCGATACGCCGTAGTCGCCGCATCGATGTTCTCCGAAAGCAGAATCTGGCGAGCCTCGGTGAGGCGCAATCGCTTCTGATACTGCAGCGGACTCATTGCCGTGACCGCCTTGAAGTGCTGATGAAACGATGATGGGCTCATGTTCGCCATCGCGGCCAGCTCTTCGACACGCATCGGCGCAGCGAGATGCGTTTTGATCCTGCGCAGGATCTGCCCGATCTTGTGAGTGTTGCTGCCCGCAATCGCCATCTGCGCGATCACGGGTCCGTATTCGCCGTTCAGCAGACGATAGTGAAGCTCGCGCAGCATCATCGGCGCGAGCACCGGAACATCCTTCGGCGTATCGAGCAACCGCGCGAGCCGGAGCACAGCCTCCTGCGTTGCGCCATCCAGCGTGCCGACGAACAGTCCGCGCTCAGTATCGCCCCGCGTCCATGACGCATCGCCCGATTGCGCGATCAGTTCGCCGATCTGGCGTGGATCGATTTCGATCTGCAGACAAAGATAGGGCCGCTCCATGCTCGCTTCGACGACCTGGCCGAGCAGCGGCAGATCCACTGACACCGCGAGGAACTGCGGCGGCGCGTAGCGATAGATCTCTTCCTCGAGCAGCACCTGCTTCGCGCCCTGCACGATCACGCAGATCGACGGCTGATAGACCGACGGGAGTTTGAGGTTCGGTTCGGATAGCCGGATGCACGACATCCCCTGCACCGCCGTGGCTTGAATACCATCACCGGTGGAGTATTTGGCGACGAGCGCCGCGAGTTCGCCCAGTCGCTCAGCCTCTATCGTGTTGATTTCCAGTGTCATTTCGAGACAAACATACACACCGATCTGCGTCGCCACAACTGCCGGACGCCGCACTCTGCAGGAATAGGCAATCACCCCGGAGGTCTGGGTATCCATTCCGAAGCGCCCGGAAACGAGACTGTCTCCCGTCGCCACACCTCTTCAAACCAACGGGAGAAAGCTCATGTCGAACGTCAACACCAACGCTGCCGGCTCCGCCGTGAATCGCGTCGTCCTCATCACGGGCGCGAGCAGCGGGATCGGCGAAGCCACCGCTCGCGTACTCGCCGACAACGGCGCAATCGTGGTTCTCGGAGCACGACGCACCGAGCGTCTGGAGAGAATCGCCGCAGAGATCCGCTCGCGTGGCGGCATCGCTGAGTACAGAAACCTCGATGTCACCAGCAAGGACGACGTGAAAGCCTTCGTGGCTTTCGCGAAGGAAAAGTTCGGCCGCATCGACGTCATGTTCAACAACGCCGGTGTCATGCCTGTGTCGCCGATGAGCGCGCTCAAGACGGATGAATGGGACCGGATCATCGACGTCAATATCAAGGGCGTGCTGAACGGCATCGCGGCCGCCCTTCCTGTCATGGAAGCGCAAGCCAGCGGTCACATCATCAACACGGCTTCCACGGGTGCACACGCAGTCGGCGCACAGTTCGGCGTCTATTGCGCGAGCAAGTACGCGGTTCGCGCAATCACCGAAGGACTGCGCCAGGAAATGGACAAGATTCGCGTCACACTGCTCTCCCCTGGCGTGACGGAGTCGGAACTGGGCTCGGACATCACCGTCGAGAGCACAGCCACTTCCGTCAAGCAACTGCGCAGCGTTGCCCTGAGCGCCGATGCGATCGCGCGAGCAGTGCTCTACGCAATCTCGCAGCCTGCCGACGTGGACGTCAGCGAGATGATCATCCGCTCGGTGCGGAGCGCAGGCCACGCGTTCTGAGATGATGAAATGGCCAGCTGGCCGACCGAGAACTGCGCCTCGGTCCGGCCAAGCTGGCCAGTTGACCCGCCAGCCGGTTGGCCTTCTCGGCACTACTACGGCTTCCACAGATAGGTCTCATCTATCGACACCGTAAGAATAATCGACTTCACCCGCGGCCCGGCCGCGCGTAGCGTCGCCTCACCTTGTCAACCCGGAGATGAGCCATGGCAGCCGAACCCAAGTGTCCGTTCAAGCACAGCGGCGGGACGACGAACCGGGACTGGTGGCCCAATCAGCTGCGGCTCGACCTGCTGCACCAGCATTCGGCGAAGTCGAATCCGATGGGCGAGGCCTTCGATTACGCGAAGGAGTTCCAGAGCCTCGATTTCGCGGCACTGAAGCAGGACATCGCCGCGCTCATGACCGACTCCCAGGAATGGTGGCCCGCCGATTTCGGTCACTACGGGCCTCTCTTCATCCGCATGGCCTGGCACAGCGCAGGCACTTACCGGACCGGTGACGGTCGCGGAGGCGGCGGTCGAGGCCAGCAACGTTTCGCGCCGCTCAACAGCTGGCCGGACAACGTCAGTCTCGACAAGGCGCGTCGCCTGTTGTGGCCGATCAAGCAGAAACACGGCCGCAGGATCTCGTGGGCCGACCTCATGATCCTCACCGGCAACGTCGCGCTCGAAACGATGGGCTTCAAGACATTCGGTTTCGGCGGCGGACGCGAGGACGTATGGGAACCCGATCAGGACGTGTACTGGGGTCGCGAGACGACGTGGCTCGGCGGCGACCTGCGCTACGCACACGGCTCGCCCGGTGTCGCAGGGCACGGCGCGCTCGTATCGGATGACGATGCGGATGGCGATGTGCACACACGCCGGCTCGAGAATCCGCTGGCCGCCGTCCAGATGGGCCTGATCTACGTGAATCCGGAAGGCCCCGATGGCAATCCCGATCCGCTGCTCGCCGCAAAGGATATCCGCGATACCTTTGGCCGCATGGCGATGAACGATGAGGAGACTGTCGCGCTGATCGCGGGCGGTCACACGTTCGGCAAGACTCACGGCGCCGCCGCAGCCACGAATGTCGGAGTCGAGCCCGAAGCTGACGATCTGGAATCCCAGGGCCTCGGCTGGCGCAACAAGTTCGGCTCGGGCAAGGGCGCGGACACGATCACCAGCGGCCTCGAAGTCACGTGGACGACCACACCGACGAAGTGGAGCAGCAACTTTTTCTGGAATCTGTTCGGGTACGAATACGAACTGACGAAGAGCCCGGCCGGTGCGCATCAGTGGGTTGCCAAGGGTGCGGGCGCAACGATTCCGCATGCGTTCGACAAGTCGAAGAAGCTGCCGCCTACGATGCTCACGACCGACCTGTCGCTGCGCTTCGATCCCGAGTACGAAAAAATCTCGCGGCGGTTCATGGAGAACCCGGACCAGTTCGCTGATGCATTCGCGCGCGCCTGGTTCAAGCTGACTCATCGCGACATGGGGCCGAGAGCCCGCTATCTCGGGCCGGAAGTGCCTGCCGAAGAGCTGATCTGGCAGGACCCGATCCCCAGGGCGGGCCATCCACCGATCGACGCGAACGACATTGCCTCGCTCAAAGCCAAGGTCCTGGCGTCTGGGCTGACCGTCTCGCAGCTGGTTTCGACAGCATGGGCGTCGGCGTCGACGTATCGCGGCTCCGACAAACGCGGCGGCGCCAACGGAGCACGCATCCGGCTCGCGCCGCAGAGGGATTGGCAGGCGAATCAGCCGGCGCAGCTCTCGAAGATCCTGCAGACGCTCGAAGGGATTCAGGCCGACTTCAACAAGTCAGCGACTGGCGGCAGGAAGGTTTCGCTCGCCGATCTCATCGTGCTTGCTGGCAATGCCGGCGTCGAACAGGCCGCGAAGAACGCAGGCGTGAACGTGACGGTGCCCTTCTATCCCGGACGCATGGATGCGTCGCAGGAGCAGACGGATGTGGAGTCCTTCTCGGTGCTCGAACCGATCGCGGACGGCTTCCGCAACTATCAGAAGGCACGCTATGCGGTGCCCGCGGAAGCGCTACTCATCGACAGGGCTCAGTTGCTGACACTGACCGCGCCGGAGCTGACGGTACTGATCGGTGGACTGCGCGTACTGAACACGAACGTCGGTCAATCGAAGCACGGCGTCTTCACGAAGCGTCCCGAGGCACTCACGAACGACTTCTTCGTGAACCTGCTCGACATGGGCACGGAGTGGAAAGCGACGTCGGACGCGAAGGATGTGTTCGAAGGCCGTGATCGCAAGACCGGCACGGTGAAGTGGACCGGCACGCGCGTCGATCTCGTCTTCGGATCGAACTCGCAGCTGCGCGCACTGGCCGAGGTGTACGGAAGCTCGGACGCACAGCAGAAGTTCATCGAGGACTTCGTGGCTGCATGGAGCAAGGTGATGAACCTGGATCGGTTCGACCTGCAATGACCCCGTTGCACCTCTCTGCACAGGCGCGCCGACGCTCGCGGGCAATGCCCGCGATCTCACACACGGAGCTTGCGGGCACGGGCCCGCAAGCGGGTTACCTCGACGCGAAGATGCTCGTTCTCGTCCTCAACCGTCGATAGCTTTCGCCACAGCCAGGCGACAGCCAGCAGGGCGACAACGAGGGCTCCTGAAAGGATCATTGCATGCCCTCCGTCACCATCTCGCGCACAGCGGCGCGGATGCGACGACAGGCGAACCGCGCGGGCGGCGATGTCACTTCGTGACGCTCGCGGACGTGTCGAGCCAGGATCGCCTTCGCTCCTGCTCATGTCTGATGTCGCCCAACGACAAATGGGTGTGCTTTGCTATGACTGCAAGCAGAGGATGATCCGGAGTCTGCGGCAGCAGGAGCGCGTGCAGATTTTCCCAGATGCGGATGCGTTCGTCGGGCGGCGTCGCGGGCGACCACTGCGAATCGAGTTCGCGCTGACGCGCCTCGGCCCGCTCCGACTCAGCCCGCTGCATCATCTCTCGCCGCTGATTCGCCGTGGAAGCAAACAACAACGTCTGGTCGAGGGTCAGGTCAATGCTCATTGGGACCCTCCGGCACGCGAAGAGGCAATCGCCACCGCCGATGGAGCGTCATCGGCTGGAAGCTCCAATGATGTCGCCGCCGGACCTTTCGCGCGCTTCGTTGACCTTGATGGCCCGCCCGTCCATGTCCGTTCCGTTCAGGTTCTCGATCGCCTTCTGGGCGGACATCTGCTCCATTTCGACGAATGCGAAGCCCCGCGGACGGCCGGTTGCACGATCGTTCATCATCGCGACACTGTCCACCGCGCCATGCCGTGCAAACAGATCGCGCACTGCTTGCTCCGTCGCTGAAAACGGCAGATTGCCGACATAGATCTTGCTCATGTGCCACTCGCTGGGGTAGTGCAGCCGCCTGAGGAGAGGCTCAGTGCCGAATGCCGTGAAAACTCGACAGTAGTGCTGTCGGCTTGGGTTCGGAGCGATTCGGTTTACTGGATCGGCGCGAAGCCGGACACACGTCCGGGACCGACGGAATAAAGGGAAAGGTTGCGAGCCGCAACGACTATACACCCCGATACCCCTCGTGTCCGATGAGTTTCGCCGCCTGCATGCAAACCTCCGTATTGCCGACCCGCGCACCGGGCCATCGGCGTCGACGTATCTATTTTCGAACCAAAAGCGCACACTCGACCCATTCGCCCCGTCAGCCGCAGGACGTTCGGTCGGTTTGCAGCTGAGGCGCTTGTCGCGACTGCCCGCCTCGACGGCAACCGCGATCCCATCCACATCGCGCCGTCTCGGCGAAGGAAACCTTCTGAAGATCATGCAACGGGCGCGTGCCTGCGCACTCGCGATTCTGTTGATTGCGGCGAGCGGAGTATTCGACGAGAACGCTCTGCGTGCCGAGACAGTGGCGGTGCCGGACAACGCGCGTCCCGGCCGCTATGGAGGATGGGAATGCGAGCGCGGCTATGCACGCGACGGCGACGCCTGCACTCTCATTTCGATTCCATCGCACGCGTATCTCGACGCCAGCGGCCATCGCTGGAGATGCGAGCGCGGCTATCGACCTGCGAACGACCAGTGCACTGCCGTTGTGGTTCCAGCCAATGGCTACATGGACGACGACGCCCGCAACGGCTGGCGATGCGCACGTGGCTATCGAGAAGCCGGGGACAAGTGCGTGCGCATCTCGATGCCTGAGAACGCATACAGCAATGAATCCACGTACGGCAAGGGATGGAGCTGTGATCGCGGCTATCGCGAGACCCCGGATGCATGCATCAAGGTGAACGCTCCCGCCAACGGATTTCTCACATACCGCGGCGATGACTGGCAGTGCGACAGAGGCTTCAAGCGGTCCGGTGACCAATGCGTGCTGGTGACGATCCCCGCGGGCGCATATCTCGACTCCGCAGGCACCGGCTGGAAATGCGAGCGCGGAATGCGTGTCAAGGGAACCTCCTGCATCGCGCTGGAGATTCCAGAGAATGCACATATCGATCATTCCGGGCACGACTGGGCCTGCGATGAAGGCTTTCGCAAAGGATCTGCGGGATGCAGTCCCGAGGAGAATTGAGTCATGAGCACAGCAACAGCCGTCTCGCGCCGGCAGCCCCACACGTACTTTCCCACTCTCCGCATGAGCCGTTGCCTCGAGGTGCCCGAGCTCGTCAGCCTCGTGCGTCTGCACGATCGGCGCAGCGAGCACGACCGCTTTGTCTGCGATAGCGGCGCCTGGAATGTCCTGTTGGACGTGGCGGTGTCATTCGGCTGGAAGCAACGCGGCACCACCTATCTTCCGAGCGGATTCTCGACGGCCAGCATGAGCGCCGTCTCCCGCATGACGCGGCACGACTATCGACCGGGAGATGCTCGCGATCCGAAGTGCGTCGACAACATCGATGCGATTGCGTGGGCGGCCGCACTGAGCACCGGCAGTCTATCCTCGCATCTTCCTGGAATGCTCACAGCAACACACCGGGTCGACGCTGGAAGCGCGCCAGAGCCGCGGATCGCCGGCACCGCATTCGCCATCGTCATGAAGGACTTCACGCAGTATGCGTTCGGCGGAGCGTTCGCATTCTCGCGAGCCGAACAACGCTGACGAAGGTATCCTCGGCACACTTACACCAATCATGGGAGCATTCGTGCCTCGACCGCCCAATTACCGACAAGACAAGAAGCGTCGCGAAGAAGCGCAGAAGCGGCGCAACGAAGAAGAGCAGCTACGCAAGGCCGAGCGCAAGAACAAGGACCGGTCCGGCGAACCCGCTTCCGGCTGAGCGTTTCCCCCATTACGTTCATTGCGGGCGAAAGACTTCAACGCTTCGTGCGCGCTTCCTGTACTCTCCGCGGCTGGCATCGATCCCCGACTTCTCGTGGACTGCCCGCCACCGGAGATCGGCATGAACTGGACACTCGCAGAGAATCACTGGCCGCAGTTCAAGGGACGCGTTCGGGCACGATGGATCAAGCTCGAGGACGAGCAGCTTTCCGCCATCGCGGGCAAGCGGCCCGAGTTGCTGAAGGTGCTGCAGAGCACCTACGGCATCAGCCGCGCCGATGCTGAGCGGGAGATTCGCGCATTCGAAGCGCGCAATCGCGACTATCGACCCAAGTAGTCGGATCACCCGGCCTTGACGACTTCGACCGGCGTCGACTTGTACGCCGGTGTGCGGCTCTGCGGATCGAAATCTTCGAGCGCGACCAGCACGCTCGCCTCGGGAAAGTAGGCAGCACAAGACCCCCTGGCGATGGGATACGCGACTGCATGGAATCCCGGGGCCACTCTGTTCGCGGCCCGCAGCGTAACGGCGTCTCCGGTCTCGACTCCCCGCGCTCGCATATCCTCTTCGTTCATGAACACGACATCGCGGCGACCCTTGATGCCACGATAGCGATCATTCAGCCCATAGATCGTCGTGTTGTACTGATCGTGTGAGCGGATCGTCGTCAGCACCAGCGGCAACGCAGCCGCCGTGCGTCGCGTTGCGCTCCGAAGCTTGAACTGCGCCCGACCCGACTGCGTCTTCCACGTTCGTGCCGCGGCAGCATTGGGCAGCTGAAATCCGCCTGGAATCCGGATGCGCTCGTTGTAGTTCTCAAAGCCGGGAACAACCTTCTCGACCAGGTCGCGAATGCGATCGTAGTTCTGCACGAGGCCGTTCCAATCCACTTTGCTGTTCGGCAGCGCAGCCGCTGCCAGCATTGCAACGATCGCCGGTTCGGAACGCACTTCCAGCGACGGCGGTGCCTTGAATCCGTGCGAGGCGTGCACCATCGACATCGAATCCTCGACTGTCACGCTCTGCACGCCGCCCTCCTGGACATCCAGGTCGGAACGCGCGAGTGCGGGAAGAATCAGCGCATCGCCGCGATGAAGCAGGTGACTGCGATTGAGTTTCGTGTGAATACCGACGTAGAGCGCGAGGTTGCCCATACCTTCCGCAGTGGCCACCGGATCCGGCGCCGCGACCGCCATGTTGCCGCCGAGAGCGATCAGCACCCGTACCCTTCCATCACGCATCGCCTCGATGCACTCGACGACGGAATAGCCTTCCGTTCGCGGCGGCGAGAAACCGAATGTCGACTCGATGCGATCGAGAAAGTCCGCGGGAGGTCGCTCGTTGATACCCATCGTGCGGTCGCCCTGCACGTTGCTGTGTCCACGCACCGGGCAGATTCCGGCGCCTGGACGGCCGATGTTCCCGCGCAGAAGCAGCAGATTGGCGATCTGCTGGACATTCTCCGTTCCGTGAGCGTGCTGGGTGATTCCCATGCCGTAGGCCACGATCGTCGACCGGGCGCGGGCGTACTCCCTGGCCGCCGCTTCCAGCTCCGCTCGAGCCACTCCTGTTCGCTCGACGATCTCATCCCACGACAGAGCATCGAGTTGCTCCGTCAGCTCCTCCAGCCCCGTCGTATGCGCATCGATGAACTCGCGATCGATGACCGGAGCATCACCGGCAGACCGGTCCCGCTCCCATTCCAGCAGCAGCTTCATCAGTCCCTGCAGCGCCAGCGCATCGCTGCCGACGCGCAACTGCAGGTACTGAGTCGCGAGCTCAGTGCCTTCGCCAGTCAGCATCTCGACCGCGCTGTGCGGCGCGACGAATCGCTCCAGCCCGCGCTCGCGAAGCGGATTGAAGACCAGGAGCGGCGCGCCTCTCTTTCGCGCTGCCCGCAATGTCGTGAGCATGCGTGGGTGATTCGTGCCGGGATTGTGGCCGAAACTCAGGATGAGATCGGTGCAATCGAAATCGGCGAGCTGGACAGTGCCCTTGCCGACACCGATCGATTGCGGCAGTCCAACGCTCGATGCCTCGTGGCACAAGTTGGAACAGTCCGGCATGTTGTTCGTGCCGTACTCCCGCGCAAACAACTGATACAGGAACGCAGCTTCGTTGCTGGTTCGTCCCGAGGTATAGAACGCAGCAGCGTCCGGTGTACTCAGCGCGCGCAGATGCAACGCGACGAGTTCCGCAGCGTCTGCCCACGAGACAGGCACATAGCGATCGCTCGCGGGGTCGTACTTGAGCGGATGTGTCAGCCGTCCTTGCGACTCCAGCCAATGATCGGACTGTGCAAGCAGAGTCGTGACTGTGTGAGCCGCGAAGAACTCGGGTCCAACGGTCCGCGAAGTCGTCTCCCAGGCAACCGCTTTCGCACCGTTCTCGCAGAATTCAAATGACGAAGTGTGCTTCGGATCGGGCCACGCGCATCCGGGACAATCGAATCCCGATGGCTGGTTGGCCTTCAGCAGCGCACGCGTGCTGGTCGCAGGCGCACCCTGCTCGCGGACGACAGCTGCCGTCGCCGCAAGCGCATCCCAGCCTCCGGCAGCCCGATCGTAGCGCTCGATGCTCTTGTCGCTCATACGGCCTCCTGCACCTGAGGCAAGTACCGTTCGAGCCGCTGCGGATGTGTGTAGACATTGAAGCTCGAAGCCCGCAGGAAACCGATGAGCGTGATGCCAACGCGTTCGGCAAGCTGCACGGCAAGGCTTGAGGGTGCACCGATGGCAACGATGACCGGAACCTGTACCGCAGCGGCCTTCTGAACCAGCTCAAAGCCGGCACGGCCGCTCAACGCGAAGAGCGTGCGGCTCGGCTGCCAATCCATCGCAGCGAGCGCACCGACCACTTTGTCGACCGCGTTGTGACGACCGACATCCTCGTGCACGGTCAGCAGATCGCCGCGGAGATCGAACGCCGCCACGGCGTGTAATCCACCGGTCAGGTCGAAGACCTGCTGCGCTGCACGCAGACGCTGCGGAATGCCATAGAGGAGCGAGGCCGGAATCGGCGGCGCGGAGCATTCGATCGAAACCATCGGGTCGAGCGTCGACACTGCCTCGAGCGATGTTTTCCCACACAACCCGCAACTTGCGGAGCTTGCGAAGTTGCGCGCGACGCTCTTCATCTGCGGCTCCACGCCCTCACGCAGCTCCACCTTGATCACGTTGGATCGCTGGCCGCAGGGACGAATTGCCTTCACCTGCGATGCGTCACGAAGAATCCGCTCCGCGATCAGAAACCCCAGCGCGAGCTCCGGATCGGCGCCCGGGGTCCGCATCGTCACCGTTACAACCTCCTCGCGGCCCTGCGAGACGATCCGGATCTCCAGCGGTTCCTCGATCACCAGGGTTTCGGCGCGCAGCTGTGCGCGATCCCGATTCACGTGACACGCCGCGTGCGGGCGTGTCGATGCGGCTGATGGGCTCATGATGCAATGCTCGCCGATGTGCACTGCGAATATCTTGAACCCAAACGCCTGCCATATCTACGTACTCCCGCCGGCTGCGATTCAGGCTGGAATGCGCGCTCAGTCAAGGTAATGCGCTCTGCGACAAGCCATCGCGCCTGATCACGCACGAGCTGCCATTGAACCCGATCAACGACGCGTTCGATCTCATGCACAAGGGCGAATTCATCCGGTCGGTGATTGCCTGCTGACCGTTCCGATCCACACTCACAGGGGGGCATCCGATGGCCATTTCACTGCATCCATCGATCGACAACGGCATCCAGGCGGGTTCGAAGGACTTTGCCGGCGGCACACTGACCTGCAAGTGCGCGAGCGCGCCGGTCACAGTCGCCCTGAAGGGCAACGTCGCATTCAATCACGCCTGCGGCTGCACCAAATGCTGGAAACCGGCAGGCGCGAAGTTCTCGATCGTCGCCGTCATCTCGCGCGACAACCTCAAGGTCACGGCGAACGAGAACAAGCTGAAGATCGTCGATCCCGCCGCGGTCATTCAGCGCTACGCCTGCACCGGTTGCGGCGTACACATGTTCGGCCGCATCGAGAACAAGGACCACCCGTTCTACGGACTCGACTTCGTCCATGTCGAGCTGTCGAAGGATCGCGGATGGGCAGCGCCCGAGTTCGCGGCGTTCGTCTCCTCCATCATCGAAGGCGGCGGCGCCAGGCCGGAGGAAATGACGGCGGTTCGCGATCGGCTGAAAGCGATCGGCCTGCAGCCTTACGACTGCCTCTCTCCAGCACTGATGGACCTGATCGCCACGCACACGGCGAAACGGAAAGGCGTACTGGCTGCCTGATTGTCTGCGTCTGCGGCCTGCGGCAGGCGATTGCTGCAGGTCGCATGATCCCCCGAGGTCCCGAAGACCGATGGGTTCATGGGCGCACCTGCCGACAGCGTTCAGCTGCGGCCGTAGCGCACGAACAGCATGACTTGTCTTACGGTGGCGTCGGCTGCACCACACAACCGCCGACGCCGCAGATGATGATCGCCTTGCCATCGAGCGTGAGCGCCATCGCCGCCGGGTAGTCTGTCGTGTAGACGCCATTCGGATTGTCGGTGAGGACGATCGGCGTGCCTATCTCCGCAAGCACCCGATACTGGGTACCGGCAGGAGGCAACGTCGTCACAGCGTTGACGTCATAAGTGCGCAGCCGGCCCGTGGGCGTTCCCTGATTGAGATCGCCCTGATCGTAGACGTAGAGGCGCGACCCATCCGCATTGAGCAGCGAATTCTGCGGGCTCACCGGCACCTGGCCGATGGGCTGCATGTCCTGATCAACGACCACGCCGATCGACGCGAAGCGCGTACCGTCGAAGCTTGCTGAAGCGGTGTGCGGAACGTTCCAGCCACCTGCAAGGGCGCTCGAGGACACGGTTGTCCAGGCGAACTTCGCCGTGTCGTAGAGACCAATCGAGCCGGAGTCCCCGAAGACGGCAACCCGGGAACCATCGCCGCTGGCGACGGCTTCGAGCGAATGGAATCCGATCCGACTGACACTGATCGAAGTACGGTCCGTAGATCCGAAAAGATCGGGAGGCAGGCCGCCGCCGGTACCGGGGAACCGTTTGGCGATGACGTAGTTCCCGTCGTTGGCCACAGCGAAGGACCAGGCGCTGGTGTCGATGACCGCCTCGCGAGTAGTCGCGAGCGTCACGGGATCGAGATCCAGCAGTTTCGCCGACACGTACTCCTCGGTGCGCAGCGCAACGATCTTCGTTCCGTCGTGGGACATCCGCAACTGCGAAGCGTACCCGCCGTTCACATTGCCGGAAGCTGTCCAGTTTCCGCCCGAGAACTCGTGCCGCAGCAGCTCCGACTGGCCGTTGGCGCTCGCCGAGTGCACGAACGCGCCTCGCCGTGCATCGTAGACCAGCGCACGGACAAACCAGGGAGACGACTGGTGCGGCAGCCACGCATAGCCGTAGTTCGTTGGCGCAACAGCGACGAGTGAGCCGCTGAACGTCGTCGCGCCACCGCTCAACGTTATCGCATGAGTGCCGGCGGAGAGCGCCGGATACTGCACACGCAGCTGCGTCGGATTCACGTACGTCACCGACGAAGCCGCTGTGCCACCGATACTCACCGTCGTATTCGCGGTGAATCCGCGACCGCGCAGAACGATCGATCCCTGGGCGCCCGACAGCACCGTATTTGGAGTCACGGTGTCCGAATCGAGGACATCGCCGATCGTGTAGCGCACAGTCACCGTGTGCGGACTGCCGCGGATCTCGCTGTTGCCGGAGCAGCTCTGGCTATTCAAACAGAGCCGGATACGAAAGCTGCCTTCGAAGGTACCCGTTCCCATCTGGGCGGGATCCTGCACGCTTACTGTCGCGTGGCCGGAGTCGCTCGTGTCGACCTGCGCCTCGGGCACAGTGAAGAACGAGTTGGCGGGAACCTCGACGACGATATAGAGCGTTCCGCTCGCCGTGCCGCTACCGGTCGGCGTTACCGTCCCATTCACCCGCTGGGTCAGCGTAATGACATCGAACGGCGCCGTCGCATTGAAGGTAATCGCGTTCGTGCTGAACGCGACCTGGAGCGGGCTGTTGTTGGTCGGATTGCCGCCCCCGCCTCCGCCGCCGCCCCCTCCTCCGCCACCGCAGGAAGCGAGTGCGAGGCACGCGATAACGCCCAATGTCCTTCGACACAGCGTTGAGCTCATTTTTCTTCTCTCCCCGAAAGCCCCCGGGTCAGATACTAGTGAAGGAATCCGTCGGGCGCCAATACTCTTGTCGTTCGCTGTCATCCGGGAATTTCGCTGCAACGCAGCGCCCGATGGGCACCCGGTGCAGCAGTAGCCCGCGCCAGCATCAAAGCGAAATCCCGCCTGCAGACGGCGACGAGGAACCTTGGTGACCCGCTCGCATTGCATCCGTGTCACGCTCCCGGTCGCTCGCCTTGCCACAGGAATCTCATGACCGACTCCTCGACTTACACCCCACCCGCCGTCTGGAAGTGGGAAAAAGAGAACGGCGGCGAGTTCGCCAGCATCAACCGGCCGATTGCCGGACCGACGCACGAGAAGGACCTGCCCGTCGGCAAGCATCCGCTGCAGCTCTACTCACTCGCGACGCCGAACGGCGTCAAGGTCACACTGATGCTCGAAGAGCTGCTCGCTCTGGGGCACAGCGGCGCCGAGTACGACGCCTGGCCGATCCGCATCAACAAGGGTGAGCAGTTCGGCAGCGGATTCGTCGCAGTGAATCCGAACTCGAAGATCCCTGCGTTGCTGGATCGCAGTGGTCCGACGCCGATTCGTCTGTTCGAATCGGGCGCCATCCTGCTGTACCTCGCGGAGAAGTTCGGCGCGTTCCTGCCCACTGGCGCGGCTCAGCGAGCGGAATGTCTCTCCTGGTTTTTCTGGCAAGTGGGCGCCGCGCCCTTCCTGGGCGGCGGTTTCGGACACTTCTATATGTATGCGCCGAGCAAGATGGAGTACCCCATCGATCGTTACGCCATGGAAGCGAAGCGCCAGCTCGACGTACTCAACCGGCGGCTCGCGGAATCGCAGTACCTGGCAGGTGACGAGTACACGCTCGCCGACATCATCACCTGGCCGTGGTATGGCCCGCTCGTCAAAGGGCAGATCTACGGAAACTCAGGAACGTTCCTCAGCGTGCACGAGTATCCGCATGTACGACGATGGGCTGACGTCGTCGGCGCGCGACCTGCCGTCAAACGCGGGCGCATGGTGAATCGTTTCAACGGCGATCCGGCGGGCCAGCTTCACGAACGTCACGATGCCAGTGATTTCGAGTCGAAGACGCAGGACAAACTCGCCGCCGGTCGCTGAGATATTGTCGTCAGCGCCCCACCGGAATCGAGAATACGCCGAAGAATCGCCCGCCGGCGGTGTCCATCGATACGAGCAATCGCAGATCGGGAGGGTTCGCCTGCTTGGCGGTCACGAGCACACGATGCCGGACGACACCGTCCACTGCCACCTTCTGCACCTGCTGAGGCTGCACTGTGTCGACGATCAGCGCGTCCGTGTTGACGAACTCCACCTTCAGGTTCTCTCCCGCCGCCCTCGACACCAGCGCGATCTGCAGAGGTACGGGCTGATTCGATACGGGCGCATCGTCGAACTGATAGCGCACCTCCACAGGCACGGTAATCTTCCCCGACACTTTCGCAACCTTCATCCGTGCAATCGGCATCTCGGCAGACGCGGCCTGCGATTGCATCGCCGACTCCCGGGTCTCGAGAATGGACCCAGCGCTCTCTGAAGCGCACCCCGCGGTTGCGACCAGCAGCGCGGACATCATCGCGTTCGCAGCAATAGCCGCACTCATGTATCCAATGCGATCCTTCACGTGGTCACCTCAGTTCGACGTAACGGTCACTGTGATGCTCGTGGCGCCGGGTGCAACCCCGTCATTACAACCGGCGTTGCCGCAATCGTAGACGTCGAGCACGTACTCACCGGAGTCGAGCATCAGGGAAAAGTCTTCGTTTGCGGGTCCTTGACGCGGTGCAAGCCGCAGTCCCTGACGGAATATCTCGATATCGGGATCCCTGCCAGCCTCGGCGACCACCTGGAAGCGCACGTTGGCTGCGGCGGACAAGGAGAGGCGCAAGTAGCGATGATTGCCGAGCTTGTTGCCCGTACCGAAAAGGTTGGAACTCGTCACGCGCACGGAATCGCCCAGGGCAATCGCCCGATAGATCGGCAGCGTGTCCGGCGCACCCGCATCGTTGGTTTCGGTCGAGCCGTAGTCGTTGATCGTCGCTCCGGTGATCCGCTCGCCTTCGAGCATCGATACGATTGAGTCGGCCTGACTGGGCCGGACCTGCTTGAGCGCCGTGAAGACGGGAAAGAGAGTCGTCGAAGCCTCTGTCTGGCGCAGGGACGTCGTGATCACATCCCAGACCGCGCCGAAGTCGCCGAACCGGTACAGCAGTTCATGAACGGAAAACTCGTTGTACCAGCCTTCGTTCAAGGGCGTATCCGAGTTCACGATGAAGTAACCGGCATCGGCCTGCCCGGGGCCGAAGGTATCCCGAATCTCCGCTCCCCCTGCATACGCCGCAAAGGCGGTCGCGAATCCCTCACTGAACGCGACGCGCATGTCGAGACGATCTGCGTACCCGTGCGCACCACCCAGGCTCTCGTCCCGGGAAACCGCGGACAGCACGAAGTGACCGAACTCATGCAGGATGACTGACATGTCGTATTCGTCGGTGTCGACATCGACTTCGCCGGAAAGCACGATGCGATGCGCACCCGCGCTGTCCCTGGTGTAGTAGGTCATACCCCCCTCGTTTGCAGGCGACCAATCGACAACGAGATCGGGCAGCGCTATCCGCGGCCATTCGCCCGCCACCCTGTCCAGTCCAGTCCGAATGGATTTGAGAATCGCAAACGGTGCGGCGTGCCGTGGTCCGATCAACTGCCCGGACGTACTCCACCCGGAAGGTATCTGCAGCAGGAAGCGTCCACCGGGACCGCTATCGAAAGTGGGACCGACATATGAATACACATCGCCGATCGGAGCGCCGCTTGAATCGAGATCGCGCACCGAGACCTGCCAGCCGAGCGGGCGATCCGGCGTCAGGTCCCGCGATGTCCGCGCAGTGGCACGCAGCACGAGTTCGGTCTGGCTCGGCACGGTGAACCGGAAGTCTCCCCAGAAGACGCCGCTCGTGATGACTTCCTGAGTTCGGGCGTTCAGCACCTCCACCAGAATGTCGCTGATCTGCACGTACTCCTGATCCGCGTATCTCAGGCCACGCTGCGCCGGCCCCGCGGGGATGTACTGATATTGGACGGCGCCAGTGATCTCCACTGTCGGGGGAATCGGCAGCACGGTGATGTTGACCACATCCGCAGCGCTGGCCGCTCCTTCATCGTCTGTCACCACGAGTGAGAACGTGAACACTGTGTTGCTCGTTACGATCGGCGCGACGAAGCTCGCGTTGAGCTGCGAGTATCCCTCGCCCAGCGTCACGGGCGGACCCGCAGTCTGCGTCCATACAGCTGACGAAATGGAATAGTCGTCGGTGCTTCGATGAGCCTCCAACTCGACACGCGACGCGCTGGCAACGTCCCGATCAGGCCCTGCATTCGCAGTCGGAGGTGAGTTTGCGCCCGCGCGGCGCCACACATAGACGAGATCGGTCGCACTGAAGTCCGCGCCGTCGCAGGTCAGCCAGTACGTCCGCCGCTCCCCCTCCGTGAAGGGTCCCACGGTTTCCATACCTGAAGCGGGTCGAGAACCGGACCATGACCCCGAAGCCTCACAGCTGCTGGCGCCAGTAGTAGTCCAGGTCAACTGAGACGACGTCTGCGAGCCACGAAGAATGCTCGGATTCGCCTCCAGGGATACAGTCGGCGGCGGCGGCCGAACAGTGATGGTGACGTACTCGGATACTTCAGCCGCCCCATTGACGCACGTGAGGCCGAATCGCGTCGTCGATGCGAGAGGACCGGTGTCACGCGTCCCAGAAGTACCGAGAGAACCGCTCCATCCGTCGCTTCCCCGACAGCTGGTTGCGTTCACGCTCGACCACGTCAGGACGACGGACTGGCCCTCCAGAATCGAGTGAGTGCTGGCGATGAGCGAGACTGTAGGCAGAGGCGGCGGAGGTTGCGTAGATGGTGGCGGCGACCCTGGCGGCGCCGGGCCTCCCCCTCCTCCCCCTCCCCCGCATCCTTGCAACAGCAAGACGAGAGAACACGAGCTGACTAGTCGCAGCGATCTGAAACCCATCGTCATGTCGCGATCCTTTCTTATTCCTTGCAGTGGATCGTTGGCGCTGGTCCGAATCCTAGCAATCCCATGGATATCCGCCACCCCGGGAAACGCTGCATCCGGACATAACGCGCCGCCCGAGGGCTCTTCGGGCTCAATTCCCTCCGCGTGCGACGTCAGCGCGGAGGAGCGAAGCGGTCTACTCGCGTTTGTCTCCCGCTTCGCGCTTCCTCGCAAACGGATACGCGCCACGAGGCGCCGGTCCCTTCGGAGGAATCAGGAGCGAAAGGATCATCGTCGCGGCGAGGATTCCCAGCGTCGCGCCGAGCGACCAGACCACAGGGATCTTGTAGACATCGATCAGCAGCATCTTCGTACCGATCAGCAGCAGCACGAGCGCGAGGCCGTACGACAGCAGGTGGAAACGTTCGTGCATGCCAGCCAGCAGGAAATACATTGCACGCAGGCCGAGGATGGCGAAGACGTTCGACGTCAGTACGATGAACGTATCGGTCGTGATGGCAAAGATCGCGGGAATGGAATCGACCGCGAAGATGACATCGACGATACCGATCAGGATCACCACGACAGCCAGCGGCGTCGCCATGCGCACACCATCGACGACCGTCGTCAGCCGCTCACCGTCGTAGTCCGGCGCGATCCGCATGTGCCTGCGAATCCATCTCAGCGCCGGATTCGATTCGAGGTCGGGCTCCTGGCCCGCCGCCCACCACATCTTGATGCCCGTGAATACCAGGAATGCGCCGAAGACATAGAGCGTCCAGTGGAACCGGCTGATCGCCCAGGCGCCGACGAAGATCATGATGGCTCGCAGGACCAGTGCGCCGAGGATGCCGATCATGAGCACGCGCTTCTGATAGTCCGCGGGCACGGCAAAATAAGTGAACAACATCAGGAACACGAAGATGTTGTCGACCGCCAGCGCCTTCTCGACGAGATAGCCCGTGATGAACTCGAGCGACTTGTCGTTGGCAACCGCCCGCAAGGCGGGGTCGGGATTCATTCCGCCGAGATGCCACCACATCCAGCCGACGAAGATGAAACTGACGGCCACCCAGATGATTGACCAGATCGCAGCTTCCCTGATCGTGACCTGGTGGGCGCCCTGCTTGCGCAGGGCAAAGAAATCGACGAACAGCGCAACGAAAACGAAGGTCGCGAACAGCGACCACATGAGGGGTGTCCCCGTCATACGGACCTCGAACGGCAATGAGGCTGCGGCGAACCAGCCTGCGGTTACGTTTGCCCTTCGCGGTCTTGCCCGTCGTGCTTACGTTGCATGACGCGGTGCCGGGACCCTCTTCACACGCCGTGAATGAAGATCCGTACTGACGACACTCGCAGAGCCTGTGCGGCCCGGACTACTCCCCAAGGAGAGGCGCGAGGATTAAAGCAGGCCGGTCGCGGCAACGTCAACGCCGGCCGAGCGGATCGACTGGAGACGCCGTCACAGATCGAGCCTGAGATGGATCCCGCGGTCGCGACAGACCCTCGACGGCGTGCCGGAGAAGAGATCGCCGGGGCAGGCGATCTTAGGAGCGACGGATTGAGGGCGGGGCCAGTAAGGAGACAGGGAGCGCGACGGTGGCCGATCAAGCAGGGAGTGACCAGTAGCTGGTCTTGCAGGACTGGACCAGTGGGAGGGCACGGAAATGCCCGCAGACAGAGTCAGGAAGTTACCCCATGGAGGATGGGGACGTGGGACGAAGAACAACGGCAGGGATCAGGAACGCCGACATACAGACAGGTCCAGGCCTTCAAAGGCACGCCGCCTTTGCCGATGGCATCATCGCGCCGCACGAACGACGACGCCGACCCCGCGCCCGCGCGGATCGGCCGCGACTTCGATCTTCGATCCGTCGACCCGGATGGCCTGGATGTCGCCCATCTCCCAGCCCTGATCTTCGAGCGTGTAGCCCATTGCCTCGAGCTCTTCAGCCACACGGCCCGTCAGCGGAGCGAACGAGTCGAAGTAGATCGTGTCCTTCGGCAACAGCTGATGATGGACGCGCTGTGTTGCGACAGCCTGCGTCAGCGGCAGGCCGTAGTCGTAGAGATTGTTGAGCACCTGAAAGACCGAGGTAAAGATCCGCGAGCCGCCGGGCGATCCGAGCACCAGCGTCACGTGGCCTTCGCGCGTCACGATCGTCGGCGTCATCGACGAGAGCATGCGCTTGCCGGGCTCGATCGCGTTCGCATCGCCGCCGACGACGCCGAAGGCATTGCTCACGCCAGGTTTCGCGCTGAAGTCGTCCATCTCGTCGTTCATCAGGAATCCCGCGCCTTCGACGACGACGCCGCTACCGTAGTCCCAGTTCAATGTGAACGTGTTGCTGACGGCGTTGCCGCCTGCATCGACGATCGAGAAATGCGTCGTCTGGTGCGACTCGAGCCCCGGCCGGATCGATGCCGTCGGTGAAATCGCCGTCGGGTTCACCTCGCCAGCTCGCTTCGCCAGGTAGGCCGGCGCGATGAGCCTCTCGACCGGTGCATTCGTGAACGCCGGATCGCCCAGGTAGTCCGCGCGATCCGCGAATACCCGCTTCTCGATCTCGGCGAGCAGATGAATGTAGCGGGCAGAATTCAGTTCGACGCCCTTGAAGTCGCTCGCCCGCATTTCCTTGATGCCAAGCAACTGCACGAGCGCAATGCCTCCGGAACTCGGCAGCGGCGCGGTGTGAACGACGTTGCCGCGCCATTCGAAGCGCAGCGGCTCTCGCCAGACGACCCGGTAGTCGCGAAGGTCCTGCGCTGTGATCAGACCACCATCGCGCTGCATCTGTGCGACGAGCAACTGCGACGTGCGCCCTTCGTAGAAATCCTTCGGTCCGTCCGTGGCGACTCGCCGGAGCGTCTGCGCAAGTTCGGGCTGGCGGAAGATTCCGCCGCTCTTCATGGCGCCGAAGTAGCGATGGAAGTTCGTCTTGTTGTCGAACATCGCCAGCGCATCCTGTCGGTACTGCCAGGTCTTCTCGTGCACCTTGTAGCCGGAAGCCGCGTAGCCGATCGCGGGCGCCACGAGCTGAGCCCACGGCAGCCGGCCGAAGCGCCGATGCACTTCCCACAGTCCGAGTACCGTCCCCGGCACACCGCTTGCCTTCGCACCGATGAGGCTCAGGTTGTCGATCACCTCACGTTTCTCATTCAGGTACATGTCCCGCGAAGCCGCTCGCGGAGCCGTCTCGCGGTAGTCGACGAAGTACGATTTGCCATCGACGTACAGCGTCATGAATCCCCCGCCGCCGATGTTGCCGGCTTCCGGATAGGTCACAGCGAGCGTGAAAGCTGTCGCGACCGCCGCATCCACGGCGTTGCCGCCCTTCTCCAGAACTTCTGCGGCGACTTTCGCGCCATATTCGTCCGGAGAGGCGACGGCGCCGGATTCCTTCGCGATCGCCGACAGAGGCGCAACGACAGCGGCACACAGAAGAAGGATTCTGGATAGCAGGGACGCAGGCATGGAATCTCCGCGGGCAACGTCGGACTGCTGTGATAGTAGCGACTCGAGATGCGCCCCTGCTACGCTGGGTGGCGCGGCAGTGCTGGCTACGACAGATGGGTGAATGATCGCCGGTTCCAGCGGGTCCAGCCTGGCGCTCTTCTCCTTACCGGTTTCCCATGCCCATGCTGCACATTGCATTCGATTGCGACGGCACTCTTGTCGACAGCGAACCCCTGCACAACCGTGCTGACGTCGCCGTACTGGCGCGATACGGCCTCGCGATCGACCCGCACGAGCATCTCAGGCGCTCAACCGGAATCGGTCGCTCCGCGATGATGCGAATCATCGAGCAGGAACGCGGCGTCAAGCTGCCGGAAGACATCGTGCCGCAGATCGAAACCGAACTGCACCGCCTCGTTGTCAACGAACTGAAGCCGGTCCCTTGTGTGCCGCAGGTGCTTGCCGCGCTGGCGGAACGTGGCGCACGGATGGCGGTCGCGTCGAACTCGCACAGCGACTACATCGATCGGGCACTACGCACCTGCGGTATCCGCGACTACTTCGGCGACCGCATTTCCTCATCGGATCGCGTCGAACACCTCAAGCCGGCGCCGGATATCTACCTGCTGGCGGCCCGCATGCTCGACACGAAACCGGAGCGATGCATCGCGGTCGAGGACTCGCAAGCCGGCGTGGTCGCGGCACATGCCGCTGGAATGCATGCGATTGCGTATTGCCCGCCGGGGCATGTCTTCACACCCGCGCAACTGAAGGATGCGGGTGCTCGTGATGTGATCACTGGCTTCGGGCAGCTTCTCGACCTGGCCTGATTCTTCCTGTAGTCGGGAATGACGAAGCGCCACCCTGCGCGGAACCTGATGCGGAGATTCTCAATGCAGGAAGACACCTCCCGGGAGGCGCCCGGAGAAATCGATCCGTACGCGGTCGGCCTCCCGGTCGGCAAGCGGTTCTGATCTCCGCGGCGCTCAAGCCGCCTGCCGCTCACGGTCATGCGACAAGGCGTTCCGATCGTGATGACTCGTTCGCGCGCGGGGTCGACTGACGCTCTGCCACAGCACCCTTGACATCGTTGCCGGCTGAAACAGCGACGCAGGGGAAGCGATCATCTGCACGACGCGCACGAATGCCAGCGCCACAGTCGAATCGTACTGTGCGGCGTGAAAGAGCCGGTGCAGGTAGCGATTCACGATGCGCGTCGAGAACGACTCGTCTCCAAAGACACCAGGAATCGCGAGGTCCGAACCTGCAGCGATCCGCCACGGTGTATCGATCACCCTGGCGCAGGCGGCGAAGAATCGACGATGCAGGTTCGTCCGCGATTTCTTGAGCGCCTGACGCAACTCGAGCGCCTCGCACGCTGCAACGGTCATGCCCTGGCCGTAGATGGGATTGAAGCTGGCGATGGCATCCCCGACCACCAGATATCCGCCGGGAAAGCGGTTGAGCTTCTCGTAGAGACGACGCTGACTGTGCGGGAAGCCGAAGCGCGTCACGCCGCCCAGCATTCGAGCTCTCTGCGTGACGCGAATGATTTCATCCGCGCCAGTGACAATCGCACGGTGATGCATGCCCAGCGCATCTTCGGGCGGACGATCTGCCGCGTAGCCCGCGAGCGTTACGACCCAGCGCTTCGGGGAGCTCACTGTATCCACCGGCTCCTGAGCGAGAAGCACTCCCGGCCAGGGATGGTCAGGAGTCGCTGAACTGATCGCGCCAGCGAGGTCACGCTCGTCGTCGTCTTTGCGTTCGTAATAGGCGGTAGCGTATTGAACGTTGACGCAGATGCGCTCCTCGGGAGCCGACGCAAACCCCCACTTCTCCAGCCATCGCGGTGTGCGTGATCCGCGACCGGTGGCGTCGACGACGAGATCGGCCAACCATGTCTCGGCATCGTCAGGAACGCGCATGCCATGTGCTGGGTCGAGATGTACCACTGCGGCCTCAGTGTCGGCGGCCTTCGATCCACGCACGCGCACCCGCACACCGGCCACAGCCTGACGCGCGGAATCGAACACCGGTTCTACAACGTCTATGCGATCACAGAGGCGGACGTTCGGCAGTGCCTTCACGCGGCGCCGAACTTCGTCCTCGATGACGGGCCGGCTTGCACAGACACCCATGCGCCCGCCGATGCCGGAGGCGAAGCGACGGCCACCAGCGAGGAATGCCAGGTTGCGCTGCATGTCGCCGACGAAGCCGCCGCGACGCTGCAGAGACTCAGTGAAGCCGGGAAACAGCTCCTCCAGCACCTCACGACCGCGCACCAGCAGCCCATGCGCATGGCCCGCATGCGGCGTGCCTTTGCGCAGCGCCGGCCAGTCGGGCAATGCGTCGCGCTCGATGAGGAGCACTTCATCGAAGCGCTCGCTCAAGACCCGCGCAGCGAGAAGTCCCGCCATGCTGGCACCCATCACGATGGCGCGATTCGGGCAGAGCGTGTCGATACGATCCTGTTCACCACGTTCGCTGGAGTTCATTGTCGTCTTCCCCACGAGAGTCGTTCAGTTCATCGCACCCGCATCGGGCTTGCGTTTCCAGGTCGCGGTGAGATCCGGCCAGCGCATGAAGGAGTCGGATCCCGCGGCGGCGCGCAGATCGAATTCGAGACGCGTGAGCGCATGCTGGTCGGCGAGCCGATGCCGCAGGATCTGCGGCCGCAGGCTGTCCAGCAGGTCGCCCAGCATGTGAGTGCTCGGTGCGGCCGGCAGCATGACGCTCGAAACGGTGCAGGCGTCCGGGCTGCCGATACCCGCTTCGATGAAGAGACTCGGAATGCGGGTCCCGATCTCGATGTCCCGCCCGCAGCGACGAAATGCGTCGTTGCACAGGCGCAGAGTGCGTTCGATCACAGGAATCTGCGCAGCACTGCGCGTGACGGTGATGTCGTAGTCCATGATCAACAGCGTGCCGCCCGGGCGCACCCATTCCCAGAGCCGACGCAGCGCGGCGACCGGGTCGGCGAGGTGAAACAGCAGCAGGCGCGCGAAGACGAGATCGAACGGCGCCTGATTGATCCGCGTCACTTCCGCGATGTCGCCCATGATGAAGCTGTAGACGTCCGGGCCTGTCTGGCTGAGCTGCTCTATCGCGTGACCGGCAAGCACGGCATCGACGTCCATGCCGACCACCCGACCGGTCGCACCGACGCGTTCGGCCATCAGTCTCATGACGTCGCAGGATCCGCAGCCCACATCCAGAACACTGTGGCCGGCTGCCAGGCCCGCCCGTTCCAGGGCCTGTCGGGTCACCGGTTCCCAGACCTGCGCCTGTCGCGTCAGGCGCTCGTACTCGCGCTGGGTCCGCCCCAGCACGTAAGCATCCAGTGCACTCTCCCGGTGTTCCACGGCCGCCCTCATATGCATATGATCGTCTCCGGACGGCTCGTGCCATCCGCTTGCTTGTTGCGAGGTAGCATTCTCTGCGGCCGGCGTGGTCCGGTCTGCGGGCAGATGTCCCGTGGGGCGCGGGTTCCCGGAATCAAACGAGCAAGGCGGCGGGACAAGTGTCCCGACCTGCCCGCCAGGACCGTCATTCATGCCCCTTCGTCCAGCAGCCGAGATTCCATGAGCATTCCGCGGCAACAGATCCGTTTCGCACGAGCCCACGACGGCGTGCGTCTGGCCTACGCCGTTTCGGGCTCCGGCGAGCCGGTGGTCATCAAGGCGGCAACCTGGCTTTCGCACATCGAGCAGGACTGGGAAAGTCCGGTCTGGAACCATCTGCTGCGCGAGATGTCGGTGCGCTCCACTTTCGTGCGGTACGACGAGCGCGGCTGTGGCCTGTCGGATTGGGATGTGGCGGATCTCAGCTTCGAAAGCTGGGTGCGGGACCTGGAAACGGTCGCGGACGCGGTCGGTGCCGAGCGTTTCGCGCTGCTCGGCATCTCCCAGGGTGCCGCTGTCGCCATCACCTATGCCGTGCGACATCCGGAACGCGTCTCGCACCTGGTGCTGCACGGCGGGTACGCCCGCGGCCGCCTGATTCGCAGCAACACGGACGAGCAACGCGAGGAAGCCGAGATGATGTGCCGCCTGGCGCAGCTCGGGTGGGGCAAGCAGGACCCCTCGTTCAGACAGTTCTTCACGACCCAGTTCATTCCCGGCGGCACACCGGATCAGCACGAGTGGTTCAACGAGATGGAGCGCCTGTCGACATCGCCACAGAATGCCGCGCGATTCATGCGCGAGTTCAACGTGATCGATGTGACGCATCTGCTGCGCGAAGTGGAATGCCCGACCCTGATCCTGCACAGCGTCAACGACGTTCGCGTCCCCTTCGAAGAAGGACGCCTGCTCGCCCGCGGCATCGAGGATGCGGAGTTCGTTTCCATCGACAGCCGCAATCATCTGCTGCTCGAACACGAACGCGGCTGGCAGCGCTGGATCGAAGCCGTGCGTCAGTTCCTGCCGGACACATCCGTCGCACCGGGTCCCGCCGCTTTCGCATCGCTGTCGCCGCGCCAGCAGGAAATCCTCGAACTGATCGCCCGGGCTCGTGACAACGCCCAGATCGCCGCGACACTCAACGTCTCGGAAAAGACAGTACGCAACCAGGTGTCGCTCATCTTCGAAAAACTCGGCGTAGAGAGCCGTGCTCAGGCAGTCGTGTTGGCGCGCGATGCGGGGCTGGGGCAGGATTGACGACGGTTGCGGTCCGGCTTCAGCTGTGGGTCCGGCTTCAGCCGGACGTCCTCGCCGCAGGCAGATCCTGCTCTGCCGGACGCCCGCAATGAGGATACTTCGCGCATGACGTCCGACTGAAGTCGGACCCACAGTGAGGCAGCGGAAGCCGGGCTTGCGCTTGCGCCAGACTTGCTCGAATCTCCACCCAGTATCCGATCGCACTGGTTCGATCGCCCTGGACGTCCTGTGGCGCAGTCAACAGAACAACAGCCCATCGAGGTCGCACTCCCTGCGAGCCAGCCTCTGGGGCACGCGCGACGCCACACGATACTGGCGGCGGCCTGGATCGTCGGCCTCCTCTGCTACTTGCTGCTGCTCGCGTATGGCGACCTCAGCACCCGTGCGACGAGCATCCTCAACGACCTTGCGTGGAGCATTGCCTCGACACTGGCTGCCATCAGCTCATACCGAGCCGCCCGCGCAGTCGACGGACGTGAACGCTCTGCGTGGCTGCTGTTCTTCGCGGCCGCAACGGCCTGGGCCATTGGCCAGTTCATCTGGAACGTGTACGAGATCGTGCTCGATGTCCCCGTCCCCTTCCCCAGCTATTCGGACCTCGGCTATCTCGCCTTCGGGCCGCTGATGATCGCGGGATTGTTCGTACTGCGCACGACGCAGCCGGAACGTCCGCTGCGTTGGCTGCGCGTCGCCAACCTCAGCCTGATCCTCTGCAGCTTCGCGGCCGTCCTGGTCATTGTGTTCACGCAGCCGTTCCTGGCACCCAAGCACACCCTTGCCGTCACGCTGATCGTGGTCAGCGAAAACGCGACCGTCACCATCGCGTTCGTTCTGGCGTTGTACCTGCTGTGGTCTTACAGATGGGGGCATCGGTTGACGTCAGTCACGCTACTGACGCTGTCGATCGGTGCGCAGATGGTATCGGGCGTGCTGTACACGCGAGAGCTGATCATCGCAGCGTACGGAGCGACCAGCTTCTTCAATATCGGCTGGATCATTGCCTTCGCGCTGCATCAGTGGGCGGCCGAACTCCGGCGCGATCCCGATGCCGCGGATGGGAAACAACGACAGCTGACCGATCAGCAGGAATGGGTGGAACTGCTCGTCCCCTCATTCCTCCTGACGTGCATAGCGATGACCGCGTTCGCACTGGCCCGAGAGATCAGCGCCGGCATGATTCAGATGGGCTCGCTGATCCTGGTTGCTTTCGCAGTCATCCTGGGAATCCGCGAGTCCTGGCTGTATGCGCAGGGCCGCCGCCTCAGAGGACAACTCGACCGGCAGGCCGCGGCGTTGAAGAAATCCCGCGAGCGTTTCGACGCGCTGGAACGGCGTCGCGGCGAGCTCGAGCGGGTGGTCGAACTGACCGCGCGCGCCGGCGGAGTGGGACTCTGGGAATGGGACGTGCGGACCAATGCGGTGCGCCTCTCTCCCGAGTGGAAACGACAGCTCGGTTATGGCGAACACGAGATGGCTGACAGCTTCGAGGAATGGCGCAAGCGCCTGCACCCCGAGGATCGCGCCAGAGTCACTGCCGCGCTCGACGAGTACCTGAAAGACCCTGTCGGCGAGTACGTCAGCGAACAACGGCTGCAGCATCGCGACGGCTCCTATCGATGGATCCTGGCGCAAGGCGGGCTGGTGCACGACGATGCAGGGCGGATGTCGCGCATGCTGGGCTCGCATGTGGACATCACTACGTTCAAGGATCTGGAGCAGTCATTGCGCGACAGCGAAGCCCGCTATCGCGAACTGGTCGACGATCTCGAGCAGCGCGTGGCAGAGCGAACCCGGCAACTCACGGAAGCCTATCGCGAGTCGCAGAACTTCGCGTATGCAGTCGCGCACGACCTGAAGGCGCCTTTGCGGGCCATTGATGGTTTCAACGCACTGCTGCAGGAAAGTGCGCGCGATCGCCTTACGGACAACGAGCTACGGCTCATCGACCGGGCGCGACACGGCTCGATCCGCATGGCAGCCCTCATCGAGGGCCTGCTGAACTACTCCAGGCTCGAGCATCGTGAGCAATGCGTGGCGGCGACAGACTGCGCAGAGATCGTCGAGGGCGTATTGCGCACGATGGCAGACGTCCTGCGTCAGGCCGATGCGCAGGTCGATGTCGCGTTGTGCGATGTCCCCGTGATGGCGGATCGCGAAGGCCTGGCGATCGTGCTCAGAAACCTGCTCGAGAATGCACTGAAGTTTTCCCGCGACGGCGTCACGCCGCACATCCGCATCGAGTCCGCAATCGAAGACGAAGCGTACTTGCTCAGGGTCAGCGACAACGGCATCGGCTTCGATCCCGAGTACCGCGAGAAGATCTTCGAGATCTTCCAGCGCCTCCACGCATCGGGCTATGAGGGAACAGGCATCGGTCTCGCGCTCGTCCGCAAGGCCGTTCAGAGAATGAACGGCAGGGTGTGGGCCGACAGCGTTCCCGGCGAAGGCTCGACGTTCTTTGTGAGCCTCGAACCCGCGATGGGCGCCGCGTCGCCCGGCGGCTCGCACTGAACTTCGCCGCATCCCGCCCTTCACGGCGGCGAAGCTTTGGAGCTAATCTCTGCCCGTTACTCACTGCGGGAGGCATTCGGCATGCTCGATCGACGCACGTTCATCGGTTCGGCGGTGGCCTTCAGCCTCGCCACCGCCGCTGGCGCAGCAACCCGGCAGTCGTACTCGAAGGACGCTTACTCGCGCGCCATCGTCATCGATGGTCTCGGCGGTCCCGGCGAATTCGATCCCTCCGCGGGTCCGGATGCGTCGCTGTCTGCTCGCGCGATCGCAGACGTAAAGGCGTCGGGCGTCACGGCGATCAACGTCACTGTGAACAGCGTCGGCAATGGCCCTCGCAAGTTCGAGGAAACCGTCGCCGGCATCGGCTGGTGCGAGCGTGAGATCGGAGCGCATCCCGACGTATTCCTGAAAGTGCTCACCGCGCGCGATCTGCAGACCGCGAAGTCGACAGGCCGGATGGGCCTGATCTACGGGTTCCAGGACACGACGATGCTGGATGCGGATCTCTCGCGCCTCCCGACTTTCCATGGCCTCGGCGTTCGCATCGTCCAGCCCGTTTACAACCGTCGCAATGTCATGGGCGATGGCTGTCTCGAACCTGCGGACGGCGGCCTGAGCTCACTCGGCCGCGAACTGATCGCCGAGCTCAACCGATTGAATATTCTCGTGGACCTGAGTCACGCCGGCCCGCGCACCATCAGTGAAGGCATCGCGGCGTGCAAGTCGCCGATGGCCATCACGCACACAGGCTGCCGCGCATTGGTCGACGTGCCTCGCAACACGCATGACCGTGAGCTGAAAGCGCTCGCGGACCGCGGCGGTGTTGCAGGCATCTATTTCATGCCCTTCCTGCGAGCTTCCGGGCAGCCACAGGCTGAGGACCTGATCCGACATCTCGAACATGCGGTGAACGTCTGCGGCGAAGACCATGTCGGCCTCGGCACGGATGGCGTGCTTTCAGCAGTGAAGCTCGATGCGCAATACGCGGAATACCAGCGCAAGTTCTTCGACGAACGGCAGAAGGCTGGCATTGCCGCGCCGGGCGAAGCAGCGGACGTGTTCAACCTGGTGCCGCAATACAACGATCCGCTGCGATTCCTGACCCTCGCGAATGACCTGAGCGGTCGCGGATGGTCGCAGAAACGGATCGACAAGGTCCTGGGAGGGAATTTCGCGCGGTTGTTTGGGGAGGTGTGGAAGGCATAGTCGGCGCGGCGACCTGCGAGACACAGTGAGTAGCTGGCTCGTTCTTTTGTGGGTCCGACTTCAGTCGGACGTCATGCGAAGCATCGCTGGAGCGATAACGTCCGACTAAAGTCGGACCCACAGAGGAGCGGATTTCTACGACAGCGCCCCAACACCCGCCGTCAGCCCGAGGCTCACTGCCGCGACCGACAGCGCAACGAGAAACGCCGCAAGCGGCGCTCGCCACCCAAGCTGCTGGACATGCTTGAGCGACACACTCAGTCCTACAGCAGCCATGCCGCAGACGAGAAACAGCTCCGACGCGGAAAGCCCGACGGAAACCGCTCCCTGCCACGCATCCGCGAGCGACGAATCGCCGAACACTGCATCGCCCACCGTCCGCGCGACAGCGAGCAGCATGAACCAGATAAGGAACGACGGCAGCGCAGTCCGCCAGTTCGCGAAGAGCTTCTTCGGCTTGTCGGCACAGTCGGATCGTTCGCGGTAGAGCGTGCACAGCACCGGTACCAGCACCAGCAGCGACAAGTTGCGCAGCAGCTTCGTGAAACCCGCCGTCGCGACCGTCTCTGGTGCGCCGAACTGCTGCGTGTATATGAGTGAGGCGCCGATCACTTGCGACGTATCGTGGATCGACGTGCCAAGAAATATGCCCGCTGCCTGCCCTTCTCCACTGAACAGTGCGTGCGCAAGCCAGGGATAGACCAGCATTCCCAACGACCCGAAGAGCACGACGCACGTCAGCGCCAGTCCGGTTTCCTCCGGCTTGGCACGCACGGCCGGTGAAACCGCAACGACCGCGGTGCAGCCGCAGACCGCGGTGCCGACCGCGATGAGCGAACGCAGCGGTGAAGCAATTTTCAACCACCGCCCGAGGACGTAGCTCGCACCCAACGCAGTAAGAATGCATCCGATCACGACGGGAATCGCCAGCAGACCGAGGGTCGTGAGCCCGTGCAGCGTCAATCGCAATCCGACCAGTGCAATGCCGACGCGCAGCAACGTCTGCGTAATCCATTGCACGCCCTCATTGACGCCGGCGCTCACGCCGACGCAATTCCGCCACGCCATGCCAAGGATGACCGCACAGAAAACCGGGCTGAGAAACAGGGGCGAGTCGCCGGATCGCAAATCCCCGAGATAGTGAGCTGCCAGACTAGCAGCCAGCGCGAGAGCGAGAGCAAGCAGGATGCCATGCGCCCGCAGCCGCCAGCCAACGGGCAGGACTCCTGCCGGGAACATCACGGCGCGGGAGAAGCCGTGTGACGTTGATCTGGCAGACGCCGGAATCCGTCATCGCGGGCGCGCCGGCGGGCCATCATTTCCTGATGCAGGCGGGAGATGCAGTCGCTCCCCGTATGAACGAACAAGAACGGCAGGATGGCATGCACCAGGCACGCCAGACCGGCGCCGACCATTCGCACCGCAAACGTGCTCGCCTGCAGCAGATGGGTCAGATAGCTCTCCCCGACCGAGGCCGGATGCTCGCTGAACAATTGCCGAAGCTGCGTCATGTCGCGATTCCTGAAGATGTGACGTATGCACACTTCCGGCTGACAACGCCGCATGTGTACGCGTTCCAGCGTAGCCGACCCCGCGCGCGACAGGATTGCGAAGTCATGGACAGGACGCCGGCATGACGCAACAATGTTGCGTCAACCGCCCTCGTCCGCGCATTGCCATTACAGCTCCCTTGCCCCATGGACAAGATCGATCACCGCATCCTCGAATTGCTGCAGCACGACGGCTCGCTGACCGCCGCCGACATCGCCGATCGCGTCGGCCTGTCGAAAGCCGCGTGTTGGCGCCGCATTCAGAGACTGCAACAGCACGGCGTCATCATGCGGACCGTCGCGCTGCTCGATGCAAAGGCAGTGAACGTCGGGACGACGGTCTTCGTGACCGTGAAGACCGCCAGCCACAGCGCCGCCTGGTTCGACAAGTTCATGAAGACGGTGCGACAGATCCCCGAGATCACTGAGATCTACCGCATGAGCGGCGATGTCGACTACCTGCTGCGCATCGTCGTCCCCGACATCAACACCTACGACGTGGTGTACAAAAGGCTGATTGCCGAGTGTGAGTTCCTGGATGTGAGCGCGAGCTTTGCGCTCGAGACCATCAAGTACACGACGAGATTGCCGCTGGACTATGCACGGTTCGGGGAACCGCTGCAGAGCATCGACGGAGACGACGATACCGGGCGATAGCTCTCGCTCACCGCTCGTTCCGGGGCAACACATCCTTCGCCCAATCGAATGATTTCCACGCCGGCGCGGGCGTCACGCTGCCGCTGCGCGGCACATACTTCGATCGCTCCACCAGCTGATACTTGTGGATATAGCGCGGACAGTTGGGAAACACCTCGCGCACGGCCACCCTGATCAGGAATTGTGCTTCGGGAAACATCGCCGGATCGTCGCTGGGCTGCAGCGTCGCACTGCCATTCAGTCGCAGACGCTTGCCCGCTTCAAAGTCGATGAACAGCAAGCCGACGTGCGCATTGACAGTGGCGTTGCCGGCGGAAAGAAACATGCCGTTGCCGTCGTAGCTTGGAAAGACCAGCGTCGTTGCATCGAGCACGTGCACAAAGCCCGGATCGCCGCCCTTGTACGAGCAGTTCGGACGACCCTCGGCGTCCGCAGTTGCGAGGAACAACATGTCACGCTGTTCGATGAACTTTCGATCGTCATCGGTGATGCGCGTGTGAAAAGTGACTTGCTCGAGGCGGTCGGCGAGGCGGACCGAGTCGAACTTGCGCTGCAGGTCGCGATGGCCAGTGTGATAGAGCTGCGACATGGCGGATTCCCCGGACGGTTTGCGGGGATTCTGCGCTCGGCCGTTCTGGTTCGCACGCGAATCTCTCAGCGGATTCGCGTGTCCTCGATGCTTGCCTCTATTTGAGTTCCGCTCGTGGACACTCCGCACCACGCGCGCTGCGCCGCGGCGCGGCGAACGTGCAGGTACCTTCGCCAATCTCGACGCGGCATGCCGTCGCCAGGGTCGCGCCACCGCACTTGATATCCAGCGTCCACCTGCCGTCAGGCGTCGCGCCTTCGCGCCACTTCGCACACTGTTGCATTCGAAAGTCGCGATCCTGGACGAGCTGGTCGGCATGCTCGCTCAGGACCATGAACATGGACTCGCACTGCTCAGCGGTGCCACATTCTCGCTCCTCGACGGCCCGACCGGCGAGATTCTCGCGAACCTGCTCTCGCTCCGCACACAACTCGACGGTGTACTCCAGAGGGTGCTCGCCGTCGAAAGTGACCTCCTGCTCGAACGTCTCCAACTGACTGCCGGAAGCGATCACTCGATAGGTACCTGGCGTAACGGTGACGATGTCACCGGCTTTGCCCGTCACTGGAAGGGACGATTGGAGCGACCCACGCAACTCGATCCGTACTTGTGTGTCCGGACTCGTGAACCGCACTGACACCTGCGCAGGCGTCGCAGGCACCTCGGCTGCATTGTCGGGAGCCACGGGAGCGCTCTCCCCCGCCGCAGTTTGCTCCGCGCTTGCCGCAGGTTCAGTGACGGATGCTGACGGTTCCTTCGCTATGCCAGCGTCCGTCTCTGGATCGCGCGCCGTCGGTATGGACTCCTGCTCTACATGTTCTTCCGGGAAGCTTTCCGGTGCCGACGATTCCAGCGGCGCAGTCTTCGCTGTGCCGTCGCTCGATGACCGACTCATCAACCACCAGCCAAGCAAGGCTGCGATGGCCAGACCTGCGCCCACGGTAAGCATCAGAGGCCAGAGAGGCCGGGCTTCTTCATGCACGGCCCTGCGCGACCGTCTCTCAGCGATGATCGGTTGGGAGTCGTCGTGGTTGTGGCTCATACCCCATCTTCGCGCATTGGGGCGCTGAGCAGAAGTTCAGTTCCGCGGACGGCGCTCACTCCAGGGCCGGGGGCCAACGCAATCAATCAGAGGCGCCCTGCGCACCAGACGGTCCGGATGTGAACTCCGTCTCCCTTCATCCGGAACGTCGAAGCTCACCCCGGCACTTGTTTCCGGGAGTGGGAATCGCGTCAAGTTCGGGATGCCCCGTCGTCTCCCATGCTGCGCCCATGCGGCGGATCGTGCTTCGGTTGTCGATTTTGTGTTGCCTGTTCAGCGGTATGACGGCGGCAGGCGAGCCTTCGGATGCTGAGATTCGGCAACTGCTGATCGAGCAAAGCATCGCCGCCTACCCAGGGAGTTGCCCTTGCCCGTACAACACGGATCGTGCCGGCCGCCGCTGTGGCGCGCGCAGCGCGCATTCGAAGCCCGGTGGCCACGCGCCGCTGTGCTTCGCCGCCGATGTCACCGACGAGATGGTTGCCAGGTATCGGCAAGAGAAGCACTGACAGTGCCGCCCGCCGTCACGTGCGGTCGTTGCTGTTCACACTATTCCCCCTTCGCCCCCACCGCTTTCCAGAACTCGTCGATGGTCGCAGTTCTGCCATGAACGCTGGCGATGCGGTCGACCTGCAGATTCCTTTCCTTCAGCGCCTTCGCAAAACCCACCGTGCTCGCTTGCGGTGGGCCGAGCGGTGCGCCGTTGGGTGACACGAAGAACATGTCTCCCTGGAAAACGATTCGTCGCTGGGGCAGGTACGCGATCACGAGTTCCTTCGCATGGGGATTCGGACCGATGTCGACCAGTTCGACGGTTTGCGTGCCGTCGGTGATGACGCGTTTGCCTTTCTCGATCAGGAGGATCTCTGGCTTGCGGGGATTCTTGCCGAGTCGGTCGACCTGCGGGGCTGCGGCCATTTCCTCCACGACTTTCTTGTTACCGGGCGTGGTGATGGTCGTTGCGCCCTCGGCGATGAAGCTGCGGAGGCCGCCGATGTGATCACCGTGATGGTGCGTTGTGGCGACGTAGCGGATCGGCTTGCCGGGAATCGTCTGCTTGATGCGAGCGATGACCTGGTCGGCGCCATCGCTCGTGCCAGGCGCTTCGACCGCCAGGACGAAATCCTTGAACTCGACGGCGAGCGTGTTCTGGTTCTGGCCCGCAACGTTCTGGATCACGTAGACGCCATCGGCGAGCTTCTCGATGTTCTCGTCGAGATTGTTCGGCAGTGCGTCGACGCGCGCGAACTCCCCTGCTGGCGCTTCGAATGCGGCGGCCGTGATAGTCGGATTGATCTCGGCGCGAAGCTTCGCGCGCGTGCTGACTTCGCCCGCAACCCGATTGGTCCACGTCTGCGGCACGCGATACTGCCCGATCGCCGCATAGTCACCGAAGATGATCTCCGACGACTCGTCGCCGGCGAAGGTGTCGACGAAGAACAGCTCGTACTTGGTAACCAGGTTCGTCGCCTTGTCGACGTACACCGCGACCTGCTGCGTGTCCGGCATCACGAACGTGAACACCTCCTGCGCCTTGCCTTCGAACGTATCCGGGCCGAGGTAACGCAGCGTGTTGGTGCGATCGATCGCCTGTCGCAGCAGCAGATTGGGAATGCGACGGTAGTACTGCGTGAACTGCTGCTGGCTCGACTGCGCTGACGGGATCGGAGTGGCTGTGTGGGCGCGATGATCGTAGTTCGTGCCCTGCCCGCCCTGGATCACGATCGTGTTGTGGTTCTCGAAGCCCGCGCCATCGGCCTGCTGCTCGAGCCGCAGCCGGTTGTTCTTGAAATCGACGAGCAGCGTTTCGCGCAGCGTGCCGCCTTCGAACGGCGGATAGGGTGTCGTCATCTGCATGCGCGGCCAGGTTTCGCCGTCGAGTTGCAGGCGCACGGTGTCGATCGCACGCAACGCTTCTGCGCCCCCTATGGCATCGACGGCGCGATCGAGGACAGCGCGGGCCTGGGCCTGCGAGCGCTCGGTGACGGTTTCAGAGTTGTCGGCGTACGCGACGGATGTCGCGATCAACAGGAGAGGAATGACTCGCTGCAGCATGACGATGCTCCTTGCTGGTCCGCTCAAACGGGATTCGAGTGGAGTTACGCTAGGGCCGCGAGCTGCACCGCTCAATCGGAATGCGCCGGGGTGCGGCAGGGGTGCGGTGAAATGTTCGAAGGTGGGATGAACGACATGCAGGGGGATGAGGGAGTTCTGAGCGCTTCCGGATCCACAGCATGGATTCCCGCCTGTGCGGGAACGACGGCGGTAGATTCCTCTCTCAGCACCGGTCTGATGGCTTTCTTTGGTTGCAGCTCCAACGCGCTGCGCTGTACTTGATCGTCTTTCGGGAAACTCCTCGTCCGCGCGCGTTCGCGTGGACACCCTCACGACGAAGGCCTCCCGATACCGGAACTCTCTCTCACCTGCGCCACATTCAGGCAATCGACCCACGCCCGGGACAGCTTAGCGCGCCCGCCTCGGGCTGCTGTTCTCCCCACGGGATTTGAGAGGTCGCGCTAATAACAACAGTGCCCGCAAGCCTCTAATTTCCCTGCCGCAGGATGCTTCCCGCCGAAGGATCCGCTCACTATTACAGGGAGACGACATTGAATCGATTCGTCCGCTTCTTCGGTCTCGTTGCTTTCGTGAGCGTGGGCGCCGCTCACGCGCAGACACAGTTTCAAGGCACGGGCTTCTACATCGGCAATCCTGTCGCAAGCTCAGCGGTTCCGCGGCACAACTCGTTCGTTTCGAAAGTGAATCAGCTGCCGAACACCACCACCTCGTTCATCGACTATCGCTACCCCATCTGGAGCGCGACGGCGAGCGCGCCGCAGTGGGGCAGCAGCGCACGCTGGCATGCGAACAATCTCGCCCTGCTCACTTCGGCGGAGCACCTGAACCGGCGCGACTCAGCGGGGCGTCCCGGCATTACGCCGATCGTAAGTGTCGGACTCACTGACGAGCCCACCGCGTTTCGCCTCAACCTTCCTGTTGATGATCCGAACTACGGCAAATACAGCGAAGCCGCCGCCCTCCAGATGATGAAGAACATTGCTGCTGGCAAGTACGACTCGGGAACGTATCGCGTCTGGCCTGCCATCTTTGATGCGTACAAGGCAGCGGGCTTCGCGAAGATCTATTTGCGCATCGGCTGGGAGCAGAACGGCGACTGGTACGGATGGCAGGCCCGCAGCACGGCGAGCCGCGACGCGTACATCTCCGCCTGGCGCCACGTTGCGAACCTTGCTCATGACTACGCAGCTGCGAACGGCATGACGATCGAGACCGTGTGGAGCCCGAGCGCTTCGTACGGCAACTTCGGGATTGCCGAAGAAGCCACCTATCCTGGCGATTCCTATGTGGATGTGATCGCACCGACAGCCTACGCAAACATCTGGAACGCAACGCGCAACGCCGACCGCTCTGCGTGGTACGACTGGACCACGCGTCAGGACGTGACGCTCGAGCAGTGGTACGCGAACCCCGCCAATCGCAAGCACAGCTGGGACTACCCGGCGTCGGACTACTGGAACGGGACGCGAGGCTGGGGCATTCCTGCGGCGATTGCCTTCGCGGCTTCACGCAACAAGCCGTTCGGTCTCTCGGAGACTGGCACCGGCAATGCAGGCATGACGACGCAGGGCGGAGGTCCCGTCGACGAAGGCGACTACGCGCTCTACCTGGCGGAGCGGCTCTCGCCCGCGATCTCCAAGGGGCTGCAGGTCGAGTTCATCGATATCTGGGCGGTCGCAACCGGCAGTGACGGGCGCGACTTCCTGAGCGGTTCGCGCCCTGCCGAAGCAAAGAGCTGGAAAGAATTCGGCGCGATCATGGCCGCAGCAACGGCGAAGAAGAACGTGGCTCGCACGAAGCGCGTCGTCGCGAGCTCGTCGTACAGCTCGGCGCTTGGCGTCGCCAACGCAGTGGATGCCAACACCTCGACGCGTTGGGCCGCAAAGGACGGCAGTCCGACCCAGTGGCTCTACGTCGATCTCGGCCAGCGCTTCACGATCTCGCGCGTAAGACTCAACTGGGGTCAAGGTTACGCTTCCGCGTACAAGGTCCAGGTGTCGAATGACGCGAAGACCTGGACCGATGTCTACAGCACGACCACCGGCAACGGCGCGGTCGACGACATCGTCGGCCTTCAGGGCCTCGCCCGCTACGTACGCGTTCAGTGCTCGGCTCGCAGCGGCGGATGGAATCTTTCGATGCGGGAGCTCGAGGTTTATCCTTGAGAATGCCTGTCAAATCCGCAACCGTCCCTCCCGCGAAGCCGGGAGTCCATGCCTCCATTCCGGATGGATTCCCGCGCACGCGGGAATGACGGAGCCGGCCAGCGTAGCGACCGGGAATTCATCGTCAGATCGCGCGAGCGTCGGAATCGATCGCGGAACGTCTTGTCATGGCGCGGCAGTTCGAGTGAACTGCCGCACTCGTCCTTCGGAGATCACACCATGCAGAAGCGCAAACTGGGCAGCACCCTCGAAGTCTCCGCCCTCGGCCTGGGCTGCATGGGAATGAGCTTCGCCTACGGACCCGCGGGCGATCGTGACGAAATGATCGAGCTGCTTCGTGCAGCCGTCGAACGGGGCGTTACCTTCTTCGATACGGCTGAGGTCTACGGACCGTTCACGAACGAAGAGCTCCTCGGCGAAGCGCTGGGGCCTTATCGTCACAAAGTCGTGATCGCCACCAAGTTCGGCTTCAAGCTGGATCCGAACGGCGGCGCGTCCTGGGTGGGGCTCGACAGCCGGCCCGAACACATCCGCGAAGTGGCGGAAGCTTCCTTGCGGCGCCTCGGCATCGATGCGATCGATCTCTTCTACCAGCATCGCGTCGACCCGGATGTGCCGATCGAGGACGTCGCCGGCGCCGTCGGCGATCTCATCAGGGCAGGCAAGGTGAAGCACTTCGGCCTGTCCGAGGCCGGTGCGCAGACGATTCGCCGTGCGCATGCCGTCACGCCCGTAGCCGCGTTGCAGAGCGAGTACTCGTTGTGGACGCGCGAACCCGAACAGGAAATCCTCCCGACGCTGGAAGAGCTCGGCATCGGCTTCGTGCCCTACAGTCCGCTCGGCCGGGGCTTCCTCACCGGCAAGATGGACGAGAACACGAAATTCGACAGCTCGGATTTCCGGCAGGGATTGCCACGATTCACCGCCGAGGCGCGCAAGGCGAATCAGGCGCTCGTCGATCTGCTGACCGCGATTGCCGGCCGCAAGAAGGCGACGCCAGCGCAGATCGCACTCGCGTGGCTGCTGGCCCAGAAAGCCTGGATCGTCCCGATACCCGGCACGACGAAGCTGTCCCGCCTCGAAGAGAATCTCGGTGCGCTCGACGTGGAGCTCACTGCGGGCGATCTGGCTGAGATCGACGCAGCGGCAGCGGCGATCCAGGTTCAGGGCGCGCGCTATCCGGAGAACCTGCAGCGGATCACGGGCCGCTGATCGCGGTCCTTACACTGGATCGACGGAAGTCGCAGGCGGCGCTTCCGCGTTTTTCTTCTCCACAGGGAAGACCTGCCAGCCACCCTTGTTCGTGTAGTGCGGATGGACGCGCGCGAGGATCGTGCCGGCGACGGTCGTTTTGCCGATCGCAGCCAGCTCGGGCATGGTCGTGTAAGTCACCAGGTCACCCACCTGCAGCGGCGGCACATTGTCCGCGAGCATCGCGCTGAAGCAAACGTTCGCCAGATCGGTGCGGGCCAGCAGCTCATTGAGCGTGCCGGTCGGGATGCTCTTGTCCTCGCGATTCGCGATCTTCACACAGCACATCCGCTCCTGAGCCGCGAGCACCACGGCCAGTACGGGACGTCCGTCCTTAAGTGAACAGTCGAGATGTTCGCAGGCGTATTCGAAGGCCTCGACATGGGTTTGAAAAGTCAGCGCAGCGGTCATCGGCGATCGGTTCCTCGGGCCTGGTGGGCAAGGCGCCCATCGTAGCCGATGCCGCGCTGCCGGGCATGCCCGCCTGCAACGTGTGCTGCGGAAAACAGGGGGAAAACAGCGCTGCGGCGCGTTGAATTGGCCACCGGCCATGCTATTGTTCTTTTATATGATCAATAACCCCACACGTCGAAAACAGACGAAGAATCGGGGCGCAGCAAGGACCGCGGATCAGATTTCGGTGGTGGCTCCGCTCGGCTTGTCGTCGGGCGGCGGTATGCGCGAGCTGCTCGGACGCAACCTGACCTACGGAATGCTCGACGCGCTCGGCCGGGCGATCGTCATCGGCACCTATGACTCGCAGACGTTCCCGACGGAAGCGGAGCTCGCGAAACAGCATCAGGTGAGTCGCTCGGTGACTCGCGAAGCCGTGAAGATGCTCACCGCGAAAGGATTGTTGAGCGCCCGCCCCCGCCAGGGAACGGTCGTACAACCCAACTCTTCCTGGAATCTGTTCGATACGGATGTGCTTCGCTGGATGCTGGAGCGCAAGTTCTCGGTTCACCTGCTGCAGCAGTTCAGCCAGCTGCGTGTTGCGATCGAGCCGGAGGCGGCGGGACTCGCCGCCATGTTCGCGACCGAGGCGCAGCTTCAGGAAATCAATGCCGGTCTGGCGCGCATGGAGGCAGCGGAATCCGGGTTCGACAACACTCTCGATGCCGACATCGCTTTCCATGTCGCGATCCTGCGTGGGTCGAACAATCCGTTCTTCGTACAATTGCGCGATGTCGTTACTACTGCGCTCAGGACATCGATTCAGTTCACCAATCGCATCAAGGGACGCTCCGCGAGCGTTGCGGACCATGCCGCAGTCCGCGATGCAATCGTGCGCCGGCAGCCGGATGCTGCCCGAGTCGCGATGAAGAAGATCATCGCCGACGTTCTGGACCTGATCGACACTGTCGACGTTCCCGTCCAGAAAAAGAAAGCGCGCTGAACGCGCGCTTTCCTTCAGATCACCCAGCCTTCGAGACCCCGCATCCCCCGTCTTGCGACGGGGGATGCACAGCCTCTACTTACAGCCTGACCCGGACGCTCATCCCGTAGGTGCGATCATCGATACGAATATCGTGGGGGAACACTGTCGTATTGAAGTAGCTGTAGTAGTCCGAACCCGTGAGGTTCGTTCCTTCGAGACTCACGGTGATGTGCTCGTTGAAGTCATAGCCCAATGACATATCCAGACGGCCGTAGGCCTTCACCTTGTTGAAGGCCGGCGGACGGGTTGCGGGATCGCAGTAGGCAGCTTCGTCTCCCTGTGCGCCCAGCAGGCAGCCGAACTGGGTTTCGTTGAACTTGTCACGCCAGGTGTAGACCAGGCGGCTCGTGACACCGTACTTCTCGTAGAGCAGACCGACGTTGTAGCTGTTCTTCGAAACACCGAGCAGCGGGAAACCGTCGAGCGGATCGCTCTGCGTCTTGATCTCGCTATCGGCATACGTGTAATTCGCGAACGCGCCGAAGCCGTTCCAGCCTTCCGGCAGGAAGTCGAAGAACGCCTGCGCCGACAGCTCGATGCCCTGCAACGATGCCTCGCCGATGTTGCGCGGCCGGGTGATGTTGTAGGTGATGCCATCGATGACTTCGGGGCTGATGGACAGCGCCACGCGGTCCTGAATCTCGCGGTAGTACACCGCCGCCGCGACGTAGCTGCTCTGCGCGAAGTAGTACTCGACCGTCGCGTCAAACGCATCCGACTGCTGCGGCTTCAGATCCGGATTGCCGCCCGAACCATTCGGCTGGATGTTCGCGTTGGTCGGCACGTCGTAGAACAGACCCGGATTCAGATCGGCGAATGCAGGCTGCGCCAGCGTCCGCGCCGCAGTGAACCGCAGCTGCAACTCAGGCGACAACTTGACGCGCGCGCTGATGTTCGGAAGCACATCGGTGTCGCTCGTCGTGGTCGTGACCGGCGTCAGCTGCCCATTCACACGTCCAGTGCCGGAGACTGTGCGGTCATTGCTCGTGAGCCGGGCGCCAACGAGACCGTCGATGACCAGGTCGCCGATCGTCGTTTCGTACTTGGCCTGCACGTAGCCGGCCAGCGTTTCTTCCGTCGCATCGAAATTGCGCGACGGATCGAACGCCGGGTCCCCCGCCGGTGCGCCGTATATCGCACGCAGGGTGTCCGTGTTGTTGCGGAGATAGTCCGCGTCGGGCGTCATCCAATGTGCGCCGCCGTTGATGAAGGGTATCGACGCGGGCGAGCGCACGAGGAAATTCGAAGGCAGGCCCACGGAATCGACCAGTGTTACGCGGTTGCCGCCGGGCGCACCCGGGCCACCCGGCGCAATCGCACGATAGTCTGCGTCACGATCGCCGTAGCGCGCACCGAACTGCAATTGGGAGATGAATCCGTCCAGATCGTAGCTGCCGTCGATCGCAGTAGCGAACAGCGAGCTGTCGGCGGTGTTGATGTCCTGGAACAGGCTGTTGGCGAACAGGAAGCCGCTGGGATCGCCCAGTGGATTGCCAGGCATGTCCGTCGTGCCGTGCTTGTCATCGTTGGTGACGATGTTCACGACCGGGATCTGCTTGCCGATGTCGACGATGATGTTGCGGTTCGAGTTCTTCGACTCGACGTAGGACACGTCCAGTCCGAGCTTGAATGCGCCGGAGCCGAACTTGACGCCGGTCGCGTACATGTACTGGTCCGTGTCGCCCGTTTTCGCCTGCGTGCTCGTCAGGCCTGCCACGTTGTTGAACTTTGCGCCACTGCCGTAGCAGAGACTCTGGATCGGATCCGCCAGACCGCCGAGGAAGCCCGCGCCGTTGACGTGAGCCTGGAAGCAATCCGTCGTCGCCGTTGCATTCGTGATGCTCTGCGCACCGAAGATGTCGGAGAAGATGAAGTCCGTTTCGAACTCCGCCTCGTAACCGGCGTATAGGGCGTCCGCGTAGACTTCCCACTCATCGTTCAGCTTCCACTGGAACGCACCGTTCACCTGCGGACGCTGATATTCACCGTAGTCGTTCAGGCCGCCCACGCACGTCGGCAGCACGATGCCGGCTGCACCCGGAGGACCGTTCGTCGCCGAGCGCGGATCGCAGTTGAACGAGATCGGACGATTGAACTGCTGGTCCGAATAGGAAGCGTCGATGAGGAAGCCGATTTCGCCGGCGTCCGTCAGCTGACGATTCGAGACGAGCGCGCCGACGGTGTAGTTGAAGTCTTCGACTTCCTCCGGATAGATGCCGCGCGCGTTTGCGACGGCCGTCAATCCCGGTGCGAAATTGAGCGGCTTGTGCAGGCGCAGATCGATCACGCCTGCGACGCCACCTTCGATCAGGTTGGCGGTGTTGGACTTGTAGACGTTCGCGCGAGCGAGCGCTTCGGCCGGCAGATCCTGGAACGCAAAGCCACGCCCGACGCCGGTGAACATTTCGCGTCCATCGACAGTCGTCAGGATGTCGCCGATGCCGCGAATCAACGGATTCACGATCTCGTTGTTGAATCCATTGACCGTCTGAACGCCGGGCACGCGCTGCAGCGCCGCGGCCACCGTGTTGTCCGGGAACTTGCCGATGTCGTCCGCCACGATCGCGTCGACGACCTGATCGGCGTTCTGCTTGATCTCCGCCGCTGCTTCGAGACTGGCGCGCAAACCGACGACGACCACTTCTTCGAGTTCGCCGCCGCCGACGTTGGCCTCGCCCTGGGCCTGTGCGAACGCGAGCTGGGTGGATCCCAGCAGGATGGCGGCTGACGCCGACCTCAATAGCTGACTCTTCATTCTCATGACTCCCCCTGGTGACTGATGGCCGCGCTGCCGCGGGTTGCGAAGATGCTCAAACACTGCAATGTGGTCCTACAAGTATTATTTGTCTGATAAATCGGGTCAATACAGCCGAATCCCGTCGCGCCACCTTCCGTGGCGCAACAGGGTTCCCCGTTTACTCGGTGGGAACGACGCCCTTCGGGGCCGAAGTGAGGCGCTTGATCAGATCGGTCTCCGCCTTGCGGTAAGGCGTCCCGTCCGCGCGCAGCACTTCATGGAACCAGATGGTCGGCTCATCGGCGGTGTAGGGCTTCTTCCATGAGTCCCACGGCAGACGCGTCTGACTCCTGCCGTCGACGAAACCCCAGTTGATCATGGCGACGTTGTAACGCTTGCCGAGCGGCAGCGATCCGTCGAACGTGGAGCCGTTGCCGCGTGCCATGTATTCGGTGCAGAGCAACGGACGTCCATACACCTGCAACTGCTTCACGCGACGATCGAACGTCTCGGGCCAGTTGTAGTCGTGGAAGGAGATGACGTCGGACTGATCGATCTGGATGCGTTCGATCGGCGTCAGCTTCGCGTACGACCAATCGTCGTGCTGCCACAGGCCACTGGTGAGCGGCTGCACGGGATTCTGGCTGCGCGCCCAATCGAAGACCTGGCCCAGGAGCTGCTCGACATACTTCTGCTTGCCGACGTGCTTCGGATAGTTGCCGCCACCGTCATTGTCCGGTTCGTTCCACACGTCCCATGCGAGGATGCGCTCGTCCTTCGAGAAGCTTCCGACGACATCGCGCACGTAGTCTCGGAGCTTCGGATAGCCGGACGCATCTTCGAGTCGTGCGCGTCCCGGCGCCTGCACCCAACCGGAGTTGTGCACGCCTGGAATCGGCGGATGCTGCGGGCCGAGTTTCGGCTCCGGGTCCCAGCAGCTATCGAACAGCACGAACATCGGCTTGATGCCGTGCCTCGCGGAGATCTCGAGGAACGTGTTCATCCGCTGCTTGAGGCCTTTCGCATCCTGCTCCCACAGCAGGTTGTGCAGATACACGCGCATCGTGTTCATGCCGAGCGCCTGTGCCCAACCGAGTTCCTTGTCGATGCTCCTGGGATCGAACGTGTCGGCCTGCCACATCTCGAGCTGATTGATGGCGCTCGCCGGGTTGTAATTGCTGCCTACGAGCCATGGTTGCTTGTCGTACCAGGCGTTGGCCTTCTCAGCCGACCAGCGCTCCGCCGCGGAGACTGGCGCTGCCAGCAACAGCGCGGCCTGCGCCACCGCTGCGATCAGGATAGAAGTGAAGCGAAACATCGAAATCTCCTTGCGAAGGAAGCTGTCAGCGACGCGGCTGCGCAGTGAACAACCGATAGGTCATGACGTTGCGATAGGTCTGTCCCGGCTCGAGACGCGCCGAGCCCAACTTCGGCTGATTCGGCGTATCCGGAAAGATCTGCGGCTCGAGCACGATTGCATCGCCTTGCCGATAGGCGCGCTGCGACTTGCCGACCACGCTCGCGTCGAGGAAGTTGCCCGAGTAGAACTGCAGCCCGGGCTGGTTCGACCACAGCTCGAATCCGCGGCCGGAGTCTGGCTCTTCGACGCGCGCCAGCAGACGCGGTTCACGTGCGACGTCGCGTGCGATGACGAAATTGTGGTCGTAACCGCGCCCCATCATGATCTGCGGATCGCTGTGGCGGACGCGCGCACCGACCTCGGTCGGCTTGCGGAAATCGAACACGGTGCCCGCGACCGGCCGGAATTCACCGGTCGGAATCAGGCCCGCATCGACAGGCGTGTAGCTTTCGGCAGGAATCGTGAGGACGTGACCCATGGCGCCAGCCGGTGCGCCCTCCCCCGCCAGATTCCAGTATGCGTGGTTCGTTATGTTCACGATCGTGGCGCGATCGGTGGTTGCGCGGTACTCGATGGAGAGTTCGCTGTCCGTCAGTGCATACGTTGCAAGGACAGTCAGGGTTCCCGGATATCCCTGATCGCCGTCGGGACTGACATATCGAAGCGTGACGCTTGCGGTCTCGCCCTTCTGCACCTCGACGATATCCCACAGCACCTTGTCGAACCCCCGATCGCCGCCGTGCAGCGAGTGACCGTTGTTGTTGCGAGGGGTCTGATATTCCTTGCCGTCGAGCTTGAAGCGGCCGTGGGCAATTCGATTCGCGAACCGGCCGACGGTCGAGCCGAAGTACTCGGGCTTGGTCAGATACCCATCGAGCGACTCGTATCCGAGCATCACATCGGCGCGATTGCCGTGGCGATCCGGCAGGATCAGTGCCTGCAGCGTCGCGCCGTAGCTGATCACGGTCGCCGCAATGCCCTTCTCGCCTTCGAGTGTTACGGCCTCGACGGCACGGCCGTCCGGCAACTTGCCGAAGTTCGTGCGACTCGCGTTGCCCGCGAGCGCTGCGCTCTGAAGACCGACGCTCAACAGCGCCAGCCCCACGAAACTCGCCCGGATGCTCATCATCTGCCACCCCCTGACACCGAACTCATCACATCAATGACTATCTCTAGTGACTGTCTCTGGGCAGCCCCGCCGTCTGCGCGATGCGCTGATACTTCACGGCGGATTCCAGCACGGCGCCGCTATCGAACTGACCCGTGAGATCGCGATGAATCTCCTGCCACGGTGTTTGCGCAGCCGGATACACGAAGCCGCCGTTGCGAGCGAGTTCGTCGCGACGCTGGGCGATCTCTTCGTCCGATGCGAGCAGTCGCACTTCGCGGCGCCGTAGATCCACGCGAACGCGATCGCCAGTGCGCAGCACTGCAAGTCCGCCGCCCACCGCAGCCTCGGGTGCAGCGTTGAGGATCGACGGCGATCCCGAAGTGCCGGACTGCCGGCCATCACCGATACAGGGCAACGCGTCGATGCCTGCGCGGATCAGCGCCGCAGGCGGCCGCATATTCACGACCTCAGCGCCACCCGGATAACCGATCGGGCCCGTACCGCGAATGACGAGCAGCGTGCGTTCGTCGATGCCCAGTGATGGATCGTCGATCCTGGAGTGATAGTCCTCCGGTCCGTCGAAAACGACGACGCGTCCTTCGAAGGCTTCTGGATCGGCGGGATCGCTCAAGTAGCGAACGCGGAAATCTTCCGAGATGACGCTCGTCTTCATCACTGCAGAGTCGAAAAGATTGCCCCGCAGCACCGTCAGTCCGGCAGCGCGACGCAGCGGATCGTCGAATCGACGGATCACAGCCTCGTTGGCCGAGCCCGCATTCTCGCAGTTCGCGCCGATCGTCTTGCCGTTCACTGTGAGTGCGTTGCGTTCGATGAGCCCTTTGCGCAGCAGTTCGCCGACGACTGCGGGGACACCGCCCGCCTGATAGAAATCTTCGCCGAGGTACTCGCCGGCGGGCTGAAGGTTCACGAGCAGGGGAATATCGCGGCCGTAGGTTTCCCAGTCCTCGAGCTCCAGCTTGACGCCGATGTGCCGGGCGATGGCATTCAAGTGAATCGGGGCGTTGGTGGAACCGCCGATCGCCGAGTTCACTCGAATCGCATTGATGAATGCTTCGCGCGTGAGAATGTCGGACGGTTTGCGATCGGCCTCCACCAGTTCCACGATCTGTTGGCCCGTACGCCACGCGCACTCCTGCCGATCGCGATACGGCGCAGGAATGGCGGCCGATCCTGGCAGAGACATGCCGAGCGCTTCGGTCAACGAGTTCATCGTCGTCGCGGTACCCATCGTGTTGCAGAAGCCGGTCGATGGCGCCGATGAAGCCACCAGTTCAACGAAGCCGCGATAGTCGATCTCGCCTGCCGCCAGCATCTGCCGTGCCTTCCAGACGATCGTGCCCGAACCGACGCGCTCGCCCTTGTGCCAGCCGTTGAGCATCGGTCCGACCGATAGTGCGATCGCGGGAATGTTGACGGTTGCTGCAGCCATGAGACATGCAGGTGTCGTCTTGTCGCAGCCGATCGTGAGCACGACGCCATCGATCGGATAGCCGAACAGCAGTTCAGTGAGGCTCAGATAGGCGAGATTGCGATCGAGTCCCGCCGTCGGTCGCTTGCCCGTTTCCTGGATGGGATGAATCGGGAACTCGAGTGGAATGCCGCCAGCATCGCGGATTCCTTCCTTCACCCGCTCCGCGAGTACGATGTGATGACGGTTGCACGGCGCCAGGTCGCTGCCCGTCTGCGCGATCCCGATGATCGGGCGATCGCTCTGCAACTCGGCCAGCGACAGGCCGTAGTTGAGGTATCGCTCGATGTACAGCGCGGTCATATCCGGATTGCCCGGATTGTCGAACCACGCACGCGATCGCAGACCCCTGTTCGTCTTGCTGGCCGTCATTCTTGCTCCGCAGCGCCTTCTTCAGGCGCATTGCCGTTCGCGTCTTCTGCCCGACCGTGTTGCCCGCGGCCGAGTTCCAGTCTATAAAGACTATATATCATATAAATCATCTGTAAATACCGTAAGGGCTTTCAGGGCGGCGACATCGATGGCAGCAGCACGAAATCACGGCATACACGCCGGCCAGCCGATACGTATCGCATTGATTGGCGTCGGAAAGATTGCCCGGGACCAGCACGCGCCGGCTCTGCGGAAGGACGAGAGATTTCAGATCGCCGCAACCGTGAGCCACGAGGGCTCGCTGCCGGGAATTCCCGGATTCAAGGATCTCGACTCCCTGTTGCGCGCGTCGATCGAAGTCGATGCCGTTTCGATCTGTACTCCTCCCCTGCACCGCTGCTCGATCGCTGCCGATGCATTGCGCTCGGGCCTCCATGTGATGCTGGAGAAACCTCCGGGAATCGCGCCAGGAGATGTGGAGAAGCTGGCGCGAGCAGCCTATGTCGCTCGCCGCACTCTTTTCGCGAGCTGGCATTCGCGCGAAGCAGCATGTGTCGCGGTTGCGCGCGAGTGGCTCGGGACACGGCAGATCCGATCGGTGCGCACGACGTGGAAGGAAGACATCCGCGTCTGGCATCCGGGCCAGCACTGGATTCTGGAATCCGAAGGTTTCGGCGTCTTCGATCCCGGTATCAATGCGCTGTCGATTCTCACGCACATTCTTCCGCAGCCCTTCACGATGCGTGATGCGACGCTGATTTTTCCCTCGAATCGTGGCGCTCCCATTGCCGCGGAACTGGACCTCGTGTACGCGGATACCGTGCCTGCGCCTGCGACGTTCGACTTTCTCTACGCCGGTGAGCCGCAGTGGGATATCGAAGTCGCAACCGATGCGGGAACGCTGACGTTGCGCGAAGGCGGACGATCGCTCGAGATCGATGGCGCTCCGCAACAGGTTGGCGACAACCAGGAGTACCCACGCCTCTATTCCCGCTTCGCCGGGTTGATCGCGGCGAATGAGTGTGAGGTGGATCTCGCGCCGCTGCACATCGTCTTCGAGGCGCTTGCGTTGGGAAGGCGGATAGACACGGCTGCCTTCGAGTTCTGATCGTCCGTCATCCCCGTGCAGGCCGGTATCCGTCCGGAAAGGCATGGATTCCCGCTTTTGCGGGAATGACGGAAAACGCGCGATTGAGTCTCCGGGGTCGCATCGTCTTACGAGCGACACCAGGGATATCGCCGTTGCATGAGTACACCCGCCTATGCAGGTTCCAGTGCCTCCGTATTGAGTCCGCCGCACCAGCAGCGGCGCGGCACTATTGGACTGCCTTCCGCCGTCCTGTTCGCGTTCGCCATGTCTCTGACGTGGCTGATTTTCTACAACGTACGGTTCTGGGAAGACTCGCTGCAGGCGATGTGGCACGGTACAGCCGCGTCCGCCGCCTTTCTCGCGAGCCTGCTGGTGCTGGTGCTTTGCGTGCAGGCACTTCTGCTGCTGCTGCTGCCGCGACGGCTGATGGTTCCTGGCGCTTCTGTCCTCTTCCTCGTCGCCGCGTTCAGTTCGTTCTTCTCCCTGCATTACGGCGTCGTCATGAACAAGGACATGATGCGCAACGTTCTGCAGACGGACATCGCCGAAGCGGAGGGTCTGCTCAGCCTCCAGCTGGCTCATTGGGTGATGCTGCTCGGCGTCCTGCCAGCAGCCCTCATCTGGAAAGTCCGGCTGCCCGTGCTGTCGTGGAAGCAGGCGATGCGGCAGCGCACGCTCGCGATCTCGGCGATTGTCGCGATCAGCATTGCCGCGCTCTTCGCGGCCTCGTCGAGCTATGCCGTCTATTTTCGGGAACACAAGCCGATTCGGTTCACGCTTGCGCCGGCTGCGCCGATCTCCGCGGCGCTGCAACTCCTCATTGCGGAGTACAAGACACCTCCGGGCCCCGCCATCAACGTGAGCGGCGCTGCGCGACGCGTAGCCACTCCGCGTGCCCGACCGCTCGCATTGCTGATCGTCATCGGCGAAACCGCGCGAGCGGAAAACTTCCAACTGGGCGGCTACGATCGACCCACCAATCCGCAGCTGTCACAGCTTTCCGGCGTCACCTACTTCGACAACGTCACCTCGTGCGGCACAGCGACGGCAGTCTCCGTCCCATGCATTTTTTCTCCTCTGCCGCGTTCTGAGTTCAGCGTCGATGACGCACGTCGCTACATGAATCTGCTTGATGCACTGGCCGCTGCCGGCTTCGATGTCGAATGGCGCGACAACAACGCCGGATGCAAGGGCGTCTGCGCCAGAGTCACACAAGTGTCTTATGCGCAGAGAAAAGACTCTTCCCTCTGCAATCAGGATTACTGCCATGACGAGATCCTTCTCGAAGGACTGGAGGAGAGGCTGCGCAATCTCCAGCGCGACACGGTCTTCGTCCTGCATATGATCGGCAGCCATGGACCTGCCTATGCTTCGCGTTACCCGAAGCGGTTCGAGCAGTTCACGCCCGTCTGCCAGTCAAGTCAGTTGCAGCGCTGCAGCACGCAGGAGATCGTCAACGCGTACGACAACTCCATTCTCTATACGGATTTCGTTCTCTCGCAGGCCATCGCGAAACTTCGCAACGCTGCCGGACACGTCGATAGCGCACTGCTGTACGTTTCGGACCACGGCGAATCCCTCGGCGAGCAGGGGATCTATCTTCACGGCATGCCGTATCGATTCGCCCCCGATGTTCAGAAGCACGTACCGATGCTTCTCTGGACCTCCATCGAGTACGCACGGGAGCGCCATCTAGATGCTGATTGTCTGAGTTCGCTGGTCCGGCAACCCGCATCCCATGACAATGTGTATCACACGGTCCTCGGCGCGGCCGAGGTCCGCAACGACAGCTACGACGCTACTCTCGACCTCTTCAGTCGATGCGCTGCTGCGTTGCCCGCCGATCACGAATAGAGACTCGCTCGCGCCCGCCACTCATGCTTCTGCTCGCTCTTGATCGAGCCGGCGATGTCGCACATGAGCGCGGTGATGATGTCGATCGCATCGTCGATGGCAATCACGCCTATGAGCGCACCCCGCCCATCCACGACCGGCACGCGACGCACTCCAGTCAGACGCATTCCCTGCAACATGTCCCCTAGATCGTCGCCGTCGCTGGCAATCAGCGGCTGGCGTGTCATCACATCACCCACGGTTACCGCATCCGGATTCACATCGCGAGCCATGACGGTGAGAACGAGATCGCGATCCGTCAGCACACCCACGGGTCTCTGCAACTCGTCCGCGTCCTGATGAACGATCAGGAAGCCGACGTGCTCGCGCCGCATCAATCGAGCGGCCTCGCCCGCACTGGCGTTCGACGCAATCGCGACGACTGCCCGCTTGCAGCATTCACCTACCTTCATGACAACCTCCCGCCGGGTTGGCGCGACTCCTGTGTCGCAGCGAAGTGTTCACTGTCCGCGCGGCACTGGCCATGCGGAAATGGCCTTAGTCGCTACGCCCCCTGCCGCACCTGCTTTTCAGCACAGGGGAAGCGCAAAGAAGAACGTCGCGCCGCGATCCTGCTCGGCTTCGGCCCAGATACGCCCGCCGTGCTTCTCGATGACGGATTTCACGATCGTCAGGCCGAGCCCCGTCCCCTCGAACTCCCGATCCGAATGCAGCCGCTGGAACGCGCCGAACAATCGGTCGGCGTAGGCATTGTTGAATCCGACGCCGTTGTCGCGGATATGGCAGACGCGCTCCCGGCCTTGTTGCGCTGCTCCGATCCACAGAATCGGCTGTTCCTGGTGCTGCGAGAATTTGATGGCGTTCGAGATCAGATTTCGCAGCGCTACAGACAGCAATCCCGGATCTGCCCGCACGCATCCCAGCTCGTCGCGCGCGACACGAATCGACGCATGCGGCGGAGGATTCAACTCCTCGAGCACACGATCGACCAGACTCCCAAGATGCACGTCCTGTGTCTGCATCCCTCGCTGAGCAATGGACGCCAGGCGAAGCAGGCTGTCGATGATGTTCTCCATGCGGCGCGTCGTGTGCGCGATGGCATCCAGATCGCGTTGCACCTCAGGTGAAGGCGTCGGCCCGATATCTTCCGCGAGCAGCGCGCTATAGCCATTGATGGTGCGAAGCGGTGCCCGCAGATCGTGCGACACGCTTCGCGTAAAGGCCTCCAGGTCCCGGTAGGCCGACTGCAGCTGCCGATTCGCAGTCTCGAGCTCTTCCGTGCGCTCACCGACACGCTGCTCCAGCGTTGCGTTCAACTTGCGAACCTCCGCCTCCTGCTGCCGGCGGACAGTGATGTCGCGCAACGACGCAAAGAAGACGTTCTCGCCTCTTCGCAGCACCGACGCGATCGAGATGGCAACGGTGATCTCCGTGCCGTCCTTGCGAACCGCCGGCATGTCGACCCGTTTGCCGAGGAGATTGTGCTCCCGTGACCGGAAATTCCTGACTGCGTTCACATGCGCCTGCTTGAACCGCTCCGGGACGATCAGGTCGACCAGCAAGCGGCCCGTCGCCTCCTCCCGCGTCCAGCCGAAGACCTGCACAGCCTGCTTGTTCCATTCGAGCACCTCGTCACGCTCGTTGATGACGATGAATACTTCGAGCGAGTTGTCGAGCATGGTCGCAGCGTCATGCTCCTGCTCGAGTCTTCTTTCTTCCGCTACGAGACGCTCGCCGAGGCGCTGGCGACTGAGCGCCATCGCCACCATCAACCCGGTGCACAGCAATGTCGTAACCGCGCCTATCAGGAGCACGACCCATCGGGACAGCCTTTCGCTTTGTTTCATGAGTTCCGGCGTCGCCGTCACTCGCAGCGTCCATTCGTGACCGCCGACCCACAGCGAGCGAACCAGAGCGGTACCGCTCCCGCCGTTGGACTGGACCTGCCCGTAAAGCATGCGACCGCCGGGGCTGCCGTCCATGACTTCGATGCTGACGCCTTGTGCCTCGGGCAGCACTGCCGTCTCGAGAAAATCCTTCGCCCGGAATGGGCTGTAGACATGACCGAGGAATGCCGTTCGACGATCCTGGATCGTGCCGAGGAACGAGCCGTCGCGGTAAACGGGCACGTACAGCAGGAACCCCGGTTGCGTATCGACATCCGTCTCCTGCACGAGCGTGACTGGACCCGTGAGTGCCGCGGCCCCGGAGTCGCGAGCGCGCTCCATGGCCTCGCGACGCATGGCCTCGCCAGCCATGTCGAATCCCAGCGCCCGTCGGTTGCGTACGGTCTGCGGCTCGAGGAACAGGATTGCGGTTTGTTCGTGTTGCGCGCCGGGAGTTTGCTCCCAGTGATCGTCTTCGAGACTCCTTCGCTGCCCCGGCGCCAACCGGTCGACCACAGCGGAGAAGCCGAAGCCTTCCACGCCCCGGGGAATGGAGGACCGCTGCAGCGGATCCATGAACTGCTTCCACTGCTGCGGCGTCGTGGGCCAGGTCGTATCGATGAAACCCGCCCCCGCCCAGAGCACGGCTTCGCAGGCAAGCAAGCGCTGCAGAATGGCTTTCTCGACCCGGGTGGCGCGCTCGCTCAGAGTGCGCTCGGTAATTTCGACTGAGCTCTCTGCTGCCGATCGCATGAGCCAGAAAGTCAGCGCCGCGCACAACAGGAAGACGACCAGCGGCGCAATCGCCGTCACCGGCCACGAACGCTGGCTGCGATGGGGATGGAGCGTACCTTCGCGCCCCCACGCGGTGGAATTTTCGGCGAACACTGGCGAGCCGGTGCCTTGTTGTTCACCTCAGCCTAGCTCTCGCAACGCGAGGCGGAATCAGAACATGTACGGTGCGCGCTTAACGCGATGGCATTGCGTTAAGTGCGGCGAGTCCGCTAAGCCTGCGGCTCTTCGGTACCGAAACCGCTCACCCGTCCGCGCCCCGATTTCTTCGCCCGATACAGCATGTCGTCGGCCCGCTCGATCATGGAGCGCCAGTTGGCATCGGCGCTGGTGCCGAACGACACGCCCACACTCGCACTGATCGCAACGCTCTGTTCGCCTATCGGGATGGGGCGCTCAGCCGCGGCAACCACGTCGCTTGCGATCCTGTAAGCATCAGCTTCCGAACGCAGGCCCTTCAGCGCGATCGCGAACTCATCTCCGCCGAGCCGCGCAACGGCATCCGAGGGCCGCACCATGCTCTGGATGCGGTTGGCGAACACCCGCAGCACTTCATCGCCGGCGGCATGACCGTGGCGGTCGTTGACGGGCTTGAAGTGATCGAGGTCGACATACATGAGCGTGAGCCCCGCAACACCCTCACCCGCCCGGCTGTCGAGATACATCTCGAACCCGCTGCGGTTGAGCAGCCCCGTCAGCGCGTCGCGCTCGCTAAGGTTCTGCAGCCGGCTTCGTTCTTCACGGTGCTCCGTCACATCGTGTCCAATGGCCACGACGCCGCCGATCTCCCCGCCCTCGAGAACGAGCGGGCTGTACGTTACCGAGAGATGCTTGATGTTGGCGTCGGGATAGTCCTTCTCGAACGTGACCGTCTCGCCGTCGAGTGCCCGCTGCATCCAGGACGCACTGCGCTCGTGTTCCTCTTCACCCGACAGCTCGCGGATGGACTTGCCGATGATGTGCATGCGGGTCCGTCCGCGCCAGCGTTCGAAAGACTTGTTCACGAGCCGATAGCGGCCGTCGACATCGACGATCGCAACGATCGCGGGAATCTCATCGATCACGAGATTGAGAATCGACGTCTGCGTTCGCAGAGCCCTTTCGTAGCGTTTTCCGGAGGCATACATCGTCCGCAATTGCATGGCTGCAAAACCGACGGAGAGAATCAGCGCGACCGTCGTCGCCAGCGCCCAGCGGGCAATCGCCGTGCTTCCGCTGAGCACGCGTCTGTCGGCGGCCTCGCGCCGTATTCGCAGCTCCTCGATCGCCGCCACAATGGTCGCCCTGGCTTCCTCCATCAGCCGCTGACCTTCGTCGCTCTGCACGAGACTCAGCGCGTAGTCCCGATGCCCTTCGTCGTACATGCGAATCGTTTTCGCCAGCTCCATGAGCTTGCGATCGACCAGTCGCTCGATGTCTCGCAACTGATCGGAAAGACGAACGTCGTGCACCGCGGCCAATCGCGTTGCGCTGAGCGCAGCGGGAAAGCTCGCCACGGCCTGCTCGTACGGCTCGAGGTAGCGACGCCTCTGCGTAAGCATGTAGCCGCGCTGTCCCGTCTCCGCATCGACCAGCAGCACCATCATGGCCTGCAGTTCGCGAATCCGGGCGCCGGTCTCGACACGCTCGGCAATGGACACCCGGGCCGCGTCGAGCTGATGAGCCAGTGCAATGACGCCCGCGATCAGCGACACGAGACCACACACGAGGAAGATGGCCGTCACGCTCAACCAGCGACGGCGGCGCACCCGCTTGTGGAATCCTGTTTCCAGCGGGCTTTGATGAACGTAGTCCTTGAGCATCGACCAATGCCTTGTGGCTGAGCGCCTTCGACCGGCGCACCGGCGCGATGATCGCCATCTGCGCGGAACTGGCAAGTCTTCCGCTTCAACCTGCCAGCAAAATGGCGCCCATCCCCCCGCGTCCGTAGGGATTTGCCTCACGAACAGGCCCACTGTGCGCACATATATATGCGCAGCGTCCGGCCGGTTGCGGGTGACCAACCGAGCCCTATCAGCAGGATCCGACGAAGTCCCGAGAGACCACGTTCACCCTTGTAGCGCTTCGACTGACCCGGCCGATCGCAAGCGCTGACTCGCCCTCGTCATGAGCGGCAGGTAGGCTGCCAGCCATCGATCACGAAGGGACGTACTCATGCAGCAGGACCAGCTCGAATCGGACGAGTTCCATCTCAGTCATCAAGCCGCCAAGGAACGCGCTTACTTGTGGTCGCAGCGCGCTGTAACCGCCAAACAGGAAGGACGAGCAGCGGATGCTGCTCGCTGTAAGGACAAAGCGCGCGACTGGACTTCCAGGGTGCTGCATATCGAGCGCCGGCAGCGTTCCCGCTGACAACTCCCGGGTTTCATCCTAAGCGGAGCGCTCAGTCCGCGGCGGCCCCGGGATGAAGGCATTGGTCTGCTTCACATACCGCGCGTACGCCGGTCGCCGCTCGCCGATGTCGCGCTCGAGCAGCACCACGCCGGAGACTTTCAACAGCAGCAGCGTCATCAACAACGGGCTGGCGATCGTCCACCATCCACCCGCCGCAAGAGCGAGCAACCACAAGCCCCACCAGGTGCAGGTCTCGCCGAAGTAGTTCGGATGACGCGAGTACCGCCACAGCCCCCGGTCCATCACCTGTCCTTCACTCTCCGGCCGCGCTTTGAACCGGGCCATCTGCCAGTCGGCTATCGCCTCGAAGACAATCCCGAAGGTTGCCAGTGACGCTCCCAACCAATCCAGAACCGTGAGCTCTGCAGGCCCGGCGCCTATCGCCATCATCGGCCACGCAACGATCCACGCGAGCACGCCCTGCAACAGGAATACGATGAAGAGACTCTTCAGGCCGAAATGCGGCTGGTTCCGTGCCCGGATCTTCTGATAGCGACGGTCTTCCGGCTCGCCCCAGTTGCGCGCAGTGATGTACAAGCACAGGCGCAGTGCCCACGCCGAAAGCAGGGCCATCATCAGCCAGCCACGCGCATGCGGAGCCGCGGCGGCATGGAAATAGACTGCTCCAGCCGTCCAGATCAGCACCGACCAGACGCTGTCGACGATACTGGCATCGTGTTTCGCGAGGCTGATGAGCCAGGTAACAACCGCAATTGCGGCGATCGCTGCCAGCGCTGTGACCGACGTTGCGCCATCGAATGCGAGCATCATTCCACACTCCCGGTCCGATCGACCGATCCACGATACCCCGGCCTGACGATGAGCATCTGCACGTCGCTGATCGCGCGCTCCATGAATCCACCCTCGCAGTAGCAGAAGTAGAACTCCCACATGCGGATGAAGGCTTCCCCATATCCTAGCGCGCGTACGCGCGGAAGTTCTCTCGCGAAGCTCTTGCGCCACTCCCGAAGCGTCCTTGCGTAGTGGTCCCCGATGTCATGCAGATCGTAGATCCTCAGGTCGGTGGCACGCGCCATCGCACCCGACAGCGCGGTTATCGACGGAATGCAGCTGCCTGGAAAGATATACTTCTGGATGAAGTCGACTGAACGTCGCGCCCGCTCGTAGCGATGATCCGCGATGGTGATTGCCTGCAGGAGCATGGCGCCGTCGGGCTTGAGCAGTTGCGCACACTTGCGAAAGAACGCCTCGTAGTAGTGATGTCCGACCGCCTCGATCATCTCGATCGAAACGATCCTGTCGTAGGTTCCCGTGAGATCGCGATAGTCGTCGCAGAGCACTCGAATCGATCCGTCGAGCCCTGCACGCGTGACCTGCTCACGGGTCCATCGGTATTGTTCCCTGGAGATAGTGGTTGTCGTCACTTTGCAGCCGTAGTTGCGTGCAGCATGCAGGGCAAATCCGCCCCATCCCGTCCCGATCTCGAGCACATGATCGTCCGGCGTGAGATCCAGCTTCCGGCAGATCGCATCCAGCCGCTCTATCTGCGCCTGGTGCAGCGTCATGTCCGGCCGCGCAAAGATCGCAGACGAGTACATCATCGTCTCGTCCAGAAACAGCCGGAAGAACTCGTTCCCCAGGTCGTAGTGCGCAGCGATGTTGCTGCGCGATCCCTGCCGCGTGTTGCGGCGCGCTGCATGAAGGAGTCGTCGCAGCGGGTGAACCAGTCGCGCGCTGCCTCCCTCCATCCCATCGAGTACATCCAGGTTGCGGACGAACAGCGCGACCAGTTCGACTAGCTGCCCCGTGCTCCAGCGCCCCTCCATGTAAGCCTCCGCCGCGCCGATCGAGCCGCCAAATGCGAGATCGCCATAGAAGCGGCGATCGTGCACGTGGATGACGATCTCTTCGGAGCCGGGACAATGCCGTTCGCCGAATGCATGTCGCTCCTGGTCATCGACGAGCGTCAATGCGCCGCCGCGCAGCGCTTGCAGTTTCGCGAGCACTACTCGTCTGGCCACAGCATCCAGCCATCCTGTTCGTTCAGGACGCTGCGCCGCAGCGCCATCAATGCTGCGCGCCGGTGAGATCTGCATTCGTGGAGTTCCTTCGAGGGTGAGCGTGAAAGGGGGTGCCCTTGAGTTTCAGCCGGAGTGCCTGCCAGTAGATGGCGCTCAAGACACGCGCCGTCATGCATGGATACCTGAGCAGTGCGCCCGCGAGAGACGCTGCGCCGATCTCCCGGCGGTGAAGCTCGAGCGTCGCGTCGAAGCACTTCTGCTCGGCCTGGAAGCTCTGCATGTGCACGGTGAGCAGGTCTCCCGGGGTGCTGAATCGCCAGTCGTACGCGATCTCCATGGGCATGAAAGGAGATACGTGAAACTGTTTCTGCAGCTGGAACCGCAGAAAGCGGTCACTGCGGTCGTCGCGCAGCACATACGTATGCCTCTCAGCCCACGGCGTGTTCGTTATCTCCGCGACGATCGATTCGACCTGCGCGCCGTCCGCGCCGAAGCAGTAATAGAAAGTCACCGGGTTGAAACACAGCCCGAAGTACCTGAGATGCGTCAGCATCCGGATGGGCCCCGAGGGCCGGACTCCTGTCTGATCCATTACGCAAGCACGCACGGCAGCATCGATCGACAAAGACGCCGGGCCCAGATAGTCCTGACGACGCAGCCAGGCCGGCGCCGCCCGCTGGGTCGACCACAACCACCGACCGCGAAACACTTCAGGCAGCTCCGCAAGATCCACGTACAGCATGAAAAGCCCGTACCGGAATTCGTGCATCGAGGGCGCAAAGCGCCGGTGCCTAAGCTGTCCTGTGTAGAGGGCGCTGTTCATGTCGATCGCGCTGGAAGTGATCGAGGGCATTCAATGCGCTGATCACACCATCTTCATGGAAACCGTTTCTCCAGTAGGCGCCGGCGAAATAGGTCCGATCGGCGCCATTGATGCGGGAGTGCATCGACTGCGCCTTTACCGCGGCGCGGGTAAAGACGGGATGGTCGTACTGGAGGCGCTCCACCACGCGGGCAGGATCTATGCGGTCCGACATGTTCAATGTCACCAGCAGAGGTGTTCTCGTCTGCAAGCCCTGCAGGATATTCATGTTGTAGGTCACCGCAACGCGCCTGGAATTGTCCGCGAGCAGATGACTGTTCCAGGCCGCCCAGGCCAGCCGCCGCTTCGGCAACACCGATGTGTCGGTGTGAAGCACCACGTGATTGCGCGCGTAGCGGATCGCCCCGAGCACGCCCCGCTCGAGGTCGCTGGCATCACTCAGGATCTGCAACGCCTGGTCGCTGTGGCACGCAAGGAAGATGCGGTCATATCGCTCCGTCTCGCTCCCCCTGGCGTCCACGAGCACGCCAGCTGCAGTGCGCCGGATGCGTGTAACTGGCGTGTTGGTCCGGATGCGATCCCGAAACGGGGCAGTCAGCTTCTCGACGTATGCGCGCGAACCGCCGCATACCGTGTACCACTGGGGACGATCGTTCACGGTGAGCATGCCGTGGTTGTGGAAGAACCGGACGAAGAACTTCGCCGGATACTCGAGCAGATCACCAGTGCCGGAACTCCAGATCGCCGCTCCCATCGGGAGCACGTAGTTGTCGACGAACGACGCCGAGTATCGACCCGCGTCGAGGAACTCGCCCAGCGTCATCGTCCCGTCGGGCGCGTGCAGCAGTGCGGGCGCTTGGCGATTGAAGCGCAGGATCTCGCCAATCATGCGCCAGAAAGCAGGCCGAACCAGATTGCGCCGCTGCGCAAACAGGCTGTTGAGAGTCGTGCCGTTGTACTCGAGGCCTGTCCGTTCGCACTTCACGGAGAAGCTCATCGCCGTCGGCCGAGTCGTGACTCCAAGGGTGTCCAGCAGCGCGGAGAACTCCTGGTAGTTTCTGCGATTGAAGACGATGAAGCCCGTGTCCACGGCGATCCGTTGCCCGTCGTGCTCGACGAGATGCGTATGCGAGTGGCCACCCACGTAGCCGCCAGCCTCGAACACAGTGATGTCGTGCTCTTTGCACAGGCGATACGCAAGCACGTTGCCGGCAATTCCGCTCCCGACGATCGCGATCCTCATTTGCGTGGTCCAGGCAGGCGACGTGCGTCCCGGACACCAGCCGGCACCGTTCTGAGGCCCCAGATCAGCCCGCAAAACGACAGCAGCCGCAGCACGTAGTAGGTGAGGTCGATCTCCCACCAGAAGAACCCCTGGCGGACGGATCCCGGAAAGTGATGGTGGTTGTTGTGCCAGCCTTCGCCAAACGTCAGCAGCGCGAGCCACCAGTTGTTGCGACTGCGGTCGCGCGTAGCGTAGCGGCGGCGGCCGAACCGATGCGCGAGCGAGTTCACCGTGAAGGTCGCGTGATACAGCACGACGGTGGAGACGAAGAATCCCCACACGAGGAGCTGAGCGCCGCTCGTCTCGAGCGACGGGTAATTGCGGGCCAGAACCTCACCCGCGAAGTACAGCAAGGCGGCAAGCACGAGGGGCGGCACCACATCAAAGCGATCGAGCAGTCGCAGCTCCGGGAATTTCGCCAGATCGCCGACGTACTCGATGCGCGTCCGGAAGTTGGACCGGTTCATGAACCAGCCGATGTGGCTCCACCAGAAGCCGTGCTGCCACGGCGAGTGGCTGTCCTGCGTCTCGTCCGAATGCGCGTGATGGTGGCGATGATGAGCAGCCCACCACAGCGGCCCGCGCTGGACCGCCATGGTCCCGATCAAAGCGAACACGAACTGCAGGACGCGCGAGGTGTGAAACGCCCGATGAGAGAAGTACCGGTGATAGAAGCCGGTTATTGCGAGCATCCGGATCGCGTAGAGGGCCGCCGCGACGACCACGGCAGTCGTACTCGCTCCCACCCAGATCACCCCGGCGCACGCGAGATGCATGCCGAGGAACGGCAATGTCCTCCACCAGTCGATGCGACGTTCGAATGGCTCGAGCGCTTCGATCGCAGTATTGTCGAACCAGGCCAGCCACCAGCGGCTACTTTGCACGCGCATCTGCGACTCCAGCCTGTTGCGGCACGCGCTTCACCTGACTGACGTCGTACCCTTCCCTTTCGACGATCGCCAGCAATGCCTGATACTGGTCGTCCGGAATCTGGGGCGTCCGCGCCATGATCCACACGTAGTCGCGCGCCACGCGGCCAACGATGGTGCTGTCGTACGCGTCGCTTACGTACACGATTCGATAGTCCGCCTTGATCGGCCAGATGAACTGCATGCCCCAGATGGCGTTGCTGTTTCGATCGAGCACGAATCCGCGCGGGGTGTAGCGCTTGAGCGGCCCGTCGTACGAGCCCTTGTTGAACGTGAATGTGGTATCGATGGTGCCGTCCGGCGCGAGCCGGTACGACTCCACCGCGTTGTATGCGTTACGTTCGATGAAGGTCGGGATGTTCGCGATCACATACCAGTCGCCCATGAAGCGCCCGAGATCGACGGAGGCGGCTGTGGCGATGGGCGGCTGCGTCGATCGGCAACCCGCCGAGAAGACGCAAGCAAGTGCGACCGCGGTCGCTGCGGTGGAGAACATGCGCATGATCAGCGTCTCGTGTATCGCAGCGTTCTGCCGTCGGGTGTTTGCGATTCGAGTGCGAGCCAGTCGAGCGTCGTCGAGTACCACAGATCGATCTGCAGTGGCGCCGTCCCGGCATCGGTGCCGACCAATCGGTACCGGTCAGCTTCGAGACCGCCGATCCGCTCGCGCCCCATGGACTCGACCCGCACGGCCTGGTACTCGCCCGTCTGCGGATTGAGCAAGCGGTCCGCTTCGAGAATCCGGGGATTCCAATAGGCAAAGGTCTGCACGCAAACATCGTTGACCGGAGACGCGCTCTCACCGCTGGTGGCGATGATCAGAGCCTCGCCCGCGCGCTTCGCATCGACGGTCAGCGCCTTGCCGTTGTCATCGGTTCTTGCCTCGACGCGCTCGATGCATTCGCCTTGCCACGTCTCCTTCGCTTCGTGGCGATAGCGGTAGGCGTTGATGAAGAAGATCCGAACGTCGAAAGCCGCTTCGCTCGTCAATTCCCGCCGGTCGCCATCTTCCAGCAGGCTGAACCGATGGTCGCCAATGCGCTTGCCGTCGAGGAACACATCGAAGTTCCACTCACGAGCGGCTCCCTGGGCGACAGAAGCCCAGAGGACTGCGCACATTGCGCACAAGAAGATGGCGTGATGCGATCGGCGCTTGACGCGCGCGAACGCCGGTATCTCCGTCGTAGGAGCAGGTCCCTCGATGTCATCGACGAGCGGACGCGCGCGGCGAGCCGCCACCGCAAGGATCGTCAAGGCTGCTGCCCAGGCGATGCCAATCGCGGGCAACGCAGTGCTCGGCGACAGAATCGAGACCGCGTCGAGCTTCGCGCCCGCCCAGTACGCCAGCGGCCCGCCGATGGCGCCCGCCAGCGCCGCGATTCCTACGCGCCGCGTCACCCACGACATCGAGTATCCAAGTGTCGTCGCAAAGGCCGCCCACAGCGCAAGCATCCAGTATGGCTGCCAGCCCGGCAGCGGCCCGGCGGCCTCGAACGAGATGAAGCCGCCGCGCATCAATGCGCTGTCGGTCACAAAACCGACCAGGATTGCAGCTGCGATCAGCTTCAACTCGGTGGCGACGCGACTGCTCAGCGCCAGATGCCCGCTGACTGCCACGAGCGCCGCGACAGCACCGATCCACCCCTGCCCGTTCGCAGCGCCGAAGACGCACACGAACCAGACGACCTGGTAGATCACGAAGTTCAACAGGTTGAACATGGCGTCAGATTCCTTCGGCAGGCTCGAACAGGTAGTGACATACGAACCATTCCCTGCCCTGGCGAAACTGCCAGAGTTCCGCGCACGCCATGAAGAACACGCGCCAGCGCTGCAGCCAGATCTCAGCCGCGGATTCCCCGTACGTGCGCACCAGGATCGGGATCACCTGGGCGCGACGCTCATCGAGATTGGCAAGCCACGCCTCTGCCGTCTTTGCGTAGTGAGAGCCATTCCAGGACCACTGTCGCAGCAGGCGCAGTCGATCCTGGAAATGCAGCGGCAACGCCGCACTGGGCATCATGCCGCCTGAGAAGAAATGACGGCTCATCCAGTCGTCCGCCCCCTCATCGACGAACGCATACGGCACGCTACGGTGAACGAAGATGTGGAGGAAGAACCGGCCATCCGCCTGCAACCAGCGTTGAACGCTCGCGAAGAGACGCCGGTAGTTGCGCATGTGCTCGAACATCTCGACCGACACAATCCGGTCGAAGCGGCGATCGGCATCGAAGTCGTTCATGTCACAGGTGACGACCCGGAGATTCGCCAGCTGCAACCGGCGCGCTTCGCCTTCGATGAAGAGTCGCTGCGCGGTCGAGTTCGACACAGCGGTGATCTGCGCCCGCGGATATCTTCGCGCCATGAACAGACTCAGCGAGCCCCAACCGCACCCGAGCTCCAGGATCTGCTGGCCGTCCGCGAGCTGTGCGCGCGCGCAGGTCATTGCGAGCGACTGGATCTCGGCATCCCCAAGATCGCGAGTCTGCGGCGTCCAGAAGCATGCGCTGTACTTCCGGTTCGGCCCGAGCACTTGCGCGAAGAACTCCGGCGGCACTTCGTAGTGCTGCTCGTTCGCCTTGCCTGCGAGCGGAGCAATCGGCGCGACATCCATCTCTGCGATGAATCGCGCCGTCTCCTCGGCCGCATGATCCGCTTCTTCGCCTCGCAACCGCGCGAGTCGACTGCGCAGCAATCGCCGGATGCCGGCTCGAATGGCGCAGTCCGGCAGCAGACCGCGCTCGGTGAGACGGATTACCTGATGAGTGAGCTGACTCAAGCGAAGCTCCTGGTGTTACTTCGCCTGTACGGCGGAAAGGGCAGAGCGGATGCGTTCCACGCCAGCATGGATGTCGGTGCCGAGCACCTCGGCCCCCGCGGCGACGACGGCATCCCTCGATACCTGCGAGACGCGACCGCCCACGAACACAGGCACCGAGCACGCAGCGACGACTCCGGGCAGGGCCGTCAGAACGGCTGTCGACGGCGCGAGCGTGCCTGACAACACCACGCCATCGCAGTACGCGCGCCGGGCTGCACTGGCGATCTCTTCCATCGGAGTACACGCACCGAGGAACGTCACTCGCAAACCGCGATCGTGAGCAGCCAGGCAGAAAATCAGCAGGCCGATCTCATGCTGTTCCTGAGGCAGACAGGCGGCGAGAACTCGTGGCCCGGCGTGCAGCCGCGCACGATGATGGAAGCGCGCACCGAGCTTGTCGCGCATATACGCCGAGAAGAAATGCTCCTCCGCGACGGTGCCCTCTTCGCTCCCCCAGCGACTTCCAAGCTCCTCCAGAACCGGCAGCATGAGCCTGTCCGTCACCATCTCGACGGGGTACAGGCCGAGCGCACCTGAATAGATCCGCTCGAGCTCGTCCTCATCGAATCGCGCAACCGCACCGAGCACGCGCAACCGATAACCGTGCCAGGGGTCCGATTCGATGACACGGCGATTCGGTTCCACGGCTGCGAGCGCCTTGCCAACCTGCCCGATCGACAGTCCCTTCTTCAGCAGGCCGAGAATTCGATGGATCAGATCGATCTGATCGCGGCCGTACAGGCGATGACCGCTCTCCGCACGCGCCGGACGGATCAACCCGTAGCGACGCTCCCAAGCTCGCAGGGTCACGGCATTTACGCCCGTGAGGTCCGACACAGTGCGGATCGGGTACCACTCCCCGGAGTCCCGGGCTGGCTGACTGGTGGTTGGCTTGGGCATTGGAAAGCATCCAGCGAAACGCGGAATGCTTTTTATACACGTCTTGTACACCCGAACTCAATGCCACGTATAATTGCCTGATTTATCCTTATTTTTTGAAGTCGATTGACAATTATAGTTATACATTATTTGTACATTGATCGATCCAGGCATGCCAGAGCGCCTGCCGGCCAGATCGGGGCATAGCCGGAGTAAGCGGCAAATCCGCCGCAGATGACGCCCCGTCGCACCCGCGGCGCGGGTGCCGAGATGCCGCGGATCCCAGAACGGGATCGACGGGGCGATCTTGTCGATGAATCAGAGCCTTAGCGCATCGCTCGCGGCCGGGCCTGATCCGGTCGGCTGTAGTCGCAGACACCTTCAGGGAAGATCTTCTTCAGGCTCTCGATCTGCTCATCGGTGGGCGAAGCCGGCAGGTAGGTGCCGTCGGCCACGGCCCGATCGACGGACTTGCGTGCGCACTTGTAGATGCCGCCTTCGATCGGTGCTCCCGCCACGATGCGCGAAGTCGAGTAGATCGGGAAGCGTTGCGTGCAAGGACCCGCCGGCTTGTCGTCGAGGATGCCGTTCCAGGCGTCGCGTCCCGCATAGATCAATTGCCCGCTGACATCGAAGCAGCTGTCGACGGCACGCGCCGGACGGTTACCGCGAATTCCCTTGTGCGGATTTCGCTGAATGTTGCGGACCCACTCATCCATCACGGCGATGGCATCCATCGACTGGCTTGCCTTCGGCACTCCCGGCATCGTGTCGGTGAACCAGATCACGAGCATGTCGGAATTGCCCATCTTCTCGAGCACGCGTTTGCGCACTGCGAAGCTCTGATGCACGTTGTGCATGTCGAGTTCACGCTCCATGTACTGCCGATGATCGATGGTTGGACGTTCGAGCTCGCCGCTGAACACCATTCCGGACGTGTAAGCAGCGCGCATCGCGCTGAAGTCGCCACGAGTACGCGGGGCGGGTTCCGTGGAGCTCGGACTCACATTCATGTTGCGGCGGCTCCACGGATCGAAGTAGCCGGGAACACTCAATGCCTTGGCGATCTCCGCGTTCGATGTCCCGAAGAACGGGAAGCCTTCCTGCACCATCTCGCTCGGCTGCTTCCAGCCGCCGATGTTCCAGTTCAGATGCAGGAATTCCTCGAACGTGATGTTGCCGTCATGCAGAGCCTGCAGGCCGTACTGCACGCCGACGTTGTCCCACGTGGGACGCGCCGCACCGGTCGAGTCGACACCATAGATGTTTCGCAGATCGTCCCAATGCGTCCAGCGAATCGCCGCGATGGCTGATTGCGGTTCGTAGTTCTGCTGGTTCGCTGCCTGGCCGTACCACGGATTCATCGCAAGCGGCGACAATCCACGCCATGCGGGTATGCATTCCGTGGATCCGACCGCCGTTCCGTAACCGAGCGCGGTCTTGAGCGGCGCCAGAGGATCGTTGACCCTGTCGAATCCTTCCTCGGCGTTGAAGCCCACGAGCCAGCTGCGGTTCTTGGTCACGCGCCACTTCGGATTGTTGCGATCGGTCGCGTCCATGTAGTACTCGAGCAGTTCGCAATCGCCGACGTGGATCGTCTGCGTAACCATGTCGGGATACGACTGCACCGGCAGCAGCGCGTCGAGGATGCCCGGCTGATTCTGGCCGAGGATGTACTGCTGAATCGCGCCGCCGGAACCGCCCAGACCAACGGTATAGGACGGAACGCCGTAGCGCTCGATGAAGCGCTCCTTCGTCATCATCGCCGTCTCGCCCGCAACCTGCAGGTTGTAGTGCGTGCCGGTATTGTTGCCGCTCGAATGAACGATCGCGTAGCCGAGGCGCAGGATGTCCGGATTTAGCGAACCGCTGTGCACCGTTCCCTGCGAATGACCGATCGCGACACCGCCCTGGAACCAGTAGAGCAGCTTGCGATTCCAGCGGCTGAGATCGGGCTTCGCCGGATTCTCACCCGCGGGTGCGAGCATCGCGAAGCTGTAGAGGAAGCGGTTGATCGAGCCCACTTCGCGCCTGACGATGAAGTCCACTACGCTGCCGTCGGCCAGCGTCACAGTCGACATGTCGGCAGGACGCGTGCCATTCGCCGGCAACGCAGCCCACGCGTTGCCCGTCGTGCGATAGAGATAGGTGACGAAGGTCTCGATCGAACAATCCTGGCTGTAACCGATGATGTTGCCAGCCGTATCGAAGACCCGCGTACCTGGAGGTGTCGCACTCTCGACGATCGGCTGGCGACCGACCGCGCTTTGCATCGTCGTGCACACGAACGGATGCTGCTGCGGACCCGAGAACATCGGACCCGTGATCGGATAGTTGATCAGCTTGATCGCATCCCGCTCCCAGCGACCCTTCGCGTACACCTCGAGCCAGTTCTCGCCGTCGCGCAATCCGGTGACGACGCCTTCCAGACGATGACCGCTCGATTGCAGCACCGGCTTGATCTGCTGCCCGTTGAGATAGAGCTGAATCTTGTTGTGCAGACCGGGCGCTGCAATCACCTGGATTCGCGCATCGCCGCCGGACACGTACCGCGCCGGGCTTGAAAGGACCCGCAGCTCGACGTCCTTGCCCTGATCATGCCCCTTGCCGCGATCGTCCCGGTCGTGCTGTCCGTGATTGGATCCACCCCCGTTCGACCCTGCATGGGAATCACCGACACCGGCCACGGCGAGCGCAACAGTTGCGACCCCCGATGCCAGCCACGCGCGCAGAGAGTGATGCGGATTGCCACAGGCGCGGGCGGTCCGCGCTCGATTCTTCTTCATCTTCTGGCCCCCTTCTGGTGTGTCCTGCAGCCACCGACTGCAGGCGTGCGAAGATCACGTGCGCTCTGCACTCATGAGCATGAGCCGGCGCACTTGGATCGTATCCATACTCCGCCACCGGCGACTTTGCAATCGCGCACGACCACAACACCTTGTATACGAGCCAGCGATCCGCGCAGTCAGGCGCCAGTCAGATTTGCCCTGGCATGCTCTCATCCGAGGGTGTGGAACCCCGGAGGACTCGAGTCAGTGCCGTATCGCCCAGCGCAGAAGCTGATCCCATTCACCGGACTGGTCATGCTCCTTGCGAGCGCCGCGTCTTTCGCCGAAATCTCCTTGTTCCAGGACAACAACTTCCAGGGCAAGGAATTCCGGACTCGCGACGAGCTGCGGAACCTGAAGAGCGTCGGTATCAACGACCAGGCCTCGTCGGTCATCATCGATCGCGGCCGCTGGCTTGTCTGCACCGATGCCGACTTTGGCGGTCGCTGCATCACACTGGAGGCAGGTCGCTACGCGGCGCTCGGCGCCATGGGCTTGAACGATCAGATCTCGTCCATTCGGCCCGACAGCGGACGCGACAACGGCCGCGATGCCGTGGTCCTGTTTCAGGATGATGGATTCAAGGGCGAATCGCTGCCCGTCAGCATCAACGAGTCGGACCTCAAGAGCCGCGGGTTCAATGACCGCGCATCGTCCGTCGTCATCAGCTATGGCCGGTGGGAGATCTGTTCCGATTCCGACTTTCGCGGCCGCTGCGAAACACTCGACCCCGGTCGCTACTCATCCCTGCGCGCGATGGGACTGAACGACGCGGTATCTTCGGTGCGTCGCGTCGGGCGCGGCTCCGGTGGCTGGAGCGGCTCAAATCCGGGTGGCGGCCAGCCGCAGGTCGTCATAGGTCGCAACGGCGTGGGCGAAGTGATCTTCAACCAGAATCGCTGCGTCGTGTACTACAAGGATGGACGACGCACGAGCAACGCGCCGAGCTGCAGCGGGTCGCAGATCGACCGTGCCGACGATGCCATGGAACGCTATCGTCGCGAACGCGGGCTGTAGCGTCGCGAGCCATCACCATTGTCGCGCTGGCCTTCGCGAAAGATCACGAAGTCCCCGCTCGCGTGCCGCTAGAATGCGGGCCTCTCGCTCAGGAGGCTCGCATGCGCATCTGCCGCTTCGATCAGAACCGCATCGGTCTCGTCACCGACGGACAAATTCGCGACGTCACAGCAGTCCTTTCGCAGCTCCCCGCCCGGCGGTATCCGTTTCCGACTCATGACGTATTCATCGATGCTCTCCCGGCCCTGCGAGAAGCACTCAGGCGCGAAGCCGCCAATGCCAGCCCGATCGCCCTTGATTCCGTTGCGCTGCTCTCGCCCATCGCGAATCCGGGGAAGCTGGTCGCCGCTCCGGTCAACTACGCTTCACATATCGCCGAAGCGACCGCGGATGCGGCAACCTTTCCGAAGGAACAGCTGCGCCGCATCCAGGAAACCGGGCTCTTTCTCAAAGCCAACAGCTCGATGTGCGGTGCCTCGGAAGGCATTCGGCTGGCACTCCCCGACCGTCGCACGGACCACGAAATCGAACTCGCGGTTGTGATCGGCGAGACCGCGTCGCAAGTCGCGTTGCGCGATGCCATGAGTCACGTCGCCGGCTACTGCATCGGACTCGACATCACATTGCGCGGCACTGAGGAGCGCAGCATTCGCAAGTCGTGCGATACCTACTCGGTGCTCGGTCCGTGGCTAACTACTCCCGATGAGATCGCCGACATCGGCCAGCTCGACCTGGAACTGTCAGTAAACGGCGAGCTCCGGCAACGTGCGAACACGCGTGATCTCGTGTTGAGCGTGCCGCAGCTCATCGTGTTCGCCTCGTCGTTCTACACACTGCGCCCGGGCGATGTGATCTTCACGGGAACGCCTTCAGGGGTCGGCCCGATTCGTGCCGGCGATACTGTGAACGCGACGATCACCGGACTCGGCCAGCTCGTCGTGAAGGTCTCGTAGCAGCCGCTACTCACTCCAGATCATCAATGCATCGAGTGCCTGCACGCCCTTCGATGTGCATCGCAAAGGGTTGATGTCCAGCTCCTGCAGATCGGCAGCGGCTTCCATGAGATCCGCGACAGCGACGACGGCATCGACGATTGCGTTGCGGTCGACTGCCGGCGCGCCCCTCCATCCATCCAGCAACGCCGAGCCGCGCAGTTCGCGCAACATCTCCTCGACGTCTACGCGATCGAGCGGTGCAAGACGAATGGTCACGTCCTTGAGCGCTTCTGCCTCGGTGCCTCCGAGACCGAGCAGCACTGTCGCGCCGAAGCTCGGATCGCGTCGAGCGCCGAGAATCAGATCGATACCGGCCGACGCCATCTCCTCGATCAGGTAGCCACGGCCGCTAATGTCGCCAGGGATCGCATCGATCTTCTGCAGTGCCACGCTCAGCTGATCGGCCGTACGTACGCCAAGATACACGCCACCGACTTCGGTCTTGTGCGCAATCCGGGAGTCCAGGACTTTTACGACGACCGGTTTGTCGAGTTGATCGAAGGCAACGATCGCTTCTTCCCTGTTCTTGCACGCGCGTGAGCGGGGTGAGTGGATGCCGAACTCAGTCAGCAGAGTCTTGGCTGCGGCCTCGTCCCGCGCCCGGGCAATCATGCGACGCGCAGTCGCAGCGGTTTTCGTCGCGTTGAGCCGGCGATACTGCGCTCTCGCATCCTCGACAAGTGCTCGCACAGCTACTGCGCCGCGCTCCGGCGACTCCAATGTGGGAATGGCCCGCGCCTGCAGCTTTGCCTGAGTAACGTCGACTGAACCCACCAGCCCCAGCGTCGCGAACACGAGCGGTTGCTTGATGTCTTGACGCGCACGCTCGAAAACTGCCACTGCGTCGATCGCGGCGGGCTCATCGAGCGCAAACGTGATGATCGCATCGATGCCTGGATCTCGAGAGGCCGCGATCATCACGTCCGCAAACAGCGGCGACGGCCGGCCCGTATCGATGGGATTCTGCAAGTACGTCAGCGGCGGCAGGTGCCTCGCTATCTCGGTAACCGTCGCTGGCGCGAGTGTCGGCACGTTCACGCCGGCGCTGCGCAGCGTGTCCAGAATGATGAGTCCAGGACCCGCCTGCCCCGTCACGATGCCGACACCGGGATTCGGCTTCGGTGCGATTCGTCCACCCAGAAAGCCGACTGCTGAGTCGATCAAGGACTGCGTCGTGTCCACGACAATCGCCCCCGCCTGGCGCAGCGCGGCCACCGTCACAGCATGCTGCCCCATGAGATTGCCCGTATGCGACTGAGCGAAGTCCGCAACCTGGGAGCGGCCCACGGGCAACACGATGACGGGCTTCTGCGTCGTCGCGTGCGACAGCACATCGTAGAGCCTGCGACCTTCCGCCACTCCTTCCAGATGCAAACCGATCACTTTCGTCTGCGAGTCGTGCGCGAGATACTCGATGACATCGGCCGCATCGACATCCACCGCATTCCCAAGGCCGACTGCCAGCCTGATACCAAGCCGCTGACGATGAGCGAGCAATGCCAATGTGAGATTCACACCGCCGCTTTGCGCGACGATACTGAGCGGACCAGCTGCGAACCGCTGAACGGTTGGAAGAAAGCACGCGTGGCAACCTGTGCCGGGTCGCGTGTAGCCACTTGTGTTCGGCCCGAGAAGTCGCAGGCTGCTGCTCTTGCAGACTCGTTCGATCTGGGCCTGTAACGCCGCGCCCTCTGAGCCCGACTCCGCGAAGCCGCCACCTACGATCACAGCACCGCCGACGCCGATCCGCGCAGCCTCAGTCAATGCATCAACGCACGCATTCGCGGGCACTCCGAGGAGCACGAGATCCGGCACGACAGGCAACGCGCTGAGCTGCGGATACGCACGCCTTCCCGCAATCTCTGTCGCCCTGGGGTTGATTGGAAAGACCTGGCCGTCGAAGCCACGCAACGCATCGACCAACTGATACCCGACCTTCGACGCGGAGGCGGATGCGCCGACGATGGCGATCGAGCGTGGTTGGAACAGTCGATCGAGGCCGGCGATACTTTCAGCACTCACGGCAATGTCCTGCGTCGCCCGCTACTTCGAGCCACGGTCGTCGACCGCGATCACCGCAGCCATTGACGAGTCGCCGGCTGCGCAGCCCTGGAACAGACCGACTCCGCCTCCTTGCAGCGCGAGTTCCTCGATCAACTCGATGATTGCGCGCAGGCCGGTTGCTGCGTGCGGATGGCCCCACACGAGGGAGCAGCCGTAGTTGTTCATTTTCTCAAGGGGAAAGCCCAGCTCGCGCGCGAACACAATGTCGTTCACTGCGAACGGGTTGTGCGATTTGACCGCCTTGATGTCGCGGATCGAGACGGCAGCGTTCTCCAGAGCGCGTTTGGTAGCGGGCACGGGCGCCTCGGGCATGTGAGCCAGATCGGCCCGAGCCTGGCCGAAACCCAGGATGCGAACGCGGATCGACGGATCGCGGCTGAGCTGGCGCGCCTTCTCCGGCGTCGCTATCACCATGCCGCAGTTGCCGTCGGCGGGATGCGTCTGACCGCCGAAGGTCACGGTGCCACCCGGCAGGACCGGCTTCAATCGCGCAAGTCCCTCGACGCTCGTCGGGAACACACCTTCATCCGCGGTGAGCACGCCGGCCTCACCTTTGAAGTTGTGCTTCGGCACGGAGAACGGCAGCGTCATGTAGCGCCTCTGAAAGGCCTGATCGTCCTGCAGTGCCTGCTGATACTGCTCGTAGCGACGCAGGACGACATCGTGCTGCTCCTGCGTCGAGACGCCGTACTTTTTCGCGACATTCTCGGCCGTCTGCAGCATCGAATGCCCGCCGTTGACGTCATGCGAGAAGTTGTAAGTCACCTGGTCTTCCGACTGCCCCATCCCGCCGAATCCCGCTGGCGCCGGGTAATAGATATGCGCGCCGTTCGATGTCCGATCAGCGCCCAGCACCAACGCAGTAGTCGCCATTCCCAGCTGAATCTCGGCGGCAGCAGTCAGCACGATGCGTGGACCGGTCGAGCAAACCTGCGACAGCTGCGGCCCGGCCACATGGGTCATACCGATCTCGAATAGGGGCCATATCGCGCCCTGAAAAGACTGGTACTGCACCTGCGTGATACCGAGCACGCCGAAATCGAACCGTGCAGTTTCGATCTGTCGCTTCGCCAGCTCCGATTTCGCCACGTGCGCGGCGAGCCGAACGCTGTGCAGGTGCTGCAGTGCGCCCTGCCACTTGGCGAACGGCGTCGACCAATAGGCCCCGTACGGAATCTCGACATCGGCGAAACGAGTCATGGATGCGGTCCTGACGAAAACATCTTTATGACCATTTAGTCATTATTGTACGATGTAGTCAATTCCACAGAACTGGAGCAGTCATACCGTGGTGCAGTCCAAGGCCGCCCCCTCCCGCCGCCTCACCGATCGACGCCGCGCGCGCACTCGCGAAGCGCTGTTGAGTGCCGGCAGAGCGTTGTTCGCGGCACGCGACGTCGACGGCGTGAGCGTCGACGAGATCGTAGAAGCCGCGGAAGTTGCGAAAGGCAGCTTCTACAACCACTTCACCGACAAGGACGTGTTCGCGCGCGAGATCGCCGCTGCCGTTCGCCGACAGGTCGAGCAGGCCGTCAACGATGCGAACAAGGACATCGACGATCCGGCGGAACATCTGGCCCGCGCTCTGTGCGTGTTCGCGCGCTTCGCAATCGAGCATCCCGACAGCGCACGTGTGCTGTGGCGACTGAACTCAGGCGCCACGATGGTCGATGCTCCGATCAACCGCGGTCTGCGCGATGTCGTGCAAACCGGCATTCGCAGCGAACGCTTCCGTCATGTCGATCTGGAGAGCGGTGCACTGCTCGTGATGGGCGTCATCGTCATCGTGCTGCGGCACGTTCTCGAAGAACGTCTCGTCACGCCGCCGCACGCCGTCGCCGCCAACATGGCTGCCGGATTGCTTCGCGCCATGGGTATAGCCAATGCCCAGGCAGCGCGACTCAGTTCTTCGGCCGCCAATGATCTGCTCCAGTCGGCATAACCGTTCATCGAAGAGGATTTTCGCTTTGGGCACCAGCACCGTTTCGCTGCGACAGGATGGCGACATCGCGGTCGTCACCGTCAACAATCCCCCGGTCAACACGATCACCGCCGCCGTGCGCACTGACCTCCGGCAGGCGCTGGAGCAGATTCGCGCAACATCCGGACTCAAAGCGGTACTTCTTCGCTGCGAGGGCTCGACGTTCTTCTCGGGCGCTGATATCGGGGAATTCTCCGGGCCGCCGCGGGAAGAGGAATATCGCGAGCTGTTCAACGGCTGGGAGAGCCTGCCGACTCCCGTCGTCGTTGCGATGCATGGCACCGTGATGGGCGGCGGTCTCGAGATCGCCCTCGCCTGCCACTATCGTATCGCCGCACCCGGAACACGCTTCGGCATGCCGGAAGTGACGCTCGGCATCATCCCCGGCGCCGGCGGCACACAGCGCATGCCGCGATTGATCGGCGTGGAGAAGTCACTCGATTTCATTCTTTCTGCCCGCCCCGTCGATACGACGCAGGCGCAGGCCATGGGTTTTCTCGATGCCGTGATCGAAGGTGACCTGCAGGCTGGCGCAATAAAGTACACGCGTGACCTGCTGGCGGCTGGACGCGGCCCTCGACGGACCGGTGAAATGAAGGTCGACGCAGCCACTGCAACGGCCGAGATCATCGCTCGCATGAAGGATGAGGCGAGGAAGAAGTATCCCAATCGGAACGCCGGCCTCGTTGCAGTCGAAGCGGTCAGCGCCGCCGCACAGCTGTCGCTGAGGGATGGATTGGAGCTCGAGACCAGGCTGGTGAACGGTTGCAAGCAGACCGACGAGTCGCGCGGCGCGGTGTACGCCTTTTTCGCGGAACGCGAGACTCGTCGGATTCCAGGGCTTGCCGACGCATCCTCGCGCCCGATCAAGTCCGCGGGTGTCATTGGCGCAGGAACGATGGGGAGCGGCATCGCCATCTGCTTTGCGAATGCCGGCCTTCCAGTCACCCTGCTGGACTCGACGCAGGAAGCACTCGATCGCGCTCTCAAAGGACTCGACAAGACGTATGCCGGGCTCGTGCAGCGTGGCCGGCTCACGGCGGAAGAGAAAGCGCAGCGCCTGGGTCTGATCCGCGGATCGCTCGCCTACGAGGACCTTCGCGATGCCGACGTGATCATCGAAGCTGCCTTCGAGAACATGGATCTCAAGAAGAAGATCTTCGCCACTCTCGACAAGCTCGCGAAACCGGGGGCAGTGCTGGCCACCAACACGTCAACGCTCGATATCGATGTGATCGCCGCCGCCACCTCGCGCCCAGAGGACGTGATCGGCATGCACTTCTTCTCGCCCGCGAACGTCATGCCGCTGCTCGAAGTGGTGCGCACTGCGAAGACGTCGGCGGACACGATCCGGACTGTCATGGATCTGTCGAAGCCGCTCCGCAAGACTCCGGTGCTCGCGAAGGTCTGCTACGGCTTCATCGGGAATCGCATGATGGAAGGCTACGCACGCGAAGCCGAACGCATCGTGCTGGAAGGTGCGACGCCGCGCCAGGTCGATGCCGCGCTCGAGGAATGGGGCATGGCCATGGGCATTCTCAGCGTATTCGACATGGCGGGCATCGACGTTGGGGTGAACGTCCACACGGCCAATGCGAGCCAGTACCCGCCGGACCCGACGTACTATCAGGCTGACTTCGCCCTGCACGAGGCTGGCCGCCTCGGACAGAAGAACGGCAAAGGCTACTATCGCTACGAACCGGGCAATCGCACGAGATTCGATGACCCCGACGCCATTGCAATCCTGCGGGCGCGCGCCGCGAAGCTCGGCATCGAGCAGCGGCAACACACGAGCCAGGAAATCGTCGAGCGTTGTCTCTATCCGTTGCTGAACGAAGGTGTCCGGATTCTCGAAGAAGGAGTCGCCCTGCGTGCATCCGATGTCGACGTGGTGTGGATCGCCGGCTATGGATTTCCGCGCTATCGCGGCGGCCCCCTCTTCTATGCGGATACTATCGGCCTCGAGCGGCTGCGCGACGGAATGCTGAAGTATCAGAAGCAGTTCGGTCCAATGCACTGGCAACCCGCCGCGCTGCTCGATCAGCTCGTGCATGAGGGCAAGACGATCGCGCAATGGCAGGCCGGACGGACATGACCGCGAGCCCATGGACACCTGATCCATTCGATGCCGATGTCGAGCATCGGGCGGATGGTTCCATGCTGCTGCGGCCTCGCGAATCGCCCGATGCTTATCCGGCGCGTTCCATGGATGTGCTCGAGCACTGGGCGAAGACGGCGCCAGACCGCATCCTCATCGCTCGCCGCCTCGATGACGGCGATTGGCAATCGCTGACATACGGTGAAATGCTGACGCGCGTGCAGCGAGTCGCCGCGGGGCTGCTCGGGCGTGGTCTCTCTGCAGAACGGCCGATCGTGATCCTCTCGGGCAACAGCATCGAACATCTGGTTCTCGCGTTCGCAGCAGCGTGGGCCGGCATTCCCTACTGCGCGGTCTCCCCCTCCTATTCGCTGTCTTCCGGCGAACTTGCCAAGTTGCGCTACGTCTTCGGGCTGCTCACGCCGGGCCTTGTCGCCGCATTCGACAGTGCAACCTTCGCTCGCGCCGTAACGCAGGTTGTGCCTCCTGACGCTCTGCTGCTCGCCGATACGGACAGGATCGGCGACCGTGAAGCATCGACGCTCGAAGCGCTCGAAACCACGCCTGGCAACGAACTCGTTGACGCACACTCGAAGACCGGCCCGGACAGCGTCGTGAAATTCCTGCTGACCTCCGGATCGACCGGCGAGCCCAAGGCCGTGATCACTACCGAGCGCATGCTTTGCAGCAACGCCGTGATGCTGCGCCAGGCGCTTCCGTTTCTGGTGAATGAGCCACCTGTCATCGTCGATTGGCTGCCCTGGAACCATACGTTCGGCGGCAGCCACAATGTCGGCCTGGTGCTGTTGAACGGAGGCTCGTTCTACATCGACGATGGCAAACCGACCCCGAGCGGCTTTGCGACGACGATCCGCAATCTGCGCGAGATATCGCCGACGGTCTACTTCAACGTGCCGAAGGGCTTCGACGCGCTTGCCCTGCAACTCAAGGAGGATGCGTCGCTGCGGAAGGTATTCTTCCGCCGTCTGCAGGCTTATTTCTTCGCCGGCGCATCGCTGTCCCAGCACACGCTCGACACGCTCGATGAGATCTCGATCGCGGAGCGCGGCTTCAGGATCCCGATGCTGTCCGGACTCGGCGCAACGGAAACCGGCCCATCGGTCACCTTCACGACGCCCGCCATGTCGCGCGCAGGCGTGATCGGCCTGCCTGCAAAAGGCAATCTCGTGAAGCTCACGCCGATCGACGGCAAGCTCGAGATTCGGGTGAAGAGTCCGAGTGTGACGCCGGGATACTGGCGTCGCCCCGATCTGACTGCTGCTGCGTTCGACGAAGAGGGCTTCTATCGGCTCGGCGATGCCGTGAGACCGATCGATCCGCAAGACCCCCGCAAGGGGCTCCTGTTCGATGGCCGCATCGCCGAGGATTTCAAACTCGCCAGCGGCACGTGGGTCAGCGTCGGGCCGCTGCGAGCGACGTTGATCGCAGCGCTTTCGCCACTGGTTCAGGATGTGGGCATCGCAGGGCTCGATCGTGAGTTCCTCACTGCGCTGCTGATCCCCGACCTGGCGGCTTGTTCGCGGGCACTTTCGTTGTCGCACTCGCCTGGATACGACTGGCTTGCGGCTCACGAACCGCTGCTCCATCTGCTCCAGCAGCGTCTCGAAGCCCATGCTATGCGGTTTCCCGCCAGCTCCATGAACATCCGGCGCGCCGTGCTGCTGGCCTCACCCCCATCGCTGGATGGCGGTGAGATCACGGACAAGGGCTCGATCAATCAGAAGGCCCTGCTGCGCCATCGTTCCGCTGCGGTCGAACTCATGTATCACGCCGATCCGCCGGCAACGGTCATTCGAATCCGTTAGCGATAGAATCCGCTGAGGAAATCACAACGAGTTGCGTACACTGATGCGCAACGACAGGGGGAATGCATGAGCGAGTCAACCGCGACGGCACGTCCGAACGCCGCACTCACCATTGGGCTTTGCTTCGCTGTCGCCGTCCTCGAGGGGTTCGACATCCAGGCGATGGGAGTCGCCGCACCGAAGCTCGCTCCGTACTTCGGATTGACGAAGTCTCAGCTGGGATGGGCGCTTGGCATCAGCAATTTCGGCCTCGTCATCGGCGCGAGCTTCGGCGGCTGGCTGGCGGATCGCATGGGGCGAAAACCCGTGTTCATCTGCTCCGTGCTCATTTTCAGCGTATTCACGCTGCTGACTGCCGCCGCCTGGAGCTTCCCCACGTTGCTCGGCGCTCGGCTGGCTGCAGGCCTCGGCTTCGGCGCCGCACTCCCCAACATGATGGCGGTCGCGGCAGAGATCAGCTCACCTGACAAACGCGCATCGACAGCGGCATCCATGTTCTGCGGCATGCCGTTGGGCGGAGGCCTGTCGGCGTTGCTCACGCAGGTGCTTGCGCCGGACTTCGACTGGCGCATCATCTTCGTCATCGGAGGCGTATTGCCATTGATCGTCGCGGCGGCCCTGCATTTCCTCATGCAGGAGACGCTTGGGCGCAGCGAACGCACAGCCGACAACCGCGTGCCGATCCTGCACGCCCTCTTCGGCGACGGACGAGCCTTTCCCTCTCTGCTCCTGTGGCTGGCGTTCCTGCCGACGCTCCTCATCCTCTACCTGTTTCTGGGCTGGCTCACGACACTCGTGATCGGAGCTGGCCTCGATCCTGCAGTCGCTCCGCAGGCAGCGCTCGCATTCAACTTCGCCAGCGTCGTAGGTGCGCTGCTGATCGCGCGCCTCGTGGATCGATTCGGTCCACGGTGGCCGTTGGCTGGTTCCTATGCCTTGCTCATCGTGGTTCTGATAGCGATGAGCAGCGCTCATTCCCTCGGCCCGCTGCTCACACTCAGCGGCGCCGCGGGTTTCCTGCTGCTCGGAGCCAACTACGCGCTCTACGGAGTCGCCGCTCAGTACTACCCGACGATCATGCGAGGCACCGGCTCTGGAGCGAGCATCGCAGTTGGACGCGTGGGATCGATCGCCGGCCCGCTGCTGGCCGGCTTCCTTCTTGGCGGAGGCGCAACAGCCGCGAACGTTGTGCAGTACATGGCACCCGTCGCAGCCGTCGCGTGCGTAGCCGTCTTCTTTCTCAGCTTCTTCCGTCGGGCCGAGTGACGCCGGAACTCCCTGTCAGAATCGTGCGCTGACCGAGAATCCGACGACGCGACCGAGCGGATTGACCAGCGTCGGATCAAAACCGCCGCCCCCGTTCGGGCTCTGCGCCACATCGACGAACGGCGGCTCCTCATCGAGCGCATTCGTCACATCCAGCGCGACGGTGAGGTCCTCGAGCCACGTTCCGCCGAACATGTCCGCGAAGCTGTAGCCCACGTACAGGTCGAGGGACGTGAAGCTGTCCACATCGCGCTTCACCGGCGAGAGATTGTTGGTGTACGCGCCGATATGGCTGACCGTGATCTGCGAATTCAGTCCGCCGATGTGCCAGTTCAGACTGCCGCGCGCCTTGAAACGCAGCGGATTGTAGATGACGTCCAGCAGGTCCTGCGGCTGAGCGCTCGGCGCAATCGCATACTCGTACTTCGTCAGATAGCTGCCGTTCACTGCCGCGTTGAAGTCGCCGATGGAATCCGTCTGCCACGCATACGAGAGCTGGGCATCGAAGCCCTGCATCGTCGACGATCCGAGATTGAATGAGCGGCCGTCGACGAAGAGCGTGACGACCGGCGGCAGCACCCCCGTGACGCCGAGCGTCGACGCGAGATTGGCGATGAACGCCGGGTCCGGATTGCGCACGATGATCCCCGTGCCCGCGAAATCCGCTTCACGGTTGAGAATCGTCAGATCAGACAGGAACTGCACGACCTGACCGTCATAGTCGATATCGAAGTAGGTCAGCGCGCCTTTCAAGCCGGGAAGAAAGTCCGGTTCGTACTCGACGCCGAAGGTCGTTGCCGCCGACGTTTCCGGCTGGAGATTCGTGTTGCCGCCGGACAGCGTCGCACCGATTCGCAATGCCCCGCCGAGCGTCGGATCCGCATAGTTCTGCACGAACAGCCGATTCGTATTGCCGTAGATCTGTGCGATGCCGGGCGCACGGAACGACTCGCCGTAGCTCGCGCGGAACGTCAGGGAATCGATCGGCTTCCAGTCGAGGCCATACTTCGGGTTGGTCGTGTCGCCCACATCGCTGTAGTCGTCATAGCGACCAGCGACGTTGAGCGTCAGCGAACGGATTCCCGTCACTGCATTGCCGGAGCCGACGATGGGCAACAGGACTTCGAGGTAGCCCGAATCGACATCCCGCTCGAAGTGCCGGAAGACGCTGTTGACCCCTGTCGCATAGTTGTAGCGCTGGCCTTCGTAGCCTGCGGCGAGGCGCACAGCACCGCCGGGCAGATCGAAAATGCGACCGCCGACTGCGGCCTCCATCACGTGCATGTTCGTCGTGCCCTGCGCCAGCTGGAAGTTCGAGAAGATGTCGGCGATGACTGCCGCGCTGTTCGCACCTCCGAATGGATTCAATGCCGTCGAGGCGTTGCTGCTCGCGAGTGCCGCCGCGAGCCGCGGCTGGGAGATCAGCGGATTGTTCGCTTCGTCTTCGTTGTGGCCGTATGTGTAGTCGATGCTGAGCTGCCATTCGGCCGGCAATCCGATCGTCGTGCCGACGGTTGCCTGCGCGGACTCGGAGAATCCGGTGTTCAGGCGCTTCGGCGAATCGTTGCGGAACGAGTACTGCACCGTCTCGCAGCGCGTGCCCGCAGGAACGCCGGCGCTCGCGGGGCACAACCCGAGGGTCGCCCCGGGAGGCGCCACGAAGAACGCGTTGGTCGTCGGAACGCTCAGTGTGCCGGTCTGGAACGCAACGAGATTCTCGAACTCGCGTTTGGTGCCGAATGCGTTCGCATGCAGGCTCCAGTTCTCGGTGATGTCCTGATCGAACGTCAGCGAGAAGCCGTTGCGCTCCTGTTGCGGCAGCAGATCCTGCGACTTGTTCGGGTCGCAAAGATTGAAAGTCCCCGGGGCGAGCGCCGCGGCATTCCCGGGTGTCACGCCGCCTGCGGGAATCGCGTAACTCGTCGCTGTAGCGCCTGATCCGACGACGATGTTCCCGGGCTGGCACAGACGCGATCGATAGTCGCGTCCACCCTCATCGCGCAGATCCGCACGGAAGAAGTCGCGGTCCTCCCCGTTCAGCGACGAGCGGAACTGGTGCTCCGCAGCGATCGTCACCTGGCCGCTGCTCCAGGTATGTCCATAGATCAGGCCGACCTGATTCTCATCGGCTTCGTCCGCGACACCATAGCGGCCGCGGATCTCGAGGCCCTCGAAGTTGCGCCTCAGGATGAGGTTCGCCACGCCTGCGACAGCGTCCGAACCGTAGATGGCCGAAGCGCCATCGGCAACGATCTCCACGCGCTCGAGGGCAAGCATTGGAATCGTCGAAGGGTCGACCGCGAGACCGCTCGTGCCCTGCGGCACGCCACGGTGTCCGTCGATCAGGGTCAACGTCGCGAACGGTCCAAGACCGCGCAGATTGATCGTCGAACCCAGGGTGATGTTGCTGTTGCCGCCGGACTGGCCGCGCGAGTTCTCGGATATACCCAGGTTGAAAACCTGCGGCACTTCCTGGATGAGTTGCGTCGTGTTCACGACGGCGGCAGTGTCGATCTCGGCACGCCCGACGGCGACGACCGCGGATCCCACCGGTGCAGTGCCGCGAATGCGGCTGCCAGTAACAACGATCTCTGTCAGCTCGCTCGTACCCGCTGCGGGTGTTGCGGCCTCCTGCGCATTCGCGCTCTGGCCGGCGAGCAGAACGCCGAGTAGTGTTGCCGAACAGGACCCGGCACCCGTGCCAATGAATCGCGCGTGATTGCGCAAGCGATGCGACGTCATGAACCCATCCCCCTTTTCTTCGACCTGATCCGCGTGCGGCTGTGACCACCGCCGCTCCTTATCGATGGCCCGCGACCGCTGCGCTGCCACCTGAGGGGACTGTAGGGGAGACGCTGCAAGTGCGGGTAACAGAGTCTGTATCTGCCCGTAATAATAAGAACTGATGGCTGCGAACACCGGGAATTCTTGCGGTCTGGATAAAAAATAGATGACTATGCGAACTATTCGTGAATAGACTCAATGAACCAGTGATGAAGCAACGGCGCCGGCCCTCACAGCGACGAAACGGAGCGCTGCCCGGACTGTGCCGG
>JACZCZ010022860.1_pt1 | contig 201528 bp, 163 predicted proteins | sample 8641811 | NCBI WGS metagenome assembly JACZCZ01 (sample SAMN15324610, study PRJNA640507) | soil metagenome | isolation source: intercropping peanut in the first line | place: China: Luxin town, Laibin City, Guangxi Province | collected 2019-07-25 | depth 10cm m | reverse complement strand
GCCCTTTCACGGCGGTAACAAGGGTTCGAATCCCTTTGGGGACGCCACTTCCATCCAGTGGCCCAGACCGTCCGAACTGTTGCCGTTCGGCGACTCTGTAAGCCTTCCATGCAAATCAGTAAGTTATCGGTTTGGCGGGTGATTTGGCCCGGCTGCCTGTGAGCAATCAGCGACATGGACCGTTCGTACAGGGGAGGGAGCTAGCGGCAACCCGTTGATTTGAAAGACTTACAGGGTTTTCAGGTTCCTGGCATAGCTTTTGTAACAAACGCTCGACGCTTCCCTGAAGGTGCGGAGGCAGCGAAACCAAACGCGGAGCGATATGCAGGCATTCAACAGGCAGAGATTCGCACTGGCCTTGATCACGGCGCTGCTGCTGGCAGGTTGCGGCGGTGGCGGCGATGACTCGCCCAGCTCGTCGCCCCAGACCGATCCTGACCCTCCTGCAGCGACGAACTCGCCTCCGACCATTCAGGGGCAGCCGAGCACATCGGTCCTGGCAGGCCAGAGCTACAGCTTTCAGCCCACGGCGAACGATCCAAACGGCGATGCGCTGACTTTCAGCGCGACGAACCTGCCTTCCTGGTTGTCCGTGAATGCGAGTACGGGCCGGCTGAGCGGTACGCCTGCGGCGGGCGATGTCGGAACGTATTCAGGCATTACGCTCACGGTTTCGGATGGGAAGGCGAGCGCATCTCTCACTGCCTTCAACCTGACGGTATCTGCGGTGGGCTCGGGCAGTGCCACAGTGTCCTGGGTGGCGCCGACGCAGAACACGGATGGCAGTGCTCTGACCGATCTTGCCGGATATGCGATTCTCTACGGCCGAAGCGCCAGCGATCTATCGCTGTCTGTGAACATCAGCAATCCTTCGCTCAGCACTTACGTCGTCGAGAACCTCACCTCGGGCGCCTGGTTCTTCGCCGTGGTTGCCATCAACTCGAATGGCACGTCCAGTGTGCCTTCGAACGTCGCTACCAAGACGATCAGCTGATTCACACGTGGGCTCCGGAAAGGAGCCCACGCTGACTTCTTGCGTGCCCCTCAGCTTGCGTCGACCTGCAGCTGGCAATAGTTCTCGAGGCCGATCCGCTTGATGAGGCCGAGTTGCGTCTCGAGCCAGTCGATGTGTTCCTCCTCCGATTCGAGGATTCGCTCGAAGATCTCGCGTGAGACGTAGTCACCTGACTTTTCGCAGTCGACGATCGCAGCGCGCAGGTCGGGATGAGCCTGCATTTCCAGCTTCAGGTCGCACTCCAGCGCTTCCTGCACGTTCTCCCCGATCAAGAGCTTTCCGAGATCCTGCAGATTCGGCAGGCCGTCGAGAAACAGGATGCGCTCGATGAGCTTGTCGGCGTGTTTCATCTCATCGATGGATTCATCGCGGGAATGCTTGCCCAGCTTCTTGAGCCCCCAGTTGTCGAACATGCGGGCGTGAAGGAAATACTGGTTGATCGCGGTCAGCTCGTTCTTCAGGACGAGATTCAGGTGCTTGATGATCGTGGCATTGCCTTGCATGGAAAGACTCCGAAGACGGGGCTGGACGGCCGGGCGGAATCTTGAAGGACGCTCAGGGCGGAGGCAACGTCGAAAGGGGAGAAAACCCGAAGGTTTTTCTATAGATACGAATATTGTGGCTAATAGTAATCAGTCAGCCGCATAAGGGCCGGCTCAACCGACTCATGCCGCGACGGGCCGGGAGGCTGATTCGATGTGGCCTTCGATGACTTCCTGCGCGGTGTCTTCGCAGCGGCCACAGCAGTTGGCGACGGGGAGATAGCACTGGACTTCCGTCAGCGTGCCGGCGCCGCGATCCACGACTTCGCGAATCTGACGATCACTGATTCCGTTACAGAGACAGACGTACATGGAGAGAGCAGTCCGGCTAAGATGGGCCTATCTAAATACAAATGCGAATGATTGTCAATTAACAGAACGCCGACAGGGAACGGAATCCCTCAGGGCTGCTTGGGGATTTGACAGTAGTGCCTGTGAAGCCTTTCACGCGCCTGTGAGGGTGATGTGATTAGACTTCGGTCCGCTTGCTGAACCGATCTCCCTCGGGCTCCATACCGACCCTTGTCGCCTTGGGCTGACGCCCGACGCTACGGTTCCACGTTGATCGATCACGCTTTTTTTCGGTTAGAAGGCATCAGAACCCAGTGGCGATTCGAATATTTCAGCACTATTGGCAGCTTCCACTGGCGCTTCTGGCCCTCGTCGAGGCGGCAGTCTTTTTCCTGGCTCCCTATTCAGCGGTGATTCTTGGCCTGGATCCCGCGTTGCCGAAATCTGCGGCCCTGAATCACACCATCTTCCCCGGCGCGCTGTTGTTCTCGGGCGTGCTGTTCCTGTCGATGACGGCCATGGGTCTCTACAACGCGCGGCAGCGTTCACGTCTGTCGGGTCTCCTGGCGCGTGTCGGCGCCAGCGTGCTGGGCGGCGTGCTGATGATCGCGGTCATCTTCTATCTGTTTCCGGCGTTGCAGATCGGCCGTGCGGCGCTCATGTTCGCGGCGTTCGTGGCATTCGTGGGTTCGGCTATCTCGCGGGTCATCTTCGACAAGGTGGCCGATGAGGACGTGTTCAAGAGACGCGTACTGATCTATGGCGCCGGCAAGCGCGCGCTCAGCATTGCGCGTCTGCGACGTCGATCGGACCGACGCGGATTCGTGCCCGTGGGCTACGTTCCAGCGGACGGGGATGACTTCGAGGGCGTGTCCGAGGACGAGAAGATCCGCTCCGGAGAGTCGCTGCTGGAGGTCTGTCATCGCCTTCGCGTCGATGAAATCGTCGTCGCGATGGACGATCGTCGCCGGCAGTTTCCGATGGATCAGCTTCTCGAGTGCCGCCTCGACGGTCTCGAGATCATCGAACTGATCACCTTCCTCGAGCGCGAAACAGGCAAAGTCCGGCTCGACGTTCTCAATCCGAGCTGGATGATTTTCTCTGATGGGTTCCGGCAGGGCCGCATCCATAGCACCCTCGAGAGGGCGTTCGACGTTCTGGCGAGCCTGTTGCTGCTCGTCGTGGCGTTGCCGTTCATGCTCCTCACGACGCTTGCGATCAAGCTCACCGAAGGCCCGCGAGCCAGCATCTTCTACCGGCAGGTGCGCGTGGGTCAGTACGGCCATCCATTCAAATTGCTCAAATTCCGCAGCATGCGCGAAGACGCCGAGCGCGACGGCGCTGTCTGGGCACAGAAGAACGACAATCGCGTCACTCTCGTCGGGTCGTTCATCCGACTCACGCGCATCGACGAGCTGCCGCAGATCCTCAATGTGCTGCGGGGCGAGATGAGCTTCGTCGGACCGCGTCCCGAGCGGCCGGAGTTCGTCGAACAACTCAACGAGCGCATTCCGTACTACCGCGAGCGCCACACGATCAAACCAGGGATTACCGGGTGGGCGCAGTTGTGTTACCCATACGGCTCGTCGGAACAGGATGCGGCGGAGAAGCTGCAGTACGATCTGTTCTACGTGAAGAATCATTCGCTGCTGTTTTATCTGGCGATCATCCTGCAGACAGTGGAAGTCATCGTTTGGGGCAAGGGCGCCCGGTAGATCGCCCGCGCGAAAAGGGCCGGCGCGGCCCGCACGACAAGGGCTGAACGACTTCGATGGGCAATGCGGGAGTAGCGGGCTACGGCATCGCGGGAACAGCGTTTCTGTTCCTGACGGCGTTGCTCGTCGCCAGCTGGCGCGGACGCAAGGTCGGCGCCCGATTGATCGGCGCTAGCGCCGTTACGTTCCTGTGGGCGCTGACACTCGCGTTCGAGAGTGCGCGCGGCTCGATGCCCATGATCTTCGTCTACGTTGCGGAGATCGCGAAGGGCGCAGCGTGGCTCCTCGTCCTGACCGAACTTGCCCGCGCGACAGCGCCCCGCATCCTGATCACTGGCGCGCACGTTCTGTGGATCGGGCTGCTCGTGTTCGGATTCGCGGCACCCTTGCTGCCCAAGCTCGCTGTCCCGATCGAAAGTCCGTCGATGCTGCTCTCGCGTGCGGGGCTCGCTCTGGCGCTGTGCGGGCTCATTCTTCTCGAACAGATCTATCGCAATTCCAGCCACGCCGGTCGCGCGTCGCTGCGCTATCTCGTCATCGGTGTCGGCGGAATGCTGGCCTACGATCTCTTCCTCTATTCGCAAGCGGAGCTCATGCATGGGATCTCCGTCACCGCGTGGGAAGCCCGCGGCATCGTCGTCACGTTCGCGGTGCCACTGATTGCTCTCGCGGTGCGGCGCAATCCGCAGTGGTCGCTCGATATCTTCGTGTCGCGTCAGGTCGTCTTCTACACGACCACTTTCGTGGCGGTCGGGATCTACCTGGTCGTCATGGCACTTGCGGGTTACATCATCCAGGACCTGGGGGGAACGTGGGGCGCCGTGGGGCAGATCCTGTTCTTCGCCGGTGCAGCCGTGGTGCTCGCGTTCCTGCTGGCGTCGAACACGCTGCGGCGTCAAGCCGTCGTCTTCATCAACAAGCATTTCTACAGTAACAAGTACGACTACCGGATCGAGTGGCTGCGCTTCATCCGCACCCTTTCGACCACGACCGAGGACAGCGTCAGGCGAACAGCCATTCGTGCTGTGGCCCAGATCTTCGACAGTCCGGGCGGCGTACTCTTTCTTGCCGACGAACAGGCGGGTCAATTCGTGCCCGTGAGTGCCTGGCCGCTGCGACTCGAGAGCATCAATGGCGTCGGACCGATCAACGCCGACAGCGAGCTGATCCGTTTCGTCCGCAAGCGGCAGTGGATCATCGACGTCCACGAGTACCGGCGCGCACCGGACATCTACGAGAACATCGAGCTGCCCGTCTGGCTCGGCGAAAACCCATCGCTGCGCATCATTTCGCCCCTGCTCGAGGTCGACCGGCTCTTCGGCCTGTTCGTGTTGTACGATCCGCCGCCGCCCTTCGAGCTGACTTACGAAGACCGCGACCTGCTGAAGACGGTGGGGCGTCACGTTGCGACGCAGCTTGCGCAACAGGATGCCGATCGGCGTCTCGCCGAGAGCCGGCAGTTCGAGGCCTACAACCGGTTGACTGCGTTCATGATGCATGACCTCAAGAATTCGGTGGCGCAGCTGCAGCTGATCGTCGCGAACGCGGGCCGGCACAAGCACAATCCGGAATTCGTCGACGACGCCATCGAGACGGTCGACAACACGGTGGAGCGCATGACGCGACTGATCGAGCAGTTGCGTAACTCGACCGCGGGCGCTCAGTTGCAGTCGGTGCGGTTCGACGACCTGGTGCGCAACACGGTCGATCGGTGCAGCCTGAGAACGCCTGTACCGGAGCTCGTCGTGAATGCCGACGGCATTCGGGTCCGGGCGGACCCGCAGCGGCTCTCCGCGGTCGTCGAGCACGTCATCAGGAACGCCCAGGACGCGACACCCGTGGGAGGCGTGTCCGTGCAACTCGATGAGAATGGCGGTCGTGCGATTCTGGTTGTGAAGGATAATGGCAAGGGAATGGACGCGGAGTTCATTCGCGAGCGGCTGTTCCGTCCTTTCGACAGCACCAAGGGATCGAAGGGTATGGGCATCGGTGCGTACCAGACCCGCGAGTACGTCCAGATGCTCGGGGGCAGGGTGGAAGTGCAGAGCAGTCCCGGCCACGGCACCTCGTTTTCGATTAGTCTGCCGCTGGAGCAGGTGGCCGGCGCGGCCGATGCGGACCGGAACATTGCCGACCCATCGGGCAAGCGGCAGCAAGGAGTACCCAATGTCAGCAGTTCATCGGAGCAGTGAGACGTGAATGATGCCAAGCCGAAATTGCTGATCGTCGAGGACGACGCGGGCCTGCAGCGCCAGCTCAAGTGGTGCTTCGACGACCATGAAGTGTTCATGGCAGCGACGCGTGCCGAAGCGATGGTCATGCTGCGACGTTTCGAGCCGCCGGTCGTGCTGCAGGACCTGGGGCTGCCGCCGGACGCCGAAGGTGTCAGTGAAGGCATGGCGACGCTGAAGGAAACGCTGAGCATTGCGCCGCAGACGAAAGTGATCGTCGTCACTGGCAACCACGACCGCGACAACGCAGTGCGCGCCGTATCGCTCGGCGCCTATGATTTCTATCAAAAGCCCGTCGATACCGACGTGCTGCGACTGATCGTCAGCCGCGCATTCAACATGCACGCGCTCGAAGAACAGAATCGCCAGCTGCGCGAAGCGCAGTACAACTCGCCGTTCGAGGGGCTCATCGCCACGGACGAAGCGATGCTCAAAGTCTGTCGCATGATCGAGAAGGTCGCGCCGACCGACGTGTCGGTCCTCATTCTCGGCGAGAGCGGCACTGGCAAGGAACTCCTCGCCCGCGCCGTGCATACGCAGAGCAATCGCAAGGAAGGCCGGTTCGTCGCCATCAACTGCGCTGCGATTCCGGAGCAGTTGCTGGAGAGCGAATTGTTCGGGCACGAGAAAGGTGCCTTCACCGGCGCCGTGAAGCAGACCATTGGCAAGGTCGAGCTGGCTGACGGCGGCACGCTGTTCCTCGACGAGATCGGCGACATGCCGCTGGCGCTGCAGGCGAAGCTGCTGCGCTTCCTTCAGAACCGCGTGATAGAACGCGTGGGCGGACGCCAGGAAATTCCGGTCAATGTCCGCGTGGTCTGCGCAACGAACAAGGATCTGCAGGCGCAGATCAACCTGCAGCAGTTCCGTCAGGATCTCTATTTCCGGGTCGGTGAAGTGACGGTGAACGTGCCGCCCTTGCGCGATCGGCCGGGTGGCACGACGGTGCTCGCGCATGCGTTGCTGCGCAAGTTCGGAGGCGCTCATGGGCGGCCCAAGCGAGGTTTCACGGACGAGGCTGTAGCGGCGCTCGAGGCCTACGAGTGGCCCGGCAACGTGCGCGAGCTCGAAAACAAGGTGAAGACCGCGATGATCATGGCCGAAGGATCGCTGATCACGGCGGAGGATCTCGGGCTGCGTGAATCGGTCGATGGGACGCTTCTGTTCAACCTCAAGGAAGTGCGGACGCGTGCCGAGCGGCAGGCGATTCGCCAGGCGCTGTCGATCACCGACGGCAACATCTCGAAGACGGCCGAGCTGATCGGCGTCAGTCGTCCCACGCTTTACGACCTGATGGAAAAATACGGCATCCGGGCTCCGCAGTAATGGCGGAACCCGGGCCACATTCTCAAACGCAGGGAATTCTTGGCGCGGCAACGAGCGGCTGGCGCACCCGTGGCATGATGGTTCTGCTCCTGATCGCAGCGCTGGCGATAGCGTTCTCGCCGACGATTCGAACCCTGCAGGAGGCCTGGGCCGATACGCAGGGCCTGACCTACACCCACGGCTATCTCGTCGCCGCTATCAGCATCTGGCTGCTCATCCGCTCGTCGAAGACGCTGGACGGGTCGGAAGGTGCCGACTGGCGAATGGCTGCGCTGCTTGCGCTGCTGAGCGTGTGCTGGCTCCTGTTTCTCAGGGCTGGAATCGAACTGCTGCACCAGGTTCTGCTGCCCGTGATGGCGATCGCGGCGGCGTGCGCTGCGTTCGGCATTCGCAACGGCGGCAGGCTGAGCTTCGGATTCGCGTATCTCTACTTCGCGATCCCCATCTGGAGCGCGGGCAACGCGATCCTGCAGGCCATCACCGTGAAAGCAGTCCAGGCGATGTTGCAGGTCACGGCGGTTCCGGCGCACGTTACCGGAAATCTCGTCTACATCCCGGCCGGTGCTTTCGAGATCGCCGGCGGCTGCAGCGGTCTGCACTATTTCATCGTCGCAATCGCGATTGCCGCGCTCTTCGGGGAGATTCATCGCGACTCGCTGCGAGTGCGCGCGCAGCAACTCATCCTCGCCGCCCTGCTGGCAATGGGCAGCAATTGGCTCCGTGTGTACGTGATCATCCTTGCGGGTCACCTGACGGACATGCAGCACTACCTGGTCAAGGTCGATCACTACTACTTTGGCTGGTTTCTGTTCGTCATCACGATGGCTGCGTTCTTCTGGATCGCGGGTCGGATGCCTGCGCAGGACGGTGCGCCTGCGGAACGGCGGCAGGGCGAGGCACGGTCTCCCTGGGTCAAGGGCATGCTGATCGCAATTGTCGCCGCGGCGATTGGGCCAGTACTGGGTGTTCTCTCTCCCGTCGGCGACGCAGTAGCGTCACCGGCGCGGCTTCCGGAGCTGGCCGGCGGCTGGGACGGACCGATCCCGGCGAGTGAAGGCTGGCGTCCGATCTACCCTCACGCAGATCGCTCGGAACTCGTCGAGTACCGTCGAGGTGGTCGCGTGGCGACCGTATTCATCGCGCAGTATCTGCAACAGCGGCAGGGGAAAGAGCTTGTCGGATTCGACAATACGCTTCTGGGGCAGGCGAACGCGGAAGCATCGCGCCGGCGAGTCCACACGAACCGCGGCGAAGCCGTTGTTCTCGAGAGCGGTAGCGGCGCCGGAAAGAGTCTCGTGGCGTTCTATTACCTGATCGGAGAGGAGCGTGCAGCGAGTGACCTGAGCGCACAGCTTGCGTACGCTGCTGCATCGTTTCGCGGCCCGGTGCTGTCGCGGATCGTTGCTGTTCGCGTGCAATGCGGTTCAGAGTGTGCCGTCGCGCTCTCCGACGCGACTGCGCTGCTTGACGAGATCGACACGGTGCTCGCCGCATCACATCGCCAATGAGGGCACGATGATCACCAGGACTTACAAGCGTTTCTTCTGGATGTTGCCGTCGCTGCTGTCGGCGTTGCTGTTGGTCGGCTGCGACGCATTCCGGAGCGCCGACGAGCGAGTCGCGCGCGCCGATGAGCGAATCGCCGCACGAGATCATCGCGGAGCAATGATCGAACTCAAGAATGCGCTTCAGGACGAACCCAACCACCTCGTGGCGCGGCTCAAGCTGGCGGAGATCGAACTGCAACTAGGTGATGCCGTCAGCGCGGACAAAGATCTGCGCAGAGCAATAGAGCTTGGTGCCAGCGCTGAGGTGACCGCACCGCTCATGGCGAGGACGCAACTGGCTCTGGGCAACGCTCGCGAACTGCTCGTGCAGATCGACGCGGGTGAGCTGGTTCTCCCGGATTCGGCGCGGGCTCTCTACCGCGGACAGTCGTTGTTGCTGCTTCAGCAATACGAGCCGGCGCAGGCTTCCTTCGAGCAGGTGCCGGAGGGCGACGAGCATCGAACGATGGCGCGCATTGGCGTCGCCGAAGCGTTGACTGGCCAGGGGAAGAGCGATGAGGCGCTCGCCCTGCTGGACGAATTGTTGAAGGCGGATCCTGCGGCAGCTCAGGCGTGGCTCACGCGTGGCGTCATTCGCGCGAAGCGCGGAGAGTTCGAGGCGGCGGAGCAGGATCTCCAGCGGGCCAAGAGCGGCGGCACAAGCGACTTCACAGCAACGCAGTATGTGAATCTGCTCGCGGGAATCGCCGAAGTGCAGATCGCGCGGGGGGTGCCGGATCAGGCGAAGCAGACGCTGGCGGAACTGGCCAAGATTGCCCCGGATGCGGTCGTGACCCGCACGCTGGCCGCGCGAATCGCTCTTGCGAAGCAGGACTATGCGACGGCGATCGCCGAACTGCAGCGCACGCTGGCGGCAGCCCCGAATCTCGTTTCGAACAGGTTCCTGCTCGGTGCAGCATTCCTGGCGCAGGGGAATCTGCGCCAGGCGGAGCAGCAGCTCTCGCAGGCGCTGCAAAGAGCTCCGGAGAATCTGGAAGCGCGAAAGCTGCTGGCGCAGACGCGTTTACGACTGGGTCGGCCTGACGGCGCCATGCAGGTACTGCTGCCGGTACAGGAATCGAGCGATGACGCAGAACTGGATGCGCTGCTCGGTCTCGCTCATCTGCAGCAGGGACAGGATGCTCGCGGTGTGACATTCCTGGAACGGGCAGTAGCGGCGCAGCCGGGAAACACGGGTCTGAAACTCGATCTCGCGGTGGCCTATCTGCGCTCCGGTCAGGCCGAGAAGGCATTGCAGCTGTCGTCAGGCATCGACCGTGCAACGGCCGATGTGCGGCAGATGGGCCTTCTGATCGCGTCTCTTGCCGCTGCGAAGGACATGCAGCACGCGCGACAGGAAATCGATCGGCTGCTTGCGGCGCGCCCGCGCGATCCGCAGGTGTTGAATCTGGCCGGCGCATTCTTTGCGCGTCAGGGTGAGTTCGATCGCGCACGTTCCTTGTCGCAGCAGGCGATCGACGCCAAGCCGAACGATGTGACGGCGATGCTGGCTCGTGCGCGCATCGAGAGCGCGGCGGGTCAGAGCAATGCGGCACAGTCCTGGCTGGAGAAGGCGATCGCACTCGATCCCAAGAGCGTACCCGCCCACATGGCGCTGGCGGATCTGGCGCTAAGGCGCGGCGACGTGTCAGGCGCGACGAAGGTGCTCGAGGATCTGCGGAAGGCCGACGCGTCGGCGGTGGAGGTTCGATTGCGACTTGCACGCCTGTATCTGCAGCAGAGCAAGGCGGAGGCGGCCGCAACAGTGGTGGACGAACTCGCTACGCTCGGCAAGGACCGGCCCGAGATTCTCAACTCGATCGGCTTGCTGTATCTCGACGCCGGTCGTTACGACGAAGCGCTGTCGCGTTTTCAGGCAGCGACGGCGCAGGATGCGACAACGACCGAGTATTGGCTCAACACCGCACGGGCGCAGATCTCGCTGGGCAACAGCTCAACGGCGCGCGAAGCGCTCGAAAGGGCGCTTGCCGTGCAGCCCGGCTGGCTGCCTGCCGTGGGTGTGCTGGCGATGCTGGACGTGAAGGAAGGTCGAGGTGCTGCGGCACTCGAGCGAGTCGCACGCCTGAAGGCCGAGCGAGCGGGGGACCCTGCCGTCGTGACTCTCGAGGGCGACGTGCACATGGCGCTACGCGACTATCCGAAGGCTGCAAGCGCCTATGAGGCTGCCGCCGCGCTGAAGGCGAGCAGCGTACTTGCCATGAAGATGCATCGCGCTCGTCAGCTTGGGCGACTGCCGAATCCACTTCAGCCGCTCGAGAGCTGGCTTGCGACTCATCCCGCTGACACCACAATCCGGCTCGTACTCGCCGAAGGATGGCAGCAGGCTGGCGATCGCCGCAGGGCCGCTGCCGAATACGAGATCATCGATCGCAGCGGGAGCGCGAACCCCGTCGTTCTGAACAATCTCGCATGGCTCTACCACGAGCTGAACGACAGTCGCGCCGAGTCGGTTGCGAAGCGAGCCTACGACGGTGCGCCCGCTGTTCCCGCGATTGCGGATACTTACGGATGGATTCTGGTTCGAAGCGGCAAGGCAGCCGAGGCGGTCGACGTGCTCAAGCGCGCCGCTGGCGATGGCAAGGATCCGTCCATCGAGTATCACTACGCCGTGGCGCTCATCGAAACCGGGGCTCGCCAGGAAGGGCGGCAGCGACTGAACGATCTCCTCAATCGTTCGTCCAATTTTCCCGAGGCCGCGGAAGCCCGCAAACTCCTGGACTCGGTGCCGGGGGGCTGAGCCGGTGCAGCGTCGGAAATCCTTACGGCGCGCGGTGCTTAATTGCGAACCGATTCACAAGCTTGGCCACCGGTACTCGACAGTATCTGATAGGCTTTCCGCACCCTGAGCGCACTGCGGCAGCGTCATTCGACCGCATACCTACGCAAGTCGGCAATTCCCTGATGAACCGCATCCAGTCCCTGTTCGCGAGCCTTCTGACCGGCTTGGCCGTCGCTGCATGCGCTGCCGAGGCAGTGGCGCCGCCGGAACCGGTGCGGGCTGAAGATTCCTCTTCGAGTTATGTCATCGGCCCTGGCGACACCGTGCAGGTGTTCGTGTGGCGCAACCCCGAACTGACGACGACGGTGCCCGTTCGCCCGGACGGCAAGATCTCGACGCCGCTGGTCGAAGACATGATCGCGGTGGGCAAGACGCCTTCGAATCTCGCACGCGACATCGAGAGGGTGCTCGCCGAGTACGTTCGCTCTCCACAGGTCAACGTCATCGTCACGCAGCCGGTCAGCACGTTCAGTCAGGTGAAGGTCATCGGCCAGGTCACGACGCCGCAAGCACTCGCCTTTCGTGAAGGGATGACGGTGCTGGATGCGGTTCTCGCGGTCGGCGGTCTTGGTCCCTTCGCATCCGGCAACCGCGCCAAGATCATCCGCATGGAGGATGGCAAGCAGCGCGAGATCAAGGTCAAGCTGGACAATGTTGTGAACAAGGGCGACCTCGCCACGAATGTGGCGTTGAAGCCAGGCGACGTCCTGGTCGTTCCCGAGACTGCGTTCTGAGCGTGGAGCCATGAGTCAGGTCGTCGATCAGGTCATTGATGAGCTGCGCGGAGCATGGCGCTTTCGCTGGCTTGCAATGGCTGCCGCGTGGGTCGTCTGCCTCGGCGGCTGGCTCTTCGTCTTTGCTATGCCGGACATGTACGAGGCGACGGCCAAAGTCTACGTGGACACGCGTTCCGTTCTCGGCCCGCTGCTGGACAAGCTCACCGTGCGGACCGATGTCGACTCGCAGCTCACGCTGGTGCGGCAGGCGATGCTCGGTCGGCCTCAGCTCGAGAGAGTAGCGAGAGAAACGGATCTGGATCTGCGCGCCGAGACACCCGAGCAGCGCGCGACACTCATCGACAAACTGCGCAGCCGCATCACGATTCAAGGCGGAGCCAACAGCAACAGCCGCGAGAGCGGCGGGCTGTATGTCATTTCCTACCAGGATCCCAATCGCGAAAAGAGCATCGAGGTGGTCGACAAGCTGCTGAACAGCTTCGTCGAGGAAACGCTCGGCGGTAACCGGGAGGGATCGGAGACGGCGCAGCGGTTCCTGGCCAAGCAGATCGAGGAGTACGAACAGAGACTGTCGACTGCCGAAGCACGGCTTGCGGAGTTCAAGAAGAAGAATGTCGGTTTGATGCCGGGAGATCAGACGGGCGATTATTTCTCGCGACTGCAGAACGAGATCGATGCAGCCAAGAAGGCCGAGTCCGCGCTCGGCGTTGCACTCAGCCGACGCGATGAGCTCCAGCGGCAACTGCGCGGCGAAGCGCCGTTCCTGGCCTCTGGTGTGTCGGGTAGCGCAGGCACAAAGGGTACTGGCGGCGGTAACGACACGTCGACACGAATCCAGGAGACGCAAGCGCGTCTCGACGAACTGCTGCTTCGCTTCACGGACAGGCACCCCGATGTGGTTGCCACCCGTGAGACACTGGAGCAACTCAAGCAGCGACGCGAAGCAGAGATCGAAGCGTTGCGCCGCGGGGATCCTGCGGCCGTCGCTACGGCAGGGGCTGCATCCAATCCGGTGTATCAGAGTATTCAGCTCGCTCTCAATCAGGTGGAGGTCGAGATCGCGGCGCTGCGCGGCGAGATGTCGGAGCACAGCCGCAAAATCGGTCAGTTGCGAAGCATGGTCGACACGGTGCCCCAGGTGGAAGCGGAGTTCGCGCGGCTCAATCGCGATTACGAAGTCACCCGCCAGGGATACACGGAGCTGGTCGACCGATTGCAGAAGGCGCGGCTCTCCGAAAGAGCGGACGAGACCGGCGTCGTGAAGTTCGAAGTGGTCGATCCGCCCGCCGCAGGCTTCGCTCCTGTTGCGCCGAATCGCGTGCGACTCCTGGCGATCGTTCTGGTGGCGGGATTGGCGATAGGAGGCGGTCTCGCCTACCTCTTGCATCAGCTGCGGCCGGTCTTCAACAACACGCGTGCGTTGGCCGACATCACGGGGCTGCCGGTCCTGGGAGCGGTCAGCATGACGTTCGTCGACCGCAAACGCATGGAGAGCCGTCTGCGCAAGCTTGCTTTCGGCGGAGCAGGGGCGGCGCTGATGGTGATGTTCCTGGTGATGGTGCTCTTCCAGAGCGCCGGTGCGCGGCTCATGCAGCGCTTGGTGAGCTGAGGAGCACTCATGAGTCTGGTCGAACTCGCCATCAAGAAAATGCAGGCTGCCGCACGGAGCGGAACGCAACCGGCTGGTCAGCATCAGCGCCCGACTGAACACACCCAGCGCCTGCCTGTCATCCCGGAATCCGGGTCGACCAGACTCGCCCCGGGGGTGGTGGCTGAGGTCGTGGCCACCGGGGTGCACCGGGCTCTCGATGTGCCGCCGGACGCGGGCGTTCCATACAGGATAGACAAAGCGATCCGTGTCGATCGTCGCGCACTGCGTGGCGCGGGGCTGATGCCGCCCGAGAATCAGGAACGGGCACTCGCGGATCAATACCGGCACATCAAGCGACCTCTCATCGTCGGTGCAACGGGACGTGGCGGCCAGAAGCTCGAGCGCGGTCAGCTCATCATGATGGCGAGTGCAATGCCGGGCGAGGGCAAGACCTTCACATCCATCAATCTGGCGCTGAGCATGGCGCTCGAGAAGGACATCTCGGTATTGCTGGTGGATGCCGACGTCGCCAAGCCGCACATCAGCCGCACTTTCGGAGTCGAAGCCGAACCTGGACTTCTGGACGTACTGCGCGACCCCAAGATGCCGGTAGAGTCCGTCATCCTGCCGACGGATGTTCCGAACCTCTGCATTCTTCCGGCCGGTTCGCGATCGGAGACGGCGACGGAACTGCTCGCCAGCCATCGCATGGAGGACACGGTCAATCACCTTGCTGCGAGCGACGCCCGGCGAATCGTGGTCATCGATTCGCCGCCGCTGCTGCTGACCAGCGAGTCACGGGCGCTCGCGCATTGGGTGGGACAGATCGTCGTCGTCGTTCGCGCAGGTTTCACGCCGCAACAGGCAGTCATGGATGCGATCTCGTTCCTGGGTGAGGACAAGTCCATCGGACTGATCCTGAACCAGAGCATTGCGGCGGCGCCCGGCTACTACTACGGGTACGGAGATGCGCCCACGGCTTCGGGCGCATAAGGGCTTCGTTCGTACACAAGATCAAGGGTTGGGGAGATTGAGCATGTCGTGCGTACTTCGCGATCTGCGCATGCAGATTGCTTTAGCGTTGCCTGCGGCGTTGTTCGCAGTGACCGCTGCCGCGCAGACGACGCAGGCCACTTCGGCATCTGCCGCGCAGGGACGAGCCCAGGAAAGAGCCCAGGGACTCGATCTCTCACTGACCGGCGGCGGTTCGTGGTCCGACAACATCGGTCGCGTTGCGCTCGATGAAGAGGAAGGCACCATCGGTCGCGCGGGAGTGGAAATCGGCTACGAGCAGCGCAGCCGCCGCATCGAGACCGATATCGATCTGAACGCGGCCTACGAGCACTACTTCGACGACACATATGATGACGATGTCATCGGTGGTGTGGATGCGAGTCTCAACCTGGGGATCGTGCCGGAACGTCTTCTCTGGGTGTTCCAGGAAAACTTCGGTCAGATCACCTCGGATCCTTTCGCGGCCAGCACGCCGGAGAATCGCGAGGACATCAATTACTTCACGACCGGGCCGGACCTGCTTCTGAGTTTCGGCAGCGCTACCTCGCTGCGCCTGTCCGGACGCTATTCGGATGTGAACTACGAATTTCAGAACGTGGACAACCAGCAGTACGGTGCCAGCCTCTCGCTCGCTCGCCGGCTCTCGGGCACCGCAACGCTTTCGTTCAACGTCGAAGGAACGCGATTCGAGTTCGATGATCCGGTTGCCAACGACGACTACGATCGGTACCAGGCCTTCGTGCGATACGACGTGGAGGGTTCGCGCACCCGGTTGACGGTCGATGCCGGTTACACGAGCCTCGACATCGACGAGGAGACGTCGGATGGTCTTCTCGCGCGCTTGTCGCTCGTTCGCCAGCTGTCGCCCGCGTCGGCACTCACAGTGACTGCGGGTACGCAGTTCTCGGACGCCGGCGACATGTTCCGCAGCGGCCAGGACAACCTCGGCGTCAGTCTCGATTCCTCGAGCATCGTCGGCACGAGCGACCCGTTCGAGAGCAACTTCGGCTCTCTCGCCTACGATTTCAACCGCAACCGCACCGCATTCGGATTCAGCGCGACGTACAGCAAGGAACAGTACGAGACCGCGACGACGCTCGATCGCGACCTGACAACCTATGCTGCTTACTTCAGCCGGCAATTGTCGCGAGCGGTCTCGGCGCGCGTGTTCCTGCAGCTCGAGCAGGAGGAGTTCGACGTGTCCGGTTTCGAGGACGAAGAACTCGGCGGTGGCGCTTATCTCGATTGGAGATTGGGCCGGACGCTGTCGCTGCGCCTGCAGTACGACAGGTTCGATCGCGACAGCACGGATCCAACGACGGAATACACCGAGAATCGAGTTTCCCTGTTCGCCATCTGGTCGCCGATGGAGCGCCAATGAGCGCAGACGCGGAGCTGCGCAACGCCATGACCGTTGACGTCGAAGACTACTTTCACGTCGCGGCGCTCTCGAGCGTCATCAGTCGCGACGACTGGTCGAGCATGGAGTATCGCGCCGAAGCGAACACTCACAAGCTGCTCGACCTCTTCGCAGAGACGGGCATCCAGGCGACGTTCTTCATTCTCGGGTGGGTGGCGCGCCGCAGTCCGCAACTCGTCCGCCAGATCCATGAGGCCGGTCACGAGGTGGGCTGTCACGGAATGAGCCATCGTCTCGTGTACGAGCAGACGATCGATGAGTTCACACAGGAGACGCGGGACTCGAAAGCGATGCTGGAGGATGCGACGGGAGTGAAGGTGTCCGGCTACCGCGCGGCCAGCTGGTCGATCACACGCCAGTCGCTCTGGGCTCTGGACGTCATTCACGAAGCGGGCTTCGAGTACGACTCGAGCGTATTTCCGATTCGCCACGATCTCTACGGCATTCCCGACGCGCCGAAGCGCCCCGGTGTGCTCAAGACGCCGGGCGGTCAGTCGCTGGTCGAGTTTCCCCCTTCCACCGCCACGTTCCTCGGCGTTCGCGTACCCGTAGCCGGGGGCGGCTACTTCCGGTTGCTGCCGTACTGGGTGACACGCATGGGCTTGCGCCAGATCAACCAGGATCTGCGACAGGCGTTCATCTTCTACCTGCATCCGTGGGAAGTCGACCCGGAGCAGCCCCGGATCGAGGCGGGATGGCTGTCACGATTCCGGCATTACACCAACCTGCGCAAGACGCATCAGAGACTGCGTGATCTGATCGGCGAATTTCGCTTCACGACAGTCCGAAACGTGCTGGCCGACACGGGCCTGCTGGCCCGCTGAGGCCAGAATACGCAGTCTATGCTCGAGTGGATTTTCTGGATTCTGCTGCTGCTGGGCGTCTATCCGTACGTCTTGTACCCGATCGCCGTAAAGGCGCTTGGGCGCTTCCTGCATCGCAGGGTCAATGCGGCCGATGACTTCTTGCCGCGCGTCACCGTTCTGACCGCGGCTTTCAACGAAGCAGCCCACATCGAGGCGACCGTCCGCAACAAGTTGCAGCAGGACTACCCCGCCGAGCTGCTCGACATCATCGTCGTATCGGATGAATCGTCGGACGGCACTGACGAGATCGTCCAGCGCATCGCCGCGGAACATCCTCGCGTGCGTCTCATCCGCCAGGTTCCGCGGCAGGGCAAGACATCCGGTCTCAACCTTGCGATGCCTGAAGCGCGCGGCGATATCGTCGTGTTCGCGGATGCCAATTCGATCTACCGTCCTGACACCCTGCGCCGGCTGCTGCGCAACTTCGCCGATCCGAAAGTGGGTTACGTCACCGGCAAGATGGTGTACGTGAATCCGGATGGCTCGCTGGTCGGCGATGGTTGCAGTGCCTTCATGCGTTACGAGAACGCGCTGCGCGCGGCCGAGACGCAGGTAGGAAGTGTCGTTGGCGTCGACGGTGGCGTGGATGCCGTCCGTCGCGTTCTGTACAAACCGATGAGGGCTGATCAGCTTCCGGACTTCGTGCTGCCGCTCACCGTGGTGGAGCAGGGATATCGTGTGGTGTTCGAGCCGGAAGCCAACCTCACGGAGGACACGCTTACTACCGAGGGTTCCGAGTACCGCATGCGGGTCCGTGTCGCGCTGCGCGCACTCTGGGCGCTGTGGGACAAGCGCGCGTTGTTGAATCCGTTCCGGTTCGGTCTGTTCGCCTGGCAGCTCTGGTCTCACAAGGTACTGCGCTATCTCAGCTTCGTGCCGTTGGCGGGCGCAATGGCGTTGAACTGGTTCCTGCTCGATGCCGGGCCGATCTACATCGCGGCGATCGGCGGCCAGATTGCCTTCGCGACCCTGGTCGTCACAGCGCTCGTGGGGCCCAAAGCCATCGGCCAATCGGCGCTGGGCCGCTACTGCTTCTATTTCGCTCTGCTCAATTGGGCTTCCGCCGTCGCTCTGACGCGTTTCGTGCGTGGGCAGAAGCAGGTTCTATGGCAGCCGAGGGTGGGGTGAGCATGGGCTCGAAAGTGCGAGTTCTGTTCATCGTCGATGACTTTCCCGATGCCAATGGCGGCACCGAGGGACAGCTGTGGATGCTGCTGCAGCATCTCGACCGGAATCAAATCGAGCCGGAACTCCTGCTGTTGCGGCATTCGCAGTTCCTTCTCGAGCGCGTCGGCGCGAGCATTCCGGTCAGGGCGCTGAACGTGCATCGCATGCAGTCGCCCGGGACGATGGCAAGAGTCTTCAAGGCTGTCTGGCAAGCGAGGAGGCGCGGCGTCGAGGTGGCGCACATCTTCTTCAACGACAGTGCCGTCGTGTTTCCGTTGCTGCTGAAGCTGGTCGGCATCCGCGTCGTTGCAGCGCGCCGAGATACGGGTTTCTGGTACACGCCGCAGATACTGCGGCTGTTGCGCTTGAATGCGCGATTCACGGATGCGGTGGTTGCGAACTGCGCAGCGGTCAAGACTGCTGTTGTCGCACAAGAGGAGTTTCGTGCGGAGCGAGTGCAGGTCATTTACAACGGCATCGAGCCGAAGAAGCCCTCTGCGCTTACCGATGTCCGTCGGCAGTTGTCTCTCGATGCAACCGCGCCGCTGGTCATGATCGTCGCCAACCTGCGGCCGTTGAAGCGAGTCATCGATGCGGTGCGTGCTTTGCCGCAGATCGTGCGCGCAGTGTCCGATGCGCAGCTGGTGATCGTGGGCGAGGATCGCGAGGGCAAGACCGGGAGGTCGCACCGCGCTGAACTGGAGGAACTCGCCAACGATCTGGGTGTCGGCGCACATCTGCATTTTCTGGGCAAACTGGCCGAGCCGATGTCAGTGCTGCATGCGGCGGATGTCTGTGTGCTCTGTTCGGAGACGGAAGGGCTGTCGAACTCCATTCTCGAGTACATGTTCTGCTCCAAACCAGTCGTATGCACCAACGTCGGCGGGAACGCCGAGTTGGTCCTCCATGGAGAGACTGGCTATGTAGTAGAGGTCGGCGACACTGCGGCGCTGGGTGGGCGCATCGCATCGCTTCTGCAGCAGCCGCAGCAGGCGGCTGATTTCGGTGCGGCTGGACGTCGGCGGGCGCTGAGCGAATTCTCCCGTGCCCACATGGTGGAGAGACATGTTGCTCTCTACACGGCGCTTGCACGGCGCCGCATGTTGCCCGCTCCTGGGAACGATCGACCAGTTACGCCATCGGGGTAGTCCATGAGCGGCATCGCAGTGGGAATGGCTCGCGCCGGAGGCAACGCTCTGTTGCGGCTGCGCACGCGCGTCCGCCGCAATGGCGATCGCGAACCCATCACGATCGTGATGTATCACGCAGTCACGGCCGAGGCACTGAAAGTGCCGGACTGGTGTTTCATCGATCTGAAATCGTTTGAGCAGCAGATTCGGTATCTGACGACGCACTTTCGGGTGATGCACCTGGAGGACGCCTTCGCAGAGCGAGCGCCTGCACCGGGTGCGAAGCCTATCGTCTGCATCACCTTCGACGATGGCTTCGCGAATAACGCCAGCGTCGCTTTTCCCGTACTGCAACAGTTTGGGGCGCCCGCCACGATTTTCCTCGTCACTGACCTCGTGGATTCGGACGCCACAGTCTGGTTCGCACGGCTGCACCAGGCGATCACATCCACAGCGCGTCGGGACATCGAATTCTGTGGAGTGCGGCTGGATCTCACCGACGCAGCCGCGCGCCAGGCGGCGTCTTCGCAGTTGCAGGCAATGCTGAAGGAAATGCCGGTGGCGCAACTCGAAGCGGGCCTGCGGTCGATCGAGGTCGCACTTGGCGCCGATCCGGACAGCGGCATCGAAGCGACGTCGCCCTATCGCATGCTCGACAGCGCTTCCATCCAGTCGATGCAGCGGTCGGGGCTGGTGCGTTTCGGCGGGCACACCTGTCGGCACACGATCATGAGTAGACTTGCGCCGGATGAGATGATCGGCGATGTCGCGCGCTGCAAGGCGGAGATCGAGCGCATCGTCGATGCGCCGTGCAGGACGTTCGCATATCCGAACGGTCGCGCGGTGGACTTCAATGACGATGCCCAGAATGCGTTGCGATCGGCGGGCGTCGCTCTAGCCGTGACCACGATCGCCGGTCCCAATTTCACGTCGACGAATCCGCTGCGCTTGCGCCGTTACGGCGTGGGCAGCGGCGATTCGCTGCTGACGATGGCTCGTACGGTTCATCATCTAAACTGGTCGTTGCAGGCAGGAACAGGCAGTGGGCTCGAGTGATACGTCTGCTGCGCAACGGGTGCTGGTCACAGATGCCCAGGAACTCGCCGGGCTCGGTGCCGTCAGGTCGCTTGGCCGTGCGGGGTTCGAAGTCCTCGGCGGCTACAACGCAGTGTCGGGTTCACCTCCGGTCGCTTCTTCGCGTTTCATTCGGACCCTGATCGCGGCGCCCGATCCCTGGCTGCAGTTCCGCGAGTACTGTCGATGGCTGCTGCGGATCTGTCAGGAGCAGCGCATCCGCGTCCTGCTGCCGATCTCCGAAGCCAGCGTCGTCGCGGCCAGGACGGTTCGCGACGAGTTGCCGGAAGGTTGCGTCTGCGTGCTTCCGGATGATCGCTCGCTGCGTATCGCGCTGAGCAAATACGAGGCAACGCGCGAAGCGCAGCGGCTAGGGGTTGCCGTACCGCGTACCTGGTACCTCTGCGATGGAATGGCAATCGATGAAGCGGAGTGTCGCAGCGTCGAGTTTCCCTGCATAGTGAAGTCCGACAATGTGCTCGTCGGCGGGCAGCAGTACCTGAAAGGCCGCAACTGGTCGGTGCGATCGAGCGACGAGCTTGCGGCGGTGCTCGATGAATGCCTCAGTGTCGGCGCACGAGCTATCGCGCAACAGCGGGTGCCGGGCAGAGGTGTGGGCGCGTTCTTTTTTCGTCGGGATGGGCAGCTGCATCTGCCGATGTGCCACCAACGGATCCATGAAGTGCCGTACACAGGAGGTTGGTCGTCGTTGCGCGGGGTGCTGTTCGACGACGTGGTGCGGCAGGCGGGGGAGAAGTTGCTGACTGGCGCTGGTTACGAGGGCCTGGCGATGGTCGAGTTCCGGCATGTGCCGGGCCAGCCACCGGTCTTTCTTGAGATCAATGGGCGCCTCTGGGGTTCGCTTGCCCTGTCTCTGCACGCCGGATACGACTATCCGGCGGTCGCTGTTCGAGCAGCGATCGGGCAGCCGCTCGGCGCGCAGTCGCGGAGCCCCAAGCCTGTTCGATGCGCACAGCTCTATCCAGGCGAGGCGGAGTATCTGCTGTCCATACTGAGGGCAAAGCAAAGTGGCCTGCAGAAGCTGCGACTGATCCTGCACGCATTCTTCGGAGTCGCGGGTGCACAAATCGATCCGCGGGTGAAGAGCGATTTCTTCTGGTGGAGCGATCCTCTTCCGGGGCTGAGCCAGGCGTGGCGCGCCACCGCGGACGTGCTGCGCAAGCTCTCTGGTGCGTTGACCGCTCGGCTGAAACGGCATCAGCAATCGGCACCCCTGGAATCATTCTCCGTAGGCCGGTTCGGCGGCGAATTGCGCCGAATCCTGGTCCTGTGCAGCGGCAACATCTGTCGCTCGCCGCTCGCAGAGCACGTCATTCGCAGCGAACTGCTGCGGCTGGGCGTCAGCGATGTGCAGGTGAGCTCCGCAGGCTTGCTGACCGCAGGCGGCGAACAGCCGCCAGCTCGCTTCCTGCGGCTCATGCAGCGCGCCGGATTCGATGGTCACGCGCATCGATCCAGCGCCACGGATGCCCAATCGGTCGATGCAGCCGATCTCATCGTCGTGATGGATCGCAATCATGCCCGCCTGGTGCTGCGCCTGCGCGAGGACGCGGCCGCCAAGATCGTCCTGCTGGGAAGCATGTTGAATGCCGGCTCGCCGGAGATCCTGGACCCGTACGTGCTCGAGCCCCGACAGGCGGCCGAAGCTTTCACACAAGTCGTTTCGGCAGGGACGGAGCTTGCGCGCTGGGTGCAAGGGCGGATGGCCGGGAACACTACATCCCGAACAGCATGACGAAGAAGACCGGCGGAAGATTTGCGGAGCTGAGCTTCCTCGCGAAGCACTCGGTCATCTACGGCGTGGGCAACATGCTGTCACGCATCGTCGCATTCGTGATGCTGCCGATCTACACCAGGCACTTGAGCCCGTTCGACTACGGTGTGCTCGAGATCGTCGAAACGACGACCTCCATGCTCGGGCTCGTCGCCGGCCTCGGCGTGGCGAGTGCGATGACGAGGTTCTATTTCGATTTCGAATCGCAACAGGATCGCAACAAGGTCGTCAGCACCACATACCTGCTTGCGGCTGCGACGCTGACCGTCGCCATCGCTGCGCTTCTGCCGATGTGCGGCTGGTTCGCCGAAGCGCTGTTCGACAGCGAGAAATACTCGATCTATTTCACCGTCGCATTCGCCACGCTCGCTATCGGGCTGATCATCGACATAGGACAGACGTATCTGCGGATCCGCGAGCGCTCGATCGTCTACGTCACGATTTCGACCGCGAATCTGCTGCTGAGCGTGAGCCTCAATATCTACTTCGTCGTCTTTCGCGAGTTCGGCGTGCTCGGCATCTTCTATGCAAGCCTGATCGCCAAGCTCGTGATCTGCGTTCCGCTGACCGCTGTTATTCTCTGGAAGGTCAAACTGCGCTTCGACCGCTGGCTTGCGAGAAACATGTACCGGTACTCGCTGCCGCTCATTCCCTCCGAGCTCGCAGGCGTAGCAATCGGCTATTCGGACCGGTATCTGATCAATCACTACCTTTCGACTGCCGACGCCGGCATCTATGGCCTGGCGCAGAAACTCGGAACCGTGCTGCACATGCTGATCACCTCGCCGTTTCTGATGAGCTACATGCCGCGGCGTTTCCAGCTCGGGAAGAACCCGGATGCGCCGGTGACCTTCGCGAGCATCTTCGACTACCACATGCTCGTGCTCATCACGGCGACCACGGCGCTCGCCATGTTTGGCAAGGAGATCCTGGTTCTCATGACGACACCTGCGTACTACGGCGCGAGCACGCTGATTCCGTGGATCGCCGCGACGATGGTCGTGCTTGCGGCCAAGTACCACTTCGAGTTCGGCATCCTGTACTCGAAAAAGACGAAGTATCAGATGTACATCAACGTCGTGTCGGCAGTGTTGCACCTGCTGCTCAACTTCGCGCTGATCCGCATGATGGGTTTGTGGGGCGCGCTGGTCGCATCGCTGGTGGCCTTCGGGGTACGCAGTGCGCTGTGCCTGTGGATCTCTGCCCGGCTCTATCCCATACCCTACGATTTCGGCCGTACAGCGCGGCTCGTGGCGATCGCGGTCGCGGTCGCGGCTGCCGGGCTCATGCTCGAAGGTGGAAACTGGCAGGACATTTTCGTCAAGCTGGTCCTGCTGGCGGCCATGCCGGTGCTGATCGTACTAACGGGCGTTGTGCCGCCCCACGAGCAGTTGCAGATTAAGAACTTCGTCAACCGACTCGTACGGCGGGCGGAGTAGAATCGTGCCCCGATGGCCGAAAGTGCAGTGTTTTTCCATAAATCGGCTGTCGGGAACATTTACAGCCACGGCCTCGTGAAGTCCTGACTCGAGGACGTGCGGGCGGGCATTTCAAGCTGCTGAGCAAGGCAAGATCATGAAGACCTGGATCGACTTGACCGATCGTGTGCCGATGAAGTTCGACGTCGAGCGCATGACGCAGGAAATTCGTCAGCTCGAGTCATCGGGTTGGCTGCAGCACTACGATCCGGGTCTGTCGACGGGCTGGAAGGCCATCCTGCTCAAGTCCCGCAACGGCGACATCAGCGGTCCGGAAGCGCAGCGCCCGGATTGGGATTTCTCGAAGTACCTGCGTACGCCGCACGTGGACAACCTGCCTTACTTCCGCGAGATCATGGATTTCTTCCAGTGCCCGCAGGGGCGCGTGCGAATTCTGAAGCTCATGCCTGGCGCAGGCATTGGCCTGCATCGCGACGTCCGCGCCGAGGTTGGCTGCGTCGCGTTCAATCAGGTGCGACTGCACATCCCGATCATCACCAACGACAAGGTTTTCTTCCACGTCGACGGCCAGCGACTGCACATGAAGCCCGGGCGGCTCTACTACGTGGATTTCAGCAAGAAGCATTTCGTCCGCAACGACGGCACGGAGCCGCGCCTGCATCTGGTGATGGATCTGAAGATCAACGACTGGCTACGCGCGTTCTTCCCGCAGATGACCATGGCGGAGAAGATTCAGGCCGCCTGGATGCGGGCGACGTATCCGGCCTTCTGGAAGGTGCGCTGGTGGGGTATCAGCGCCGGAATGAGCTTCTGGAAGCACTACAACGGATCGGTGCTGCAGAGGGTCGTGCAGAGGATCAAGGGGCGGGCTCCCGCAGCGGCCTGATCAGCTGCGACGACCGGCGCGGCTTTCAAGCGCGTCGCGGTAGATCCTCAGGTACCCTTCGGTCATCGTCCGGCCCGAGAACGCCGTCGCCGCCAGATGTTCGGCAGCATCTGTCAGTTTGTCTCTGAGTGCAGGTTCAGCAGTCAGGCGGCCGATCGCCCGCGCGATGCCGGGCGAATCGCCGACGGGTACGAGTAGGCCGGTGGTGCCGTCTTTAAGAACCTCCTTCAATCCACCCACGTTCGAGACGATGACGGGAACGCGCAAGCTCATCGCCTCGAGCAGCACGTAGGGTAGCCCTTCGTGCACCGACGGCATCAGCAGGGCATCTGCGTGCGCCAGATAGTCGTAGGGATTCGACTTGAATCCGTGGAAGATCACCCGCTGCGACAAGCCTGACTGCTGCGCGAGTTTCTCGAGATCGGAACGCATCGGTCCGTCGCCGACGATATGGAGCAGCGCTTGCGTGGGCACCGCTGCGTCGGTAAGCGCGCGCAGCGCATGTTCGATGCCTTTGACCTGTTCGAGACGTCCGAGGATGAGCAGGTTCGTGGCCCGGTTCGAATACTCGGCCGGACGTGTCAGAGCGCTTCGATCCGGCGCCCGGTCGATGCCGTTGTATATGACCGACCGTTCGAGTCGTCGATGTGCTTCCAGGAAATGCTGTTCGAGTTCGCGTGTGACATAGACGATGCGGGGATTCAGCCTGCGCGTCGCGAGCGCGTCGAGATGTCTGTAGAGCGCGGTTCGTGCCCGTTCACGCAATGCGCTGCTGCGCGTCTCGATTGCCCCATGCTCGGTCTTCACGATGCCGATCGGAAGTCCTTTCGTAGCGAGCCACGCATGCACTGCCGCCTTGTAGCCGTGGAAGTGCAGGACCTGGGTGTTCGTCGAGATCAGCGTGTCGCGCAGGTGCTGGACTGCCGCGGGGCTGAAGGCACTAGATCCCGATCGCAGAATAGTCGGCATAAGTCCGGTGTGACGCAGCATCGCCGCCAGCGTCGCGTCATGGAACAGAATGACCTCGACCGGTATCTCCATGGCCTGGAGTTGCGAACACAACGCCAGCATCTGCCGTTCGGCGCCGCCGAAGATCTCGCCCGGGGCGAGGAGGGTCAGTCGCAGAGGCCTTGTGTATTGCGGAACGCCGTCATTTGCCATGCGTTGTTTCTTCGTCGCGGAGCGACCCGGTTATGTCGCCAGATGCAGCCGGATTGGCGCTTTTTGGGGCCATTTTTACGCGGAACCAGTCGCCGCCGGCCGACAGATTGCGCATCGGCGCAAGGGCTTTATATTGCCCTTCCAGCGGATGGTGCTGACGCGCCGCAAGGAGGATAACGAAATCCGCGATCGATCAGCGGGACGGGCTGCAATAAGTCATCAGCCGTCTGGAGTATGGGTCAGCACATGCCTTATTGCTGGAACCATTGAGCATAACGAATACTTCGTTCATTCGAGTGCAAGGGCAAACTCATCGAAAGATGAGGGCGCAAAGCTTCCGGTCTAAGGGCGTAGCCTATGACAGCGGGGTTGCTGAGGACGCAGGGCCATCTCGGTCCCACAAGCAGTCATCAAGCTCTACCCATGGCAGCCCCCCGGAAGATGTGTGTAAGGAATGCGACCGCCGTCGCAGGAAGGCGTGTCGAACTCTGTTATCAGATCAGGTTGCGAGCCGTGGAGAGTATGTAATGCGAATTCTCAAGTCTTGTGTGGGCGTGGTTTTGGGAGCGGCCGTTGGCTCCATGGCAGTAGCAGCGCCGGTCGTGAGTTCGGTGGGCGGTACGCCGTCCCAGGGCCAGAGCATCACGATTTCAGGATCTGGCTTCGGTACGAAGTCCCAGGCCGCGCCGCTGGTGTTCGACGACTTCGAAAGCGGCTCCGACGGCACGCAGGTTCAGGGCAAGCAGGCCGCTGCAGGCCGGTGGAACACAGGCAGCTATTCCGGCGGCGTGACGTACGCCACCTACGAAGGCAAGAAGGTTGCGAAGCACACCTTCGCCAACGGCAACTACAACGCGTCGTTGTACGCCGATCCCGCGGCGACGCAGACCGTCTATCTGGATTTCTGGATCAAGGGTGTTCCCACCGCGAATCCCTCGCGCAACTGGAAGGCCTGGCGCTTCTACAATTCTTCGGACGCCGAAGTCGGCAACTCCGTCTACTACTGCAACGGCGGTGGCGTCGATATGGCTGGTTCCTGGGTGTGGACCGCGGAAACACCGCCGCCGCAGACCTGGATGCACTATGAAGTGATTCAGAAGCCGGGTGTGGTGCGCCACTATCGCGATGGCAAGCTCGATCTGTCGAACACGAACAGCTCGCCGCCGAGCGTTTCCCAGGTGCGAATCGGTCACTACTGGGGATTGGATGGCGTCGCTGACTGCGGCAGTAACCCCGGCGGCAACGTCTACACGGACAACGTCTATGTGGATACGTCACTGGCTCGCGTAGTGGTCGGCAACGCGGCCACCTTCGAAGGCTCGACGAAGCGAGCGATCCAGCAGCCGACGGCGTGGAGCTCCAGCGAAGTGACGGTGAAGTTCTACCCGACGCAGTTCACGGCCGGTGAGAAGGCGTACCTCTTCGTCGTCGATGCCAACAACTCGGCCAGCGCCGGGTTCCCGATCACGATCGGTCAGGGCGCAGGCAAGGTGCCGAATCCCCCTGGTTCGGTCAGCGCCAACTAAGTCCGCGCTAATCTCGCAGCCCGACCGACGCCTTGTCGGCCGGGCTGCGGTTTGCCCTCAGTCCCGCCGCAAAGCTCGTCCGTTCTGGCGAGCGCATGAGTCTCCATCCGGTTCATCGAGATGGTGATCCCCAGCATGAACCACCAGTAAACCTCGTAGAGGTCGTGGCCGAAAATCCCCAGCGTCATTCGGATGATGAGAAAGCTGGACGTCGCCTGTACCGTCGCCAGCATGACCTTCAAATCGCGTCGATGCGCCAACGCCGCAGCATCCTTGGGCTCGGCTTTGTCCGGCTCGGGACAGATCGCATCCATCCGTTCGATCTGCACCGTCAGTTTCTTCGATAACTGCAGCAGCGTTCGCATCATCGAAACGAGCATTCCGATGAACAGGACGAAGCCGACGAAGCCGAGATTGGTGGCTACCTCGAGATAGAGATTGTGAGTGTCCTGGCTGCGGCCGAAGCGGGCCTCGCGCACGATCGGAAACGCACCGACACCGACACCCATCGGGTGTTCGACGAAGATCGTCCATGCGTCGGTGAGAATCTCCTTGCGGGCATCGATGGAAGCGCCCTCGATCTCCTTCTGCGTGTAGACAGTTTCCAGTCGAGCGAAGTATTGCGCCGGAATGAGGGGCGTCACCGCTATCGCGATTCCAAGCAACACCGCGACCGCCTTGAAGCTCGATCGCGCGCGCGCGATGAGAACGACCAGCCACGCGAAGAATCCAAGGTAGGCGGTCCGCGATCCGCAATACAGGATAATCACCAGCGCACCGATCCCCTGCGCAATCATCGCAAGCCGGAGCGGCAGCGGAGCCAGCACTGCGAGGTGATACAGATAGGGCAGTGTTCCCAGTTGAGTGCCGGAGAAAGAATTCGGATGCGCGTACGACCAGGTCGGGCCGTGCAGGCGCATGACGCCCTGGTTCTCCCAGATCAGCGATCCGGTGATGATTCCGTGAATTCCTTCCTGCACCATCTTGGCGAACGCGAGGAGGTAGGCGGCGAGGAACAGACGCAGAATCGTGGGATTCACGACGAATGCCGCGATGAAGATCGTGACCATCATGAACTTTACGAGGCGGTCGAAATAGATCTTCCAGGAGAAGGCGACGTCGGCCGAGAGCACGACCATCACCAGCATCCAGAACGCCAGCGCCATCGCCCATTTCATCGCCGAAGTCGATGGGCGGGTCTTGTCCTTGAGGAACAGTACGATGCCGACGACCGACAGCAGGAGACCCACGATCAGTTCGAAACGGATCTGGCCGAGAAATTCGATTCTCTGGCCACCCTCCAGATAGCGAAAGACGATGAAGATCAGGAAGGAGACGAGCAGGAACTTCGAAAGCTCGGGGTAGTGGCCGAGCGTGAGGTTCGGTCCGCCGTTCAGACGCCCGCGGGGTCGCAAGCTTCTAGCTGATGCCTGCATGTCGAATCGGTCGCATCGTCATTTTGTCAGTCGCGGGCTTGCTCTCGGAGTGGCGTCGTCCGCGGCTGTCAGTGATTCAGCACGCGGACGAACGCCGCAACATCCATATCAGGTGGACTTGTCGATGGCGACCCAGATCCAGGAGGCCGCGATGGCTGCATAGCATGCAGCCATCAGCACGAGTTTTGGCATGGGCTGTGCCCTCACGGCAAGCAGCTTTTCCTTGACCGTTCCACTCGCACCCAGGAGCACGCCCGTCGCGATCAGCAGAATGTAGTCGATGGGGTCCCTGTAACGTGGATCGCCGCCCGTCGCAACGATTGCGGCGACGATGATGCCGATCAGGCCGAGACAGACCCACCAGAAGGAATCCGTGCGCAGCGCGGTGAAGGCAAACACCCCGACGAGCAGCATGCCGGCCGCCGTCAGACCTATCACTGCGCTCAATGGCTGGATCAATCCCTCCATCGAGGGATACACGATCTTCATGTCGTAGCGATGAAATCTCGGGAACAGCAGCCAGGCCACCTTCACGAAACCTCGCTGCACGAAGGCTGCCGGGTCCTGCTTGATGTATTCCATGGCCTGATCGCGGTGCCACTGCTCGAACTCCGGCGTACCGAACCGAATGGTGTCCGGCGGTGAAGGCGGCCATTTCCACGCACCCTCGAAGCCGGGATTGTTGCCCGAATGCAGACCCGGACCGGCCGTGTAGCCCAGCGGGAGCGCATGTCCCCACACCGAGTGATTGCGAATCAACCACGGCGTCAGAACGGCCACGATGACTGCGCCGCAGAGGGCCACCCGAGCCGCTCGCAGCCGCAGCGATCCCTGAGTCAACGCCAGGTAGGTCAGGAAGATCGCCGGATAAACGAGGCCGGCTTCCCGGACGAGCATCGCAATGCCCAGCAGCAGCCCGAGCACGACGGCGTGACGGAATTGCGGTCGGGAGCCGGCAGCAGCTACGACTGCCAGGAGCGAGAGCAGCAGCAATCCAAACATCTGCTCGGACATGACGTATGTGTCCGAGATGACATAGTTGGGGAGCAGCCCGCGCAGCGCGAAGGCGAAATAGCCCGCCCGCTCACCCGCGAGCGAGCGGGCCAGCACGAACGCGACAATGCAGGCCGCGGTGCCGACCAGAGCCGATGCGAGTTGACTGACGATGAACGAGTCCGAACCGGTCAGTGCATGAGCCGCTGCCAGATAGACGAAGAACAGCGGCGCCCGATAGCCGAATTCCGAACCGGGGCGTACCCACTGTTCCCAGCCGCTGAGCAGCAGGATGGCGTTCTTATGGTAGACCTCATGATCGGTGACATCCGGCGGGACGCTGGATCCCCAGATCAGAATGATGGCTGCCCGAAGCGCGAGGAAGAGAGCTGCACCGATCCATACGGCACGCGGAATGTTGAGCCTGTTCATTGTTGTTCCAGTCTTGCCTGTCTTCTCGGCGCGTCTTGTGGTCTCGTCGATGGTGCGGCCGTCGTTGCAGCCGCAGGGGAGGCATTTTCCTCCGCCACGATGCCTCTGTTTCTGGGCGGATGCTCTGGCATCCGCAGTGATACCACAACCGGCGCCACGGGCGGTATGCTCATTGGGTCAGGACGGCAAAGGCGTTCCGCCGTGATTCGATATTGTTGAAGTGAGTCACTCGGGGGCTGCGCTTTCGTCCAGTATCATGGACCGCTGGCTGTACCGTCATCATCCCCTTTTTGGTGCCCGCGGAGTCGATAGCGCACATGCTCGAGATCCTGAGTCGCAACGTGTTCTATCCGCTGTGGGACTGGAAGGACCGTAGTTCCCGCCTGCGCGAGTACTCCCGGCTCGACGCGTCGCAGTGGTGGCCATCCGACCGCCTTCAGGCATTGCAGTTGGAGCGAGTGCGGGAAGCCGTCTCTTATGCTTTCGCGCACTGCCCGTACTACCGGGAGGCGTGGGGCAGGCTGCCGCGCATCGATTCTCTCGCGGACCTGGCGCAGATTCCGCTGTTACCGAAGCAAGCGGTGCGTGAGCGCCTGCACGAGATCCGTTCCGATGAGTACGCGCTGACGAGTCTCGTAGCGGCGAAAACCGGCGGTTCCACGGGACGTGCACTGGACCTGTATTTCGATGTTCGCTGCCAAGAGTGGCGGAATGCTGCAGCACTGCGCAGTGACGGCTGGGCCGGCTGGCGCCCTGGCATGCTGCTGGCCGCGTTGTGGGGCACACCGTCGTTGCCAACGACGCTGAAAGAGAGGATCCGCAACGCGCTGCATGATCGGGTCTTCTTTCTCGATACGATGAAGCTGAACGACGATTCCATGGGGGCATTCGCCCGCGAGCTGACGCGGCGTGAGCCGGGCGCACTGTTCGGCCATGCTCATTCGCTGTTCGTGTTCGCGCGGTTCATCGAGGAGCACGGACTTGCCGTTCCGCAACTGCAGGCCATCATCGCGACTTCGATGATGCTGCTCGAGTCGGAGCGGGTCGTGATCTCCCGCGTCTTCCGCTGCCCCGTAACCAACCGGTACGGCTGCGAGGAGGTCGGACTCATCGCGTGCGAATGCGAGAAGCACTCCGGCCTGCACGTCAACGCCGAGCATGTGCATGTCGAGATTCTTCGTGCTGACGGTGCGCCCGCTGAACCGGGCGAGGAGGGACAGATCGTCGTTACCGACCTGATCAACAAGGGCATGCCACTCATCCGTTACGCGATCGAGGACATGGCTTGCTGGTCGAACAGATCATGCGAATGCGGTCGGGCGCTGCCGCTGATCGAACGCATCGTCGGGCGTGTCGCGGATTTCCTGCGGCGTCGAGATGGCAGCCTGGTTGCCGGCGTTTCCCTGGTAGAGAAGACGGTGACCGCGATTCCCGGCCTGGAGCAGTTGCAGATCGTGCAGGCCGAGATGACCCGGTTCGAGCTGAATCTCGTGGCCTCCGACGGCTTCGATGAGACCTCGCAATCCCGACTGCGCACGGTGCTGCACGATGTGTTCGGCAACGATGTCGAAGTGCAGCTGAACCGCATGGCGCGCATACCCCAGGAACGCAACAGCAAGTATCGTTTCGCCATCTGCAAGGTCGGAGGGTGATCGTGTCTGCGCCCGTAGTCAGCGTCGTCATCGCCACATACAACATGGCCCAGTATCTCGGGGATGCAGTGGACTCGGTGCTGCGCCAGACGATTCCCGACCTGGAGGTTCTCGTCATCGACGACGGATCGACCGACGCTACAGCGGAGTTGATGGCGCGCTACGCCGACAATCCCCGTGTCCACTATCACCGCCAGGCGAACGCAGGGCAGACGAAGGCCAAGAATGCCGGTATCGCAAGGGCGCAGGGCACCTTCGTCGCATTCTGCGACGCGGACGATCTGTGGGTTGCGGACAAGCTGCAACGACAGTTGCCTCTTTTCGAGCGGCCCGAGGTCGGCGTCGTCTATAGCCGTCGTCAGCGCATTCTCGCGAGCGGAGAGGCCGTCGAGGAGAGCGACGACGGCATCTATCCGAGCGGCAGGATTACGGAAAGGTTGTTCCTGGAGAACTTCATTCCGTTCGGAACCACCGTGGTGAGGCGTTCGTATTTCGAGGAGTTCGGTGCGTTCGACGAGCGCTATCGCATGGGTATCGACTGGGACCTTTGGCTGCGCATGTCGACACGCTGCGAGTTCGGCTTCGTCGATGCGGCGACCTATCTGTATCGTGTCTGGCCGGGGCAGATGTCGAACAACTGGCGCGGCCGGTACGAGGCGGCGTTCCGGATCATGGAGAAGTTCATTGCCGACCATCCGGGAGTGCTGTCTCCCGGCATCGTTCGTGAAGCGTATGCACACAGTTACACCGAAAGAGGCCGCCTGCGGAGCATGATGGACCGGGAGTACTCTGCCGGGATACGCGACGTGTTCACGGCTCTGCGCTACCGCGCCTCCTACTTTCCGGCCTGGAAGCTGCTGATCCGCATCGGTATCACCGCTGCCGGGTGGCCCGTACCGCGGCACAGCCGGCCGTGCACCTGATGAAGTCCGTGCTCGCGGCAATGATTCCGGTCCTGTCGCCGGTTGCCCGCAGAATGACTGCCCGCTATGGGCGAGTCACGATGTTCCATCGTTTCGCGCCGCAGCCGGCGTTTCGCCGACTGACCACCGAGTCGTTCGAATGGCGCATCAACTATCTGCGGCGCCACTATGACATCGTCTCCCTCGCGGAACTGCGGCGGCGCCTCAAGGAGGGTGCGCCTCTGGACCGTTGTGTCGTTCTCACCTTCGACGACGGTCACCGTGACTTCATCGAGTGCGCTTATCCGATATTGGAGAAGTACGGTATTCCAGCCACGGTCTATCTTGTCAGCGAGTTCATCGACCGCCGGATCTGGCTTTGGTCGGATGCAATCCACTGGATGGCGCATGAGGCAGCGGATGGCCGGTATCGTTTCGATCTGGATGGCTCGCCGATCGACGCCGCGATCGCAGATGCCGAATCGAGGAATATTCTATGGGAGCAGTTGGCGGACCGCGCGTTGATGATGACTGCCGACAGACGCAACATTGCGCTCGGCGAGTTCGCCCGGGAATTTCGCGTACGGTTGCCCCAGCTGCCGACCGATGAGTACGCCGGCGCGACATGGGACGAGCTGCGTCGACTGGATCCGAAGCTGCTTCACGTGGGAGCGCACAGCTGTACTCATCCGATCCTGTCTCGCTGCACGCCCGACGAACAGTCATGGGAAATCGAGCAATGTCGCGCGACGATCGAGGCGCGACTCGATCGCCCGGTGGACGCATTCTGCTACCCCAACGGCAGATACGGCGATTTCAATGCCGATACGCTGCAGCTCCTGCGTCGGGCTGGTTTCACGAGCGCAGTCACCAGCGAGGACGGCATGGTTGCCGGAAACAGCGACCCGCTGCTGCTGCCAAGGATAGGTGCCGGCGAGCATCCGCAGGAGTTCCGGAAGCACCTCGACGGCATTGCCGGAGTGCGTGAAGCCCTGCGAGGTCGGCAGCGGCGCCTGTCTTGAGCATCGATTGTGCACGGCGCGCGTCCCCATGACCTGAAAATCGCCGAACACGATTCGCTCGTGGCCTTTGCACCCGACGCATGGAACAGACTGGTCGAAACGAGCGCCCAGGCGACCGTTTTCCAGCGCCATGAATGGATGCATGCGTGGTGGGAGGCTTTCTCTCAACCGGATTGGCGAGTGCGGCTGCTCGCGGCCCACAGAGGCGATGAACTTGTCGGACTCGCAGCCCTCTACGAGCGGCCAGCCGCCGCGGATCCGCGTCGCCGGTCGATCCATCTGATCGGAGAAGGACACGCCGATTATGGCGGATTCATCATCGCCGGGGATGAATCCGAGGTAGCAGACCGCTTGCTCCATGAACTCGTGCGCCGCAGCGATTCCACGACGGAGGTTCATCTCGACGAAATGCAGCAGGGCTCGCTTCTGCATCGCCTGCTGTCCAGGCGCTGCAGATCCGAGCCGCTGCAATGGATCAGGACGGACCGGATCGTTTGTCCGTGGGTCGCGGTGCGAGGAGCTGAAACGCAGGCTCGAGCATTGTTGAGGAAGAGCAGCACGCGCCGTCATCGTGCTGCGCTCGAACGCCTCGGACGCATCGAGATCAGGCACGAGACCGAAGCTCAAGTCATACAGGAACAGCTGTCGAGCTTCTTCGACTGGCACGTCGGGCGGTGGGCGCGAACGCCGTATCCCAGTCTCTTCGAGAAGGAACCGAATCGCGCCTTCTATCGCATGCTGACGCAGAAGATGTGTCCTTCGGGCTGCGTGGTGTTCTCCGTGCTCACGCTCGGCGGGCGGCCGGTTTCTTATCACTTCGGCTTTCTGAGCAATGCAAAGCTGCTGTGGTACAAGCCGGCTTTCGACGTCGAGCTGGCTCGTCATTCGCCCGGTGAGGTACTGCTCAGTTCGCTCATCGAGTATGCCATTGCAAGGAATCTGGTCGCCCTCGACTTCACCCGTGGGGACGAACCATTCAAACGGCGATACGCCAGCGGTGAGAACTACAACGAGAGTTTCACGCGCGTCGGCTCTCGCTCGGTGGCCCTGTGGCACCACGTGCGAGGATTCATCCGCACGTTGCTTGGGCGGTCGTGAGACCGATCTTCACTCGCTGAGGTAGCTCGTGAGAGCACGGGCATGAGCCGCCCATCGCTCCTCGAAAGCGCGGCGGGGGGCGTCGTTCGATGCAGCCGCATTGCGCGCCAGCATTTGAGAGATGCCACGTGCGATGTCGGCAGATGTGTTCTCGGTGAAGTCGGCCAGCCCGCCGAAGACTTCGATGCTCGCTTCGTTGCGGGAGAGAAGCACGGGCTTGCCTAGTGCCACGGATTCGTAAGCTCCGCAGACCAGGCAATTGTCCATGGTCGTCAGGTCGATCACTGCATCGCAGGAGGCAAGCAGGTTCCAGTACTCGTGTTCGGACAGAAAACCGGTCAGCGTCATATTGTCCGGGACGCGCGCCCGCGTGGACGGGGGGCACTTCGCGTCGTTGCCGGTGACGTGAAAGTGAACCGACGGTCGCAGCGCCCGTGCAGCCTCCACCACCTCGGCAAAGGGTTCGTCGCCAGCGTACGTCGAGATGACGACGACAGACCGGGGACCCGGCAGCCTCCGCGGCTGCAGCGTCGGGGGCGTTGGCAGTGCATCGGGCAGAACAAGCGCGCGTCCTCCGACACGCTGCACGACGTCGGCGAGTTGCCGGTTGCTGACGATGATCCGGTCAGCTCTGCGCAGCAGCCATCGCGTGAGAACGAGAACCCACCAGGAACGATGCAGGTAGGGCTCGACGGCCTCGTTGTGCGCGTCGAGGATCAGCCTGTAACCGAAGAAGGGCCGCAGGAGCAGGGTGATCAACGCAAGCACCTGCGAAGGAGCCTGCACGATGACGGACCGCGGTCGCCGAGTGCGAAGAACACGCAGCGTTTCCGGGATCAGCCGCGCGTAACGCTTCAATCCCCGGTCCCTGGTCGTCAGTTCGGCGAGCGAGAGATTCAGCCGTGCGGCGATGTTGCGCGTGCGCTGGTGCTCGATCCAGGTCAGGAAAATCGTCTGGGACATGGGCCGGCCAGTGTTACGCGCTGACCGCTTCGCGCTGGCGCTGCCACAGGAAGAACATGAGCAGAGAGAACAGCACCTTGCTGTTCTTGCGGCGACCGTCCACATGCTCGTCACGCAGCTGGCGAATGCGCGTGAAATCGAAGCAGCCGAGACGTCTGGCGGCGCTCTCGTTGACGACGCTGTCGAAGTATCCGAGCAACGGTCCGCGCAGCCAGTAGCCCATCGGTGCTTCGAAGCCCTGCTTGCGGTGATAGATCATCTCGTGCGGCAGCCACCGCTCGGCGATCTTCTTCAGCAGATACTTTTGAGTCGTTCCGCGAATCTTCAGTGAGGTCGGCACCGTCTGCATCAGCTCGACGAGACGATGATCGAGATACGGCACACGCAGTTCGAGCGAGTGCCACATGCTCAGCCGGTCGGTCAGCGTGAGGATGTCGTCGACCATGTACATCTGGAGGTCCGTGCGAAGCGCGCGCGCAAGATTGTCACCCGCCGCGCCCGCTGCGAACGGCGTGCGAATGACATCTGCCGTCATGGGCGCGTCGACGCGGGACGCAATGTCGTTGGTCAGTAGCGCGGAGCGCTCTGCGTGCGGCATCGCGGCCATCGAATCCTGATAGCGATCGGCGGCGGACTGGCCGGCGCTGCGTGCGAAGCGCTTCAGGTGATCGATCGTGTCGCTCGAACGCCTGGATTCCGGCAGTCGATTGATGACAGGGTGCAGCAGCCCGTCCCGAATCCATCGCGGCACTTTGGCATACCGGTCGCCGATCGTGAGCCCGAGATGGCGCCGGTAGCCGGCGAACAACTCGTCTCCGCCGAGGCCTGTCAGCGCCACTTTGACCTGCTTCCCGGCAACCTGGGAGATGTAGTAAGTGGGGATCACGGAGTCATCCGCGAACGGTTCATCGAATGCTTCGACGACCTCATCGAGAATGTCCGCGACATGAGGCTCGACATCGATTTCGGAGTGCTTCAGGCCATACCGCTCGACGAGCATCCTCGCGTACTTGCGCTCGTCGATGAATGCGCCCCCCGCCTGCTTGAAGCCGACTGTGAACGTCTGGACGGGCTGATCGAGAGAGCGAGCCATCATCGCCACCATCACGCCGCTGTCGAGTCCGCCGGACAGGAAAGCACCCACGGGTACGTCGCTGACCAGATGACTGCGAACACCTTCCTGCAGCGCGGCGCCGACACGCTCGATCCACGACGATTCGGACTCGTCTGTCGTGATGGGGTCAGGGACTGTCCAGTAGCGGGCAGCGGCTACGCGTCCATCGCGGTCGATGGTGACGACAGTGCCGGGCAGGACCTTCCGGATGTTGGCGTAGATGGAGCGCGGGGCAGGGATGAACGTGTAAGTGAGGTACTCATCGACAGCCTGCCAATCGATCTCGTCCGAGACGACGCCGCTCGCGCGCAGCGACTTGATCTCCGAACCGAACACGTATCCTTGCGGTGTCTCCGCGAGAAAGAGCGGCTTGATGCCCAGGCGATCACGTGCGAGGACGAGCTGCTGCTTCGGGATGTCCCAGATGGCGAATGCGAACATGCCTTCGAGATAGCGGGGCGCATCCAGTCCGTGTTCCTCGTACAGATGGACGATGACCTCGGTGTCGCTGTCGGTGGCGAAACGATGACCGGCCTTCTCCAGACGAGAGCGCAGTTCGCGGTAGTTGTAGATCTCGCCGTTGAAGACGATGGCGACCGTGCGATCTTCGTTGAAGATCGGTTGCTGTCCGCCCGCGAGATCGATGATCGCGAGTCGTCGCATCGCGAGTCCCACGCGTCCGTCGAAGTAGCGGCCTTCGCCGTCGGGACCGCGGCGCGTGATACGTTCGTTCATTCGCATGAGCACTGCTTCGGACAGCTGCCCGTTGCGCGACCAGAAGCCGCAGATACCGCACATAGATTTCGAGGGATCCCTTGGGCCTTCAGGTCGAGATGCGCGACCGGCACTGGCCCGTTCCTATGATTTTCAGCACAGACATGACATGCTTATCAGTACGTCACGCGTCCGCATGCGATGATACACACTCAAACGGACTTCGCCGGACGGACATCACGCTACGAGGATATCCGTTCGGGCGAGCTCGCGATAACAAGCCGCAGACTCGACCATGCAAGCAGCAGCCACCGGTAATCGCCCCCTGGTTTCCATCGTCCTGCCGTGCTTCAACGAAGCGGGCGTGCTCGAGGACAACCTCGCCGTCATCGTCCAGTACCTGCGCGGCCTGGAGTCTTCGTACCGGTTCGAGATACTCCTCATCAACGATGGCAGTCGCGACAACACTGCCGAGATAGCGGAGGGGTTGCGCGGCAAGTACTCGATCGTACGAGTGCTGCATCATCCCACCAACTTCGGTCTCGGCCAGGCGTTCAAGACAGCTTTCGCGCAATCGCGGGGCGACTATGTCATCACCATGGATGTCGATCTGAGCTACTCGCCCGATCACATCGAGCGGCTGCTCGATGCGATCACCAAGACGCGTTCCAAACTGGTGCTCGCCTCGGCGTACATGGAGGGCGGTCAGCTGACCAACGTGCCGTGGCTGCGCAAGACGCTCAGTATCTGGGGCAATCGTTTCCTGCGTGTTTTCGCACGCGGGAATCTCTCGACCATCACGTGCATGGTAAGGGCGTACGACGGGCCCTTCATTCGGTCGATGGTGCTACGGGCGACCGGCATGGACATCATGCCGGAGGTCATCTACAAGACCATGGTCCTGCGGGGGCGCATTGAACAGATTCCGGCCCACCTGGACTGGACCCGGCAATTGGCCGCCGGGCCGCGGCGTGCGTCGAGCATGCGCATCCTGCGCCATATCTTCTCGACAGTGCTGTCCGGATTCATATTCCGGCCGTTCATGTTCCTCGTCATGCCGGGACTGTGCATGTTGGCGTTCTCGGCCTACGTCAACGTCTGGATGTTCATCCATTTCTTCAACGCGCTTGCGTCGATGCCGCCGCATGCCCGTTACGCCTCGGAGGCGATCGCCGCTGCGTATGCTGCCCACCCGCACACGTTCATCGTGGCGCTGCTGTCCCTCACGCTGTCGATTCTGCTGATCGGCCTGGGGATCGTCGCGCTGCAGTCCAAGCGGTACTTCGAGGAGCTCTACTACCTCGGGGTATCGGTACGGCGGGCCGTGACCCGGGAAATCCCTGAGCAGACTTCCTGACCGGGCCGTGCCCTGGGGTGCCGGGCGACGCCAAGTGTCGGATTCATTTACGTAAATCCCCGTGCAGATGTGAACTAAACACGGGGAATGTCTTATCCTCTCGCCTATACTCCGCGGCCATAAAAGCGCTGGATGGCCGCATCGGATTTGGTCGAGTCCCCTTACGGACGGGCGTAGTGCCCCCTCGTCGGCCCCCGGCGGCAAAAGCAACGCAAAGTGCTTCGGGTTGGCTCCGCGTGAGCCGGGCCCAGGGCGGGTGCGCGTCTTCGCTGATGGCTCCCCGGGCGACGATTCGAATGGGGACAGGGCGGGTTATCGGAGGGCTGGATGAGGGTTTCGGGAAACATAGGGATCGTCGGCGGTGGTGTCCTCGGAATGTTCCTGGCGTTGAAGTTGCGCCAGGCAGGCGCCCAGGTGACGTTACTCGAGAGCGCGCCGGCATCGGGCGGTCTCGCTGCGTCGGACGATATCGGCGGCTATACCTGGGACCGCTACTACCACGTGATCCTGCTGTCGGACCTGCACACGCGCGCTCTGCTGGACGAGCTCGGCGTCGCTGATCGCCTGCGCTGGGGTGTCACGCGCACCGGCTTCTACACCGACGGCAAGCTGTATTCCCTTTCGAACAATTTAGAGTTTCTGCGCTTTCCCCCATTGTCCCTGTTCGACAAGCTGCGCCTGGGCGGGACCATTTTCCTCGCCTCGCAGATTCGCGACGGTCGTGCGCTCGAGCGCGTGCTGTGCGAGGACTGGCTGGCCAAATGGTCCGGGCGCCGCGTCGTCGACAAGATCTGGCTGCCGCTTCTCAAGAGCAAACTCGGTGACAACTACAAGATCGCGAGCGCTTCTTTCATCTGGGCGATCATTGCGCGCATGTATGCCGCGCGGCGCTCGGGGCTGAAGCGGGAAATGTTCGGATACGTCGATGGCGGTTACGATCTCGTGCTCAAGAAGCTCCAGGAGCGTCTCGACACGCTTGGCGTGACCACTCGCTTCAACTCGCGGGTCACGCAGATATCCGACAGCGGTACGGGTGCATCCGTCGAACTCAGCGACGGAGCCAGGCTCGATTTCGACAGAGTCGTCACGACCATCCCGACCGGAGCGATCGCCGATCTGTGTCCGCAGCTCTCGCAGGGCGAGAAGCAGCGACTGAACGGTGTCGTGTATCAGGGCATCGTCTGTGCATCGTTGCTCACCCGCAAGCCGTTCGGACCGTACTACGTCACGAACATCACGGATCGATGGGTTCCCTTCACAGGCGTGATCGAGATGACGGCGCTGGTCGACAAGGAACGGTTCGGAGGCAACTCGCTGACGTATCTGCCTTGCTACCTGACTCAGCAGGATCCGTACTGGAACAAGACCGACGCCGAGGTCGAAGCCGATTTCATCGGCGCACTGGAGCGTATGTATCCCGAATTCGATCGCAAGGACGTGATCGCGTTCAAGGTGTTCCGCGCTCGTCAGGTGCTCGCCGTGTCGACGCTCGAGTACTCGGATCGTTCGTTGCCTGCACTGCGCACGTCGTTGCCGAACGTGCTGATCCTGAACTCCGCGCAGATCGCCAACGGCACGCTCAACGTCAACGAGACGCTGGGTGTGGTGCACGCGAATCTGCCCGCGCTGACCGCCCAACTTTCGTCTCGTGCTGCCTGACTCCGACAGGAACTCCATCGTGTCCAAGCCGCTTGCCAGTGTTTCGCTCGACGTCGACAACATGTGGTCGTACATGAAGATCCACGGCGACCCGCGTTGGGAGAGCCGCCCTTCATACTTCAGCACCTTCATTCCGTACATGCTGGAAGTGCTGGATCGCCTGCAGCTCAAGATCACGTTCTTCATCGTCGGTGTCGATGCTGCTGACGATCGCAATGCCGCGTCCATCAAGTCGCTCGTCGATGCGGGTCACGAAGTGGGCAACCATTCCTTCGAGCATGAGCCGTGGCTGCACCTCTACACGCGCGATCAGCTGTGTCGCGAGATCGAGATGACCGACCAGGCGATCGAGGCCGCCTCGGGCCAGAAGCCCGTCGGTTTTCGCGGGCCCGGTTTCAGCTGGTGTCCCGAGTTGCTCACCGTCCTGGAGGAGCGCGGCCACGGCTTCGATTCATCGACTCTGCCGACGTACCTGGGCCCCCTCGCGAGGGCCTACTATTTCTGGACGGCGAAGCTGTCGAAGGAAGAGCGCGAGCAGCGCAAGGAGCTGTTCGGCAAGTTCAGCGACGGCCTGCGGCCGGTCAAGCCGTACTACTGGCAGCTCAACAACGGTCGCCAGCTGCTCGAGATTCCGGTGACGACGACGCCGGTCGTGAAGACGCCGTTCCACTTCAGCTACCTCGTTTACCTCGCGAAGTTCTCCGAACCGCTGATGGCTGCGTACCTGCGCACGGCCGTCACGGCATGCCGCATGACCGGAACGGAACCGAGCTTCCTGCTGCATCCGCTCGACGTGATCGGCGGCGATCAGGTCCCTGAACTGAAATTCTTCCCCGGCATGGACGTGTCGAGCGCCCGCAAGACGGCGCTGCTCGAGAGGGTTCTGCGCACGCTGGGCAAGAGTTTCGACCTGGTGCCCATGAGCGTCCACGCGCGGCGCATCAAGGAGCGCAGCGTTCTGCCGGTACGCAAGGCAGCCTGATTCCACGAATATGTGCGGACTGGCGGGCATCATTCATTTCGACGGGCAGGCGCCACGGCGCGAAGTGCTCGAGCGCATGGCCGCGACGATTCGTCATCGCGGACCTGACGATACCGGTATTTTCATCTCCGGCCCGGTGGGGCTGGCGCACCAGCGACTGTCGATCATCGATCTGACCAGCGGACATCAGCCGATGACCAGCGATGGCGTGACCATCGTGTTCAACGGCGAGATCTACAACTACGTCGAGCTGCGCGACGATCTCAAGCGTCTTGGTCATACGTTCAGCACGACGTCGGATACCGAAGTGCTGCTGCGGATGTATCTGCAGCACGGCACCGATTTCGTTCGCCAGCTGAACGGCATGTTCGCGTTCGTGCTCTACGATGCGAATCGTCGCCGGATCGTCGTCGCCCGCGATCATTTCGGTATCAAGCCGCTGTACATGCATCGCACCGGATCGCGTGTCGTGTTCGCGTCCGAGATCAAAGCGTTGCTGGCCCACCCGGATGTGCGCGCGGTGGTCGATCCGCAGGGGCTGAACGATTACCTGACGCTGCAGTACACCCTGGGCGATGTCACGCTGTTCCGCGATATCCGCAAGCTCCCGGCCGCTCACGTCGAAGTGACGGATCTCGATTCGGGCGCCGTTACCCGGCAGCGATACTGGAAGCCCTCGTATGCCGTTGGAGCGGCTCGGGAAGAAGGCGAGTACGTGGAGGAGCTCAAGTCGCTGCTGACGAGCACCGTTCGCTGGCAGATGCGCAGCGACGTGCCCGTGGGCGCCTACCTGAGCGGTGGTCTGGATTCGAGCACGGTAACGGCGCTTGCCGCACGCGAGACTTCGACGCCGCTGAAGACGTTCACTGGTGCCTTTGCCGAAGGGCGGGAGTACGACGAGTCGGAGCATGCGAAGGCCGTTGCCAGCGCGGCTGGCGCGGAGATGCACTTCGTCTACCCGACCGAGCAGGAATTCATCGACCTGATGCCGAAGCTCGTCTATCACATGGACGAGCCTGCAGCCGGTCCCGGCCTGTTCCCGCAGTTCATCGTGTCGAGACTGGCAGCGCAGCACGTCAAGGTCTGTCTCGGCGGGCAGGGCGGCGATGAGATATTCGGCGGCTACGCGCGCTATGTCGTCGCGTACTTCGAGCAGGCGGTGAAATCCGCGATCTATGAAACGGACGAGGAGGGCGGCCAGGGTGTCGCGCTGGCAGCGATGGCACCGAATCTGGGTTACATCCGCCAGTACGTCCCGCTCCTGACGCGCTTCCTGCAGAAAGGATTTCTCGAGCCGGTCGACCGCCGCTACTTCAGTCTGATGGACCGCAGCGAAGGGACGCTCGATGCTTACAGCGCCGACTTCCGCAACCACTATGACCGCGAGGCAGTGTTCGCCCGGTTCCAGTCCGTGTTTAACGAAGCCGACACACCTTCGTCCTACAATCGGATGCTCAACTACGACATGATGACGGGTCTGCCTTCGCTGCTGCACGTGGAAGACCGGGTCAGCATGGCGGCGTCTCTCGAGTCGCGCGTCCCGCTGCTCGATCCGCGCATCGTCGAGTTCATCGCCCGTGTCCCGCCCGGAATCAAGTTCAAGGGCGGCGAGATGAAATACTTGTTCAAGCAGGCCATTCGTGACCTGTTGCCGCCCACGGTCCTCGAGCGCAGGGACAAAATGGGTTTCCCCGTGCCGCTGCAGCTGTGGGCCCGGGGGCGCGCGAAAGCATTTTTCCATGACGTTCTTCTGTCGCAGCGCGCGCGCGAACGCGGCCTGTTCGACATTGGCGCAGTGGAGCGGTTGATCAATCAGGAGTCGGCCTTCAGCAGGGTGCTGTGGGGACTGCTGCAACTAGAGTTATGGCATCGACAGTTCATCGATGCAGCGTAAATAAACGGGTAGCTGGAGATAGATATGCCTCTTTCATTCAATAGCGCGGATGACTACAAGTGGTCGGTCAAGAAGATTGCCGTCGTCGGACCGGGCATCGTCGGCATGCCGATGGCTGCACTGCTGGCCGATGCACGCATCCGCGAAGGGTCGGACACGCCGGCGAAGGTCGTCGTGCTGCAGCGTAATTCGCCCAATTCCGGGTGGAAGGTCGACTGCATCAACTCCGGCAAGTCCGTCATCGGCGGCGTCGAACCTGCGCTCGATCGCATCGTCGGCGAGACCGTGAAGGAAGGCATCCTGAGCGCGAGCCACGACTACAACGCCGCATCCGACGCCGACATGATCCTGGTCTGCATCCAGACCGACAAGAAGGGCTTCGCGCCCGACTACGGCCCGATGTTCGAGGGTCTCGAGGGCCTCGCGCTCGCACTGAAGAAGAAGCCCGCCGGCAACATTCCGATCGTCGTGTTCGAATCGACGCTCGCTCCGTCGAGCATGGCGACCGTGATGAAGGATCACTTCGCCAAGCACGGCCTGATCGAAGGCAAGGACATCCTGCTCGGCAACAGTCCGAACCGCGTGATGCCGGGCCGACTGGTCGAGCGCGTGGCTGCAGCCGACAAGCTCGCCGCCGGCCTGCATCCGCTGACGCCGAAGCTGATCCACAAGATCTATCAGCGCATCGTCACGAAGGGCACGGTCCACGTGACGAACAGCATGACCGCAGAGGTCGTGAAGACGCTCGAGAACGCCTATCGCGACGTGCGCATCGCGTTCGCCGCCGAGATCGTGCGGTACTGCGATGAACACGACATCGACTTCTACGCGGTGCGCGATGCGGTGAACACGCGACTGGCGCAGAGCGACGATGCCTCCGGCGATGCGACGGCAGTGCCGAGCGGCGGCGTGCTCGTGCCGACAGTGGGCGTGGGCGGTCACTGCCTGCCGAAGGACGGCATTCTGCTGTGGTGGCGCAAGATCGAATCGGGTGCCGACACTTCGAAGGCGCTCATTCTCGAGTCGCGCAAGGTCAACGATGCCTCCCCGGAGGAGACCACCAAGCTCGCAGAGCGCCTGATCGGCAAGATCGACGGCAAGCGCGTGACACTTCTCGGCACTGCGTATCGCTTCGATTCCGAAGATACCCGCAACTCGCCGACCATGACGCTCGCCCAGCAGCTGGTCGACCGCGGCTGCAAGGTCGTCATTCACGATCCGTACGTGAAGGACGATGACCAGAACCTCACGCGCCTCAACCTCACTCAGTACTTCACGAACGACCTCGCCAAGGCCGTCGGCGATGCCGAAGTGCTGTTCTTCTGCACCGGGCACGGTGTTTACAAGAATGGACTGCAGGACATCCTGCGTCAGGCGCCGAAGGCGACGGCGGTCATCGACGGCGCCAACCTGTATCACCACAAGGATTTCGCCGGCAGCAAGCTGGGCTACACGGGAATCGGCCGCGGCCGCAAGGCCGCACCCGCGGGCTTCGTCGAGTTCGTCGAGGCTTCGTTCCGTGCGATGGAGCGCGGCACCGCCAACGAGCTGCAGGGCATCATCGACTTCCTCAACGCCCGGTACGCGCAGAGCGATTTCAACAAGGTGTCGCTCGACACGGTGCGCATGCTCGGTGGTACGTGCGTGACGGGTTGCGACATTGCCCAGACCGGCAAGGTCGCCTCGGCGCCGTCGTACAACGGGTTCACGACTCATCTGGCGGCTTGCGCGGCCGCGACGAGCCCGTGATCGCGTAGCGCAGAGCGTCTCATGCGAATCGTCAGCATCGTCGGAGCGCGGCCCCAGTTCGTGAAGCTGGCGCCGATCTGTCGCGCAGTGGAGGCGCACAATCGGCGCGGCGGTACGCCAGCGATCAAGCACATGATCGTGCACACGGGGCAACACTACGATCCGGAGCTGTCGGACATCTTCTTCGATGAGCTCGAGATTCCCCGGGCCGACATCAATCTGGGTGTCGGCTCGGGTCCTCACGGTCAGCAGACCGGCCGGATGCTCGAGCATTTCGAGAAGTTCCTGCTCGAATCGAAGCCCGACGCCGTCCTCGTGTACGGCGACACGAACTCGACGATCGCCGGTGCACTGGTTGCCGCCAAACAGCACGTGCCGGTGGCGCACATCGAGTCCGGGCTGCGCAGCTTCAACAGGCTCATGCCGGAAGAGATCAATCGCATTGCCACCGATCATGTGTCGGATGCGCTCTATGCGCCGACCCGGACAGCCATGCGATTGCTGGAGCGAGAGGGACTGGCGCATCGGGCAGTGCTGACGGGCGACGTGGGTTACGACGCTGTGCTGTTCAATCGCGGTCTCGCGCTCAAGAAGTCGAAGATTCTCGAAACGCTCGGTTTGAGCCCTCGCAGCTATGGAGTGCTCACGGTTCACAGGTCGGAGAACACGGACTCCGGCAAGTTGGCGGACCTCCTCGGCTGGCTGGGAGAACTGGCTGCCGACGGCATGCGGTTCATCTTTCCGATCCACCCGCGGACTGCCAGGCTGCTGCCGCGCGATCCCGATCGATTCAACCAGTTTCCCGGACTGCGCCTGATCAAGCCGATCGGCTTTCTCGACATGCTGCAGCTGGTCTCGAATGCCCGCATGGTGCTGACGGACTCCGGCGGCGTGCAGAAGGAGGCGTTCTTCCTGAACGTCCCGTGCGTCACTCTGCGGGAAGAAACGGAGTGGACCGAAACGGTCGAAGTCGGCGCGAACGTGCTCACTGGCCTGAACCGCGATCGTATCCATCAGGCAGCGCGCGGTTGGGAGCAGAAGCTGTCGCAGGGACCGGTCGATCTGCGCGGTAGTGCGGATGCGCCCTTCGGTGGCGGAGACGCTGCCGACAAGATCATTGCTGCGCTCGTGGCGAAGTTTCAACCAAAGCAGCCATCCGCGACGGGTGCATAGTCATTTGCTCAGACATCGCGGACATCCCGCGAGTCCATCATCAGGTACTCAGTATGACCATCGACGAGCTCACTCAGCTGATCATCGCTACGACACGGGATCTGGCGGCGGAGCAGGACCTGCAGCTGACGGAAGAACTAACGGCGCAAACCCGGCTCTTCGGTGAGAACGGACTGCTCGACTCGCTGGCCCTCGTGGCCCTCGTCATTGCGGTCGAGCAGGCGATCGAGGAAAAGTTCGGTTCCGCCGTCGAACTCGCGGACGACAAGGCTTTGTCGCAGAAGAACAGTCCTTATCGCACCATCGGCGCGCTTGCGGCCTACGCTGCGCAACAGAACGAAGCCCGGCAGGCAAAGGGCTGATCGAGCCATGGCGATGAGCGATCGTCCCGTCACGCTGATCACCGGAACGCGCAAGGGCATCGGCCGCTACCTGGCCGAGCACTACGCGCGACTGGGCCACAGGGTGATCGGCTGCAGCCGGCAGGAAGCGGACTGGAGTCATGAAAACTACGTCCATGTGCAGGCCGATGTTGCCGACGAGCAGTCGGTCAAGGACCTGTTCGGTCGCGTTCGACGGGACTACGGTCGCGTCGATCACCTGATCAACAATGCCGGCATCGCCTCGATGAATCATTCGCTGCTCACGCCGTACGCAACCTTGCGCCGCGTGACGGACACGAACCTGGGCGGGACTTTCCTGTTCTCCCGTGAGGCCGCGAAGATGATGCAGCGGGTGCGCTATGGCCGCATCGTCAATTTCACGACCGTTGCCGTCGCATTGAAGCTGGAGGGCGAGGCGGCATACGTCGCATCCAAGGCGGCGGTCCAGGCCCTCACGCAGGTCATGGCCCACGAGCTGGGCGGTTTCGGTATCACCGTCAACGCGATCGGACCTGTGCCGATCGAAACCGACCTGATCCGTGCCGTCCCGAAGGACAAGATCGCCGCGCTGCTGCAGCGCCAGGCCATCAAGCGCCTGGGAACGTGCGAGGACGTTGCGAACGTCTGCGACTTCTTCCTCAAGCGGGAAAGTGCTTTTCTCACCGGACAGATCATGTATCTCGGAGGCGTCTAGTGCACATCGACTTTCTGCGCGAGCGTTTCGCTCAGGCGGCGCAGCAGGATGCGCTCGTATGGCGTGATCAGAAGTACAGCTACGGCTGGCTCCTGGCGGAACTGGACAATCTCAATCGCAAGCTCGATGAGATCGGCGTGCCCCACGGCGCCGTGGTTGGCATCGAGGCGGACTTCTCGCCGCGGGCCGTCGCGCTGTTGCTGGCGCTCATCGAGCGCAGCGCGATCCTCGTTCCGTTGACCAGTTCGGTCGAGGAGAAGAAGCCGGAGTTTCGCCGCATCGCCGAAGTCGAGGCGGTCGTCGAGATTCGAGCCGACGATTCCGTACATGGCTGGAGCACTGGCCAGCAGGCCACTCACTCGCTCATCGTCGATCTGAAGAAGAACTCTCTCCCCGGTCTCATCCTGTTCTCTTCCGGTTCGACGGGGGCGAGCAAGGCGGCGCTGCACGACATCGTGCCGATGCTCGAGAAGTTCAAAGTGCCGCGGCATACGCTGCGCACGATCACCTTCCTGCTGTTCGATCACATCGGCGGCTTCAATACGTTGATGTACAACCTGTCGAATGCCGGCTGCGTGATCACCGTTCAGGATCGCCGCCCGGAGACGATCTGTCGCGCCATCGAACAGCACAAGGTGCAATTGCTGCCGACTTCGCCGACGTTCATCAACCTGCTCCTGGTGAGCGAAGCGTACAGCCGCTTCGATCTCAGCAGCCTGGAAACGGTGACGTATGGGACGGAGGTGATGCCGGAAAGCACGCTCAAGCGCTTTCACGCGCTGTTCCCGTCGATCAAGCTGCTGCAGACCTACGGTTTGTCGGAAGTCGGCATCCTGCGGTCGAAGTCGAAGTCCTCGGATTCGCTCTGGGTCAAGGTGGGCGGCGAGGGATTCGAAACGCGGATCGTCGACGGCATGCTGGAGATCAAGGCGAAGTCCGCCATGCGAGGCTACCTGAACGCGCCGAGCCCCTTCACCGCGGACGGCTGGTTCAAGACCGGGGATGCCGTCGAAGTGGAAGGCGAGTACATCAAGATCCTCGGGCGCAAGTCCGAGCTGATCAACGTCGGCGGCGAGAAGGTCTACCCGGCCGAGGTGGAGAGCGTGCTGCAGCTGATGGACGGGGTCGAAGACGTTGCAGTGCGCGGCGAGCCGCATCCGATCACCGGGCACGTCGTGTTCGCCCGCGTGAAGCTGTCCAGGGAAGAAGCGCTCAGCGACTTTCGCCGGCGCATGCACGAGTTCTGCAAGGACAAGCTGGCGCGCTTCAAGATCCCGCAGAAAGTGGAGATCGTCGATGCCACGTTGCACGGCGAGCGATTCAAGAAGATGAGGCGTCAATGACGGACGTCGATCAGGTCGGGGCACCAGCGCTGAATCTGTCGGCCGTGGCGGCCGACGACCAGCGCAAGCTGGATGCGGTGGCCGACCTGCACATGGAACTCCTGGGGTTCGGCCCCATGGCGGGGCTTGGCTGGCAGTTCGTTCGCGACATCTGCTATGCGGCGCACATGCGGGACAATCTCCTGCGTGTGACGTTGGCGGAAGTGGATGGGCAGCCCGCAGGGTTTGTTGCGTATACGCCGTACTCGATCGGATTTCATCGCAGCGGGCTCAGCAAACACTGGCTGCAGGCCGGGTTCTCCGTGCTTCAGGCGCTCGCAAGGGAGCCTGCTCGTTCCATCAAACTGATCCGTGCCCTGAAGGTCCTGTGGTCCCGCCGCGGCGAGACAGTGCTCGGCACCGATCCGCTTGGCGAGGTCGTCTGTGTCGCTGTGCGCAAGCAATTTCTTGCACCGGCCTTCGTTCGCAAAAGCGGTATCCGCCTGAGCCAGGCGCTCGTGCAGCACGCTCGCGAGAAGCTCTCGGCAGCCGGGGCCACTCGCATGCGCATGATCGTCGATGCGGACAATAAGCCCGTGTTGATGCTCTACCACCTCATGGGCGCGCACTTCGAGAACTATCAGCAGGCAGGCGAGCCCCGCGTGCACGTGTGGTTCGATCTCGACGCACGGGGTGCGTCATGACGGAGGCATCGCCGCCATCGGCGCGCGCGGGCGCCGGATGGTCCGACTACTGGGAAAGCATCGAAGACCGTCAGCAGGTTTTTCGCATCGAGGCGCGCGACTACGCGGAGCGCGTCAGGCGACTGCTGAAGCCTGCCAGGAGCATGAGCCTGCTCGATTTCGGATGCGGATTCGGTCATACGGCCCGCGAGCTTTCGGGCGACGTCGGGAAGATCGCGATCTGGGACGCCTCTTCGACAGTCCGCAAGCAGGCCGCCGAGCGCATCGCAAGCCTCCCCAACGTCGAGGTGCTGGACCTCGATGCGCCGGAGAACGCGCAACTGTCGGATCGCTTCGATCTCATTCTCGTTCACAGCGTTCTGCAGTACATGAGCAGCGAGCAGATTCTGGCGTGGCTCGCGCGCTGGCGTGCAATGCTGAAGAGCGACGGTCGATTGGTGCTATCCGACCTGATCGTTCCGGGAGCCGGCGGTCTCGGCGAGCTCTTTTCGTACCTGGTGTTCGCTGCGCGTCACGGATTCTTCTGGAATGCGTTTGTCGCGGGGGTCGTCGAAATGGGCCGCTACTGGAAAGCGCGCCAGTCCCGTCCATTGACCACCGCCCCGCGGGCTGCCGTGGAGTCATGGGCCGCGCAGTCGGGCCTCGCGGTGGAATGGCTCAATGAGAATCTCAGCCATCGCGGCGCAAGAGCGACGGCAATCCTTCGTCGCAAGTAGCGCCGACCCATGTCCGGTGATCCCGTTGCAGGCGGAGACTACATAGAGACTGGGTACCAGCAGTTTCAGCCAAGCGGCCTCATGAGAGTCGTCATGGCGGTGCTGGGCGTGCTCACGTGGCCTGTGACGCTGCCCCTGGCGTTGCTGTCCCGACTGTCCGATATCGTATTTCGCAGTTGCTCCGAGCTTCTGAGCCTCGTTCCTTACTTCCCTGGCGTCATCGTCCGTTACGAGTTCTATCGTTTTGCGCTGGCCCATTGCGGCCGCAACGTGCTCGTCGAGTTCGGTGCTGTCTTCCTCTATCGCAATATCAGGGTGGGCAGCAACGTGCTGGTCGGTCGATTCACGATCGTGCATCACTGCGACATCGGCGACTACGTGCTGATCGGCGAACGCTGCACTTTTCTGAGCGGTTCGCGCCAGCATCGATTCGAGCGGACGGACATGCCAATGGCGTTGCAGGGAGGCGAGAAGCGCCGCACGGTGATCGCCCGCGACGTCTGGATCGGCAGTCACTCGGTGATCATGCACGATGTGGCCGAAGGTGCGATCGTCGCGGCAGGTTCGGTCGTGAACAAGCCGGTCGATCGGTTCTCGATCGTCGGCGGGGCACCGGCGAGATCGCTGGGCTCGAGGGAGGAGTCCGCCGATTCCGGCGCCTGACGTTGCTTCAGCGCGCGCCGTTGAACAAGAAGCGCGTCCACTTGAAACGGGCCACGAAGAGCGTGTGGAACAGGTAGCTCGTTGAGCTGGTGACGGTGACGATCAACCCGAACTTGAGATAGGGACTGATCTTCACGTCGAGCAGCGCCCCGGCAAGGGCGATGACGATCGGGTGATGCACCAGATAGATGGTGTAGGACGCGTCGCTGACTTTGCTGAAGAACTCGGGCGACGTTTCGTACAGGCCGCCGAGAAGATGCACGGCACCGAACAGCAGTATTCCGATACCGGCGGTCTCTGTCGCCTCGGCAGCCAGGTTGAGCAGGCTTCCCGCTGTTTCGGTGAAGCGCGTCGCCAGCAGAACACAGATCGCCAGGCCCGCCGCTGCGCATGCGAGCGCAGTCTTGCGCGGGCGCTTGTTGCGAAACCAGGCATCTGCCTGCCGCGCATCTACGCCACAGGCCATTCCGAGCCCGAACCAGCCGAACATCTGCAGCGCGTCATAGGGCACCAGAAAGCCCCACCAGAGCTGGTAGAGGAAGGGGGCACAGTGGGCAATCGCGTGCAGCGTTGCGCCGAACAGCACGAGCATCGCGATGCCCCCGGCAACAGGACGAACCCACCCGGTGGCGCCTGACCAGGCATCAGCCGCTTGTCGCTTCGACCGCCACGGAAGTAGTGCAACGATCCGGCGAAGGAACTCGACCGCCGCGGGCAGTGTGGCAACGAATACCAGCAGGTAGATCAGAAACCACAGGTGGGACACGGACAGCAGGGTGTGCGACGTCCGTATGCTGCAAGGCAACCCGTTGAAGCAGTGCGTCTTCTGCAACCAGGCAATCAGCGCGCTCTGCGCCACGTTGATCACGAGCAGGCCTGTCAGCAGCGGCACTCCTAGCCTGATCAGGCGTCGCGACACGAAAGCCCGGGCTCCGTATTTTCGGTAGGCCAGCGCTCCCAGGAATCCTGACAGCATGAAAAAACCCGGCATCCGGAACAGATGCAGCGCGTAAGCAAGCCAGGCAATCGGTGAGACGCTTTCGTGGTCGGTTACGATCCAGGCATTCGATTCATAGGGTTGCGCGGCGTGGTAGACGACACCCAGCAGGATGAAGGCCGCCCGGATGGCATCGAGGGAATCGATGCGCGTCGTGGAATCAGCGGGCGCATATGCCGAAGCAGAGGGCAGGCCGCGAATAGGGGAGTCGCCAGTTTGTCTCAGGAGCCGCAGTGTAGCGATTTCGCGGCTCCCGCCGCCGCGACCGGCGTCACGGCGGAGGGTTCTCAGGACGGTCGGAGCCCCGGGGCGGGGCTATTTCGCAATCCGCCGGCGGCCCAGGAGCACACCAACCAAGCCGATACCCAGCAGGCCCAGCGTTGCGGGCTCCGGGACCACTTCGATCTGCAGGTCACCCGACTGGCGAAGCAGCCGCGTGCTGGTGCCGTCCGGTCCCCTCAGGCGATGTTCTTTGGGATCGAACGCGCGGGTCGTCAGAAAATCGGCTTCCGGCTCATCCCAGAGCGCGTATTCGTCGGCAGTGACGCCGGCTGAGGTCAATCCATCGATGACGCTCCAGTTCCAACCGTCGAAGCTGAACGTCCAGAACGAATCGTAGGCCGCTGGAACGTTCAGGTCTCCACCGAAACTGAAACTCCCGTTCGTCGAGCTCGCGAGCGTCGTGCCTGCAAGGTCGAGCGTGATGTTGACCAGGCTCAACGAGAACGACGGATCCATGTAGTTCGCGATGACACCGCCCGAAGTGTATTGCGTGAACTCCGAACTCAACACCGCCGAGCTTTCGAACCACGCAGTGAGAGTAATCGTGTCCTGGGTCGCGTTGTCGATGATTCCTGTCTGAGTCAGTTGCAGCAGCGTGGCATTGGCGGCCGGCGTCATTGCCATCGACACTGCCGCAACTGCCGCCGCGATCAATCCGTTCGCGGCTCGTCCCTTTCTGTTGATCTCCATTGTGTTCCTCGACTGGTGGCCAGATCAGTTGCCGAACACCGTGCGCCTGAAGGTATCGAAGGAATAGCTATTCTCGACGTACCCGCTGAAGCCGACCGACCCCGGCGTGGCGATGCGTTCTGCTGAAGTGTCATCGTAGGCCGCCTGACCGATCACTGTCCATGTGCTTCCAACAAGTCGTTCCACGTAACCCTGCACGTTCACAGGATTGCTACCGATGGTACGTAGTCTGAATCTGTACGTGTCGGTCTGATTCAGGCTTTCCGAGAGATTGATCGTTGCCAGAGCCGTATCCCAACCGCTGCCATTCTGGCGCGCCAGCACTGCCTGAGTCGTGCTGTCGGCCATGTAGAGCACGTACCCATCAAAGCCGCCGGCGGTCGTGGCGGTGGCGGACTGCAGTCGCGTGACCAGCATCGGATAGCCGATCGACGACGCGTTCGACACACGCATTTCCATTGATGCTTCGACGTTCAGCACGTCCTCACCCGACGGGCGATAGACCAGATTGTTGCGATAGTCGCCACCTGCCGTCGCGAGCTTCTGTGCCCGCCCGCTGACGATGGAGAACGCGCTCGCGTTCTTCTCGATCCAGCTGTTGCCGATCGCCGCGCTGTCCGAGCGAGTGAACGTGTCGTTGAGATTCTCCGTGCCGCTGGCGGAGAGAATCTGGAACGACGCGTTGTTGGAGACCATTCCGCTCGAGGGGTTGAGCACCGTCACGATGGCGCTGCCCTGGCTGGCGAGATCTCCCGCCGTAATCTGTGCGCGCAGTTCCGTCGGCGACACATACGTCGTGGTGCGGGACGAACCGTTCCAGCGCACGACCGCATTGGCGGGGAAGCCACTGCCGGTCACCGTCATCTGCAGTGCACTGCTGCCCACGTTGGCACTCTGCGGAGAGAGCTGGCTGATCGCCGGGCCGCTGGCCGACACGGCCACATCGCGCCAGTAGAAGTTGTCATACGTGTCCGTACGATTGGTCCACTTCGCAACGCCCACTGCACCGCTGGCGGTGATCGGGGGCGGCATGAAGCCGGCTTCGCAGAACAGGCTCGGGTCACGCTGCGTGGATGCACTGTGCGTCGTCTGGCCGCTCGCAAGGACGTTCCAGGTGCCGTTCTGGTAATGCTCGACGACACCGTTGAGCACTACCGGCGCCGTGCCCGACACCCGCATGCGCAGGCGATAACGCTCGCCGACCACCAGCCCCGTCGACAGCGGGAAGACCGCCATGTAGCACTCGTTCAACTGTGCCGCTTGAGGCGGGGCGCGGTTGATAGCGAACACTGCGCGGCCGGGAGGCGTCTGAACGTCCTCGATGAAGAAGATATAGCTGTTGATGCTGTAAGCGGTCAGCAGTTCCTGGCGCTGCACGCGCGCGTGGACCTGCGGGAAGTTCGCCTGCTCGAGCACAGCCGGGTTGTTCGTCTGACGCACGAACTCCACCGATGTTTCCACATCGGACCGATCTTCACCCTGCGGACGGACGATGATGTCCTGCGGGAAGCCGCTCGAGGTGACGCGGCTCGACAGCTGGTTGTTCTGGATGAAGAAGGCGTTCGCATTCTTCTCGGTCCAGCTGTTGCCCACGACTTCGGCATCGGCGCGGTTGAAATTGTCGACGAACAGACCGTACGAGGCGTCCTGAACGAAGAACGTCGCCGGCGCCGAGCTGCCGCCGCCGGGGGAGGGGTTGGTTACGCTGACAGCACCGAGCGCTGCCGCGGTGAGGTCGCTCGAAGGAATCGTGACCTGGAGCTCCGTACCGGAGACCAGTGTCGTCGCGCGATCACTGCCGTTCCAGCGGACGATCGACGCGCCGTTGAAACCGGATCCGAACACGCTCACCACGACCGGCGCGCTGCCGGGCTGTGCGCTGTTCGGGGCAATGCTGCCCACGACAGGAACCGGGTTCGACTGTCCTGCCGCAGTGATGGTGAACGTGCGGCCGCTCGATGTGCCGCCGCCAGGTGTCGGCGAGAACACAGTCACCGTGGCGCTGCCCGAGCTCACGACATCCGACGCGGAGATCGTTGCACGCAGTTCGACGGACGAAACGAACGTGGTCGTCCGATTCGATCCGTTCCAGCGCACCACCGAGCCGGAAACGAAGTTCGTTCCGTTCACCGTCAACGTGAAGCCGGGGCTGCCCGCGGACGTCGACGAAGGGCTCAGAGAAGTGGCAGTCGGCGCAGGATTCGATGCGCTCACCAGGAAGTTGAGGCTGTTCGATGTGCCGCCACCGGGCGTCGGGGAAAACACAGTGATCGGGCGGGTCGCGGACGTCGAGATGTCGCTCGCCGTGATCGTAGCGCGCAGTTCGTTCCCGGAGACGAAGGTCGTCGTACGGTCACTGCCATTCCAGCGAACGACGGAGCCGTTCACGAAGCCGCCGCCCTGCACGATCAGGGTGAAGGACGAGCCGCCCGTCAGAGCGCTGCCGGGGTTGAGACTGCTCGCCGCAGGCACCGGGTTGCTTGCCGGAGCGGAGATCGTGAACGTTTGTGGGTTCGACGTGCCGCCGCCAGGAGCCGGGTTGAACACGGCGACGCTCGCTGTACCGGCGGCCGCGACATCAGCTGCCGTGATTTGCGCCTGAACCTGCGAGCTGGAGAGGAAAGTCGTTACGCGATCCACGCCATTCCAGCGAACGACCGAGCCAGCGACGAAGTTGGTTCCGTTCACCGTGACGACCTGCGCGCCCGAACCTGCCGTCGCCGAAGCCGGCAACAAGCTGGACGACGTGGGAGTCGGGTTGGGGGTGACGGCAACCGCGATGGCACGCGTGAAGTTGTCGTAGCGGTAGCCGGTTTCGGTGTAGCCGCTGAAGCCGACCGATCCCGCCGTGGAGATGCGATCGGTCGCTGAGTCGCTGAACGTGCCCTGGCCGATCGTCTGCCACGTACCGCCGCTGAAACGTTCCACGTACGCAGTCAGCTGAACAGGCGACGTGCCGGTCGCGCTCATGCGCATGCGATAGCGGTCGGTCGTGTTGATCGACGAGGTGAGGTTGATCGTCACCAGCGAGGTGTTGTAGCCGGTGCCGCGCTGACGTGCGAGCAGCGCCCGGTTCGCGCTGTCCTCCAGGAACAGCATGTACGCGTCCATAGTGCCCGCCGTGCCGATCGTGCTGCTCTGGCCGCGCACGAAGATCTGCGGGTAGCCGATCGTCGCTCCGAGCATCCGGAATTCCAGCGACGCTTCCACGTCGAGGATGTCTTCGGACGCCGGTCGATAGACGAGATTGTTGCGGTAGTCGGCGACGCCGCCGACCTTCGCTACTTCGTTGCCCGCGATCGAGAACGCAGTGGCCGTCTTCTCGATCCAGCCATTGCCGAGCGCATCTGCGTCGACGCGATCGAAGCTGTCCGAGAAGTTGCCAGGCGCGGCAGCCGAGTTGATGGTGAACGGCTGTGCAGCCGTCACCGCGCTATCGCTACCGCGGAACACGGTGACGTTGGCAGTGCCTGCGGCAGCGACGTCAGCAGCCGTGATGGCTGCTTGCAGCTGTGTTGCAGAAACAAACGTCGTGGTGCGGTTCGAACCGTTCCAGCGAACGGTCGAGTTGGCTGTGAAATTCGTGCCGTTGACGGTGAGAGCAAACGCTGCTGCGCCTGCAGTGACAGCCGACGGGCTGAGTGTCGTGATCGTCGGGGCCGGCATCGCCTGGCCATTCACAGTGAACGTGCGGGCTGCCGACAATCCGCCAGCAGGCGCCGGGTTGAAGACCGTGATTGCATACGACCCGGCTGCCGCGAGGTCGGCAGTCGTCAGATCGACTTCAACTTCAGAGGTCGAGACGAACGTGGTGGGCCGATTCGAGCCGTTCCAGCGGGCCACGGAATCGGTCGTGAAACCTGAGCCGTAGACGACGACGGTGAGTCCCGCTTCACCAGCCGTGGCTGAGGCAGGTGCCAGGCCGCTGGTGGTCGGCACCGGGTTGGTGGTTCCGACGGCACCGAGGTCGACGCGCACGAAGTTGTCGAAGCGGTAGTTGCCTTCGACGTAACCGCTGAAGCCGACCGACCCGGCGGTTGCGATGCGGGTCTCTGTCGCGTCGGAAGCGCTTGCCTGTCCAATCACCTGCCACGTCGTGCCGACGAGCCGGTCGACGTAGCCGACGAGGTTCACGGGGTTCGTGCCCGTCACGTTCAGGCGCAGGCGGAAACGATCCGTGGTGTTGAACGGCGTCGAGAGGTTCAGTGTCGCGAGGGTCGAGACGAAGTCGGTGCCGAGCTGGCGTCCCAGGATGACGCGAGTCGTGCTGTCCTCCACGTAGAGCAGATAACCGCTCAACTGGTTCGAGGTTCCGACGTTGGAGCTCTGGACTCGCGCCGCGATCTGGGCGTAGCCCGCCGGCAGGCTCACGAAGCGAAGCTCGGCGGAGACTTCGACGTTCGCCACGTCTTCGCTGGCCGGACGGTACACGACGTTGTCGCGATAGCCAGTGGATCCGGTCTGCTTGGCTGCTTCGCCACCGGCGATCGTGAACGCATCGGCGGATTTCTCGATCCAGCCGTTGCCGACCTGTGCGCCGTCTGCGCGGTCGAAGCCATCGACCAGGTGTGCATTGGCGGTGGCGCCAACGACCAGCAATGCCATCATCGCTGCGCGTGCCCAGCGCAGCACTGCGGGGGCGGTACGGTGAGTCTTGCTTGCAAAATTTGTCTGCACGGGAACCTCGTTGCGGCGGTCCGAATGGGCTGCCGTGCGCGTATAGAATGCAAGTCTGGGGCCGTGTCGTTTTTTTGTTTCTGAATTAGAAGCTTAGGCCGATTTTTAGGATCGCCTCAGGGTGATATGTAAATGATCTCGACAAGCTGTGTGGCACTTCGTGTGAAGCACGTCACATTTGCAGGGGAATGAAGGACTTGCCGTCGATGAGAACCCTAGGCAAATGGGGCAGTTTCGTTCTCTGCGCAGTTGTGATTTCCGCGGTCGCTGCGTGTGCGCGCAAAGCCCCGTCGAGGGCGGAAAATTACTCGAGAACACCGATCGTGTTCGTCCACGGCTCCGGGCTTTCTTCCTCGAGCTGGGACGCCATGCGAAGAGACCTGCAGCGTCGGGGCTATCCCTCGGAATACCTCCACGCGATCGACATCGACCCTGACCGCAGCGGCAACGATGCCGTGGCCGCTCATTACATAAGAGAAGCCGCAGACGACATATTGCGGCGGGCACAGCGCATGGCGAAGAGCCACGGAGTGAAGGAACCCACTCGCATCGATCTCGTGGCTCACAGCATGGGAGCGTTCAGCAGCCGCTACTTCGCGGCCTTGCTGCAGCCGCAGACCGTGCGTGCCTGGATAGGTGTCGCCGGATCCAACTACGGCACGGACGCGTTGTGCGGGTCCACCCTGCCTGGTGATCGGCAGATGTGTCCGGCCTTCGCGCAGTCGGAGGCCGACAGCGCGGTGCAGATCCGCCTGAACGGAACGCGCTCCGGAGCGCGCGATGCATCTCCCTTTGGCGTCGGAGCGGACGTCGACACGGTTACGAGGGTCTCGCCTGATGAACAGCGCTGCCTGGTTTACTTCACCGTGCGCATCGATCCGGATCCTTGGATCAAGCCGCAGGAAAGCGCATTGCTTGCAGGCGCAGGCGGACTGCAGGTGGCGACGGATTCATTGCCCGTGACCGAGACTCAGCCGGGCAACTATCTCTTCACGGGTGAAACCAACCACGACGATCTGCCCACAGAGCCGCGGCTCATCGAGTTGATCGCGAGAATACTGGGAGCGGCCGATCAGCAGTGGGCAGGGCGATGCGGCTACGGGCAGTAGATGCCCCTTGGTTACGCCGCTTCCTTGCCGGCGGCGGCGTTCGCAACATTTCTCCAGCGCAGTCCCGTGCGATGCAGGAGGAACATGCCGCAGGCCACCAGCGGTACCCACAGCGCGGCAAGATAGAAGAACGATGCTGCCAGCGATTGGCTACGATCGACGCCGAATGGTGTCAATGCAATCACGTAGGCGAGCTGCAGTGCGCCGACATACCCGGGGCCCGAGGGGAGCGTCATGCTTACGATCGTCGTTGCGAGCACAGCAAGTGCAGCGATCGGCGGCAAGGATTCCCCGACGGCCGCAAGACTGATCCACGTACAGAAGCACATGAAGCTCCATTGCACGATGGAGATGCCGGCAAGCTGCAGGTAGCGGCCCGGCTGGCGCAGGATCTGCAACCCCATCGCGCCGGCTTCGAGTTGGTCGACGATTCTCTGTTGCCAGGTCGGCCGAACGAAGCTCGTCATTCCGCGGATGAGCCGGATGAAGATCTCCGTGTGCGTGGCGTAGAGCCAAAGCGCGACGCAGGCACCGCCGCTGGCGACGGCCAGTACCGTTCCGATCCAGCGATAATCTGCATCCAGCCCGGTGCCGAAGGCGGCAACGAGCCCGAGAATGATCAGCAGAACGAAGACGTCGAGAATTCGCTCCACCAGCAGCGAGGTGAGCACGGCTGCAACCCGCGTGTTGAGAGTCGTCGCTGCGATGTATGCCCTAGCAACCTCTCCGAGCTGCATGGGCATCAGGCCGGTTCCCATGTAACCGATCACGACGGGGCCGATGAGCTGTCCCGCGGTCGCTGGGCTGGTGGGTGTGAGGAGCAGGGCCCAGCGCCACGATTTGAGCCAGCAGAAGGCGGCGAGGCTGCAAAGGAACGGGGCAATCCACCAGGGGTTGGTCGAGCGCAGCGCGGCCCACAACGCGCCGCGATCGACGCTGCGCAGCGCAAGCCAGAGAAACAACGCGCTGAGTGCGACGCCGATGATGGCGAGGAGGTGTTTTATGTTGGGTTTCATTGGGCGGGGCGTCCGGAAACAGCATTGTAGCCAGGGCGCAGCAAATCGCTGTGATACATTCTTTGGACAAAGACTACTCAGCTTCGTCAGGACGGACCGCTCTCTTGAGCTCAGTATCACTCATTCGCTCGTTGGCCGTTGCGTGTCTGTTCGCGGGGGCTAGCGCCAGCGCCGCGTCGCTGCAGTTCAGCAATGTCGAAGCCGACGATGTGGGCCGTGTGGAGATCCGCGTCGACGCACCTGAAACCCCGGCGGATATCGGGTCGACCGACTTCACGCTCGAGTTCTGGATGCGCTCTGCATCCGGGAATTCGGCGCCGGCGCTGCAGAGGTGTAACGACACCGGCTACAACTGGATCGAGGGCAACATCGTCTTCGATCGTGACAGGCTTGCTTCGAACGGCAGGGACTACGGCCTCGCGATCGCTGGCGGCGTCATCGTCTTCGGTGTCGAGAACAGCGGGAACAGCAACTACACCATCTGTGGCAGCACCAATGTCCTCAATGGACAATGGCGGCACATAGCAGTGCAGCGCCGCCTGTCGGATGGCCAACTATCGATCTACATCGATGGCGTACTCGATGTGCAGCGTACCGGCCCGACAGGCGACATCTCGTATCCCAACGGCCAGCAAACCGATCCGAAGGAGCCGCTGCTCGTCATCGGTCGCGAGAAATACGATCTCGGTCCCGATGGATTCCGTGGCTGGATTGATGAGGTCCGCCTGTCGAGTACATTGCGATACTCGGGAAACTTCTCCGTTCCCACGCAGCCGTTCAGCCTCGATGCAAACACGGCGGCCTTGTATCACTTCGACGAAGGAAGCGGCGACATTATCGTCGATCAAAACAACAATAGGAGTGAGGGCGTACGCCGCTTCAGTTCGGCAGCCGGCCCGCAGTGGTCGACGGAGACGCCATTTACCGGCGGACCCGGCACCGTGCAGTTCGCTGCCGCCACATACTCAGTCGCTGAGAACGGGGGGTCGCTAACGGTAACCGTCACACGTACTGGTGGTTCGTCGGGTGCTGCGACTGTCGATATCGCAGCGACGGGAGGTACGGCCACATCCGGTGCGGATTATCAGTTCACTCCTGCGACACTGAGCTGGGCGTCGGGAGAGAGCGGCACGAAGACGCGCACCATCACGGTGGCGGACGACGCCGATGTCGAGAGCAATGAAACTGTCGTCCTCTCGCTCTCGAACGCGACAGGTGCGGCTCTGGGCACTCCGTCGGTCACGACGGCCACGATCACCGACAACGATGTGCCGCCGAGCGGCGGCACGCTGCAGTTCTCGAACAGCACGTACAGCGTCAGCGAAGGAACGGCCACTCTCGCGATCACAGTGTCGCGCACTGGCGGCTCAGCGGGCGCCGCGAGTGTAGATGTCGGTGTGACTGGCGGCACTGCGACGTCCGGGTCGGACTATCAGCTCACACCGGCGACCTTGAGCTGGGCAGACGGGCAGGGCGGTACACGCACGTTCACTGTCACGATCACCAACGACACAGCAGTCGAAGGGAACGAGACGATTGTCCTCGGGCTGTCGACGGCATCAGGCGCGGCGCTTGGAACGCCGGCCACTGCAACCGTGACGGTCGCCGACGATGATCCCGCGCCGACCGGTACGCTGGATTTCTCTGCGGCAACCTACACCGTGAATGAGGCCGACGGGACATTCGTCGTCGGCGTTACGCGATCGGGAGGTTCGGCGGGTAGTGCAAGCGTAACTATCACCGCAACAGCTGGTACGGCGACGAGTGCCGACTATCAATTGCCGACGACGACTCTGACATGGGCGGCTGGCGAGTCGGGCGAGCGGACGGTGTCGGGCTCGTTGACCAACGACGCCAGCGTCGAGCAGGACGAAACGATCGTCATCGAGTTGTCGAATGCGGTCGGTGCGAACCTCGGCAGCGTCAGGTCGACAACGGTCACAATTCGGGACAACGACGTCAGTCAGCCGCCACCAACCGACGGCGGCGGTGGCGGTGGCGGTGGCGGGGCCATCGGAGCGTGGTGGATTGCTGCGGGTCTGTTTGCAATTGCTGCGCGACGCCGCCAGGGTCTCGCTTCACACAGTCGCCTGCTGAAGTCCCGTTACTCGACATAACAACGAACCCGGCTCGTCCGTTGTGATTGGTTTGCCGACACTGTCCTGCGCTGACCGTCGAAAGGGCGCTCAGTTTGTGATTGGCCGCGCAGATGGACCTGGTCGCGGTTCGTTAGTGTTCCGGTTCTAGAAAGCAAGCAAGCGCGCGAATCTGCGCACATGCTGCCGCGTTGTCACCTGGGCCCGCTGAGGGCCTGCCGCGACGGAACCTGACTTGACATGAGATCACGTCCGCTGCTGTGCCTGGCAGGCTTGGTCCTGGGTGCGGTCTTTCTCTGGCTCTCTCTGCAATCCATCGATGTTGCCGCGAGCATTCGACTCGCAACGCAGGCAATGGTCCCCTACGCGATCATTGCTGTGCTGGCGTCCATTTCCTTCATGCTGGTCAAGGCGTGGCGATGGCGAGTGCTGCTCTCGCCATTGCAGAAGCTCAGTACCAGCGACCTGATCGTGGCCGTTTACGCGGGTACGGCTGTGAATCTCATCGTCTCGCACGTGGGGGAGCTGGCGCGGGCGGCGATCGTCGGCAAGCGACATGGAGTAGCGACCAGCGCTTTGCTGGGAAGCATCGCCTTGGAACGGCTCTTCGACATCGTGGCCGTGCTGTTGTTTCTGGCTGTACTCGCCGCCAGTCCGGGCAACCTCGCACCAGTGCTGGTGTCGGCGGGCTACTTCGCCGTTGCGATCGTCGTGCTGACAGCGATCGCAGTGGCCATGGCGATACTGTGGCCGGAGCGCACCCTGGGCTGTGTTTCGGCGGCACTGTTCTTTCTGCCGACGGGATGGCGCACGAAGATCGACTGGCACATGCAGACTGCGCTGTCGAGTCTGAAGGTCGTGCGCAACGCGCGATTGTTGCCGAAGGTTGCGTTGCTGTCGCTGCTGCAATGGAGCTGCATCCTGATCGGCATTCTCGCCAGCATGCGATCGCTGGGACTGGGAACGGAAGCGATTTCGGCAATCGCCGTTCTGGTTCTTCTGGTCGTGGGACTCGCGCTGCCTGCTGCACCGATCCACGTCGGCACCACCCAGATGGGATTCACGTTCGGGCTTGGGGTCTTCGCGGTCGGAGCGCAGTCCGCTTTCGCGGCATCGATCATCTACACCATCTTCGTGCTGCTGCCGATGCTGCTGCTGGGATTCGCAGCGTTGCACCGGTCAGGCGAGCAGCTCCGCAGCATCGTCGCGCGGATCGAATCGAAAGGGTGACTCCGTCGAGGGTCGATCAGCGCTGCTTGAAGTCTTCCGGCGTCAGCTGGTGACGCGCGAGCAGCTTGTAGAAGTCGGTGCGATTTCTCTTCGCCAGGCGGGCTGCCTGACTCACGTTGCCGCCGGTGATCTGCAGGATCTGCGACAGGTACGTTCTCGTGAAATCGTCGCGGGCTTCATCGAAGGACGGCAGGCGCGTGGGGCCGCCGCCCAGGGCAGCCTGCACGAGCTCGGCACTCATGATCGGGCTCGTTGCCAACGCCACGTTCTGGCGAACCACGTTCTCGAGCTGACGGACGTTGCCGGGCCAGTCGGCGCTGACAAGAACCTCGACGGCTTCCGGTGCATAGATGTGGCGGGGCAGGCCGGTTTCCTGCGCGATCTTCTCGAGGAAGTGCGAGACCAGGAGCGGGATGTCTTCGCGTCGCTTGTTGAGCGAAGGCATTTCGATGTGAACGACGTTGAGGCGGTAGTACAGGTCCTCGCGGAAGTGACCGCCCATGATGAGCTGCTTCAGATCGCGATGCGTCGCCGAAATGATGCGGACGTTCACCGTGATCGCATCGGTGCTGCCGACCGGACGCACCTGGTTTTCCTGCAGGACGCGCAGCAGCTTCACCTGCAGGCGCATCGGCATGTCGCCGATCTCGTCGAGCATCAGCGTGCCGCCATCCGCAGCCTGGAAGAGGCCGCGATGTTCGCGGATCGCGCCGGTGAAGGCGCCTTTCACATGACCGAACAGCTCGCTCTCGAGCAGGTTTTCGGCCATCGCGCTGCAATTGATGGCAACGAACGGGCGATTGCGACGGGTGCTGGCCTTGTGGATCGCGCGCGCGAGCAGTTCCTTCCCGGTGCCGCTCTCGCCAGTGATCATCACGCGTGCATCGGTGCCTGCGACCATGTGCGCCTGAGCGAGGCGCTCTTCCATCACCGCGCTGCGGGTGACGATCTCGCTGCGCCAATCTTCGGTCGTGTCGGCGAAGCCTGAAACCTTGAGTGCCTTCTGAACCTGGTCGAGCAGTTCCTGCTTGTCGACGGGCTTCGTGAGGAAGGCGAATGCACCACTCTGCGTTGCCTGGACCGCATCGGGAATCGTGCCGTGCGCAGTGAGGATGATGACGCGAAGGCCGGGGGCGCGGCTCTGGATTTCCTTCAGCAGGCCGATGCCGTCCATCTGGTCCATTCGCAGATCGGTGAGCACCAGATCCGGGCGCACCCGCGCGAGGGCAGCGAGCGCAGCGGACGCACTCTCGACGGCTTCGACGTCGTAGTTCTCGGCGCGCAGACGGATCGTGAGCAGCCGCAGCAGCCCGGGATCGTCGTCAACGACTAGTAGACGAGCTTTGCGTTTCACTGTTGGCGGTGTCGCGATTGCCAGGGGGCGTGGAACTGCGTTCACTTAAGTCCTTCTCGATTTCCTTGATGGCGTCGAGTTTCTGCTGAGTTTCGGCAAGGGCGCGGCGCAATCGAGCGTTTTCTTCGAGCTGTGCCTGTACACGCCTGTCCGAGTTTGCCTGCGAGCGCCCGCGATCGTCGAGTGTCGCCAGCAACCGACGATTCTCGGCCTCCAGCTTCAGACGAGCGTTGGTCTCGAGGATGAGCACGGCCGCCAGTGAACGTTCGGCGGGTGTCATCCGTTCCGGTGTCGCCATCAAGGTTTCGAGCAGTTTCTTGCCATCCGCCGGCTTCGAGGCGGGATGGCCGGGAGTGACGAGTGCTGCTGCGTAGCGCAATGTGCTGGTAGTCGTCGGAGCGCGGGTGTATTCGCGTTCGACTTCGTAGAAGACGTCTGCCTGACGCGCCGGATCGGCACTTGCGAGCCCGTTCATCGTGTCGAGATAGGCGAGCAGCGTCTCGTTGGTGATCGTGGGTACAGCGGCGGGCTGCTCCACTTCGCGCTGGCCGAGGCTGACCAGCTCGCACCCACCGAGCAGCAACAGCAGCGCGAGCGCCGACAATCGTGCGCCGCCTTCGAGTGCGGTCTGTGAGCGGAAATTGATACGCCTGCTTTCCATTGTGCGTCTTCGAGTCCTAAGCGCTCTGTTTGCTCTGTGCGTCCAGGGCGTTCAGGGCATTCAGATCGTCGTACCTTCGAGCGCCGGAGCGAGCGGCACCCGGACACGGAAATGCGCGCCCGGAAAGACGCCATCGACGATCTCCACGGAGCCGCCGTGCGCCTGCACGAATTCGTTCACGACCGAAAGACCAATGCCGGTTCCCTTGAGGTGTCCCGCGACCGGCGTACGACCGGAGTAGAACGCCTGGAAGATCGCGCTTCGTTCATCGACTGAAATGCCGGGTCCGGTATCGCCAACGTCGAGGACCAGCAGATCGTCGTCCGCTTTTGCATGTATGTAGATCGTACCGCCGCGCGGGCTGTATTTGAGAGCGTTCGACAACAGATTGTCCAGAATCAGTTTCAGTTTGGCGCGATCGGCGCGCAATTCGATGTCCTGTACCTTCAGCTCGAGGTGCAGGCGCTGGGCCAGCAGGGTCAGCTGGTGCGTTTCGAGCACGGACTTCACCAGGGGGCGCAGCCGGAACTCGCTCACTTCGAGGCCGGCGTGCCGGGCCTGCCACGCGCTGAACGACAGCAGGTTTTCGATCAGCTGCTGCAGCTTGATGCTGTTGTCGCGCAGGATCGTCGTGACCTCGCGCTGAGCGCTGTCGAGTTCTCCGACCGCGCCGTCCATCAACAGTTCAGTGCCTTCGCGGATATTCGCCAGCGGCGTCTTGAGCTCGTGCGACATGTGGCGGAGGAAACGATTGCGTTCCTGCGCCAGCTCCAGCAGCCGCATGCGCAGCCATTCGAGCTGTCGCCCCAGGTTCTCGAGGTCGCTCGGTCCGCGAACGGCGATGGGCTTGGAGAACGTGCCCTTGCCTAGCTGGCTGATCGCGCTGTCGATCTGCCGGATCGGTCGCATCAGCACGAACGTGAAGACACCCACGAGGACGGCTGTCAGCAGGATCAGCGCGGCGGACAGCCAGAGCAGATATTGCTCGGTTTCGGCGGTCGAGGCCTGCATGCGTGACAAGCCGGTCTCGATCTGTTCGCCCGTTGCGTTCGACAGCTCGAACGCTGCCTGCCACATCGGGGCGACGGCCTCGAGTCCTTCACGCATCACTTCCGGAGAGGCCGGCGTCAGCGAGAGCAGCGCCGCGTCCAACCGACGCAGTCCGCCACGCAAAGCCTGAATGTGAGTCTGGCGCAGCGGGTCGTCCGCAACGCCCTCGATGTTGTTCAGCGTGACCAGGAGCCGTTCGCGGCTGTCGCGATACACCTGGAGGAGGGCCGGGTCGTTCAGGACCTGGTACAGCTTGGCGCCACGCTCCATCGACGCAATCTGCTGGAAAAGCTGCTGGGAATAGTGCGTCGCCTCGACCCCAGTCCGGACCAGGCTGGCGCTTTCCTCGGAAAGATCGCGCACTTTGGCCGCGCCGATCACGACCGCCAGCAGCAATGGCGCGGAGACCAGTGCGAAACCGGTCAGCATCAGGCTGCTCAGCGACTTCGGGCGGGGAAAACGCATTGCGCCGATTCTACAGAAGCGCCGGAGGGTTGGCCCTGAAGAACGGCGTCGCAATGAAGATGAGCCGGGGCGATGGTCTTCCCCGGCCCGACGACCTGGTCCCATCGCCGACTGGCGACGGCCTGTTTTCCGTCAGTTTTTCTGCAGCGCCGGATTCGCGAGCAGATGCTTTTCCCAGTTGAGCTGCGATCGGACGATCACATCCAGGTCGTCGTGGCGGGGTGTCCACCCCAGTACTTCGCGGATGCGTGTGGCCTTTGCCACCAGGGTCGGCGGATCGCCGGCGCGGCGCGGGCCTTCGATGACCTTGATCGGTTCGCCGTGAACACGGTTCACGGTGGAGATCACCTCGCGAACGCTGTAGCCGTGCCCATAGCCGCAGTTCAGGGTCTGCGAACCGCCGCCGGCACGAAGGTAGTCGAGCGCGCTCAGGTGAGCGCTCGCGAGATCTTCGACATGGATGTAATCGCGCACTCCGGTGCCGTCCGGCGTCGGATAGTCCGTACCGAAGATCGACACATGCGGACGCTTGCCGACGGCTGTCTCGCACGCGACTTTGGTGAGCAGGGTGCCGTTGATCGTCGACTGGCCGATGCGGCCGCCCGGATCCGAGCCCGCGACGTTGAAGTAACGCAGCACGACGTAGCGCAGCGGACTTGCGGCAGCGAGGTCACGCAGCATCCATTCGCTCATCAGCTTGGACGTGCCGTACGGATTGATCGGCCGGTTGGGGCTGTCTTCGGCGGCGATGCCGCCGTCCGGAATTCCATAGACCGCGGCGGTCGATGAGAAGACGAAGTGCCTGACGCCCGCGGCCTCGCAGCATTGCAGCAGGTTGCGCGTCGAACAGGTGTTGTTGCCGTAGTACTTGAGTGGGTTCGACACGGACTCGGGAACGATCGTGTGGGCCGCGAAGTGCAGAACAGTATCGACGCCATGTTCGCGCAGCAGACCGGAAACGAGCTCGCGGTCACCGGTGTCGCCCACCACCAACGGACTATTCAGTATCGCCGAGCGAAACCCCGTGGAAAGATTGTCGAGGACCACGACGCGCTCGTTACGGTCGTTGAGCTGACGTACAACATGGCTGCCGATGTAGCCGGCGCCGCCGGTCACGAGAATGGTCATGGATCGATGCTCGGAAAATCAGTTGCGAAGGTTGAAGGAATGAAGGCTAACGCGGATATCATCGTCGCTGCAGGCCCGATGCTTGTTGAACGGAATCACATTGCAGGATGACCGCATGGATCAGCGCACCGGATCGTCGCTTTCCTCCTATTCTTACCATTCGATGCCTCGACCTGACCCCCATCCGTACGACCGATTGACTCCGGACGCGATCATTGCTTCCGTCGAATCGCTCGGTCGCGTGTCCGACCGGCGCATTCTCGCGCTCAACAGCTACGAGAACCGCGTCTACCAAGTCGGTATCGAAGGCGGTGCCCCGGTCATCGCGAAGTTCTACCGGCCCGGGCGCTGGTCCGATGAGGCGATCTACGAGGAGCACGGATTCGCGCTCGAACTGGCGGCCGCGGAAATCCCCGTCGTCCCTCCGATAGTGCGCAAGGGGCAAACGCTTTTCACGTACGAAGGTTTCCGCTTTGCCCTCTTCGAGCGCCGGGGAGGCCGCTGGCCCGAGCTCGGGACCCGCACGGAAAGGGAATGGATGGGCCGGTTCCTGGGCCGGATGCACATGACAGGACGAAGACAGCGTTTCCGGTATCGGGGACGGATCAACGTCGAAGCGCTGGGCATCGAATCACGCAACTACCTGCTGTCGCAGAACTGGATCCCGCCGCATCTGGAATCAGCCTACGACACCCTGACGTCCGACCTGCTGGAACAGATCGCCGGGGCTTTTTCGGCCGCGCGGGGTTACGCGGAGATCCGCCTGCACGGCGACTGCCACCGGGGCAACGTCCTGTGGACCGACGACGGCCCGCATTTCGTCGACCTGGACGACTGCCTCATGGGTCCGGCCATCCAGGACCTGTGGATGCTCATTGCCGGCTCACGGGCCGAAATGGCCGAGCAGATGGCGCAGCTGCTGGAGGGGTACACGCATTTCGCGAATTTCGACCACCGTGAACTGGTGCTCATCGAAAGTCTGCGGACGTTGCGCATGATTCACTACGCGGCCTGGCTGGCCAGGCGCTGGTCGGATCCGGCGTTCCCGCAGGCGTTCCCGTGGTTCAAGGAACCGCGGTACTGGGAAACGCACGTGCTGCAGTTGCGCGAACAGCTGGCGGCGATAGCGGAAGGGCCCCTTGAACTGTAGTCGCCGGTCGATTTCGACCGGCAGCGTCGTTGTGGTAGCGTCCCCAGCCTTCAGTCCGAGGTACTCAAGAACCATCATGACCGGGCTTCATGCAATGCAAATGGGTCGTCGCATTGGATTCGTGACCGTGCTCGGCCTGGCGGCCGTGCTCTCTGGCTGCGGCGGCAGTGGCGGAAAGTCAGCCCCCGGTGCGAGCCCGACCGTCACGATCTCCGCGAATCCCCCGTCGATCACTTCGGGCCAGACGGCAACGCTGACGTGGTCGAGCACGAACGCAACGGCGTGCACCGCATCCCAGGGCTGGACCGGCGCGAAGGCCACGTCGGGTACCGAACAAGTGGGGCCGCTGACGGCGACGACCACTTATGGGCTGAGCTGCTCCGGGACCAATGGATCGGCATCCCAGTCGGTGACCGTCACGATCGTGCCGCCCGCGCAGCCGACGATCACATTGAGCGCGACACCGTCGTCGCTGCTGCCAGGCGAATCGTCCCAGTTGGAGTGGACTACGACGGGCGCGACCGCCTGCACGGCGTCGCAGGGCTGGACCGGCGCGCGCGACACGACCGGAAGCGAACAGGTGGGTCCGCTGACCACGACGACATCGTTCACGCTGGAATGCACCGGTCCCGGCGGCACCGCTACGCAAACCGTGCCGGTCGCCGTAGGGGAAGTGGTCATCAGCGGCCGCATCGAATATGAGCGCCCGCCGTTCAATACGACGCCGGGGCAGGGCTTGAACATCGACGCTCCGGCCATCCTGCCGGCACGGCAGGTCATCGTCGAAGCCATAAATCCCGGCACACGAGCGCTCGTAGCGCCGCTGACCACCACGGACGACAACGGCAACTACTCGCTGGTCGTGCCGCTGAATACGCAGATGCTCATCAGCGCGCGGGCCGAGATCGCGAAAGCGGGCACTGCGCCGACGTGGCGTTTCCGCGTGCTCAACAACACCAATGCCAATGCCCTGTACGTACTTGATGGCGCCGCATTCAACAGCGGGACCGCGAGCAGCACGCGCGATCTTCGGGCACTCACGGGCTGGACCGGTACCTCATACGTGAATGCCGATCGTTCGGCGGCGCCCTTCGCCATTCTCGATACCGTCTACGAAGCGGCACTGCTGATCGCGGGTGCCGATGCCAGCACCCAGTTCCCGGCGCTGGAACTCTACTGGAGTCCGACGAACCGGCCGACGGTCACGGCCTTCTGCACGAATAACGGCGAGATCGGCACCACGTTCTACACGCAGGGTGCGGGTCCGCTGGATGCGGACAACTGCACGCCGTCGATCGCATTGGAGCCGGGCATCTACGTGCTCGGCGACTACGCGGGAGGCAACGGCGATACGGATGAGTTCGACCAGCACGTGATCGCTCACGAGTTCGGTCACTACGTCGAAGACAAGTTCTCGCGCTCCGATTCCATCGGCGGCGACCATGCAGGCGGCGATCGCCTCGACATGCGCCTCGCCTTCGGCGAAGGCTGGGGCAACGCCTACTCGGCGATCACCCTCAACGATCCGGTGTACCGCGATTCCTTCAGCGGTGTGGATGTGGATGGCGGCTTCAACCTGGAAACCGACAGCACGAATGCCGAAGGCTGGTTCTCCGAGGCATCGGTCGGCGAGATCCTGTGGGATCTGTCCGATCCGGCGAACGACGACGCCTTGGCGCTTGGTTTTGCGCCGATCTACTCGGTGATGACGGGAGCGCAGCGGAACACGGAAGCGCTTACGAGCATCTTCTCGTTCGCCGCTTCGTTGAAGGCCGAGCAGCCGGGACAGGCCGGCGCGATCAATACCCTGCTCGGCGGCGAATCGATCTCCAACAGCGATGCGTTCGGGAGCAACGAGGCAGATGCCGACAGCAGCCCGACGGCTCTGCCTATCTACATTCCGGTCACGCTGAATACGCCGCTGGCGCAGGCTGTCTGCACCAGTGCGACGTATGGGTCGAGCAACAAGCTGGGCAACAGGCGTTACCTGCGCTTGCAGCTCAACAGCGCGGCGCTCGTTACCATCACTGTGACAGGCGCAGTGGGTCCTGTCGGATCGATAGCGGCGACCGATCCGGATATCTATCTGTTCAACGCGGGCCTCATCGATGCGTCACTCGACGTAGGACCGCAGGAACAGCTTGCGCAGCGCGCGCTTGCCGCAGGCACCTACATCATCGAGGTTCACGATTTCGACCTAAATGGCACGAACTCGGTGCAGCGCTGTATGACGGTAGCGGTGACAGGCACATGAACAAGTACTCTTTCACTGAGGATGGAATGACATACGTACGACGCCTTGCGTGCATCGGCCTCATGGCGGTGTTGAGTGCCTGCTCGAAGGATCCGGAGCCGGCGGCGACGGCCGATACAGCTGCTGCACCGCCGCCAGCACAGGTCTCGCAACCTGCATTGCCTGCCGCGCCGGATCCGACCGACAAGATGGCGCGCGCCGTCGGCAATGGAAAGCCTGGTGCCGCCGTCGACATCAAGTACGAGTTCGCGTCGCGCCCCGAAGTGGGCAAGGCCGTCGAGCTCAGCATCGCACTCATTCCGAGCGCGGGTGTCGATTCGATGAACGCCACGATCGGCGGCATGGACGGCATCACGCTGGCCGGATCGCTGTCGGCGAGTTTCTCGACGGTGAAGGCGGGCGAGCCCTATCGCCATAGCGTGTCGGTGCTCGCGAACCGCAACGGCGTCTTCTACATCACGGTCTCGGTCGATACGCAGATCGGCGGAGCGACGCTTGGCCGTACGTTTGCGATTCCCTTTGTGGCAGGTGCGTCCGTGGCCGAGGAGAAGCCGGCGGTACCGGCCGTGAAGGACGCTACCGGCCAGGCCGTGCAGCCCATGAAGGCTCAGGAAACCACCCGATAGGGCTCTCAGGGGCCTTCGTCATTCCCGCGCAAGCGGGAATCCATCTGAGGCATGGGCATCCGCCCGCGCGGGGCGTGGCGCAACCCGGGTCCTTCGAGGAGCCGGACTACAGGCGCCACCTGCTTTTGACCGTATAAGGGGGTTATCCACCGCGACCCCCTAATCATTCGCCCGTTCTTCCGATACCATGCGCGGCCCTTTTCCCGGGGCCATTTCCGCGCCCGTGCCTACCCATGTCCATTTCCCGGCTCCGTAATATCGCGATCATTGCCCATGTCGACCATGGCAAGACCACGCTGGTCGACAAGCTCCTGCAGCAATCCGGGACGCTCGACGCCCGCAAGGCCTCGCCAGAGCGCGTCATGGACTCGAATGCGCTCGAACGCGAGCGCGGCATCACCATCCTGGCCAAGAACACGGCCGTCAGGTGGCGCGATTACCGCATCAACATCGTCGATACGCCGGGACACGCTGACTTCGGCGGCGAAGTCGAGCGCGTGCTGTCGATGGTCGACTCGGTGCTGTTGCTGGTCGATGCAGTCGACGGCCCGATGCCGCAGACGCGCTTCGTGACCCAGAAAGCATTCGCGCACGGCCTGCGCCCCATCGTCGTGATCAACAAGATCGACCGCGATGAAGCGCGTCCGAACTGGGTGCTCGACCAGACGTTCGATCTCTTCGACAAGCTCGGCGCGAACGAGCAGCAGCTCGACTTTCCGGTCGTCTATGCATCGGCGCTCAGGGGCTTCGCGGGCAATGATCCGAAGCAGCTCGCGACCGACATGACGCCGTTGTTCGAAGCGATAGTGAAGCACTGCCCCCCGCCGGACATCGATGAGGCCGGCCCGCTGCAGCTGCAGGTCAGCCAGCTCGACTACTCGAGCTACGTCGGCGCCATCGGCATCGGTCGCATCAAGCGCGGCAAGATCCGTCGCAACAGCCCGGTCACCGTCGTCGATCGCGAAGGCAAGGTGCGCAACGAGCGCATCATCCAGGTGATGGGCTTCCTCGGTCTCGATCGCGTCGAAGTGGATGAGGCGAGTGCCGGCGATATCGTTGCCTTCGCTGGCATCGAGTATCCGGAGATTTCAGACACGATCTGCGATCCCTCGACCCCCGAGGCACTGCCGCCCCTGATCGTCGACGAGCCCACGATCAGCATGACGTTCGAAGTGAACACTTCGCCGTTCTGCGGTCGCGAAGGCAAATACGTCACGAGCCGTCAGATCCGCGAGCGTCTCGCGCGCGAAGTGCTGCACAACGTCGCGCTGCGAGTCGAGGATACGGACAACGCGGACAAGTTCCGTGTCTACGGTCGCGGCGAGCTGCACCTGGGCGTGCTGCTCGAGAACATGCGTCGCGAAGGCTATGAACTCGCGGTGTCTCGCCCTCAGGCCGTGGTGAAAGAGATAGAAGGTCAGCTTTGCGAGCCGTACGAAACGCTGGCTGTCGACCTCGACGATACGTCGCAAGGCGCGGTCATGCAGGCGCTCGGTGAGCGCGGTGCGCAGCTCACGGGAATGCATGCAGACGGGAAGGGACGCGTGCGACTCGACTACACGATTCCTTCGCGCGGCCTCATCGGCTTCCAGACGGACTTCCGGACGATGACCAGCGGCACCGGCATCCTGCATCACATCTTCGATCACTTCGGTCCGGTGCTCGATCGGGAGATCGGGCAGCGCCAGAACGGCGTGCTGATCGCGAATTCGCAGGGCAAGGCGCTCGCGTACGCGCTGTTCAGCCTGCAGGAGCGCGGCAAGCTGATGATCGGTCACGGCGATGAAGTGTACGAAGGCCAGATCGTCGGTATTCACAGCCGCGACAACGACCTGGTCGTGAATCCGTTGAAGGGCAAGAAGCTCACGAACATCCGCGCTGCCGGCAAGGACGAGAACGTCGTGCTGGTCCCGCCGATCCGCTACACGCTGGAGCAGGCGATGGAGTTCATCGGCGACGACGAGCTGGTCGAAGTCACGCCGACGGCCATTCGGCTGCGGAAGCGCTTCCTCAAGGAGCACGAACGCAAGCGCAGCGGCAAGGCGGCTGAAGAGGCTGACGAATAATTCGCGCCCGTTGCGTGAGGAATCGCTCCCAGCCCCTTGTATTGACAGGACTTTACGGGCGGACCCGTTCAGGTATCGGTCCGCCGCATCCCGGCCTTTGCAGCGCGCAGCCGGCTTCCCCGATGCGTACCTCGTTTGAGGTTCATGCGATAACCCCTCGGATCGACGGGAATTTCTGCCGTCCCTTCACATAAAACCGGGAGCTGTTTCACACTCCCTACCCGAGGCGTTCCCCTACGATCTACCGAGAATTGGACGCCCGTCACAATGAGGCGGCAGCGTACGCCCGTCGGGCGCGCGCAAAGTCGCAGCGTCGCTTGGGGAATTTGGGAAGACCTGCAAGATGCATCGACTGCTGGACAAGCAGATCCGGGAAGCCACGCGCGCCACTGGCGAGATCGAACTCGCCACGCTGCTTGCGATCATCGAAGGCACCTACACGAAAGCGGACGAAGAGCGCCGCGGCATCGTCCGTTCGATGCAGCTCATGTCCGACGAAGCGACCGCGCTCACGCGCGAGCTGCGTGAGAGTACGGCGAGCCAGCTCCAGGCGATTCTCGATCATGTGAAGGACGCGATCATCACGGTCGACGAGGCCGGTCACATCGCATCGATCAATGCGACGGGGCAGCGTGTGTTCGGACACAGCGAGCCCGATGCAGTCGGCCGTCCGTTGAGCTTCCTGTTGCCGCAGCTCGCGGGCGAAGAGCCGCTTTCGCGGCAGCTCGAAGCGCTCGCTGCGAGGCTCGACGATACGCAAGTCGATCTCGCGCAGCATGAAACTCTCGGCCTGCGAGAGAACGGCAGTTACTTCTCGGCTGAGCTCGCCGTCAGCAAGATCCGTCTGAACCGCAACTGGGTGTTCGTCGTCTGCTTGCGCGATACGACCGATCGCAAGAGCGCGGACGCCGCGTTGCGCGACAGCGAAGCGCGCTATCGCACGCTGGTCGAGCATGCGCCTGAAATCATCGTTGTCGTCGATCCCGACCTGAACCGGCTCATCGACGTGAACGAGAACGCGGTGCGATTCTTCAAGATGGATCGCGAAGCGCTATTGAGCACCGCGCCAGATGCCCTGAGCCCGCCGCAGCAACCGGATGGATCGGAATCCGCCAACGCGTATCGGGCCAACTTCGAGCGCACCGTCGCCGGCGAAGCGCCGGTGCTCGAGTGGATCTTCCGCGATGCCTTCGGCAACGACATTCCCTGCGAGGTTCGCTGGGTCCGGCTGCCGTCATCGAGTCGTCGACTCGTCCGCGGCAGTATCACGGACATCACCGAACGCAAACGCAACGAGCTGCTGGTTGCCGGCGAGCGTCGCGTATTCGAGCGCCTCGCCGCCAACGTCGATCTGCGTATCACGCTCGAGGCGATCACGGATGTCGTCGAACGCGTCGCTCCCGATTGCACCTGCGCGATCCGGCTGCTCGACGAAGCGCGTACGCATCTATGGCTTTGCGCCGGACCGCGCCTGCCGCCTGACTACGCCAAGGCCATGGAAGGGGTCGAAGTCGCGGCTCGGAACGGGTCATGCGCCGCTGCCGTCTATCTGCAGCGCCAGGTGATCGTGGCCGACATCGCCCGTGACGCGTTGTGGGAAAACCGTCGCGACGCGGCGCTTGCGGCAGGAATGCGCGCCTGCTGGTCGACGCTGATCTTCGCGTCGGATGGCCGCACGCTCGGTTCGCTCGCACTGTACTTCCGTTCGCCGGCAAGCCCGATGCGACGCGATTTCGAGCTCATGTCGCGCATGACGCAACTGGCCGGAATCGCAATCGAGCGGCGCATGGCCGAGAGCGCGCTGCGCGCAAGCGAAGGCCGGTATCGCCGGCTCTTCGACAACGTCATGGAAGGCGTGTACAGCTCCACGGTCGAAGGCCGCTTCGTGTCCGTGAATCCGGCGCTGGCACAGATGGTCGGTCTCACGTCGCCGACGGAACTGCTGTCGCTGCCGACCGAGACGATCTATCACAACCCATTGGAGCGCGCGATCATCCTTGCAGCGCTCGAGCGCGATGGCGAAGTCCGCAACGCGGAGTTCCAGCTTCGTCGTGTCGACGGAACGACGCTGACGGTGATCGAGAGCGCACGCGCGGTGAGAGACGAGCAGGGGTATCTGACCGGCTACGAAGGAACGATCTTCGACATCAGCGAGCGCAAGCGCGCCGAGACGGCGATGTTCCAGGAGAAGGAGAAGGCGCAGGTCACGCTGCAATCGATCGGCGACGCCGTGATCACGACGGACGCCGAAGGTCGCATCGAGTACCTCAATCCCGTCGCGGAGGATCTGACCGGCTGGCAGTCACGCGAGGTCTGCGGCAAGGCGCTGGGTGAGGTTGTCGACATTCTCCACGAAGCAACGCGCGAGAAGCTGGAAGCGCCGGCATCCCGCGCATTGCGAGAAGGGCGCGTCATTGCCGTGACCGATCAGACCGTGCTGGTCAATCGACGCGGACAGGAGATCGCGATCCAGGATTCAGCGGCACCTATTCGCGATCGCGCTGGCCAGATCCTCGGCGCCGTGATGGTGTTCCATGATGTCAGCAAGGAGCGTCGCCTGCGTCGCGCACTCGCGTACCAGGCAAGTCACGATGCGTTGACAGGGCTCATCAACCGTCGCGAGTTCGAGAACCGCCTCAACGAAGCTCTGCTGACCGCGCGGGCGGACACGCACACGACGCACGTGCTGCTCTACGTCGATCTCGACCAGTTCAAGCTGGTCAATGACACCTGCGGTCACCAGGCCGGCGATCGATTGCTGAAACAGATCACCGGCATCCTGCAAACACGGGTGCGGGCAGGTGACACCATCGCACGTCTCGGCGGCGATGAGTTCGGCATCCTTCTGCAGGATTGCACTGCGGACCGCGCGGAACAGATCGCAGATGCGCTGCGCCAGGCGATTCGCGAGTATCGGTTCGAGTGGCACGACGGCGCAATGCACGTCGGCGCCAGTATCGGCATCGTCGAGATGAACAGCGACAGCGAAAGCATCGCGAGCGTGATGAGCGCGGCCGACGTCGCCTGCTATGCGGCGAAAGATTCCGGCCGCAATCGCGTACACACATATCAGTCGGGCGCCGCGCCCGAACGGCATCGCGAGATGCAGTGGGTCTCCAAGCTCACGCGTGCCGTGGAAGAGAACCGGCTCGAGCTCTACTACCAGCCCATCGTTCCCATCGGCGCGAACCGGGATCCTCGCGGCCACTACGAGCTGCTCGTGCGCATGCGAGGGGAGAACGGCGAGCTGATCATGCCGGCGGAGTTCATTCCCGCGGCTGAGCGTTACAACGTCATGTCGATCATCGACCGCTGGGTCGTGAGCCAGGCGCTCGGCACCCTCGCGCACTACCGGACGGATGGCGATCATCGGCACGCGTATACGATCTCGATCAATCTCTCCGGCACATCGCTCAACGACGACCGGTTCCTGGAGTTCCTCATCAGCGAGCTGCAGGGCTACGACCTGAGCCCCGGCGCCGTGTGCTTCGAGATCACGGAAACGGCAGCGATCTCGAATCTCCCGAACGTCGTGCACTTCATGAAGGAGTTCCGCGCCCGAGGCTGCCAGTTCTCGCTCGACGACTTCGGCAGCGGTCTCTCATCGTTCATGTATCTCAAGAACCTGCCGGTCGACTACCTCAAGATCGACGGTCAGTTCATCCAGAACGTCACCACGGACCGGGTCGACCGCTGCATGGTCGAAGCGATCACTCAGATCGGCCACGCGATGGGCATCAAGACGATCGCCGAGCGGGTCGAATCCGCCGAAGTGCTTGCGTGTCTCGCCGACATCGGAGTCGAGTACGCGCAAGGCATCTACATCGCCGTTCCGGAGTCGGTGGAGGCCCTGAGCCGCGTGATGCGGACGGGGCCGCAGTTGCGGTTGGTGCATTCGGCGTAGAGGGTCGTATATACCCGCTTGTTCTCGCACATCCTGCGGCCCAGACTCGGGGCATCTCCAGGTGAGATGCCAGCATGCAAACACTCCATGATCAGCGAGTGCTGGTGGTCGAAGATGACTACGCGATCGCACTGGACCTGTGCGAGACACTCAGCCGCAGCGGCGCGCAAGTGGTGGGGCCGATTGCTTCGCTCGAAGATGCCCTGGCCCAGCTCGATTCGCTGGGGCGGATCGACGTCGCGGTGCTCGACATCAATCTGAACGGAGAGTGGGTGTATCCGCTGGCGAACGAACTGGCGCTGCGCACCATTCCCTTCATCTTTGCGACCGGCTACGACGAGATGGGCATTCTCGAGCAGTATCGGTACGTACCGACGTGTAGCAAACCGGTAAGGATGGAGACAGTCGTCGAGATCATCCGGCGTCAGGTCAACTGACGCCCCGATCTTCCGACGCCAGCGCGGTCGCGAGTACCTGCAGATCCAGGGGCTTGGGACACCAGGGAACGTGTGTGAACCGCTGCGGTACGACATTCCTGTCGTAGCCCGTGGCGAATACGAAGGGAATGTTCCGATCCTCGAGCGCGTCGGCGACAGGGAAGGCGTCCGCATCCTGCAGGCGAATATCCACGATGGCGATGTCGATGTCGGCTGCTTCTTCGACGAGCTTCAGAGCTTCCTCGACGGAGCCGACGGGGCCGATGACTGTTGCACCAGCGCGTTCGAGCGAGTGCGACAGGTCCATGGCGACCAGATACTCATCCTCGACCAGCAGAACGGATCGATCCCTCAGCGAATCGAGTGCTTGTTGCGTCACGGCGAGCGGTTGGGAGTTCTGTGACACAGCCTCCGAGACGGCGTCGGCATAGCTTCGCCAGCGCAGCACGGTGCTGATGCTCGAAAGCAGCTGTTGCTCAGTGAATGGTTTGGACAGATAGCGCACGTTCGCCGGGCGCAGAGGCGCGAGCGGCTGAGCGGCGATGACGACGCACGGAACTGCGTGCTCCTGCAACTGGCGAAGGATGCTCAGCGAACTGCGCGGGCGGGATGCATCGACGATGGCAACGTCGAGATGCATCAGCGGCAGCAATCCGGTTCCGCTCGACATGCTCGAGGCGCCGCCGAATATCACAGCGCCGGCGTCAGTCAAGCCGTCCGCCAGAGCCCGATAGAGTTGATCGTCGTCCACGACGAGAAGGACTTTCTTGCCGTGCAGGCTGTTCGGGTCGGGGGCGATCGGATTCACTGGCATCTCCGTGCTGGCGTAGACGATCAGTACGTCAATTCGTACACGGCGTCAATCTGACCTGGCACGGCACCTGTGTGCCGCAACGGATGCAAAGTAGGCAATGCGAGGACTCGGGCGTTCGGCGTCGTGCGGTGATGTGCTTGCGCACATCCATGTCGCGAAGAGGTGGCATGAGCGATGGCGGTCACTGTTGAGCAGACAATGGGGACGTCGTTTCATGCGGCCGTGGTGATCCGCAATGTCGGTCATCCGCCGGATGGGCAAGAATCGGCTGCTCACCATCGATCACAGGGACTGTCATGTTCATCGAAGCGTCCGGTCGGGCAAGGGGCGGGGTACTCGCCGCCGCAACGGTCTGGTTTGCCCTGTCGCCCGAATCGACGATCGCCGCCCAGCAGACCGCAGCCCGGGAAGGTCCGCTGGACGAGGTGATCGTCACGGCGCGCAAGCGCGAAGAGAGTCTGGTCGATACGCCAGCCTCGGTCACGGCGCTCAGCACCGATGCGCTTTCCAGTCTCAACGTCGAGAACCTGGCCGACGTGGGCAAGTACGTTCCCAATCTCAATATCACCCGCTTCGGTGTCGGCAGCACGGCGCAGGCGGCGATCTTCATTCGTGGTATCGGATTGCAGGACCACCTCATCACGACCGATCCCAGCGTGGGCGTCTACGTCGATGGCGTCTATCTCGGACGCCAGCTGGGATCCAATCTCTCGCTGCCGAACATCGAACGTGTCGAAGTGTTGCGTGGTCCCCAGGGCACACTCTACGGACGCAACACGCTTGGCGGTGCAGTCAACATCGTGACGCGCAGGCCCGGTACCGACGAAGGAGTCAGTGTCGATCTGCGTGCCGGTTCGCGCCAGAGCGTCGAAGCGGGCTTCTATGCCGACTCGCGATTCGGCGACGCCTTCGCAGCTTCTCTAGCTGGCGATCTGAAGCGGCGCGATGGCGTCGGTACCGCTGTGAATCTCAGCAATCCCAGTGCGGAAGTCGGCGAGGAGTTCGAGATCAATGGCCGGCTGGCGATGCTCTGGACGCCGAGCGATCGATTCTCACTGCTCGTGGCGGCAGATGCGGTCCAGAACGACAGTGGCCAGTCTCCTTACGAAGCGGAAATCCTCACCCCTGAAGAGCTTTTCGCGCTCAACGGCGGAACGAGCTCACTGCCCGCGGGCGTTGAGTTCTTCGGTACGCCACCGCTGACGCCCGCGGATCAGGTTGCTCGCGATGACCTTGGGACGGTCGTGCCCGGGCTCGAAGATACGTCCGCGGATCTCTTCGGCGTTTCCGCGACCGCGGAGCTGGAGTTGAGCGAGGCCCTCTCGACCAAGTTGATTGCGAGCTATCGCAGCACGGAATACACCGCAGGATTGAACGACGATGATTCGGCGCTCACGCTGTCCGCCTTCCCCGAGACCGGCAAGGCGGAACAGGTTTCTGTGGAGCTGCAGTTCAACGGGCAGTTCGACCGGTTCGACTTCGTCAGCGGTCTCTACTATTTCAACGAAGACGGGCGCAACGATTCGGGTCCGTTCTACTTTCTGCCTTTCAACGTGGGCGGGCCAGGCGATTTCTTCCACATCACGCAGGAGACCGACAGCTATGCAGTCTTCGGCAACCTGAGCTACCACATCAATGATTCGCTGACGGCCGGCATCGGTGCGCGCTATTCCAACGACGAGAAGCGCGCCACCGCGCTTTTCCCGAGCTTCGCCGGGGTAACGGTGGAGCGAACTGGCGATTTCGATGCCGTCACAGCGGATGCCAACGTTTCCTGGCAGCTCGATAGCGGCTTCACTCTCTACGCGCTCGTGCAACTCGGCTACCAGCCTGGCAGTTTCGCCCCTCGACCATTCGGCGGACCCCAGGCTTTCACACTGACGGACAAGACGACAGCCACGAGCTACGAAATAGGCTTCAAAGGTCCCGTCACCGATACATGGACGCTGTTCGTGACCGGATTCTGGGCAGAGTATGAGGGCATCGGCTTGCCGTTCTCCGCACCCAACGTAGCGGGTTACAGCACGACCGTCCTCAGCAATAACTCGCGCGGCCGCGGCGTTGAAGTGGAATCGATGCTTGAAGTTGGCGGCTTCACCTTCAACGCATCCGTCGGCTATCTCGACGCCGAGATCACGAAGATCGATGAGCTCTCCGCAGAGGTCGGAGCGCGTGTCGGTGACGCACCTGCGCTCAGCCCGGAGTGGACTGGCTCGGCCGCGCTTGGCTACGAATGGACGGTGGGCACCGACTCGAGCGTGAAGGCGCAAGTCGACTATTCCTATCGCGACTCCTCATACGGACAGTCCGTGAATACGCCCTCCGAGCTGCTCGATGCCCGTGGTCTGGCCGGATTCAATCTCACGTATCTGAATCGCGCCGGTGACTGGAGCGTCGGGGTGTACGGCGTCAACATACTCAACGAGGTGTATGACGTCGGCCGGTTGAACGACGCCTTCCATGGTTTCGTAGGTGTGGTCCTGAGCAACGATCGCAGCGAGTTCGGAGTACGAGTGACGAAGAAGTTTGCGCAGTAGGTGGGTGCGTTCCGCCGCGGACGGGCTCAGAGCAGGCCGATCGATTCGATCACTCTGACGATCAGGCGAATCGACACCAGGATCGCACCCCAGAGCAGGAAGAGCGTGGCGATGCCGAGTGTCGCGCCCACTGCTGCCGCTATTCCATCGTGTTCCAGCAGGCCCAGCGAGATCGCGCAGATCGCAATTGCGGGAACGATGTTCCCCAGCGGGATGGGCAGGAAGATCACTAGCGCCAGAACGAACGTGACAATACCGATCACGCGCTCCGGCAGAGGGCTCACGAGCCATGCGGCCCGCGGTTTCAGGAACCGCTCGAACCGCCGCAGCGCAGGAGCAATGCGCTCTACGGCGTTCGCAAAGATGCCGCGATCGAGCGAGCGCTCGGCGATGAAGCGCGGCAGCCAGGGTGTGCGGCGTCCCCACGCCAGCTGCCCAGCCAGGAGGAGCATCGGGAGCCCGAGGACCGCCGACGTGCCGGGAGGTGTGGGTACGATGTTCGGGAAGGCAAGAATGAACAGGAGTGCACCGAAGGCGCGATCACCCGCACGATCCATGAAGTGCCGCAGGGAGATCCGGGGCTCGGTCGAGTCCGCCGCCATCTCGCTGAGCGTTTCCGAAAGCGGTTTGTGACGTACTCGTTCTTTTCGCCAGGTCATGATGCAGCCAACGATCTCTCAATCAGATGACATTGCGTAGAGAGGTCTGAGGCTGCTTGGTTCAGTTCGTTTCGCCACGCGGTGCTTGCTCGAGGGCGGACGGCCCGGCTATTGAGACAGAGCCGGGATTCTAGTTGCCCCTGGAACCGGGCACCGTGCGCGCGGTCGCGATCTGGCCACCGGCACGGTGCAGATTGGACGGCAGTCGCGGAGCAAATTCCTGACTGCCGCATCATCGTTGCCCCGATGACGGCGCACGTCCGTGGCGGCCGCAGAATTAGTCGCTGATCAGCGCGAATGCGTAGGTGGTGTCGTGACGATACGTCTGGCCCGGCTGCACCATGATGTCGGGGAAGGCAGGCTCGTTGATCGCATTGGGAAAGGCGTGGGGCTCGAGGCAAAGTCCGGCGCGGGCACGGAACTGCGGAGGTGCCGCAACGCCGAGGCTATTGCCGGTGTAGAACTGAATACCTCTCTGATTGGTGCTGATGTTCAAACGAATGCCGGAACGTCGGCTGAGCAACTCGGCTGCGACCGGCGAGTCGGGCAGTATCGGCCAGTAGTGATCGTACCCACCGGCGAGTGCCAACTGAGCGTCCGCATCGTCAATCCGGGTTCCTATGCACGTGAGCGTGCGGAAATCAAAAGGCGTCTCGTCGACGAGGCGCATCTCACCCGTCGGTATCTGCGCCGGGCTGAGCGGCAGGTAGGTCGCCGCGGCGAGTCGCAGCTCATGATCTTCGATGGTGGCGTCGGCGTTGCCGCTCAGATTGAAGTACGGATGCAGCGTGAAATTGAGCGGCGTCGATCGATCGGTTGTTGCGGTGACGATCGTTCTGAAGGACAGCGGCGAGTTCAGTTGCAGTTCCATCCGCACCGAAACGTTGCCGCGATAGCCTTCGTCACCGTCAGGCGAATGCAACTGGAGCCGCACACCGGGCATGTCGCCATCGACGCAGGCTACCACCCGCCATAACGATCGGCCGAAACCGATGATCCCGCCGTGCAGGTGATTCGGTCCGTCGTTGCAGCTGAGGCGGAACTGCGGGTGAGCGTGCGCCACTGTGCGATTCGCGCAGCGTCCGATCACCGAACCGAGCTGTGCCGTATCGAGTTCGTACTCACGGAGCGACGCATAGTTGAGCACGGTGTTCAGCGGCCCCTGACGGTGAGGCACGAGAATGGTCCTGAGCCTGGCGCCGTATTCCAGGACTTCGACGGCGAATCCGCTCCGTGGATGTGACAGCGTGATGCGATCGACACGACGGCCATCCTGCAGGTATCCGAATGTATCTCTGACGACTGGCACTGAAACTCTTCCTACGCCCGGCAGGCACCTCATGTGCGGCGAGGGTAGGGACGAGCAGTCGCGCCAGCCACGCGCCGCTTGATCGCGCACCGATTCTCAATTGACCGGCGCGCTGTCCAAAAGGAAAACCGTACCTGTGACGCGTCAACTGAGGCGTAGTCGGTCCGCGCCGCGTGTGGCCAGATCCCGCGACATTCAGGGCTTTCTGGAAGTGTCACCCATGATCGAAGGTCGCACGACTTACCTGGCAACCGTCGCAGGCGCATTGTTCGCACTGGCAAGCGTCGCGCTTGGTCTTGTCGTTTGCCGCGCCAGTGATGCGGCATCTTCGGCCGCACCGGGAACTGTCGTGGAGTCGAAGGTCATTCCCGAGATCGATGAGTCCATTCGCTCGTTGGGAGCGACTGCGATCCGCGTTCTGTATCGGTCGACGTCCAGCCGCAATGGCACATCGATCGACGTGTCCGGCATGGTGTTCATTCCGGCGGGTGAGCCGCCGACCGCAGGCTGGCCAGTGCTGGCGTACGCCCATGGAACAACAGGTATCGACTACGAGTGTGGACCGTCGCTGTATCCGAATCTGCTTGGTGCCGCTCCACAGATCGCTGGCTTCCTGAAGGCGGGCTTCGCTGTTGCGGCTGCCGACTACGAAGGACTCGGTGCTCCCGGAGTTCATCTTTATCTGGACGCCAAAGCCGAGGCCTGGAACGTGATCGACTCGGTGCGCGCCCTGCGTCAGCTGCGACCCGGAAGCATCTCCGGGCGATGGTTGGTTTACGGAGGGTCACAAGGAGGCGGTGCTGCCTGGGCCGTGGCGGAGCAAGCGACGACCTATGCACCGGACCTTCAGTTGCTGGGTGCTGTGTCCGTCGTGCCGGCGGCCGATGTTTCGGGAATGGCGCAGATGGCGTTCGACGGTTCGATGAGCCCGCTGCAGATGGGTGCATACATCGCGATTCTCACCGCTCAAAGCCGTGTCCATCCGGATCTCGATCTGGATCAGTATCGACGTGGATCGGTAACGACGAACTGGCAGGCCTTGACGTCTTGCTCGCGCGGGCAGGAGAGGGCGGAGGCTCTGCAGAAGGCGAAACTCGAGGAGGTCAAGCCGGCGTCTGTCGAAGCCGCAGCGAGGATGCGTGAGTTGCTCTCCAGGATAGCCCTGCCACAGCAGCGGATTCAGGCACCTCTTCTCGTCATCTACGTCGGCAGGGACGAATTCATCGAAACCGAATGGACACGCGCTGCGCTCTCCCGGGCCTGCGCGATGGGCTCGAAGATCGAAGTGGTATTTCAGGCCGACAGGAGCCACGGCACATTCGATGCGGGCATGGTTCCTGAGTGGATGGCGCGTCGCCTGGCGCAGGAGCCGTTCAAAGGAACGTGCGAATAGGGATCGGGCCCGCGGAGGCTCGATCCGGCCATTCAGACGGCAGGGAGCGTTTGCGGCAATGCTTCTACCCGAACTACGTATCCCGAACACAGCGCCAACCTAGTATTGATCCGGACCGAGGTAATCAATCAACAACACAGCGGGGCAATGCATTGCCTCCTCGAGGTCCTGCGATGCTCATTCGACTCAGCGTAATCGCCACTCTACTCGTCCTGCTTCCGCTGAGAGGATTCGCGCAGGATCTGCCGTTTCCCCCGGCACCCTCGCAAAGCACCGCCGGCCCGACGATCGCGCAGTCCGTCTACAAGCCGACGAAGCAGGTGGCGCACCTGCCCGCGGGAGCACCCAACGTGCTCATCATCATGCTCGATGATGTGGGCCCTGCGTTGCCAGATACCTTTGGCGGGCCGATCCACACGCCAACGCTCTCGCGCATTGCGAACAGCGGTATTGTCTACAACAGCTTCCACAACGCAGCGATGTGCTCGCCCTCGCGTGCTGCGTTGCTGACAGGCCGGAACCACCACCGCGTCGGCTTTGGGCAGATCGCTGAGCTCGCCAACAACTGGGATGGCTACACAGGTCATTGGCCGGCTACAACTGCATCCGTAGCCAAGGTCCTCGGCTACTACGGCTACAACACCGCGGCCTTCGGCAAGTGGCACAACACGCCTGCTGAGCAGACCACTGCGCAAGGGCCGTACGATCGATGGCCTGCCGGTCGACTGGTCGGCTTCGACTACTTCTATGGCTTTCTTGCCGGTGAATCGTCGCAGTGGGAACCGGCGCTCGTGCGCAATACGACCCGCGTCGAAACGCCCGAGAAGCCCGGCTATCACTTCACTGAGGACATGGCCGATGACGCTGTGGCGTGGTTGCGTCGGCAGAATGCGATCGCTCCGGATCAGCCCTTCTTCATGTATTGGGCGACCGGCGCATCCCATGGGCCGCACCACATCTTCAAGGAGTGGGCGGACAAGTACAAAGGCAGGTTCGACGAGGGCTGGGACGCAATGCGGGAAGAGGTGTTCGCACGGCAGAAGACACTGGGCTGGGTTCCAGCCAACACCAAGTTGACGCCGCGTCCCGCCTCTCTCGCCGCATGGAAAGATATCCCCGAGAGCGAGAAGCCGTTCCAGCGCCGACTCATGGAGGTATTTGCGGGATTCACCGAACACGCGGATACGCAGGCGGGCAGGTTGATCGATGAGCTCGAGCGGTTGGGCATTCGCGAGAAGACGCTTGTGCTCTACGTGTGGGGCGATAACGGCTCGAGCGCCGAGGGCCAGAATGGCACGATCAGCGAGCTCCTCGCGCAAAACGGCATCGCGACCCGGATCAGCGATCATCTGCGCGCACTCGATCGCCTGGGCGGAATGGACGTGCTCGGCAGCCCGAAGACCGACAACATGTATCACGCGGGCTGGGCCTGGGCCGGATCGACGCCGTTTCAGGGAACCAAGCTGACTGCGAGTCACTTTGGCGGAACGCGCACGCCGCTCGCGATTTCGTGGCCGGGCAAGATCCAGCAGGACAAGACGCCGCGTTCGCAGTTCCATCACGTGAATGATGTAGTGCCGACGATCTACGACGTGATCGGCATCCGGGCTCCGGCTACCGTCGATGGTGTGTCCCAGCAGCCCATGGACGGCGTGAGCATGAAGTACACCTTTGCCAATGCAAAGGCTGCGGGTCAGAAGAAGGCGCAGTACTTCGAATGCATGGCGGACCGCGGCATTTACTCGCCCGACGGCTGGTACGCGGCTGCATGGGGTCCGAGGACGCCGTGGGTTCCGGGACTGCCGCCCTCGATCGCGACGTGGAGCCCGGAGAAGGACGAGTGGGCGCTCTACAATTTGAACGAGGACTTTTCTCAATCCACGGATCTGGCGGCGAAAAACCCGCAGAAGCTTGCTGAACTGAAGCAACTGTTCGACCAGGAGGCGAAGAACAATCTCGCATATCCGATCGGCGGCGGTCTCTGGTCGATCGTCTGGAGCCCGCAGTCGGCGCCGCAGAACCCGGCAACCGAATTCCATTACACGCAAGACGTAACCGGCGTGCCGGAGTTCGCGGGCCCGAAGGTTGGTGCGCGCAGCAATCTTGTGACCGTGGATGTCGACCTCGCCTCGGATTCAGCCGGTGTGCTGTACGCACTCGGTGCGTTCTCCGGCGGCGTTTCATTGTGGGTGGACAAAGGCAAGCTGGGGTACGAATACAACCTCTTCGAGATCGAGCGCACACGATTGCAGACCGCGAGCGCGTTGCCGACCGGCAGAGTGAAAATCGAAGTGGAGACGCGTATTGCCGCACCCCGTGGCGCCGCCGATGTGGTCATCCGGGTGGATGGCAAGGAAATGACGAAGGGCACGGTACCGCGCACAGCGGCCCTGGCGTTCACTGCGAACGACGCCTTCGACGTCGGCATGGATAGTTATTCACCCGTCTCGGATGCGTACTTCGATCGGCGGCCGTTCCGCTTCAACGGCAAGATCGACCGCGTGCAGATCAAGTACCTGCAGTGACGGATGGCGCATCACAGGCCCATCCCAGCCTAGGATTGAGCTTCAGGCAGGGGTCGGGAATCGAGTGTAAGCGCAGGCAGGATTGCGGCCACGATGCAAAGCAGGATCCCGATCGTGCTGATGTTGATGAGCACGCTGTAGTCGGATGAGCCCAGCAGCAGAGCGCCGGCCAATGGTCCGCTGGCGAGCCCCATCTTGGAAGCGAAACCACCGAGCGCCGCCGCCCGGCCGCCCTCATCGAACTCCGCGCACATCCCCAGCAGGTAAGGCATCACAAATGCCCATGTGATGCCTGTGCCGCAGTTCGCGATGACGAACAGAGTGCTCGATGCGGAGTAGTGCAGCACCCAGAATCCCGCCAATGTCAGGAGCAGCGCGGCAACGATCGGTAACGTCCTGCCCATGCGCACCGACAGGACGATCACCAGCACCGATCCGGCCATACCGATCCAGGTTGCGGCACCGACCGCCGTCGCCGCGAAGTCGCCGTCGAGTCCGTAGTGACGCGCGAGACCAAGAATGAACGAGAACAGAGCCATGTTGGCAGCCTGGAACAGGAAGACCGCGATGAGTGCGAGCACGAATGGCAGGCGCATCGCCGACCGGTGCCGGGAGAGATCCATTCGGGCCGCGCGCGCCTTCGCCGGGTACGCGTCCAGCCATGGGATCATCAGCAATGTCACCGAGCTGAACGCCAGCAATGCAACGAAGAGCACCCAGGTGCCATGCAGCGAAGCGAGCTTCGGCAGGAACATCACACCAAGGCCGCCCAGTCCGAACTGGACGAGCAGCAACATCCCGAACGTCTTCTCGGGCCGCTGCGTTCTGGCGATCACTGAGAACGCAAACCCGACCAGTGCGCCACCGACAAGCCCATGTATCGCTCTTACGCTGATGAGTGCGACCGGCGACTTCACGCCCAGTGAGAGCAGGTCCACGGCCATCAGACCCAGCAGCAGCGTGACGGTCACAGGCCGCCACGGCCAGCGTCCCACGAGAAAGACGGCGGTCAGTGCGCCAAAAGCGGCGCCGTAGACATTCGCGGATCCGACGAGCCCGGCTTCGCGCGTCGTGAGGCCCAATCCATCCGTGAGTCCCTCGATGATGGCGGGCATGATGTTCACGTAGAACAACCCCGCAGAGGCCAGGAACGACAGCAACACCGCCGCCACGAGTCCATCCGGCGCAGCGCGCGGCAGGGCTGAAAGAGTGCTCATTGAGCTGGCTCGCACATGTTGCGGATCCTGTTCGATGCGATGGCCGCCCGGCTCCAGCGGAACGTGCCGCCATCGCTGAAGTAGTAGTAGGCAGTGTCGTTGGGAAACAGAATCACGTTGATGCCGCCGTAGCCCGCCATATAGGGCACCCACACCGGATTGTCGCATCCGATGTAGCGGCTGATGTCGTGGGCCCAGAAACCTTTGTTGTAGCGAAAGCTCTCATCGATTGCGGTCAGGCCGACATCTGCCGGGCTGCGTTGCATGGCGGCGTCGAACGTGACTTCGCTGAAGAAAGGCGTCCCTTCGAGTCGGCCTCGTGCGAGCGTGAGAAATCGGGCTATGCGCGCGATGTCGTCGCGGTGAAACACCAGCCCCCAACCCGTGAACGGCTGCCGCTTGCGATCGCGCGTGCGCCGCGTCGAGTCCATGAGCGGGCTGAGTCCGAGCGGCTGCCAAAGTTCGCGGACCAGCACGTCTTCGTAGTAGTCCGCGCTGGATCCCCTTCGGTCTTTCAGGAACGCGTTGAGCGCAGTGCCGAAGATGTAAGTGTCCGTGGTGTGGTACACCCATCGGGTGCCGGCAGCGGCCCGATGGGAGTGCTGGCTGCACGCCATGTGAATCTTCGAGGCGTGATCTTCGGCGAGGAAGAACCCGGTCGTCGCCGAGGCGTTTTCATCGACATCGTAAGTCGGATCGGTGTAGTTGCCGGTCGCCATGCTCAAGGCGTGCTCGAACGTGACCTGGCCCCAGCGTTGAGAGTTCCGACACTCCGGCACATAGGTCGCGATCTTCTGCTGCAGGACTCCCGGATACAGGCGCTCGAGGCGCAAAGCGGCGAATCCCGCGACGACTGTCTTGGCAAGCGAGTAGGAGGGCAGGTCCAGCACATCGCAGAACGGATAGGGCCCGTGGCGAGTCTCGCACCCTCCGACGTAGTGGACGTCGTCGATGATGAAACCGAACGTCGTCATGTCAGCAGGCGCAATCTCATCCTGGCTTCCGAAGTCTGCGGGTGCGGCACCCGGGCGATCGCTCGCCAACGTCGCTATCGTCTTGGTGGGAAGTCGCGCTGCCACTTCGCGACGATAGGCTGCAATCGTTGCGTCGCGCCCTGCGGGCACGCTGCGGACGAACTGGGCAGGCAGCACGCCCCAGAGATCTGCCTGGAAGTACGCGCAGGTTTCGGACGCGATCTGGTACGCGACGCGGGAAACAGCGCGATCGTCGAAAACAAAAGTCATCACGCCGTTGTGAACGCAGTTGGCGTTGCGCTCCTGCAGCGCGAAGGGCAGGGCGGCGCGAGACATACCCGCATCCGCTGGGTCGCGCCATGCCACGCCGGGTTCCAGGATGAACTCCCAGTGCGGGCTCTTGCCAGGAATATAGCCGCGCCGCAGGGGAATGATGGCGTCGCCATCCTGGACGAACTCGAAGTCGAACTCGGGCAGGTGCTTGATGGTGCCCTGCGATGTCCGGGCGGTGCCGAACGTATCGCGATGAACCTCGATCGCGCCGAGCACAGATTCGCGCGCTAAGGTCAGTCGTCCCTCGAACCTTGCGGCAGGCTCCAAGCCGCTGGCCGGCGGCGTGAACTCACTCATCGGTAGCGGAGCGGCGATCTTGTCGCTTCCAGTCAGGAACTTGCGAGTGAGCACGCGCTCACCCGCAGTCGCAGTGCCGCACAGCGCGATGGCGATGAGACACGCCGCTGAAGCTCTCATGTGTCGAGCACGCCGGATTCGCGCAGAATTCGGGCGAGTGGCTCGAGTTCCTTTTCGTAGCGACGCCAGCTGCCCACCGAACGGTTGTGTATCGGCTCGCGCACCTGGGCCGCGCTGGCCGTTGCAGCAGGGGCAGCGTTCAGATGGAAGTCCGCGCACTGCGCCTCCCACGTCAACCCGCACCAGTCGAGGATGCGTTTGCTGACCGGGAGTTGATCCTGCACCAGCGCTTCATAGTCGATGTCGAGGAAGCCGCCTGGCAGATGCTGACGCCAGTGCTCCATCAAGCCGTGATAGGCAACGAGATAGCGCCCCAGGTCGCCGAGGTCGTATGAGAACGGATATCCCATGCGGAAGAGGGTCTTGTACATCGCGTAGCCGCTGTCGAGAGGATGACGGCGCAGGTGAATGACCCTTGCGCGCGGCAGTGCGAGACGGATCAGGCCCAGATAGAGAAAGTTCAGCGGCGTCTTGTCGATGACGTAGAGACGCGTGGATCCATAGCCCGCGATACGTCGTTCGTAGTCGCTGCCCAACGCGGCGAAGTCGATGCGAGCGGTCCGTTGGATGAGCTCGGATCGACTCGAAACAGGTCCCGCGGCATTCATGACCGCGAGCGGCAGGTCATTGAGCTCTCCGAGGCTCTCGACCGCCGAGTGCGAGCTCAGGATGCGATCGACGAGGGTCGTGCCGCTTCTCGGCAATCCGAGTACGAAGATCGGGCCGGGTTCGTACGCTGGCGCGGCCGCCCGGCTGAGCACCTCTGGCGTGAATGCGTCGCGGATCTGTGTGATCGCCTCCAGATCCATTTCCACCCTGTAGCTCAACTGGCGGCGGCGCGAATCGGCGCCGCGTCGCAAACAGGAAAACGAACGCGCGTGATCGCCCAGGTCTTCGAGTTCCTTGCTCAAGGCGTAGCACAGGGGTGTTTCGCCGGCGTGTCCGGGCGGCACACCGGCCAAGACGCGTTCGAGATCGGCAACGTGGTTGCTCTGCGGAGTCTGTCGAAGCAGCGACGAGCGGTTCTGCCACGCATCGAAATCGCTGGGATGCAGGGCGATCACGCGCGAGAACAGCCGTTCGGCCTCCTCGATGCGTCCGACGGCGACAGCGCTCGCTGCGAGGTTGTAGATGCATCGGTGATCGTTGGGCGCAAGCTGCACGGCTCGCTCATGGCAACGGTATGCATCGAGGTGTTTCGCGCAGTGCGTGTAGGATTCGGCCACCGCCTGGAGCAGGAACGCATCGTGCGCGCCGTCCTGTTCGAGTTGCTGCAATAGCTGCAGCGCGGCGGGGATCTCCCCGCCGCGTATGAGCGCATGGATCGCACGCAGGCGCGTCTGCACCGCTGTGCGATCAGAAGCGGTAGTTGAGGGTGAGGCCAAGCGTGCGGGGCAGCGACAGGAACTGTTTCGAGCCGTTTCCGTAGTAGCCGAGATCGGGCGCCGTGCCCATGTAGGCTTCAGTGAACAGTCCGGTCACGCCTTCCTCGTTGAACAGGTTCTTGACGAACAGTGTCGCATCCCAGCGGTCGGCGGAGTAGGACGTCGAGGCGCCCCACAGCTGGAACGAATCCAGTTCGACGTTGAATACGGGGGACCGGCTGATCGCGTTCATCGTGCTCGACTGGTAGTAGCCGTTCAGCCGCGTCGTCCACTGGGCAGCGCTGCCGACTGGCACCGCGTACTCCAGTGAAGCACTTAGCGCCGTTTCGGGCGTTCCCGGCAAACGAGCGCCGCTGACTGCGATGACGGCAGCCGGGTTATCGGGGCGTACGACGTCGTCGCGCAGTTCTGCCTTCGTGTAAGCGAAGCCGAGCGCGTAGCTCAATCGATCCGTGACGTTGCCGGAGACATCCAGTTCGACGCCGGCCGTCCTTGCCTTGCCGCCGTTCTGGGCGGCATAGAAACCCCAGTTCGGCGTGGCGGTGTTCACCTGCACGTCGTCCCAGTCGACGAAGTAGACGGCCGCCGAGTACTGGAACGACGTGGCCGCTCCCTTCACGCCGACTTCATAGTTGACGACCGAATCGGGTTCGTAGCGTTGCCAGGCGGGATCCTCCGCGAATGTACCCGTGAGCGGGACCGCGTTGCTGCCGCCGCGGCGGTAGCCCTCAGAAATCGTCCCGTACAGCGTGTTGCGGCCGGCGAAGCGCCATGATGCGTTGACCTTGAACAGCGTGCCGTCATCGTCGGTCTGGAACGAAGCGTTGGTGGGTGGCGCGAAGCCGGCATACAGCGGCAACGACATGAATGTGTCGTTCGTGAAGTCGTTCTTGTAGTAGCGCAGGCCGCCGGTGATCTGTGCGGTATCCGACAGATGCCACGTGAGTTCGCCGAATGCAGCGCGATCCTCGAAGGACTCGCGGCGCGAATAGTCGAAATCCATGTCGCCGGTGACAGCGGCGGGGAACCCGCTGAAGGCATCCCACCAGCGCTTGAAGCCGCGCAGGAAACTCTGCTGAGTCGAACCCAGGTCCTGGTCCATGTAGTAGAGCCCGACGACATAGTCGAGTGCGCCGCCGCTCGCCGATACGAGTCGCAGCTCCTGTACGAAGGCCTCATCGCTGTACGTGCGCACTGCCGAGGCCATCGGCCGCGGATAGTTGTAGTAGAACGAAAGGAAGCCAGCCTGTGCGTAGAAGCCGGTGTTCTCGCTGACGCTGTCGCCTTCATGGTCGTAATACGAGGTGCTGGACGTGAGCGTCGCAAAGCCGAAATCGATGCTGGCCTCCAGGCTGCTCAGCTCCACATCGCGGCTCGAAGGCTCGAGCTGGATCGATCCGTTCTCGTACCTGCGGTATTCACGGCCGTACCCGTCCAGGCCGACGGTCTGCTGGCGTCGCCCGCCGATGTCGTCCGATTGCTGCGCGTAGGACAAGGTGACGTCGACCGCGTCCGATGGCATCCAGCGAAGGCCGGCGCGCACGTACTTGATGTCGACGGTATCCGCATCCTTCTTGGTGTAGTACTGCGCTTCCGGGTCGAGCACGCCATTCGGCGCAACCGGAATGCCGCTGTCGTCAAGCGCGTAGAGATTCACGTAGTCCGTCAGTCCGGGGTAGTCCATCACTGTCCCGTTGACGCGCAGTGCAAGAGTCTCGCCGAGCGGTATGTTGACCATGCCGTCGCCGCTGAAGCCAGTGTCGTCGGACCCGTCGACCTGCGATGCAGTGACGCCAATGCTCGCATCGAACTCACCGAGCTTCGGCGCGCGTGTGACGTAGCGAACGGTGCCGCCGAGCGAACCAGATCCGTACAGCGTGCCCTGCGGTCCGCGCAGCACTTCGACGCGCTCGATGTCCTTGAGCAGGAAGTTGGCATAGAGCGGAGTGTCGTTGACGTAAGTGGATACTGTGGGCACAGCCGACAACGCGTAATCGCCCAATGCCGAACCGTCCGTGTTGACGCCGCGGATCATGAGCCCGTTGATCACGCCGGCGTTGCGATATCCGCGATCGACCACGCCGACGCCCGTCACGTTGCGCATCAGGTCGGCCTGATCCGTGATCTGTGCGCCTTCGAGCGCATCGCCGGATACCGCGGAGATGTTGTAAGGAACATCGAGAACGGATTGTGCACGGCGTGTGGCAGTGACGACGACCTCTTCGACCTGCGAGGTCTCCTGAGCGACCGTCTGATTCGCCGCCAAGGCGCTCGTCACAGCGAGTGCGATCGGCGATGCGGCCTGGGTGAATCGGTGAACTTTGCCAGAGATGAGCTTCATGGTTGTCTGCCCCATTTGATAATGAATCGTTGAGCTCGTCAGGACTCGTCGGATCGCCTGGTCCGCTTTTCCGGCATTGCGAGCGGTCCGAGCGAGCGCAGGTATGCCGATTGTCCGTGGCCCTGAACGTAGGGCGGGAAGGCGACATCGCTGTCGCGGAAACTCTTGAGCGGTTGCATCTGTGCGTGCCAGCCCCGGCGGCGCGCAGTGCGCACAGTTTCGAGGTCGAGTTCGACCGCCAGCACTTCGCGGCCGCTGCCGGCTTGGTACAGGATCTCGCCGCCCGGCCCATAGATTCCGGAGCGACCGAACCCGAGGTCGCCGGCCACATTGATGTCGAGGAAGTAGCACTGGTTGATCGCCGCGTTGGCCCGCGCGATGGACAACTCGACGTCCCGGTCGATCGTGTTCGTCATCGTCGGGTGCAGGATGACCTCGGCGCCCATCCAGGCGAGCGTGCGGGTCGTTTCGGGGAACCACATGTCGTAGCAGATCGAAACGCCGAAGCGACCCACCTCCGGCACGTCGAACACGACGAAGTCCTTTCCCGGCGTGATGCCTTTCTCATAGGGGAGGAAGGGGAACATCTTGCGGTAGCGGGCAACCACCTCGCCGTCGGGATTGATGACGGATGCGGTGTTGAAGGTGCGATCGCCGATGCGCTCGAAAATGGAGCCGGCGACGAGCCACACCTTGTTGCGCCGGGCGGCCGCGACGAAGCGCTGTTCGGCCGCGCCGGGTAACGGCTGCGCGAGGGCGGGATCCGGTCCGAAAGCAGCCAGCTCGCCGATCAACACCATGTCGACCCATGGGAAACGCTTGCGGACCTGATCGATTTCCGCGTCGATCCGGTCGAGGTTGTCGGCTCTGGGCAGGTCGAGTTGCAGTCCTGCGATGGCAATCCGGCTCACGGGTGTCCCCAATGCGGTCACGTCGACCTGGGTTCGACCTTGGCAGCCCGGGCGGGTCGCTGATAGAGCCAGATGCGAACTGGCCTTGGAGCCAGTTAGACTGGCACCAAGGTCGGCAGGGAACTGGTCCTATGCGGCGCCGGACCAGGCAATCACGCTTGCCATTCCCGCCGTTGCCGAGAGCGCTGCATGAACGCCATTGCGAACCCCGCTTCAGACCCGACGCAGATGCTGCTGGAACGGCGGCGACTGGCCGTGCCGCGAGGCGTGGCAAGTGCCACCCACGTCTTCATCGATCGCGCAGAGAATGCTGAAGTCTGGGATGTCGCCGGACGGCGCTATATCGATTTTGCTTCCGGGATCGCCGTGCTGAACACCGGCCATCGTCACCCGGCGATCGTCGCTGCCGTTGAGGATCAGCTGCGGCGCTACACGCATGCCGCATTCCAGGTGACCGCCTACGAGCCTTACATCGCACTGGCAGAGCGTCTGAACGCGCTCGCACCGGTGCGTGCACCTGCCAAGACGATTCTGTTCAGCACGGGTGCCGAGGCTGTCGAGAATGCAGTGAAGATCGCTCGTGCGGCGACCGGTCGCGATGCCGTAATCGCGTTCAGCGGTGCTTTCCACGGCCGGACGATGTTCGCGATGGCACTCACCGGCAAGGTGGCGCCGTACAAGCAGGGATTCGGCAGGTTGTGCGGTGAAGTCTATCGGGCTCCGTTTCCAATCGAACACTACGGCGTGAGCGTGGCAGACAGTCTCGCGGCAATACAGCAGATATTCAGAACGGATGTGCCGCCGAACCGGGTTGCGGCGATCATCATAGAGCCCGTGCAGGGAGAGGGTGGATTTCATGCCGCACCGGTTGCGCTCCTGAAGGCGCTGCGTGAACTGTGCGACGCGCACGGAATCATGCTGATTGCCGATGAGGTGCAGACAGGATTCGCGCGGACCGGTCGCCTGTTCGCCCTGGAGCATTCGGATATTCGCGCGGATCTGCTCGTCGCTGCCAAGTCGCTCGCGGGCGGCTTGCCGCTTTCCGCCGTCATCGGAACCGCCGCTGTCATGGACGCACCTGAGCCGGGCGGTCTGGGCGGCACATACGCCGGTTCGCCGCTCGCTTGCGCGGCGGCGCTCGAGGTCCTGAACGTCATTCACCGCGAGAAGCTGATCGATCGCGCGACCAGGCTGGGCGAGAAGACGAGGCTTCTGCTTGAAGCCTTGAGTCAGCGCTCCGACCTGCTGCCCATCGGTCACGTGCGTGGGTTGGGGTGTATGGTGGGATTCGACGTGCTCGCCCGGCGCGGCGAGGATCAAGCGCTGGCCGGAGGGGCGACGCCGCTCATACAGCGAGCACATCAGCTCGGCCTGCTGCTGCTGAGCTGCGGGACGCAGAGCGAAGGCGTGCGCTTGCTGTTTCCGCTCACTGCCTCCGACGAGATCATCGACGAAGGCTTCAGTCTTCTCGAGCGGGCACTTGGGAGCGCCTGAGCGCATGGCGACACGCCGCAAGTTCGATCTCGCCGTGGCGGTCGATCCGCGCAGCGCTCTCAGCTTGCAGCATCAGTTGCGACAGAAGCTCATCGATGCAATCGATCGCGGCGTTCTCCGCCCCGGACGACGGTTGCCGTCGTCGAGGCAGCTTGCCGAGCAGGCGGGCGTCTCGCGCAATACCGTAACGCTCGCTTACGATGCCCTGCTGGCTGAAGGGCATCTCGTGAGCCGGCCTCGCAGCGGCATCTTCGTGGCCGACGATGTGCAGGCCGAGCGGGTGACTACTGGTCGGCGCGGTCTCGCGCGTCCAGTCGTCGCGGGGGCGAGGCTCGCAAGTGGCAACGGCGACGAAGATGGTTTTCGCCGACCACCGAACTGGGATCAGTATCCCTTTCCCTTTCTCGACGGCTGCATCGATGCAGGCCTGCTGGCGGTGGATGAGTGGCGCGAGGCGCTGCGTCTCGCGTTCGCGCGCCAGGCTGTTGCGCGCTGGAGCGTGCAGGGAGAGCACGACGATCCGCTCCTGATCGAGGAATTGCGTACGAAGTGGCTCCCGGCTTGGGGAGTCGATGCCTCTGCCGACGAAGTGATCGTGACCGCCTCACCGCGTCACGCACTGCACCTCGCCATCGACGTGTTGGTCCAGCGCAATACGCCGGTGCTTCTTGCGGACGCCATCGACAACGACATTCGCAGGCAGCTTCTGGAGCGGCAGGCGGCGGTGTTGCCGTTCACGAAGGGCGGCGATGTGCTCAAGGCCGCGCATGAGCTGCCGCCCGGCGGGGTGATCGTGCAGTCCGCGCATGCCTCCGCTGGGCTCGACACCGTCGCTCGCGACCGCGCACATGCGTTGTTGCAGCTGGCGGCGGAGCGGGATGCGCTCATCATCGAAGTGGCGCTGGCGCCCGATCTGCGGGAGTCGCGCCGGTCTGCGTTGTCCTTGCGCGCTCTGGATACGTCGGGTCGCGTCGTCTTCGTCAGCGGACTGTCGCCTGTTGCAGCGATGGGAACGCCGCCGGGTCTGATCAATGCCAGCGCCCGCATGGTGGGGCGCGTGCGCCGCGCTCGCAGAATGACAGGCACGGAATTCCCGGCTGGCATGCAGCGGGCCTGGTCGTACTTTGTGGGGTTGGGTCACTACAACGCCTGCATGGCACGAGCGCACCGCGTGCTGTCGAGCCGGCGAACGGCGTTGCGCGATGCGCTCAACCACTACCTGCATAAGTTCGTTGCGATCGAGAACGTCCCCGGCAGCAGTGCCTATCAGGTCCGCGGACCGGCGGGCATGAATGCGCTCGATCTCGTGCGAGCGGCGCAATCGCTCGGCGTCCTGATCGATCCGTCGAGCGATCCGGAGCGACCCGACGCGTTTACGATGGGCGTCACCAGCCTGCCGAAGGAAAACATCCGCGGCGGCGTGGAAATCCTGGCGCGGCTCATTCGCGGCGACCGCCGGCTCGGCTCACGACAGTTGAGCGACGATCCGGTGCAGCCGCTCAAAGCACGCGCACTACAACGAGCGCTCGCCGGCAAGACGCTGTTGTACAACACCGTGTATGGCGAGCCCTGCACGATTGAGTTGCGTGCCGACGGCGAGTTGATCGGGGCGGCGGGTTACGCGAACGAAGACTGCGATACCGGACGCTGGTGGGTCGAGGATGACCGCTGGTTCCGACAATGGCAGAACTGGGCCTACGGCGAAGCCCTCGGGCTCCACACGGTCATCGATGGCGACCAGGTCCGCTGGTTCAACGCCGATGGCCTCCTCATTGATACCGCACTGATCGTGCGAACCAAGAGACGCTGAGATGACTGCAACGACGCTTGCGCTGCGCGATATCGCGCTGCTGCGTGCCGGGTGCCACATTGGTGGCGAGTGGCGCGCTGCTCATGACGGGAGCACTGCCGAGATCCGCAACCCCGCGAACGGTGCGTTGCTCGGCCGCGTGCCAATGGCGGGTGCTCGGGAGGCGCGGGAAGCGATCGATGCGGCGGCGACGGCGTTTCCAGCGTGGTCTGCACGGACCGCCAAGGATCGAAGCATCCTCCTTCGCCGATGGTTTGAACTTATCGTTGCCAATGTGGACGACCTGGCGACTCTGCTGACCGCGGAGCAGGGCAAACCTCTCGCCGAAGCCCGCGGAGAGATTCTGTACGCAGCATCATTCATCGAATGGTTCGCGGAAGAGGGGCGTCGCATCTACGGCGACGTCATTCCATCGCATGCTCCGGACAAGCGGATCGTGGTGCTGAAGCAGCCTGTCGGTGTCGTCGCCGCTGTCACCCCATGGAATTTTCCGGCGGCGATGATCACCCGCAAGTGCGGGCCGGCATTGGCCGCGGGCTGTACTTTCGTGTGCAAGCCTGCGCTCGAGACGCCTTTGTCTGCTCTCGCGCTGGCCGAACTCAGTGTCCGTGCCGGGATTCCGCGTGGCGTGTTCAATATCGTCACGGGGGATGCCGAGCCGATCGGCCGGGAGTTCACTTCGAATCCGTCGGTCAGGAAGCTGTCTTTCACCGGCTCGACCAACGTGGGGCGCAAGCTCATGGCTCAGTGCGCGGAGCACATCACGAAGGTCTCGCTCGAGCTGGGAGGCAACGCACCGTTCATCGTCTTCGACGACGCCGATCTCGATGCAGCGGTAGCCGGCGCCATTGCGAGCAAGTTCCGCAACTCAGGTCAGACGTGCGTCTGTGCGAACCGCCTGCTTGTCCAGTCAGGCATTTACGATGCGTTTGCGCAGCGCCTTACGGATGCCGTTCGCCGGTTCCGCGTGGGCGATGCGCTGGCACTTGAAGTCGATCAGGGGCCGCTGATCAGCGAAGCGGCCGTGCGCAAGGTGGAGAAACACATCGCAGACGCCGTGCACCGCGGGGCGAGAGTTGCGGTCGGCGGTAAGCGGCATGACCTGGGCGGCACATTCTTCGAGCCCACGGTCCTGCTCGATGCACGGCCCGACATGCTGCTGGCGAAGGATGAGATCTTTGGCCCCGTCGCACCGTTGTTTCGCTTCGACACCGATGCCGAGGCGATCGAGCTTGCGAACGACACGGACGCGGGGCTCGCTGCCTATCTCTATACGAAGGACCTGTCGCGCGCGTGGCGGGTAGCCGAGGCGCTGGAGACCGGGATGGTGGGGCTCAACACCGGCCTCATCTCGACCGAAGTAGCCCCGTTCGGCGGTGTGAAATCGTCGGGCCTCGGTCGCGAAGGGTCGCACTACGGCATCGACGATTACGTGGAGATCAAATACCTCTGCTTGGCGGTGTGATTGCAGTCCGGGCCGCGGCGTCGTGAACGCCGCGGCCCGTCGTTGCAATCAGTTGCAGAGCGTGCGGATCTTGGCTGATTCCTGCGCTGCCTCCATCCACAGATAGGTATCGTTGTCGCTGAAGTAGTAGTAGACCGTGTCGTTCGGCAGCAGCAGGACCGTGATGCCGCCGAATCCGGACATGAACGGGATCCACGTCGCGTTGCTGCAGCCGAGGTTGCTCTGGGCATTCAGTGCCCACAAGCCGTTGTTGTAGTAGTAGTTCGTGAGCGGCACGACCCCGCGGTCCCCGGGGGTTCTCTGCAGCGTTGCATTGAGCTGCGCCGTGTCCAGCTGGGCGACACCGCCGATCATGCCGTCGTCGATGGCGAGGAATCGGCCAATCTTGGCAATGTCGTCGCGCAGCCAGATGAGGCCCCATCCAGTGAATGGCTGTGCGGTCGTGTCGTACGTGCGGCGCGTGTACCTGGCGGTCGGGCTGAGGTTGAGCGGCGTCCACAGATCCGCCACGATCAGATCGTTGAACACATCCTTGGTGCTGCCCTCGGCGTTCTTCAGGTACGCATTCATCATCGTGCCGGCGATGTACGTGTCCGATGTGTGGTAGACCCATTGCGACCCTGGTGTCGCCTGCCGGCTGTACTGCGTGCAGCTGTAGCTGATCTTGTTCGCGTGCGCGTCGACGTTGAAAAGGTTGTTGGTATGCGTTGCGCCTTCATCCGCCATGTACGTGGTCGAGCTGTAGTTGCCGGTCGCCATGTCGAGCACGTTGTTCAGCGTCACATCGTTCCAGTTGCCGCTGCTGGCGCAGTTGCTGACCCAGCTGGAGATGAACGCGTTGCGTGCGCCCGGGTACTTCTTTTCCAGGCGCATCATCGCGACGCCAGCGAACGCTGACTTGGCGGCCGAATAGCTTGGTACGACGAGCGCTTCGCAATACGGATAGGTGCCGTAACGCGTCGTACAGCCGCCGACATAGTGATAGCCGTCCGCGTAGAACCCAACCAGGGAGATGTGGTTTGCGTCCGTGCCGTTTGGTGCGGCGAGCTTTGCGGCATCGACACCCGCATGGTAGGTCCCGATGGAGGAGAGCGGACGAACTGGAATGCGATTGGCGACTTCGGTCTGGTATGCGCTCTTCAGTGCGGTCGCATTCGTGATGAGGTACTGGTTGTAGGTCGCCGGCAGCAGTCCCCACAGGTCGACTTTGAAGTAGAGACAGGTTTCGGAGGCAATCTGGTAGGCCACTTTCGATACCGAGCCGTCGTTCTTGAAGAGGAAGCTCAGTACGCCGTTGTGGGCGCAGTTGGCGTTGCGTTGCTGGAGCGCGAACGGAATGGCCGCGCGTGTGTAGCCATTGTCGCCGTTCTCATTCCAGACGCGGCCTGGAGAAAGGACGTACTCCCAGTTCGCGTGTGTGCTTGCGATCGATCCGCGTTGCAGCGGGAAGATGTGGCTGCCGGTCTGGATGAACTCGAAGTCGAAGGGCGGCAGGTGCTTGCGGGGATTGTCCGCACCACTCGTGTAGTTGTAGGTATCGACGATCTCCGCAAAGCTGCCGCCCGTCGCGGTACTGCTGAGCGTCAGCCGCCCCTGGAAGAAGTTGGTCGGCTCGGCGGCGTTTGCAGGCAGCGCATAGCCGCTCAGATTGATCCGGGAACCGGGATCGGTGCCCGCCGTCAGGGTCGCGTAGGTCAGCAGGGTGCGACTGACTGACCCGCTGCCGGACAGGGGGTCGTAGACATCCGGAGTGGGCGTGCCACCGCCGCTGGCGGTACCGGTCACGAGCACGTTGTCGCCATAACAGTAGTCGTTGCTCTGCCCGACATTGGTCCGGAAACGAACCACGACGTTCGCGTTGTTGTCCGCGTTCACGGCAACCGAGCTGGCCGAGTACAAAGCACTGTTGTCCTGGCCGTCGACGACAGTGAGCGCGGTTGTCCAGGTGCTGCCGCCGTTGATCGAGACGTCGGCAACACACGTCTCACCGCTTTCCAGCGAGTGGGCGGCCAGCTGCAGAGAGATGTTGACGCCCGTGTATCCGACAGTGGAGATCGTGCGACGTGCATTGGCCGTCCCTTGCATGCCGATCGAGTAGTTGCCGCTATAGAGGTTCGCGAAGACGCTCCCCGATGTCGTCCAGCCGTCGATCGTTCCGTCCTGGAAGTTCTCGGAGAAGATCGTAGCGGCCTGGGCGAGAGCGAACGGAGCCGAGGAGAGCAGCGGCAGCAGGAGTGCAGGAAGCCAGCAACGCAAGCGTGTCTTCTTTTCCATGTATCACCTGACAGTGGGTTGATGTCCGGTGCGCGCGAAGGGCTGCGCAGTGCCGATGCTTGCGCGCTTCGAGCAAGCCTGTGGCAGGTTCTCCGGCATGTGTAGTGCCAGTTCCAGCAGGTGTGTAGAGCCAGCGTCCGTCCAACGTCTCCTCCGCAGTCAATGGCCGCCTGAGTCCGGCCGTTCGAGCGGCGATTTCGACCGCTCCCCACGCCGCAGAGGAGCGACCAGCCGCACAGCTTAGATTGGGCCCGCGACGGCATTCGTCGTTTCGGGAGAGTGCGCATATGCGTTTGGCCGCGTTCGTGGGATCGATGTTTCTGAATCTTCTGCTGGCGGGCGTGGCGATGGCAGCGCCGCTCGAGCGGGCGGATCTGGACGTTTGGCTTGATGGCTTGATGCCCAATGCACTGCGCGGCGGAGATATCGCCGGCGCCGTCGTGGTGGTAGTCAAGGACGGCGAGGTTCTGGCACAGAAGGGCTACGGCTACGCGGACGTCGGGGCGCGGACGCCCGTCGATCCGGAGCGCACCCTTTTCCGTGTTGGTTCCGTCGCGAAGCTCGTGACGGACACGGCGGTGATGCAGCAGGTGGAGGCAGGCAGGATCGACCTCGATGCCGACGTAAACAGGTACCTGGACTTCAGCGTGCCGACGCTCGGCAAACCAGTGACCGTACGGAATCTCATCCAGCACACCGGCGGCTACGAGGAGATGCTCCACGGCCTGATGTTCAGCGATCCGGCCACGTTGCCGAACCTCGAGACGTTCGTGAAGCAGACCAGGCCCGAGCCGATCTTTCCGCCGGGCGAAGTGCCTTCGTACTGCAACTACTGTGTCGCGCTCGCGGGCTATATCGTGCAGCGCGTGTCGGGCGAGGATTTCGACGACTACCTCGACAGGCACGTTTTCGCACCGCTCGGGATGCAGCGGTCCACGTTCAGACAGCCCTTGCCCCAGGCGCTGAGCACGGACCTTTCAGGAGGGTATAGAAGGGGCTCGATGCCCGCCGAATACTTCGAACTCGTCGGTCCGGCACCCGCGGGCAGTCTCACCTCGAGCGGTGCCGACATGGCGCGATTCATGATCGCCCATCTGCAGCTCGAGAGCGGGGCGCATCCGGACCTGCTGGGGCCCGACACGGCTCGCCGGATGCACGGATCGATGTTCCAGGCTGCGCCACCGACACACGGCAACTCGCTTGGCTTCTTCGATCGCAGCCGCAACGGCCGGCGCATCATCGGCCATGCCGGCGATACGCAGTTCTTCCACAGCGACATGCTCTTGTTCGTGGATGACGGTGTAGGGCTGTTCATGTCGTTCAACAGCCAGGGCAAGGACGGTGCTGCCTACCGGCTCCGCGATGCGCTGTTCGAGCTGTTCGCCGATCGCTACTTCCCGGCTCCACTGCCGAATGAGCCTGCGATGGACACCGCAGTCGAGCACGCTCGCGAAGTCGCGGGACTGTATGCGACCTCGCGTCGTGCCGAGACGACATTCTTCAACGTGGTGTCGCTGATCGGTCAGACGCAGGTCATCGCCCAAGATGACGGTACGCTACTCATCCCACATCTCACCGGCGCCAATGGCCAGCCGAAGTCGTGGCGCGAGGTCGCGCCGTACGTCTGGCGCGAGGTCGGTGGACAGGAGCGTCTCGCGGCGCGCGTCGAGGACGGCAAGATCCGATTCCTCGGATTCGACTCGGCCGGTGGAATCGAGGTCCTCGTGCCTGTCCCGGCGTCGCGGTCCTCGGCGTGGATCAAACCGCTGATGCTGGCGACGATCGCGATCCTGATCGCCACCGTTGTTTCATGGCCAGTCGCAGCGCTGACTCGCCGCTACTACCGGGTGCCTCCTGTTCGGGCCGGACTGGCGAAGCTCGCGCATCGCTTGGTCCGGATCGTCGCGATTCTCGGACTTACGTTCCTCGTGGGATGGATGGCTCTGGTCCAGTCGGGCCTGTCGAACCTCGCCTCGTTCGACGGCAGGTTGAATGGTGCGATTGCGCTGCTCCATGTCGTAGGCCTGCTCTGCATCGCTGGTATCGGCGTGACAATCTGGAACGCGAGGCTCGTGTTCGCGAGCGGCGCGAGGTGGTGGAGCAAGTTCTGGAGCGTCATCCTCGTCGGCGCGATGCTCACCGTCGCGTGGTTCGGTCTCGCGTTCAATCTGATCGGCCTGACCTTGCGCTACTGAGCGCCTGGTCAGATCGTCGTGAGCGTGCGGAAGATCCGGGCCTGCCGTCTCGAGATCTCGATCTCCGGTCCATCGCGCAGCTGTGCATGCAGCTGCCCGCCGACGCCGAGGTCGACGCTCTCGACGAAATCGAGATTGATGATCTGGCGGCGGTTGGCGCGAAAGAACCGCCGCGGATCGAGGCGCTGTTCCAGGCTGCTCAATGGGCGCGCAAGCAGCGGCTGCGCCTTGCCCCAATGCAGTCTCACGTAGTTGCCTTCGGAAACCATGAGGCTCACTTCCTGAAGCGGTACGAACCAGCACCTCTGTCCGTCGCGAACGAACAGGCGCTCGATCACCGGCTCTGCCGAGGCGGGCTGAACTTGCCGCGGTTTCGCAACGTGAAGCCTGGCGACTGCGGCGGCCAGGCGCTCGGGCTCGATCGGCTTCAGCAGGTAGTCCAGTGCGTTGACCTCGAATGCATGCACGGCGTGATCATCGTACGCCGTCGTGAAGATGACTTGCGGTGCCTGATCGAGGCGCGCCAGCAGATCAAAGCCCGTGCCGCCCGGCATCTGGATGTCGAGAAACAGCAGATCGGGTTGCCAGCGTTCGGTGCCCGCGATGGCGTCTTCGACATTCGCAGCCTCACCGACGATCTCGATGGTGGGGAACGACGCAAGCAACCGTCGCAACTCGCGACGTGCCAGCGGCTCATCGTCCACGATCATTGCTTTCATGATTCGCGAGGCATGCTGATGCGCGCCACGGCAAAGTCGGAGCGCGAGAGGTCGAGGTCGAAGCTCGCACGGGCGCCGAACAGCAGTCGCAGGCGCTCCGCGGAGTTGCGTACACCGATTCCATCCTGGCTGGCGGGGCGCTCGCTCGCGGGTCGCGGGTTCTGCACCTCGATATTGAGGCTGTCGCCATCAAGCGTTGCCGAGATCGTCAAGGTGCCTCCGTCGAGAAGGTGCGCGATACCGTGCTTGATCGCATTCTCCACGATGGTTTGCAACAGCATGACGGGAATGCGCACGCCGAGGACGCTCGTTTCGATGCGACGCTCGATACGCAGCCGGTCACCGAAGCGCAGCGATTCAAGCGCCAGATAGTCATCGACGATCTCCAGCTCGCGTTCCAGGGTCACGAGTTCCTCCTGCCCTGAGCGCAGCGTGTAGCGCAAGGTGCGTGCGAGTTGCGTAACTGCATTCTGCGCACAGTCGGGGTCGTCGGCGATCAGGGCACGTACGCTGTTCAGGCTGTTGAACAGAAAATGCGGATTGAGCTGCGACTTGAGCAGGCGCAGCTCGGAGAGTTGCAGCGCCCGGGTGAGTTCGGACTGACGCAGCATGGCAGCGTGCTGGTCGCGCAGCGAGGTAAGCCCGAAGTAGATCGCGATCCAGAAGAAGAACGCCAGGCTCCAGTTGCAGGTGCGCACGAACATCGGATCCAGCAGGAAGGCCGGAACCTGCGGCAGAACGACTTCATCGCCGATATCGCCGAGCACCCACATGGGCGCAATCGATGTGAAGTGCATCGCCAGGCCGAGCAGGGTGCCAAGAGCGACACTGACAGCCACGCTTCGCGGCAACAGTGCGCGCAACGGCAGCGCTGACCAGCGATGGCGTCGCATGAATATTCGTAGCAGATGCGTGAGCGCGATGGCTGCTGCATTCAACGCTGCGATCTCCGCCAGTGCGCGACCAGCCGGCACGTGGAGCGCTTCTATCGCGTTGTACAGCTGCGCTAGCCCATAGAGCCCCCAGCCTGCAAACTGGCACGCCCAGTAAGTGCGCGCGTCGGCGGGGCGGGCGTCGGTATCCAGATATTCATACACCATGGCTGCCAAGCATAAGCATCGAGTTGAAGAGTTCACTCCGCGATGTCGAACGGTCGTGAGGGCATGATGAGCGGTCTGAGGTCTGCGCCGGGCGGCGCAACCGGGAGACTTCAGTTGCGCATCGCGCCGATGATGGACGGTGCCAGACAAGGAAACTTGCGAACCCCGTCAGTGGGTTACGCAGATCGTGAGTCGCGCGCTTCGTTACCGGTGCAGGAAGGATGATGCACCCTCATGTCGATGCCGGGGCATTTGGGCGGTGACCTGCGCTCAGAAGAATCATTCCGATCACCGAGCCCATGAGTGCCAGGGCCATGTCCTTCTGTGCATCCCATGCATCGCCTTGAGTTCCGAGGTACGCGTCCCCGAGATCCGGTGCGACGATCAACGCTGCCATCATCTCAATGATCTCGTAGGCGGTCGAGTGCGATGTGACGAACAGGACCGGCACGATCCATTGCCAGACCGACTTGAGCGACATGTGGCGGTTCAGTAGTTCGACGCTGGGGAGCAGCAGGAGAAGGCCGTAGAGGAAATGCACGAACCGATCGAAGTGGTTGCGGGTGAAGCCCAGCGCAGCCTGCAGCGAGCCGCCGGTAATTGCCTGAAGCCACGCATCGTACGGTACGAGTGAGTATGTGTAGTGCGCACCCACGATATGCACACTGAGGAAAGCAAACAGGCACAGGTACGCGGCATTCGAGAATCTCATCCTGTGGTAGGTGGCCACGAACGCGGGCACGCTCACGAACACGAGCAGGTTTTCGAGCAGCCAATCGGCGCGACTGACCGGTGATATCGCCAACGGGATCCATACTAGGACGAGCAGGACCAGCAGAAGGGCGGGCAGGTGAGGTGAGTGGGGTGCACCTTTGCGCATCGAACTTGGCGCGACGGTTGCAGGATGCGCTGAAATCGGCCTTTTCTCTTCGAGGACCTTGGCTGCATTGTGCTCGTCCCGCACACGGGTGCATCCGGGATGCTGCGGTACTCATCCGGTCATCTGCGTAGGCCCCTCGGTGCCCGCCCGCTTCCGGGGAGATCCCGGACGGTAAGTTCTACGAGCTTCCTCGTAGTCTGCATGGCTCATCCACGGTGTCTGCCGCCGATCGTGCATGCGAGGATTCATTTCACATGAGCAACGCAGGTATCAAGGCAACTATCGCGCTTGCGGTGGCTCTGCACACAGGCAGCGCGGTAGCTGCCGATGACGTTACGCGAACTGGCAAGCAGCTGTTCGAGCGCTACTGTGCTTCGTGCCACGGCGAGGCGGGTCGTGGCGATGGCCCCGTCGCCAGTTCGTTGAGAGTCGAAGTGCCGGATCTCACACGCTTTGCCCAACGACACGGGAGTTTCTTCGACCGGGAGCTCGTCGAGCGCATCATCGATGGGCGGCATGTGATCGGGGCCCATGGCACGCGCACAATGCCCGTCTGGGGTGAAGACCTGTCACGCGCACATATCGGCGACCCGAGCGCCGAGCGCTCGACCCGGATCGAGATCGTCCGTCTCGCGGACTACATATGGCAAATGCAGCGCGGCACTGAGGCGCCCGAAGCCGACTGACAAGCGGCCTCTGAATCGGCGACCGGATCGGAGTGACGGCTTTCCTTCGTGATGGGGGAGCTACTAAAGCGTTACGTGAATCCCCTGAACACGACCTGGCCTCCGGAGCTGCAAAACTAGAAGCCGAACATATGCGCCGATGGCGTGGGTCGATTGCCCGTTCTCGGCCACGGCTGCTCACAGTCATCGATCGCAGCGACGGAAGATCTCCATCATGCAGAGATTCAAACGCATTCTGCACGTTACGAGTGGGACGGGAGATGAGGCGTACTGCGTGACGCAGGCGCTCAGACTCGCACGCGGAAATTCGGCGGAGCTCTGTACGCTCGTCATCGGGCCGATGCTTCCGGACGGCCTTCTGGAGTACGAGGCGCGCTACGAAGCATCTCTCATGGATCGCGTCAACGGATTCATCGGCGACGCGGCGAGTTCACTGAAGATGAGTCCGGATGAGATTCATGCCACTGTCGCCCTCGATTGCGGCGACACGCCGGCGGTGCGGATCGTCAGGCGTGTCCTGCGCGACAGGCATGATCTTGTGATGAAGCATGCGCCTCCCACCGAGCGTCACGCCGGATTCCGGGCGATGGATATGCAGTTGTTGCGGATGTGTCCATGCCCCGTGTGGTTGTGCCGCCCGGCTGAACGATCGCCAGGGGATCGTCATGTTGCCGTCGCCATCGACCCGTTGAGTGCAGGTGCCCTCGGAAAGGATCTTGCACTTCGGTCACTGCAGCTCTCGCGATCGGTGGCGGACATGTTCAGTAAGGAGCTCATCGTAATCTCGTGCTGGGAGTCCGAGTTCGAGGAGTTCCTGCAGCACTCACCCTGGGTCAGGGTTGCCGATGAAGCGATCAGAGCCAGCGCGATCACAGCAGAGCATGAACACCGGGCGGCGCTGGAGGGATTGGTTCAGGAATCCGGCATCTCCGGGCAGATCCGCGTGCACTGCATAAAGGGGCGCGCGGATCGAGAGATTCCTCGGGTCATCCGCGAAATGAACATCGATACGCTGGTCATGGGAACCGTGGCACGAACAGGAATCGGGGGCTTCGTAATGGGGAACACAGCCGAGAACGCCCTGGCGGAGCTGAGTTGCTCGCTGATTGCGTTGAAGCCCGGCGGGTTCGTTTCGCCGCTCGAGGAGCGTTGATGACGAGGAAGCGGGGAGCGGCGCACCGGTAGCGTACAAACCGTCTGCTGCCTTTCAGCTGGTGCAGCAAGCCGGTATTGCGAGCCTGCGCGATGCGCCGGATCACGGACAAAATGGTCTCGACCAACAGCCTCAGTCTGCAGCCGTTCTGCGGGCCTCCGCGGCAGCGATAGCGGACATCACTTGCGGCGCTGCGTTCTCCTCCGCCTTTCGAGCGCAGTCGTCACTGGTCGAGGAGGAGGGGTACAGCCTTGTCAGGTCCGCGCATGCTGCTCGTGCAGCATCGCGAACACGTGTCTTGAACACCTTGACGTTGCTCGGAATGGACAGCTCGAGATCGGCGTAACTGACGCGATGCCGCACCTCGACCAGAACGATTGGAGCCCCGGTCGCATCGCGGCCGACGGTCGTGGTTCTGGGGCGTTCGGCTTGCACCGTGACCTCGCTGGCGACCTGGGTGTCGGCTGCAATCGCAGCGAGCGTCGCAAAGGTTGTGCTCATTGCGATGAACAGAGCCCGCGGGACATTGGCACTCATCCTGTTCATGGAAGTCGTCCTCAAGTGGGTGAACACGCCGCTACGATGATCATGGCGGGTCTGGGCAGGTATGCGGAATTCTGCGAGTCGGCTACGTAGCGAAGCACCTGAGCGGGAGCGCACGGGTCGCCGTGTATCGATGAGGCGGTATCGTGGCAGGGAAACCCGAGGAACGTTCATGGAAAGTCCTGCAGCGCCCGCCGCGCGCGGCGGAGCACGCTTCGTTGCAGTGTCACCGGGAGTGGACCGATGTCCGCCGCAGCCATGCACAAGCACCGGGCAAAGCGCCCACCTTCAACAACTCTTTGGCCGGAGTATGCGATCGGCTCGCGGTGGTATCGATACTGCGTGCTGGCCGCGTTGGATCCAGCTGTTGGTGATCGGTGAGTCGCAACGTTCTAATCATCGACGGGCATCCGGATCCGGATGATGCGCGCTACATTCACGCACTGGCCGCGGCGTATCGCGATGGTGCGCAAAGCCTAGGGCACAGCGTGCAGACGATACGGGTTGCAGATCAGAAATTTGCCGTGCTGCGTTCCCAAGCGGAGTACGAGAGCGACGAGTACGCGGAGTCGGTCCGCAGATGCCAGGACGCGATGAGCTGGGCCATGCATGTGGTCATCCTTTACCCCCTGTGGTTGGGATCGATGCCGGCGCTGCTGAAAGCCTTTCTCGAGCAGGTGCTGCGACCAGGATTCGCCTTCGGCGCTCTGAAACTTGGCAAGGAGCCGGTAAAGCTGCTGGGCGGCAAGAGCGCGCGCATCGTCGTCACGATGGGTATGCCGGCGTGGCTCTACCGGTGTTACTACCGGGCGCACAGCGTCCGTTCCCTCAGAAGAAGCATCCTGAAGTTCGTGGGATTTCGTCGGGTCCGTGTGACGTTGATCGGCGGCGTCTCCGGAATGAACAGCGCTTCGCGGCTTCGGTGGCTGGAAGAGGTCCGTTCCCTGGGTCAGAGCGCCAGATAGATACATCGCGCTTGCAGGTTCGCAAGAAACACTTAGTGCATAGGGCCATCCCCGCATAGTGAGCGGTGGACGTTGTGTAAACACTGTGCAGGCGTCCTCTGCATGCATGGCGAGTACCAGGAGTTTTCCGTGACGACACATGCAACGAAGAAGCGAACCAGCACGCGTCATCCTGTCCCGTCTCACACCGGCAACTCGAAGCTGTCGGCGGATGAGCACGACGTCGATGTCCTGAGCATGGTGGCAGAGGAAATCGATGCGCGCAGCGCTGACTATCGTCAGCGAGTGGCGACGGCTGCCTACTTCCTGGCCCAGAAGCGCGGCTTCGAGCCCGGTCACGAACTGGATGATTGGCTTGCGGCGGAAGAGCAGATGGCGCAGACGCGCGCTACCCCTTTTCGTTCCAACTTGAACAGGAGCATGCCATGAAGGTCGGCGACTACTGCACGAGGGCTGTCGTTTCGATCTGCGACAACGCCGATATTGCGGAGGCCGCGAAGATGATGCGCGACCTTCACGTCGGGTTTCTCGTCGTCTACAAGGACGGCGATGAACTGCGCAAACCGATCGGGGTGCTCACGGACCGGGATCTCGTCGTTTCTGTCCTTGCCCGCGACGTAGGCCCGCGTGCCGTGCTGGTCAAGGATGTCATGACCGGGCAGCCGCTGCTCGCAAACGAAGCCGATGAGATCAGCGACATGTTGCAGGGCATGCGCATTGCCGGCATCAGGCGCATACCCGTCGTTGATGGGCGCGGTGCGCTCAGGGGCGTCATGGCGATGGACGACGCCATTCACGTCATCACCGGATTGATGTGCGACATTTCAGGGTCCATCAAGAGCGAACAGCGGGCGGAGTGGCGCCTGCGGGAGCGCCTGGAAGTCACTCGGGCGCTTTAGGGGCGCGGCGCGTGAAAGCACAGGGGATCAGGAGCACTGTATGAATCCGATCAAGGATATTCTGGTGATCGTCGATCCAACAGCACCGGCTCACCCCGCCGTGGAGAAAGGCGCGACGTTGGCGCGCGTCTTCGATGCCAGATTGAATCTTTATGCCTGCGACACGAGATCGGCGCGCGAGTCGCGGCTGACTGCACGGGCAGGAACGCCACTTCTGGCTGAAGGTCTGCGGACGCTGCAGCCGCTGCTCGAGAAAATTGCCGAGCCGCTGCGGAAGCTGGGCCTCGAAGTGACAACGGAGGTCGAGACTGGCGATCCGCTCGTGGAAATGCTGGTGTCGAGACTCAAACGTTCCAGTGCGGACCTGGTGATCAAGGACACTCACCATCACTCGCTGGCGCGGCGCACGTTCATGACCAACACAGATTGGGAGCTCATCCGCTGCTGTCCGTCAGCGCTGCTGCTGACGCGCGCTGCGCCATGGGCACCCAAGCCATGTGTGGTTGCAGCCGTGGATCCAGGCCACATCAATGACAAGCCGGCGCTGCTGGATGATTGCATCCTCGAGTATGCAGCGACACTGACCAAGAGGCTGGGAGGCGATCTTCACGCCTTGCACGCATACATACCCATTGCCGTGATCGCGGCGGCAGTGGGCGCGAATCCGCCCATGGCTTTGGCCGTGACGCCGGAGGAACTAGCGCGTGAGCAGCACGAGAAGATGGAGGCGGTTGCCTCACTGAGCGCCCGCTTCGAGGTGCTGCCTGAGCATGTTCACGTCCGCGCCGGCGGCCCAGGTTCGCTGCTGCCGCACGTGGCTCGGGATCTCAACGCGGACATCATGGTCATGGGGGCGATCTCGCGGAGCGGCCTGAGGCGTGCGTTCATCGGCAGCACGGCCGAGCAGGTGCTCGAACATCTGCCGTGCGATGCGCTCGTCATCAAGCCGCCGGATTTCTCGGAAGCGCTGATCGGCTTGTGCCCCTGATAACCACGCAGCTCGCGACGCTGCGGGCGCCATTCTCTGGAGGCGACGATGTATCAGAAGATTCTCGTGCCAGTCGACGGCAGCGCACCCTCGATGCGGGGGCTTGCGGAAGCCATCAAGCTGGCCCGGGGTACCGGCGGGAAATTGCTGCTGGTCCACGTCATCAATGAGTTCGTCTTCGATCCCGCGTACGCACCGGCCGTCATCTATGAACCGTTGCTCGAATCCTTCCGCATAGGAGGTTCGAAGATCCTCGCCCGTGCGCAGGCTGCTGCACGGTCTGCGGGAGTCGAGTTCGAATCCGACATGATCGAAACCCTCGGCGGCAGCGTCGCTCACCTGATACTCGAAGCGGCGCGGAAGTGGCACGCCGACCTGATCGTCATGGGCACTCATGGCCGACGCGGCGTCGGACGTGTAGTTCTCGGCAGCGACGCCGAAACCGTCCTGCGATCGGCGACGGTCCCCGTGCTGCTGGTTCGGGATACCTCGTCGGAGACCTCTTAGTCTCGCTGCGCGCGGCTGCTGTCTGCGCGAGTCGCGCACAGCCTTGCAGGTCGATCGAAGGCGATGGATCGCGCAGCGGGATGCGTAAGTGAGTCTCCTGAAGCGCTCCGCGTTATTCCGCATACGTTCCGGCGTCGTCGCGTAGAAGAGTTGGCACTCTGATTCATATCGCAGGAGGACGCATGTCGGCGACAGATCCGGTCGTGCCGCGGTTCGGACCCATCGAGAAAGTCGTGCTCGGATCCGGCCGGCCGAACATGCGGGACTATTCGGCGCAGTGTCGCAGCTTCTCATGGGATCGGTTGACTGCTGAACTTTTCGAGCGTGCCGACGACAAGCTCAACATTGCGATGCTCGCCATCGATCGTCCAGCGGCACTCGCGCCGGAGAAGCTGGCGCTGCGATTCGTGGATGCCCGGTTCGAGTCCACGCAGTTGTCGTATCGCGAGCTGCATGGACTCGCCAACAGATTCGCCAACGTGCTGCGCAGGTTGGGACTGGCACGAGGTGAGGTGGTCGCCTCCCTGCTGGGGCGCTGTCCTGAGCTGTTTGCCACCGTGCTTGGTACGCTCAAGTCAGGCGGCGTGTTCGCGCCGCTGTTCTCGGCGTTCGGGCCCGAGCCGGTGCGATCGCGTCTGGAGCTGGCGTCAGCGCGAGTCATCGTGACTACACAGAACCTGTACATGCGCAAGGTCGCTCCCATTCGCTCGGCCCTGCCGGCGCTTCAGCATGTACTGCTGGTGCGCGATGCAGCCGATGGGCCATTGCCGGCGGACACCTCGGATCTGGCGCAAGAGCTGGCAGCTGCGAACGACGCGTTCGAAACGCTGCCGATGAATGCCGATGATCCCGCGTTGCTGCATTTCACGAGCGGCACGACCGGCAAGCCGAAGGGCGTGGTGCACGCCCATCGCGCAGTGATTGCTCACTATGCGACCGGACGGCTTGCGCTCGATCTGCAATCCGAGGATGTGTATTGGTGCACGGCCGATCCGGGCTGGGTGACGGGAATTTCCTATGGCGTCATCGCGCCTCTGTCGTGCGGTGTGACGCTGTTGATCGATCGCGAGGAGTTCGAGGTGGAGCGCTGGTACCGGCTCCTCGCCGAGAACCAGGTCAACGTGTGGTACACGGCGCCGACGGCGTTGCGCATGCTCATGAGGGCAGGACTCGAGCCCGTGAGGCAGCAGCGATATCCGGCATTGCGCCTGATCGCGAGCGTGGGCGAGCCGTTGAACCCGGAGGCCGTCGCCTGGGGAGTCGATGCCTTCGGGCTGCCGGTGCACGACACATGGTGGCAGACGGAAACCGGCGCGATCATGATCGCGAACTTCCTTTCCGAGAAGGTCTGGCCCGGATCGATGGGTCGCGCGATGCCCGGAATCCGGATCGAGATCGCGCGCCGGCATGCGGACGGATCGGTGGACATTCTCGGAGCCAACGAAGTGGGGGAGATAGTGCTCGCGCCGGGCTGGCCTTCGATGTTCACCGGCTATCTGAACAACGAGCAGCGCTATCGGGACTCGTTTGCCGGTGGCTGGTATTTTTCCGGCGATCAGGCCCGGCGCGACGAGAACGGGTATTTCTGGTTCGTCGGTCGCAGCGACGACGTCATCAAGTCCGCGGGTCATCTGATCAGTCCGTTCGAAGTGGAGTGCGCGCTGAATCTTCACCCGGCCGTCATGCAGGCCGCCGTGATCGGGCTGCCTGATCCCGTGATGGGCCAGGTCGTACGAGCCGTTGTCGAGCTGAAGCCCGGTCAAGCCAGCGGGGATGACGTGCGGCGTTCGATCCTCGCCCATGGTCGCAGATTGCTCGGGGCCGCGATCGCACCGCGCGATATCGACTTCACGTCCTCACTGCCGCGCACGCGCAGCGGCAAGATCATGCGTCGCTTGCTTCGCGCCCGTGTTCTCGGTGAGCCCGAGGGCGATCTTTCCACGCTGGAGCCCGCATCGTGACGACGTTGCCGACACGCGAGCACGGGTTGGAGCTGCTGGCCGGGATGCTGCGCATTCGCTGTTTCGAAGATCGCTGCGCTGAGCTGTATGGCGCGGGCAAGATCCGTGGATTCCTGCATCTGTACAACGGCCAGGAGGGGATTGCAGTCGGGGTCATGCGGGCGTTGCGCGCAGAAGATGCCATTGCCGGCACCTATCGCGAGCACGGTCACGCGATTGCGCGGGGCGTTCCCATGAACGCCATCATGGCGGAGCTTTACGGCAAGATCGACGGCTGCTGCCGCGGTCGCGGCGGGTCGATGCATCTGTTCGACGTGGCGAAGCGGTTCTACGGCGGCAATGCCATCGTTGCCGGATGCCTGCCTCTGGCAGTGGGTCTTGGGCTCGCCGAGACGATGATGGGCAGGCATGCAATCGCCGTGTGCTTCTTTGGTGAGGGTGCGGTCGCCGAGGGCGAGTTTCATGAATCGATGAATCTTGCCGCGCTGTGGCACCTGCCGGTGCTGTTCGTCTGCGAGAACAACAGCTATGCGATGGGTACCGCCATCGATCGCTCGGAGGCGCAAACGGATCTCGTCGCAAAGGCGTCGAGCTATGGCATGCGGGCACAAAGCGTCGACGGCATGGATGTTCTTGCGGTAGCGGACGCCGCTCGCGAGCTGGTGGAGTTCGTGCGCGAACGACAGGAACCCGCCTTCCTCGAGGCGAAGACCTACCGCTTCCGTGCGCACTCCATGTATGACCCGCAGCTCTATCGCAGCAAGTCGGAAGTTGCGGAATGGGAACGCAAGGGACCGATCATCGGGCTGACGACAAAGCTCAAGGCGGCGGGCTTGATGACGGAGGAGGATTTTCTGCGGCTGGAGCGGCAGGTGAGAGCCGAAGTGGAATCAGCGGTGGAGTTTGCGGAGCGATCGCCGCCCGAGTCGTCGCAAGAGCTGACCCGATTCGTCTACGCGGAAGCGGAGGCGACGTGAGTGCAATGCCGCAGACGACGCGCCGGATGACCTATCGCGAAGCACTGCGGGAGGGCTTGCGCACGGTGCTGCTTACCGATCCCGGTGTGTTCCTGATGGGTGAGGACATCGGCAGGTACGGCGGCTGCTTTGCCGTGACGAAGGGTTTTCTGGAGGAGTTCGGTGAGGCGCGTATTCGCGATACGCCGCTATCGGAATCGGCGTTCGTCGGAGCGGGTATCGGCGCCGCGCTCGGCGGCATGCGTCCGATCGTCGAGATCATGACGGTCAACTTCAGCCTGCTGGCGCTCGATCAGATCCTGAACACGGCGGCAACGCTGTGTCACATGTCGGGAGGTCAATGCGCCGTACCGCTCATCATCCGCATGGCCAGCGGTGCCGGCCGGCAGGTCGCGGCACAGCATTCCCACAGCCTGGAGGGCTGGTACAGCCACATACCCGGACTTCGTATCGTGACGCCGGCGACCATCGACGATGCCGCAGGGATGGTGCGAGCCGCGCTCAACTATCGCGATCCAGTCATCGTGTTCGAGCACATGGGCCTCTACAACATGGAGGGAGAGCTCTCGCGGGACTTGGCAACGATGAACATCGAGTCCGCGGCCATTCGCAGGGCGGGGCGCGACATCACGCTCATTTCCTACGGGGCGGGCCTGCACAAGTCCCTGGCAGCAGCCGATCGCCTCGCGGCGCGAGGCATCGAGGCCGAAGTCATCGATCTGCGCACGCTGCGGCCGCTCGATGAAGCGACCTTCATCGAATCGGTGCGTCGCACTCATCGTGCACTCGTCGTCGACGAAGGCTGGCGTAGCGTGGGACTCTCTGCGGAGATCGGTATGCGCATCATGGAGCAGGCGTTCTACGAGCTCGACGCGCCGGTGCGGCGTGTATGCGGCGAGGAAGTGCCCGTTCCCTACGCAAAGCATATGGAGGAAGCCGCTTTGCCGCAGGTGGATACGATCGTCAAAGCAGCAACGGACCTGGTGGCCCATGTCAGCTGAGTTCCTCATGCCCTCGCTCGGCCCCGATATGGAGGAGGGGACGCTCGTCGAGTGGCGTGTCAAGGCGGGTGACAGTGTCAAGCGAGGCGACGTCGTCGCACTCGTCGAGACAGCCAAGGGCGTGATCGATGTCGAGATATTCCGCGATGCCAGCATTCAGCGGCTGCTGGTGGAGCAGGGCGCACGCGTACCTGTCGGTACGCCGCTCGCGGAGCTGAGTGACGCAGGTGAAGCAGGCGACTCGACCATCCGGCCGCCAGTCGAATCGAAGCCTTTGGCACCGGCGACGCCGCCGGTGATTGAGCCGGTCGAGATTCCTGCCGCCAGTGCCGCCCCGGCCCATCCGCGGCATCGGGCGTCACCGGCGGCGCGTGCGCGTGCTGGAGAACTAGGCATCCGGATCGAGGATGTCCGCGGTTCCGGGCCTGGCGGAGTCGTCACACTGGAAGACGTCGTTCTTGCAGCTGGTAAAGCCGCGAAGCCAGTGGCTGCCGCAGCTGGCGCCCCGCACGAGCCCGACATGCGCGCCGTGATCGCACGTGCCATGACGCGATCGAAGCGGGAGATCCCGCACTACTACCTGACGACGACCTGCAGCTTCGAAGGCGCTAGGGCATGGCTCGCGGAACACAATGCCTCGGTCCCGATCGAGCATCGCATTCTGCCTTCGGCCCTGCTGCTGAAAGCAGTGGCATTGGCGGCGCGCGACCAGCCGGATTTCAATGGCTCCTTCAAGGACGGCGTATTCGAGGCTGCCCCCGCCGTTCATGTCGGCATGGCCATCGCGATGCGCGGCGGGCGTCTCGTGGCGCCAGCGATAATCGACGCGGACAAGAAGCCGCTCCAGTCCGTCATGGACGAACTGCGCGATCTCACGACTCGCGTGCGTAGCGGTCGCATGCGGGCGACGGAGCTTTCGATGTCGACCATCACGCTCACGAGCCTGGGGGACGACGGAATCGATGCGGTGATACCGGCGATCTATCCGCCGCAGGTTGCCATCGTCGGTGTCGGATCGATCCTCGAGCGGCCATGGATCGTGGCAGGTGTCGTCAAACCGGCTCACGTAGTCACTCTCTCTCTCGCCGCCGACCACCGTGTCACCGATGGGCGTGCTGGTGCACGGTTCATCGGCCAGATTGCACGTCTCCTGCAGACGCCGGAGCAGCTATGACACCGTCGGAAGTGGAGGCGCGCGTACTCGGTGTCCTGCTGAGTGTTGCTCCGGATGTGGATGCATCGACGCTCAGGCGCGAGGTGGCGTTTCGCGAGCAGTTCGATTTCGACTCCATGGATACACTGAATTTCGCCATCGGTCTGAACAGGGAGCTGGGCATCGAAGTGCCGGAGACAGAGTACCGGGAACTCGGGAGCCTCAGCCGGGCCATCGCGTTCGCGCGACGGCAGCTGAAGATCCCGCCCGAGGGTTGACAGTCGATGCCAGCGCATGGCTTGCGATGGCTGTGGCTCGGCATCATTGCGTCGTGCAGTGCGAGTGCATGCTCGTCACCGTCGCAGCAGCGCCTCGTGCCCGAGGCGCTGCTGACGCATTCCGTGTATGTCGTGAGGCGCGAGCATCACTCGGGCATCGCCGTGGCTGTCGTCGACTGGCCGGATCCGTCCTGGTCCGTGCTGGCGGACTTCCCGCAGGCCCGGTACGTGGAGTTCGGCTGGGGCGATGCGGTCTATTATCAGGCGCAGAAGAAGACGCTGGGCATGACGCTGGCAGCCGTCTTCTGGCCGACACCCAGCGTGATGGAAGTGCTGGCCTTCGATGACATTTCGCTTGCGGCTTCCAGCGATTACGAAGCAGTAGAGATCCGGATATCCAAGGAGGAGTTGAAGACGCTTGCTGCGTCCATCACCGATTCGTTCACCGCCCGCACAGCCGTACCGACCGGCACGAAGCTCGTGACAACGGCAGGAGAGAGCCGCTTCTATCACGCCAGGGGTGAATTCCACTTCTTCCGGATGTGCAATCGCTGGACGACGGAGCGATTGGCCGCGATCGGATGCACGATCCGCTCATGGCCGGTCATCAGCGCCACTCGCGCCTTGTCGGAGGCGCGCCGATGCGCGGCGAAGCACGGTCCGGAATGCGGAGACTTGTCATGCACGAGGTGACGATCAACGAGACGGTCCACAGCTTCGAGCCGGGGCTCACGATCCTGCAGGCCCTGAACCGGATCGGCGTGGTCCTGCCCAGTCTTTGCCATGACCCACGCGTGCGGCCGGGTGGAAACTGCCGGCTGTGCTCGGTGGAGATCGATGGAGAGGCACATTCGGCGGCGGCGTGCGTTCGCAAAGTAGCGCCCGGCATGCGCATTCAGACGCACACGCCCGCGCTGGAAGCATTCCGCCGTTCGATGCTGGAGCTTCTTGCAGGGCGCTGCTCGCCCGAGTCGTTCGTGGAGTTGCCGGAGAAAGAGCTGCACCGATGGATGACGCACTATGGGATCGGCCCGGGGGCGTACTCCCAGTCTTCGGAAGGCATCGACGAGTCGCATCCTCACTTCCGCTTCGATCCGGCGCAGTGCATTGCGTGCTCTCGATGCGTACGCGTATGCGAAGAACTGCAGGGGCAGTTCGTATGGCACGTTCTCGGCCGCGGCGAGTCGGATCATCTGGCTGTCGACAAGAGCAGCCTCCTGATCGACAGCTCATGCGTCGGTTGTGGTGCGTGCGTCGATGCCTGTCCTTCCGCGGCGCTGGTGGACAGCACTCGACTGCAGCGCGGCGCTGCGACATCGTGGACCCGGACGACCTGTGGTTACTGTGGCGTCGGCTGCGAAATGCAGGTCGGAGTGCGCGAAGGTCGCATCGTACAGGTACTGCCGGATCGACAAGCGCCGGTCAGCAGGGGGCATCTGTGCTCGAAGGGACGCTATGCCTGGGCCTTCGGCGAAGCGTCCGACCGAGTCGTTCGGCCGCTGGTGCGCAGCGGACGCACGTGGAAGGTGGTCGAGTGGAACGAGGCGCTCAACAGGGCGGCAGCGGAGATCGAGCGCGTCCGCAGCGCGTATGGCCCGGATTCGATTGGCGTGCTCGGGTCCGCTCGGGCAACCAATGAGGAGAACTATCTCACGCAGAAGCTGGCCCGACTCGCGATCGGTACGAACAATGTGGACTGCTGCGCGCGCGTCTGTCACGCCCCGACTGCGGCTGCGATGAAGCACATGCTCGGAACCGGCGCAGCGACGAACTCCTTTGAAGACATCGAGCACTCGCGCACGATCCTCGTCGCCGGAGCGAATCCGACAGAGAATCATCCGATCATCGGCGCGCGTATCAAGCAGCAGGTGCGGCGCGGCGCGCGCCTGATCGTTATCGACCCCAGACGCATCGAGCTGGCGGAATGGGCGGACGTCCACCTTGCACCGAAGCCCGGGACGAACATTCCGCTGTTGAACGCGATCGCACAGGTCATCATCCAGGAAGAGTTGTGCGACCCCGATTTCGTCCGATCACGCATCGACGGCTTTGATGCGTTTGCGGAGCACGTGCGCGCTTTCTCGCCGGAAGCTGCGGCCGACCTCTGCGGTGTCTCCGCCGACGCCATCCGTGCGGCCGCCAGACTCTACGCGACACAGAAGCCGGCGATGTGCTTTCACGGGCTCGGTATGACCGAGCATCTGCAGGGCACGGAAGGAGTCATGGCCCTGGTGAACCTCGCGTTGCTGACGGGAAACATCGGTCGTCGAGGCGCCGGTATCAATCCGCTGCGGGGTCAGAACAACGTACAGGGAGCTGCAGTGATGGGCTGCGAGCCCGATACGCTCACTGGCAGTACCCCGATCGAGCAAGGTCGTGCGAGATTCGAGTCGGTATGGGGCGCTGCGATTCCGACACAGCGCGGCCTGAATCTGATGGGGATGATGGATGCCGCGGCCGAAGGCAGGCTGAAGGCGCTGTACGTCATCGGCTACGACGTGCTGCTGACGCTGGCCAAGACCTCGGACATCCGCGCCGCGCTCGGTCGACTCGAGACAGTCATCGTGCAGGATTTCGTGATGAACGAGACCGCGCGCGAGTTCGGTACCGTCTTTCTGCCGGTGGCCACGAACTTCGAGAAGAACGGAACGTTCATGAACGCCGAGCGCCGGATCCAGCGCGTGCGCCAGGTGCTGCAACCCCCGGACCAGGCACGCACCGACGCATGGATCGTGGGACAGATAGCCGACCGGCTCGGTCACGGCACCGCTTTCGATCTGCCGGATGCGGAATCCGTGTGGAATGAGATCCGCGCAGTCTGGCCTGCGGTTGCGGGTATCAGCTACGCGCGGATCGATGAGGTGGGTATGCAATGGCCGTGTCCATCGTCAGGACATCCCGGCACCACGATCCTGCATGGGGACAGCTTTGCCGGGCGACAGCGTGCGCGACTCGAATGCGTCGACTTCATACCTACGGAGGAACGTGCGAGCGAAGAATATCCCTGGTTGCTGACGACCGGGCGAAACCTGTATCAGTTCAACGCGGGCACGATGACGGCACGCACGCCGAACGCTGTACTGCGTGCGCACGATACGCTGGATATCTCACCCGACGATGCGGTTCGCTTGCAAGCCGAGAACGGCACGAAGTTGCTCGTCACGAGTCGTCACGGCTCCGTGACGCTGCCGGCGCGGATTGATCATCGCGTGAAGGCGGGGCAGCTGTTTGCCACGTTCCATGATCCGCAGCAGTTCGTGAATGCAGTCACCGGTGACGTTCGCGATCGTCGCGTGGGCGCACCGCAATACAAGGTGACCTGTGTGCGTATCGAGATCGATCAGGAAGCCGAGGGCAGAACGCGAGCAACGCACTGAGGGGGCACGACGCCCATCACCGGATTGATGCGGGAATCGTCATCGTTGAACGCGACGACTGTCGCCGAATGGCGGTGACGGGATCAATGAGGAGCAGTGTGCCCGGATCGCCTGGGAGGCATGCAGAAGCGCCTCGGGCGCGCCCGTGTCTATGGTGATCACCTGATGCAGCTCTTCGGGGGCGAAGGGCTCGATCTCACGCAGCTGCGCATCGAGGACCGTCAGATTCGCATCGGAGGGCCCCGGGCGGGCCGAGCGCTCGAGAACCCGTTGTGCCAGCGTGATCGGGTCGGTCTGGCAGGAGACGATCACACACGGCACTGCGAGGCGAGCGGCAAGCTCGCGGAAAAGGTTTCGATCCACGGCCTCCAGAAAAGCCGCGTCGACGATCACGTTGAGCCCGGCGCGCAGGCAGGTTTCGGCGCAGTCGGCCAGATGACCGTATGTGCGATGACTGAACTGAGCGGAGTAGATCCCCTGGCGCACCGCGGCCTGAGCCGATTGCCCGGGGCTGATGCCAGCCAATCTCTTGCGTTCCACGTCCGAGCGTAATCGCACGGCAGGAATGTCGTTCGCCAGCAGCCCGCTCAACCAGGACTTGCCGGAGCCGGAGGCGCCATGCATGAGAATCAGCACCGGCTCGTGCTGTCCGCTCCAGTTCATCGCGGCCAGAACCCGTCGCTGTAGGCGGTCGGTGAACTCCGCCGCACGGCTGGGTACTGCTTCGGCTGTTGCCGCATCGACCTTGGCCCGGACAAGCGCCCGATAGACGGCATAGAAAGGCAGCAGGCGCATGCCATCGTAGTCGCCAGTGATCTCCAGGTAGCGATTCAGGAATGCGAATGCCAGATCCGGGCGTTCGAAGCTCGCAAGGTCCATGACCAGGAACGCTATATCGCTGACGACATCGATCCATCGCAGGCGAGGGTCGAACTCGATGCAGTCGAACGGGACGAGGCGACCTGCGAGCCTGACGATGTTGGCCGCATGGAGATCGCCATGGCACTCGCGAATGAAGCCGTCCCTCGCGCGCAGTTCGAGCGCTTTTTCCAGTTCGCGCGCACCCGCGCGCGTCCAATCGAACAGCCGGTCGACGTCGCGCCGCGGCCCGGTGGGGTCCATGTGAGCGAGCAGGTCGGCCGCATTGGCGAGGATGGTCTCGCACATCTGCTCCGCCTCAACCGCTGCAGCCGATGGTGGCGCTACGGGAGCATTCATATGAAAGCCTGCAAGGAGCTCGGCGAGTGCCTGGATCTCGGAGACTGGGACATCGTCGAGCGCGAGCAGGGCGGGTAACTCGTCGCCGGCGGGGAATTGCCGCATGCGGACCGCGTACTCCAGCGCAGTACCGTCTGCACCTACTGCAAGTCGGCCATCCACGCGCGTGATCGGGACGATGTCGACATAGAGATCAGGTGCCAGTCGGCGGTTGAGACGCAGCTCCTCTTCGCAGTAGCGGCGGCGCAGATCCAGCGTGGAGGCGTCGATGAAGTCCATCTTCACGGGCTTCTTGATCTTGTAGGCGAACGGACCGGTCAGCACGACCCATGAGATGTGCGTTTCCCGCAGCGAGATCCGGGTCACCGGATGCGCAAACGCGTCGGCACGCAGCAACTGATGAATCGAGAATCCTGGGGGCTGCGCTGCAGCGCCTTCTGGGATGGACATGGCGAACGCCTCCTGTATCAGCGTCGGGTACGTTGCTCCCGGTTGCGCTCCTTCGCGATGGCGTCGAGCAGGCGCGAAGTCTGTTCGGCGTGCGCCTTCAAGGCATCGTCCAGCGCAACGATCCCGGAGATGGCACCCGCGTCGTCGACGACAGGGATCCGGCGTACGCCATGAGTCGCCATGCGTTCGAGTGCCTGTGCAAGCTCCTCCGATTCCGAGGCGATCACGATCGGACTCGACATGATCTCGCCTACCTGCGTTCTGGCCGGATCGCGACCGCGGGCCACGACTTCGACGACTATGTCGCGATCCGTAACGATGCCGATCGGTTCACGCTCGTCATCGGGATCGTTGATGACGACCAGATCGCCGGCATGCCGTTCGCGCATGAGCTGGGCGGCCGCGGCAACGGTCATGTCGCGTGTGCATGTCTCGACGTCGAGCACACAGAAATCCTTGAGTTTCATGGCAGGTTCACCCTCTGGTTGGCGGAAGGAGCGTCAGGTCGCCAGCTCATTGGCCAGTGCAAGCAGCTGAGGATCGAGCTGTGTCGTACGGCCAGTCACCTGGCCGAGCGGTGTGGCCGCGACGACACCATTGCGCAGTCCGACCAGCAGCCCAGTCTCGCCGGCAGCGATGCGGTCAATAGCCGCAGCGCCGAAGCGACTCGCGAGGAGACGGTCGTAGACACAGGGAGCACCGCCACGCTGGACGTGGCCGAGTCGCGTGATTCGCAGGTCGAGGCCGAGTCGCGATCGATGCTCGCTGAAGTACTGCGAGAGCGCTTCCACGCCGAAGCGCGCACCCTCGGCGACCACGACGATTGCGTGGCTCTTGCCGCGCTCATGCGATGCCTGCAGGTGCTGGGCGATGGCTTCCGGCGGCGTGTCCGCTTCGGGTACGACGATGGCCTCCGCTCCGCCTGCGATTGCGGCGATACCGGCCAGATAGCCCGAGTGCCGGCCCATGACCTCCACGAGAAAGGCACGACCATGAGAAGCAGCAGTGACCCGCAGCCGATCGATTGCTTCCACCGCCGTATCGAGTGCCGTCGTAGTGCCGATGGACACGTCCGTACCGAACAGATCGTTGTCGATCGTCGAAGCGACGCCGATCACCTGGAGCCCTCCCTGCGCGAGCGCGTGCGCACCGCTCTGGGAGCCGTTGCCGCCGATGACGACCAGCGCGCCGATGTCGTGAGTCCGCAATTGGTCCAGGGCCCTGGTCTGGCCCGCGACAGTCTTGAACTCGAGGCAGCGGCTCGTGCCGAGCATCGTGCCGCCGTGCTGGATGATCCCGCCCACATCGCGCGGCCCGAGCTTAACGAAGTGGCCCGCCATCAATCCGGCATACCCGTTGCGGACTCCGAACATCTCCATACGTCGCAATACACCGGTCCGTACGACGGCTCGAATTGCCGCGTTCATTCCTGGGGCGTCCCCGCCGCTGGTAAGTACAGCCACGCGTTTCATGGTGCTTTCCGGTTCAGGTCTGCCGACAGACTACGCGCACTGGCCTTGCGGCCACTTCGCGTCTTCCCGAGAGGAGTTAAGAGAGGTTCCTGATATGGACGCGGCGATGCTGCGCGTACGGTCCCTGCAGAACACCATTGGCAGGGCGGGCGATGAAACCACTTCCCCATGCGTACTCAGTGACCGCGGCAGCTGCGTCCGACGGCGACGTATCTCTGGAAGCGACGGCCTTGCCTCGCCTGTCCATCGCTGCGCCGCCTGAGTTCGACGGGCCGGGCGATCGTTGGTCTCCGGAGTCTCTGTTCTCAGGGGCTGTCGCCAGCTGCTTCGTCCTGACGTTCAGGGCGATCGCCCGGGCATCGAAGCTGCAATGGACGAGCCTGGAGTGCGACGTGGAGGCAACGCTCGAGCGACTCGATGGAGTTCTGCAGTTCGTGCGGATCGTTACGCGTGCGACGCTCACGGCACCGGCAAGTACGTCGACTGTTCAGTGCGAGCGTGCACTCACCCGAGCCGAGGAGAGCTGTCTGGTCGCCAATTCGCTGCGCTGTCGACGGGAGCTGCAGATGGAGATCGTCAGGACTCCGGCCGAGGAGCGAGTGGCAGGCTGAATGAAGAAGGGAGCACGCTCATGGACAAGATGATGCAGGCGGCGATTGCGACGTCGTTCGGTCGACCGTTGATCCTGAGCGAGGTCCCGGTGCCCAGGCCCGGGCCCGGCGACCTGCTCGTCAAGGTGACCGCGTGCGGCGTGTGTCACACGGATATCCATGCCGTCGACGGCGATTGGCCGGTGAAGCCGAAACTGCCGTTCATTCCCGGCCATGAAGTCGTCGGACAGGTGGCGGCGCTGGGTCAGGGAGTGACGAAGTTCAAGGAGGGCGATGCAGTCGGCATCGCGTGGCTGCACGACGCTTGCGGTGCTTGCGAGTATTGCGGCACCGGCTGGGAAACGTTGTGCGCGAGTCAGCACAACACCGGCTACAGCGTGGATGGGGGCTATGCGCAGTTCATCGTCGCGGACGCGGACTACGCAGTACGCCTGCCCCGAGGACTCGATCCGATTGCGGCGGCGCCGATTCTCTGTGCGGGAGTGACGACCTACAAGGGCATCAAGGAAACCGAGACCAAGCCAGGCGACTGGCTCGCCATCAGTGGAATCGGCGGGCTCGGACACGTTGCCATTCAGTACGCCAAGGCCATGGGCCTGCATGTGGTCGCGATCGACGTTTCCGAGGACAAACTTGGCCTGGCGCGAAGACTCGGCGCCGATGTGGCAGTGAACGCGAGCAGGCCGGATCTGGCTGGCGAAGTTGCGCGGATGACCGGTGGCGTGCACGGTGCACTCGTTACTGCTGTCTCGGCTCCGGCGTTCGCACAGTGCCTGTCGCTGTTGCGGCCGAAAGCGACGATGAGTCTCGTGGGATTGCCGCCCGGCTCGTTCCCGCTGCCTATCTTCGATGTGGTTCTGAAGCGTCTCACTGTGCGCGGCTCCATCGTAGGCACGCGGCAGGACCTCGCAGAGTCGCTTGCCTTCGCGGCCGAGGGCAAAGTGCGTGCGCAGGTCGAAACCCGCTCGCTGCAGCAGATCAACTCCATATTCGCCGAGCTGAAAGCCGGCTCGGTGCAGGGCCGCATCGTGCTGTCGATCGGTTGACGCGGAGGAAGCAACGATGAAGAAGCGAGGAACACGGGCCATCATGGTTGCAGTGCGCGAGCTGGACGATTCGTCCCGCCTGCTGCGCAAAGCGGCGGCCGTGGCGAAGTCGCGGCGATGCGAGCTGCGCCTGGTGCATGTCATCGCGATGCCTTACGCACCGTCCGTCGATTTGCGTCCGGCGCTGAGGCAGGCGGCTCGGCAGATCATGGATGAGAGCGAGCGACGTCTGGCCAGACTGGCGAAGAGACCTGAACTCCGTGGCGTCGCCGTCAAGACCACCGTGGCATGGGACCATCCGGCGGCCGACGGCCTCGTTCGCCTGGTCTTGAAGCATCGCCCGCAGATGCTGCTCGCCGAATCGCAGCGCCACAACCGTCTCGCTCGCGTAGTTCTGACCAACACCGACTGGGAGCTGATCCGCAAGTGCCCGTGTCCATTGTGGATCAGCAAGTCGAGGGCCGCAGGGCGTGCCGGTCCGGTCCTCGCTGCGCTCGATCCGCTGCACGCGCACGCGAAGCCTGCTTCGCTGGATCGACTGATACTGCGTCACGCGCTCGATGTCGGCGACGGTCGGCCCGCGCGCGTGCTGGCCGTCCACGCGTACTCGCTGCCAGCTCCACCTGTTGTTGTCGGCCCGATCGAGGCCTACTGGATCGGAATGTCGGACGAAGAGGTGACCCAGTACGAGTCGGCGATCAGAAAGCAGATCGACCGGCTGACCGACTCGCTCAGGATACCCGAGGCCAATCGCCTGCTCGTGAGAGGAGATCCGGCCGGTACGCTTGCGTCAGTTGCCCGCAAGCACCGCGCCGCAGTCGTCGTCATGGGTGCAGTGTCGCGCAGCGGCCTCGCGCGGTTGTTCATCGGACACACGGCGGAACGGGTCATCGACGCACTCGACTGCGACGTCTTGATCGTCAAGCCGCGCGGTTTCAGAACGAGTGTCGGCCGAAGGAGACCGTCTGCCCCACGAACCTGACTGCACGAGAGCACTTCCATGCTTCACATACTTGTAGCCGACCGTCGAACCGTGCGGGTCCTCGAAAGTGCCGGGCCGAGCCCGAAGCTCGCGGAGATCGCAGTTTTTCGCAACGTTGCCGCGGGACGCCATGAGCGGGACCTGGTCAGCGACCGTCCTGGCCGTGTCATCAACGCCGCGGCCGGAACGCGGCAATCCTTCGCGCCGCGAACCAGCGCCAGGCTGCACTCGATGCAGGTGTGGCTGAAGGCGCTGAACCCGTCGCTCAGGGAGCTGCTTCAATCGCACGATAACGACAGCGTCGTGCTGGTAGCGGCGCCACGGATGCTTGCGGAACTGCAGCGCCAGCTCCCGCCAGACATCCGCAGGCGAGTGGTGGGCACGGTGCCGCTGGACCTGGTGCGAACACCACTCGCTGCGCTGAAGGGACGGTTGCAGCCCGTTCTGAGGACGACGGGCAATCGCCTTCAGGCGCAGCCGCCGCGTGCCTGAGTGTCATGGGGTTGGACACCGCCGACTGCGTCCAGATCAGGGAGGCGGATTTCGCCGCGACCGTCGAAGCGCTGCGCAGTGCGTCCGCGTATCCGCACCCCGTCGGACCCATCACGGTCATCGAAACGCACTTCGCCTGGGTCTTTCTCGCGGGTGAGTACGCCTACAAGCTGAAGAAGCCGCTCGGAAATCCCGATGTGGATCTTCGCGGGCTGAGCGCGCGTCGGATGAGTTGCGTTCGCGAAGTGGAGCTGAATCGGCGCCTGGCGCCGGATGTCTACCTCGGCGTCGTGCCAATCACGAGAACAGCGGGCCAATCAGTCCGCGTGGACGCGACGGGTCCAGTCGCGGACTGGCTCATCCGGATGCGCCGTCTTCCTGCAGAGGCGATGCTCGATCGTTCGATGATCGCGCACACGGTGCCGCTGAAAGCATTGGAGGAGCTGGGCGTCCTGCTTGCCAGGTTCTACCGCGGTCAACCGCGCGTAAGGTTCACGCCGCGGCAGTACATTGTCCGGCTGGGCGATCAGATTCACGCGGACAGGCATGCATTGCTGGACCCGCGACTGCGGCTCGACGAGCCGAGTGTTCAGAGAGCATTCGCCGCTGCGTGGGATGCATTCGTATCGGTCAAGGCAGAGCTGGCGCAACGCGCCGCCGAGGATCGAATAGTCGAAGCCCACGGTGATCTGCGGCCCGAGCACATCTGTCTGGAAGATCCGCCGCGCGTCATCGATGCGCTCGACTTCTCCAAAGACCTGCGCACCCTGGACCCAGCAGAGGAGATCAGCTACTTGTGGATGGAGTGCGATTGGGCGGGCGATGTCAGTCCGGCTGTGGCGGTGCTGAGCGCCTATCGTCGCGAATCCGGTGATCCGGTCAGCGAGCGCCTCCTGGATTTCTACCGCAGTCGACGCGCATTCGTGCGGGCCAAGATCGTGGCCTGGCACCTGCTCGATCCGGCGGCAAAGAGTGTCGCGCCCTGGAGGGACCGTGCCCATGCCTATGTCGCACTAGCCCTGCGCTATGCGAGGGGCGCCATGGCTGAGGGCTGAGATGGCTGTGGCGAGAAGCGGCGCCACCGAACAGAGAACGAGCTTTGCGCCGACGAAGGGAGCGAAAGCAGTCGCCAGCGGGACGGAGTCGCTGACGTGTACCGTATCGATGTCGGTGCCCTGGAACAGTGCTTGCGCAGAGGGTACGAATGCGGCGTGCGCAGCGGCGATATGGATTCGCGAGGCGCCGGATTGACGTGCTGCTTTTGCAGCGCGAAGGATAGTGCCGCCCGAGACGATCATGTCGTCGTAGAAGACGACGTCCGCTTCCTCGACCGCGCCCACGAGGGCTTCGCCAGAGACGATCCCGAGGGCGCGGCGTTTCTCGACGAACGCAAAGCCGACGTCACGTCCGAGTCGATTGGCCAGGGCATCGCGCATCCGCTGGGCCCGCTTGATCCCGCCAACGTCCGGAGAAGCGACGACGGCCTTGCGATCGCCGATCGTTTGCGCAAGCGCTGCAGCGAATGACTCTGCGGCCTCGATGCGCAGGGTCTGGCATCGGAACGAGTTGTCGAAAGCGGCCTCGTTGTGGACGTCGACTGCAATCACGCGGTCGACCCCCATCGCCTCGAACATCGCCGCGACGTAGCGCGTGGTCACCGGATCACGCGGCTGCGTCCGGCGGTCCTTGCGTGCGTAGGCCAGATAGGGCACCACGGCGGTCACTTCTGCAGCGCCAGCATCCTTCAGGGCGCCGATGAAGAAGAGCAGCCGGCACAACTTGTCGTTTGCGGACCCGCCAGAGTCGCCATAAAGGCTCTGAATGACGCAGGCATGGCGACCCTGGACATCGACCAGCGGACGCATCTTGTGCTCACCGCCCTCGAACTCCCGCTCCTCGGACGCGGAGAGCGAAGCATCGAGTTGCGCAGCGATGGCGCTGCCGAGCGCGAGAGAATGCTGTGGCGCGAAGAGCAACATGCAGGGAGTTTCGCGCCATGTCCGCGGCGGCAGCTACCAGCGGTCTCCGCAAGAACTCCGGTCAACTACGTAAGCGACCGTGACCTCTCACGGCTGCGCGACTTGTGCCCAGGTGGCAGCCTCCGACCTAACGATTCACTTGAAGGCTTCACGCCGGACCGGAGGATCAGGGGATGCCGCGGACACATGACGATCGGGAACCACATCGCGACACAGGCCACGAATGGGCATTGGTGCTCGCGGCCGGTGAGGGCAGCCGTCTCAGGTCGCTGACTACCACAGCTTCCGGCGTATCGATTCCAAAGCAGTTCTGTTCGCTGGGAGGAGGAGTCTCGCTACTGCATGCAGCGATCCGCCGCGCGCAGAATATTGCGCCGCCGGAGCGGATCTGCGCCGTCGTCGCGGAGCAGCATCGGCGTTGGTGGCAGGCGCTGCCGCTAGACTTGCCCGCCCACAACCTGATCCCGCAGCCCCGCAATCGCGGCACCGCGAACGGCATTCTCCTGCCGCTGCTTCACATCCTGCGCCGCGATCCCGATGCAGTGCTTCTGGTGCTGCCGTCCGATCACTACGTGCAGAGAGAGGACGTTCTTGCATCGAGCATGCATCGAGCGGTCTCTGAGCTTGCCAGGGATCCCCACCGCGTGATCCTGCTGGGCATCGCTCCGGAGGAGCCGGACCCGGAACTCGGTTATATCGTTGCCGAGGGAACGGACACCGGCTGCATTCGCGAAGTCGCGGAATTCATCGAGAAGCCTTCCACGGCCGTGGCGCGCGATCTCATCGCACGTGGCGGCGTCTGGAACTCCTTCATCTTCGCCGCCCACGGACGAACGCTGATGAGCGCGTTCGAGACCAGTTGTCCGGATCTGGTCGGCGAGATGAGAGCAGTTCTCGACTCTACCGATATGAAGCAGCGTGACGCCCGGTTGGCAGCGTTGTACGGGCATCTGCCGGAGCTCGATTTCTCGCGCGATATCCTCCAGCGCAGACCGTCCGCGCTACGGGTGCTCACGGTACCGCCGTGCGGGTGGAGCGACCTGGGAACTCCGCGCCGCGTCAGCGATACCGTGAGGCGATACGAGTCGGCATCGAACTTCTGCGCCCATCCACCCAGTGGCAGAGCCGCCTTTCTGGACCTCGCTGCGCTTCCGACGCAAGCAACCGCCCTTGGTTAGAGAGGCCGCCATGAAACTCGTACTCGGGTTCCTGTTCGTTCTCGCGGTCACGGCCTGTTCCTCGGCGCCGCCCGCCCAGGATGTTCACAGTCTTTCCGGCATGGATCTCTACGAACGCTTGTGCTCGAGCTGTCACGGCGCGACCGGCCACGGCGACGGCCCCGTGGCATCCCTGATCGCGAGCGGCGTACCGGATCTCACGCTCATGGCTCGCAGGGATGGTGGTGAGTTTCCGACTGAAGATGTTCGCTACACGATCGACGGCCGGTGGGATCGACGTGCCCACGGATCACGTGACATGCCGGTCTGGGGCTGGCGTCTGTACGACATCAGCGGCCAAGGCGACGAGGCAGCACGGGCGGAGGTCGATTCGACGATCGATCGGCTGGTGGGATACCTGCAGAGCATCCAGGTGCGGTGAAGAGCGTTCGCGGAGACAGTCGTGAAATCGTCGAAGTGGAATCTGATCATGGTCGTCGTGACCAATCCGTTCGCAAAGGAGCAGATGGCGGCCGCGAAGGCGGCCGCTGTGGCGCGCCGATGCAAGGCGAAGGTGATGCTGTTCAACACATTCATGGTGCCGCAGCCGCTTGCAGACACGCAGCTGGAATCGCGGGAGGAGATCATCGAGGCTGCGATCCATGAGCGGCACGAGCGGCTTGCGAGCATTGCTGCGAAGCTGCGATTGCCGCGTTCGACGAAATGCGTGGTCCGATGGGACTATCCGATCGATGAGGCGATCGTGCGGGAGGTGCGTCGATCGAAACCCGATCTGCTGATCACCGAGTCGCATCGTCACGGTCGTCTCGCGCGCATGGTGCTGGCCAATACGGATTGGCAGCTGATACGCAATTGCCCGTGCCCGGTGTGGCTTGCGCGTTCCGCCGGTCTGCCGAAGCGGTCACGCTGGCTCGTAGCCGTCGATCCACGTCATACCCACGCGAAACCCGCCAGACTGGATGATCGGCTGCTGCGCGCCGCTCGCGACGCGACGCATCAGACGTCCGGGCATGTGGCCGTTGTGCATGCGTACGAAGCGCCCGCAACTTCGGCTCCGGCGCTGTTTGCCAGGCCCAAGCCCTTGCAGGAATCCATGAAGGGCGCGCGAGAGTATCTGGCGGCAACGGTCGCATCGATACAGGCCCTCGCCCGGAAGTATGGCGTCGAGCCGGAGGCGTGCACGGTGCGCAGAGGCCCGGCAGTGGAGGTGATCGCCGCTGAGGCCCGGCGACAGCGCACGGATGTTCTGGTGATGGGGGCGGTTTCGCGCAGCCTGCTCACCCGTCCGGTGATTGGCGCAACGGCCGAGCGCGTCATCGATCATGTCGATTGCGACGTCTTCATCGTGAAGCCTGCGGGCTTCAAAGCGCCAGTGACACGCAGCGCGATCGAGTTCTGAGTTGCGGGGTGAGTCATGTACAAGCGAATTCTCGTTGGCGTCGATGGCACTTCGTTTCGAGGGCTGGACGAGGCCCTCCGCGTGGCAAAGCTTGCGGGCGGTGCGCTCATGGTCGTCCACGTAGTCAACGAAGCGATGGCCGCCGACTACGTCCCGGCGATGTACCTGGACGAAGTAATCAAAGCGGCGCGAGAAGCGGGCGAGCAGGTGATCCAGCAGGCAGTGACACGTGCACGGCAATCGGACGTGCCCTGCGAGCACAAGCTGCTCGAAACGTTCGGTGGCAGAGCGGCCGACCAGATCGTGCGGGAGGCCAGGTCGTGGCCAGCTGATCTGATCGTGATGGGCACGCATGGGCGAAGAGGTCTCAAGCGTCTCGCGCTCGGCAGCGACGCGGAACTGGTGGTGCGGATGTCGCCTGTTCCTGTGTTGCTGGTGCGGGATGAACCGGAGCCGCCCCCGAGAGACGCAGCGAGCCGCGCGTGATGTTGACAACACACCTTCATCCGGCGGTGATGTATCGGCGTGCCGCGGCTCTCGTTGGCTTGATCGCTACGCTCGCGGCCATCGCGTCCTCGAACGTACTGCACGACGCGTTGCTGCAGGCTCTGGCGGTGACGGACGGGATCATTCACCGGCACGCATTGCTAGGTGCGGTTGCGTTCGTGGTCCTGGCCGCGGTCTCCGCCATGTTCGCGTTCGTCTCCATCGCGCTCGTCGCTCCGGTCGCGGTATTCACCTGGGGATCCGGCGCGACGATCGGCTTGCTCTGGCTCGGCTGGGTTCTCGGCGGAATCGTCATGTATGGCCTCGGAGTGTCCGTTGGCCGACCGGTCGCACGCTGGCTCACCAAGGAGGATGCGCTGCGAAGATGGGAGTCCCGCCTTTCCGCGGATGCGCCGCTTTCGCTCATTGTGCTGGTGCAACTCGCGCTGCCGTCGGAGATAACAGGTTACCTCCTCGGGTTGCTGCGATATCCATTCGGCCGGTTCGTCGCCGCACTGGCCCTGGCCGAGGTCCCGTACGCGATCGCGACGGTGCATCTCGGCGCGAGCTTCGTCGAGGGACGCAGCGGATTGATCGCCGGCACGGGAATACTCCTCGTGATGCTCAGCCTGGTGGCACTCTACGGCCTGAGTCGCGCCCTCGGGCATGAGCGCTCCGACGTGTTGCGGGACTGCGAGGAAACATGAACGAGCGCCAGACTGGAAGCGACCGGCCGACGGCGCTACTGACCGATCTCTACGAGCTGACCATGCTGGACGCGTACTGCAGGCTCGGGATGGAGAAGACGGCGGTTTTCGAGTTCTACGTCCGTCGCCTGCCCGAAGCCCGGAACTTCCTCGTCGCTGCGGGACTGGAGCAGGTACTGGACTATCTCGAGCATCTCAGCTTTACCGCCGACGAGATCGAGTGGCTGGCCTCCACCGGGCGCTTCTCCACGACCTTTCTGGACCGCTTGAAATCGTTTCGCTTCACCGGCCAGGTTCATGCGATGCCCGAGGGCACCGTGTTCTTCGCGAGCGAACCGGTGCTGCGGGTCGTTGCGCCGTTGCCGGAGGCGCAGCTGGTCGAGAGCCGGATCATCAATCTGATGCAGTATCAGATCCTGGTCGCATCCAAGGCCGCGCGCTGCCGCATGGCGGCGCCGACTGCGAAGCTCATCGACTTCTCCTTGCGTCGCGCTCACGGCGCGGAAGCCGCATGCCTTTGCAGTCGTTCGAGCTACATCGCGGGATTCGATGCGACCGCGACGGTCGAAGCGTCCAGGCGGTTCGGGATTCCTGGCGCCGGGACAATGTCACAGGCGTTCGTTCAGGCCCATGAACTGGAGCTCGATGCGTTTCGCAGCTTCGCGACCTGTCATCCCGACAATGCAGTCCTGCTCATCGATACTTACGACACCACTCAGGGCGCCAGGAGGGCGGCGAGCCTGTCGCGACAACTGCGCAGCGCGGGTGTACGGATCAAGGGTGTGCGGATCGACAGCGGGGAGCTGGCCAGCGACGCCCGGCGTGTCCGCGCCATTCTCGACGCGGAAGGTGCCAGCGACGTGCAGATCTTCGTCAGCTCAGGTGTGGATGAGTACGCGATTCACGAGATGCAGGCTCAGAACGTGCCCGTGGATGGCTACTGTGTCGGCACACGGCTCGCCGTATCGGAAGATGCGCCGTCGCTTGACTGCGCATACAAGTTGCAGCAGTACGCGGGCCGCCTGTGCCGCAAACGCTCACAATGGAAAGAGTCGTGGCCCGGGCCGAGACAGGTCTTTCGTCAGTACGACGGCCGCGGGTTGATCAGCCTCGACCATCTTTGCTGCGCCGATGAAGTGTATGAAGGGTGCGCATTGCTCAGGCCGGTGATGGTGAACGGCCGCCGTACGATGGATCCCCGTCCGTTGAGCGAGATCCGCCGCTACTGCGCCGATCAGCTGGCTACGCTGCCGGACGTCTCACGCTCGCTGCAGCATTGCTCGTCAGCGCCGACCAAGGTGTCCGCGAAGCAGCATGCGCTGGTCGCGGAGGTCGACCGCATCGCTCATTGAATAAGTGAAGAGGTGTCCTGAGGGGAATTACCGAACGCGATTCACGTTCCCCGTAAAGGAATCCGTTGCCGTGGACGGCAGACTGCGGCGAGTATCACAAGGAGATTCGTCGTCATGGCGCACAAGCAAGTCGCTTTCCAGTCTGCTGCGCGCGAGAAGATCCTGCGCGGCGCCACGCAACTCGCCGAAGCTGTACGGATCACCCTGGGGCCGAAATCCAAGTCCGTCCTGATCCAGAAGTCGTGGGGCGCGCCGCTCGTCTGCAACGACGGCGTCACGATCGCCAAGGAGTTCGATCTGGCGGATGCCGAGGAGAATCTCGGCGCGCAGATGCTCCGGCAAGCGGCTGAACGCACGGGGGAGCTCGTGGGCGATGGCACGAGCACATCCACGATTCTCGCCCACGCGATTTTCGCGGATGGCTTGCGCAACGTGACTGCCGGCGCCAGCGCCATCGATCTGAAACGCGGACTCGACAAGGCGCTCAAGACGGCCGTCGAGGCCTTGAAGACGCAATCGAAGGCCGTCGCGAGCCGCAAGGAGAAGGCCCAGGTGGGTACGATCTCCGCACACAACGACGAAAGCATCGGCAACCTCGTGGCGGACGCGATGGAAAGGGTCGGGGACGAGGGGGTCATTACCGTCGAGGAATCGAAGACGACCGACACGACGCTCGAAGTGGTCGAAGGCATGCAGTTCGATCGCGGCTACATGTCCTCCTACTTCGTCACTGACACCGAGAAGATGCAGGCGGTGCTCGAGGATGCATTGATCCTCGTCACTGACCGCAAGATCAACATCATGAAGGATCTCATCGGACTGCTCGAGCAGATCGCCAAGAGCGGCAAACCGCTGCTGGTCGTTGCCGAGGACGTCGAAGGAGAGGCGCTCGCTACGCTGATCGTGAACCAGATCCGCGGCGTACTGAAGAGCGTGGCAGTGAAGGCGCCGGCGTTCGGCGATCGTCGCAAGGCGGTGCTGCAGGACATGGCGATACTCAGCGGCGGGCAGGTCATCTCCGAAGAGCTCGGTTTCAAACTGGAGGATACGACCCTGGAACAGCTCGGTCGGGCAAAGCGCGTAGTCGTCGACAAGGATGCAACGACCATCATCGGCGGTGCCGGCGAGCGGACGAAGATCGAAGCGCGAATGGCGCAGCTGCGTCGCGAGATCGACAAGGCGACGAGCGACTATGACAAGGAAAAGCTGCAGGAGCGACTGGCGAAGCTCGCGGGCGGTGTAGCCGTGATTCGCGTAGGCGCTCCGGCCGAATCGGAGATGAAGGCGAAGAAGGATGCGCTGGACGATGCAATCAGCGCGACCAAAGCCGCCGTCGCCGAAGGCATCGTGGCGGGCGGAGGATTGGCATTGCTTCGTTGCGTCGAGCCCGTGGCCCGCCTCGAAGCGCAGTGCGATGCGGACGAGCGCACGGGTGTGCAGATCCTGAAGCGCGCCCTGGAAGCACCGGCGCGTCAGATTGCGATCAACTCGGCAGTCGACGGCGGAGTCGTCGTGAGCAAGATGCTCGAATCAAACGGCAACGTGGGCTTCGATGCATCGCGGAACCGATACGTCGATCTGTTCGAGGCGGGGATCATCGATCCGACCAAAGTCGTGCGCGTGGCGCTCGAGAATGCAGTGTCTGTCGCCAGCGTGTTGCTGCTGACGGAGGCGACACTCACCGAGATCCCGGGAGAAAAGAAGCAGCCCGAACCCGCGCTCGACTGACAGCCCCGGAATCGTCGCCTGATTCACGTAGCGCTTAAGGCCATTTCCGCATGGCGACCATCCCTGCATGGGGGAACACTGGCGGGGCACTACCCATCAACCTGCAGAGGAGATCCAAGATGAACATCACACGTTGGGAGCCCTTCCGTGAGGTCGAGGAGATGTTCCGCCAGTACTCGCCGTTCTTCGGTCGCGCCATGCGTCGCAATGGCGACGTCGGTCAATGGGCCCCGGTTGCCGACATCACCGAGACGGACAAGGAGTACGTCATCAAGGCCGAACTTCCCGAGGTGAAGAAGGAGGACGTGAAGATCACGCTCGACAATGGCGTCATCACGCTTTCGGGCGAACGCCGCCAGGAAAAGGAAGACAAGGGCGAGAACGAAATCCGGATCGAGAGCTTCTACGGCACTTTCTCGCGCAGCTTCTCGTTACCTGAGAACATCGATCCGAAGGCTGTTCGCGCCGAGAGCAAGGACGGTGTCGTGCGCATTCGCATCCCGAAGGCACCCACAGCAACGGCCAAGCCCGTCTCCATCGAAGTCAAATGAGATCCGCCGGCCCCGCGGACGACTGAGAAGTCGTCCGCGCCCGATTCGCTGAAACAATTGGCGCAGGCACGTGACGTCGCCATACGCCGACTCGGGTTATCCCCGAGTACCGATTCGGGCGCACGGCGGCAGCTGATGCGATTGAAGCGCGATCCCCCGTTCGTCCTACCGGCAACATCGCTGCGACGTCAGCGAAGGAATGTGCGCCCATGTTGCCGGGTTTCGCGGGATCGACCACGACGCGATGTCGTCACCACAACCTTTCGCTCTGTGAGCGCGAGGATCCGCAGCGCGATGAGCTCGAGCGGTTCGTCCGCACGGTGTTCTCGGAACACCATGGCGCATGCGTCCAGTCGTTCATGCCGACCATGCTGGTCATGCGAAACGACAGCGGTCGAATATGCAGTGTCGTCGGCTTTCGCGCGGCGGCGGAAGAATCTCTGTTCCTCGAGCGCTATCTCGCTGTGCCGATCGAGCGTGCAATCGCGTCGAACGTTGGTCACGAAGTCAGCCGGTCGCAGATCGTGGAGGTGGGCAATCTCTCCGGCGTGAACTGCCGTGCGGCGCTGCGGCTCGTGCTCGCGCTGCCACGGCTGCTGCTCGAACGCGGACAGCGGTGGATCGCCTTCACAGCGACGAGCAACGTGCGCAAGATGCTTGGGTTGTATGGTGCGCCACTCATCGAGCTGGCAACGGCAGATGCAAGTCGACTCGGCGGATCGGCGGATGAGTGGGGCCGCTATTATCAAACCGACCCGCGAGTCATGGTCGGCTATCTGCCGCAGGGCATAGGTCTCGCGCGGTCCGTGCGAGGACGCGCATGAGCGATATCCTGCTGAAGGCCATTGGCGATGTCCCTCCGCACAGGCCTGCCGTTGACGACGGCCGACAATCATTGAGCTACGGTGATCTGCGTCGGTCTGTCGAGGACGAGCAACGATGGCTCGAGGCCGCAGGCGTGCGGCGGTGCGCACTGCATGCAGGCAACGGCACGCCGTGGGTTGTGAGCGATCTTGCGCTGCTCACGAGCGGCATCGTCAACGTGCCGGTACCGGGCTACTTCAGCAGGGAGCAGACGCAGCACGTCCTGGACGATGCGGGCATCGAGTTCTTGCTCACGGATCATCCGGCACGATTTGCCGATGAGCACCCGGACTTCCTTCGCGTGGGAACTTCGAATCGCACCGGATTGGCGCTTCTGCGCCGCCAACTGCGCACGCAGCCCGAGATCATTCCGGCGGACGTCGCCAAGATCACCTACACATCCGGTAGCACGGCTCAGCCAAAGGGAGTCTGCCTGAGTGCCGCAACGATCGTCTCGGTCGCGCAGTCACTGGCCGCAACCATCGGCTCTATTGGCGTTTCGCGACACTTGTGTCTGCTGCCGCTCGCGACGCTCCTGGAGAATATCGCAGGAATCTACACGCCGTTGCTGCTTGGAGCGCATGTAGTCGTGCCCCCCGGCGAATCGACAGGAGTCAGCTACGGGCCGCTGAATCCGGATCGCCTGCTGCAAGCCATCGCAGAGGCTTCACCGGAATCGCTGGTGCTGGTGCCGGAGCTCTTGCGGCTGCTGGTCCACGCCACTCGTCATGGCTGGACTTCCTGTGGTTCGCTGAAGTTCATCGCAGTAGGCGGCGCCAGCGTATCCCGGGAACTATTGCAGCAAGCGCAGGATGCAGGCTTGCCGGTCTATCAAGGTTACGGTCTGAGCGAATGTGCGTCGGTGGTCTGTCTCAATACACCGTCTGCGAACCGGCCGGGCAGTGTCGGCCGGCCCCTGCCTCATGTCCGCGTGCGCGTCGATACCAACGGCGAGATCTGCGTTCGTGGTACCGGCATGTCGGGGTACCTGGGTGATGCGCATCGTCCCGCGACGGAGATTCGCACCGGCGATCTCGGCGAGGTCGATGCGGACGGATTCGTCTACGTGCGCGGCCGGATCCGGAACATGTTCATCACCAGCATGGGGCGCAACGTCACGCCCGAATGGGTGGAACGCGAACTGACGTGCGAGCCGATCATCGCCCATGCACTGGTGACGGGTGAAGGGCGGCCGTACGCAGTGGCATTGCTCTGCCTGACTGCCGATGCGGCGCAGTCCCGAGTCGATCGGGCGATTGCGAACGCCAACGAGCGTCTGCCCGACTACGCGCGCATCCGACGCTGGGCGCGGTTGCCCGTGAGGCCGGCGACGGAGAACGAAATGCTGACCCCCAACGGCCGATTGCGACGCGATGCCATCGTTGCACGATTCAGCGGCCTCATTGAATCCCTTTACGAACCACAGGAGCGAGCCAATGCAGTTTAGCGAAAAGCTGGCTTTGGTCACCGAACCGGCGCGCCAGCATCTGATCGGGGCGCCCATCATCGAGCGTGCGCTGGCCGGTCGGATCGAGCGCGACGAGTACGTTGCATTTCTGACTCAGGCCTATCATCACGTCCGCCACACCGTTCCGTTGATGATGGCGGCGGGTGCACGGCTGCCAACGCGCCTCGAGTGGCTGCGCAAGGAAGTCGCGCACTACATCGAAGAAGAACTGGGACACGACCAGTGGATTCTGAATGACATCGGCGCGGCTGGCGGTGACGCCGAGGCAGCGCAGCGCAGTACGCCATCGGTGGCGACTGATGCGATGGTTGCGTACGCGTATGACACGGTCATGAGACGCAATCCCGTGGGCTTCTTCGGTATGGTTTTCGTGCTGGAGGGCACCAGCGTCGCGCTCGCCTTGCGCGCTGCCGACCGGATACAGAGCTCGCTCAACCTGTCGCCGCGTGCGATGACTTACCTGCGCAGTCACGGCCAACTGGATCAGGAGCACATCCAGCACCTGGCGGGCATCCTGAACCGTCTCGACGATCCCGATGACCGGGCAGCCGTTCTGCAATGCGCGCAGGTCATGTTTCGCCTGTACGGCAATCTGTTTCGTGATCTGGACGCTCCGAGTGCTGGCCGGGCGCTGAGGAGGACTGCATGAATCTCGTCGGCAGGAAAGTACTGGTGACGGGCGCCGCCGGCGGCATCGGCAGTGCGCTCGTGCCCAGGTTGCTGGATCTTGGGGCGCACGTCCTGCTGACCGGCCGTGATCGTCGGGCGCTGCAACGTGTGGCAATGCAGTTCGATTTCGCTGACGACCGAGTTGAATGCGTCGAGGCGGATCTCACGCGCCCGGTCGATATCGAGCGGCTGTGCGCAATCGCGACGCAGTGGCAGGGCGGCGTCGATGTAGTGATCAACAATGCGGGGGTCAGCGAGTTCGGCTTGCTGGTCGATCGCCTCGACGAGGAGGTCGAGCGCTCGCTCCGTGTCAATCTGATCGCGCCCATCGAACTATCCCGCCGGTTGATGCCGCACCTGCTGACGAAACCAGATGCGTACATCGTCAACATCGGTTCGGTATTCGGGAGTATCGGCTACGCCGGCAACAGTCTGTACTGCGCCGGCAAGTTCGGACTGCGCGGCTTCAGCGAAGCCCTGCGCCGCGAACTGGCAGATACGAGCGTGCGTGTGCACCATTTTTCACCGCGCGCCACGAAGACCGCAATCAACTCTGGTCCCGTCGACGAACTGAACGCGGCGCTCGGAAACACTGTAGACGATCCTGCTGCGGTCGCCGATCAGGTGATCGATCTACTGGTGAGGGGGCGCACCGAGGCGACACTCGGTTGGCCGGAGAAGTTTTTCGCCCGCCTCAATGCAGTGCTGCCGGGAATGGTCGATGCGGCCTTGCGCAAGCAGTTGCCGCTCATCAAGCGGTATGCCGGCCGACTGCCGGTTGCCGCGCAGGCACACCGCAAACCCTCTGCTGCTGCGACGAAAGTGAGGAGAATCGGATGAACAGGAGAGATGTCATGAAACTGTGGCTCATGCTGTCGACGATGCTTGCGACGACCGCGTTCGCGGGCCCACAGGCGTTCGATGAAGAGCTGGCCATCATCCAGCGGGATTGGGCGAAGGCGAACTACGAGCTGACGGATGCCACGGTCAGGCAGCAGGCCTTCGAGAAGCTCAGCGCACGGGCCCACGCGTTCTCGGCACAGAACCCTGATCGCGCGGAGCCGTTGATCTGGGAAGGCATCGTGCTCAGTACATACGCCGGTGCGAAGGGCGGCCTCGGTGCGCTTGGGTTGGCGAAGAAGTCGCGGGCAGCGCTGGAGTCCGCACTCAAGATCGATCCCGATGCGCTGCAGGGCTCCGCCTATACGAGCCTCGGGGCTCTGTACTCCAAGGTGCCTGGGTTTCCGATCGGATTCGGGGATGATGACAAGGCGCAGCAGCTTCTGCAGAAGGCGCTGGCGATCAATCCCGACGGGATCGACGCGAACTATTTCTATGCCGAGTTCCTGTGCGACCACCGGCATTGTGAGCAGGCGTTGCCGTACCTGGAGAAAGCCCAGCGCGCACCGGCACGGCCGGGAAGAGAGCAAGCGGACATGGGTCGTCACCGGGAGATTGCCGCGCTCATGGTCAAGGCGACGAAGGGCTAGCGGAACGCAGTCGCTGCGGATTCAGTGACGCTGGAGGGTTCCCATGTCGTGCTCCTCGGACCGCGCCGGCCGGCGATGCGTGCTGTTCGATTCGCGGTCCGATGCGGCACGACGGTGCATGATGACGTTGTAGATGGCGACGGCCATAGGGAAGAGATTCGAGAGCACGCCAACCGAGTCGTTCCTGCCCCACACGAAATAGAGCAGCAGCAGGCCGCTGCCAACGATGCTCATCGTCCAGAACAAACCCGGAATGACGGGTTTGCCGTGGCGCCGCGTGGCCAGCACCTGCACGACCCAGCGTCCGGCGAAAAGAAGGACACCGAGATACCCCACCAGCTTCCAGGGGGTGACGACCACATCGAACACCGTAACGATTGGAGTATCCACGGAACTCTCCAACACGGATCTGCCATCTCGCACACTCGAATCGCTGCGGCGAATTCCAGTCGCTTCAGAAGCGAGATGGAAGGCGCGCGCAGCGCTCAGGCGCTCCCGCCGAGCATCAGATGCATCTTCACCAGGTGAGCCAGGGAACGCGCGCCCATCTTCACCATCACGTTGGCGCGATGGATCTCGACCGTCCGCTCGCTCAAAGCGAGGTCGATCGCGATGACCTTGTTCGCGTTGCCGTCCACTACCAGCGTCATGACTTCATGCTCACGGCTCGTGAGCGACTCCAGGCGTTTCCTCAGGTCGGCGAGTCGCTCCACGCTCTCGCGATTCTTCGAGTCCAGCGTGAGCGCTTCGTCGATCCGATCGAGCAGCTGCTGGTCGCGGAAGGGCTTCTGCAGGAAATCGAACGCTCCGTCCTTCATCGCCTGCACGGCCATGGGAATGTCGCCATGACCGGAAATCAGAATGACTGGCAGCATGGAGCCGCTGCGGTTCAGGTGCTGCAACACGTGCAGACCACTCATCTCGGGCATGCGTACGTCCAGGACCAGGCAACCCGGCTGCTTCGGGTCGTACCGGTCGAGGAAGTCGCTCGGTCTCTGGAATGCGACCGCCTGGAGGCCGGCGGATGTCATCAGCGACGTCATCGCACGACGCATGCCATCGTCGTCATCCACGATGTAGACGAGCGGGGCGTGGCTGGTATCGCTGGCCGGCACCGGGTTCATCTGCGCTGCTCCGCATCTCCAGGCAAGGCCACAGGGAGCGTGATCCGGACAGCGTGAATTGGCGGACGGGAAACAATCATCTGCGGCGCCTGTTGGGTAACCGGAGTCGTCCGGTCCCAGCATGCTGCCGGCAGGCTTGCTTGTCAGCGAGGGTTCCACGGAGTCACCTGTGCCTACCCCGTAGAGACTGGCGACCGAAGCAGAGCGATCTTAGCGGCCGATCTTCGAAGCCGACAGAGAAGGGGCCCCATGCCAGTCATCAGTCCTGACGTCAGCCGCATCCGGCAGTTGCTCATTGCGCGTCGAGCAGCACTGGCCGAACGACATGATCGCGTCGAGCGTGACCTCGCACGCGTCAACGACCCGCTCGTCGCCGACTCGGACGACCGGGCCATTCAACTGCAGAACGATGAAGCGTTGGCCGCGATAGACCGAACCGCGAGAGGGGAGATCGCCGCGATCGATCAGGCTGTGGAGAGACTCGATTCAGGACTGTACGGAGTCTGCGGGCGCTGTAACGGCACGATCGAGGCGGGCCGGCTACGTGCCATACCGCACGCAGTCATCTGCGCCCGCTGTGGGATCGGCTGAGCATGACTGAATGGATGGCCGCACCCGAAGGACGAGTGGTCGTTCAGTGAAACTGCTGCAGCGCGAGATTGTCAGTGCGGTGATCGCCGTCGCATACTCGGTGAGGCTGTGAGCAAATGAGCCAAAGAAGCTCAGCGACGGCCGCGAACGATTTCAGCGGGCCGGTTTTCACCATGGACGAGCTTCGACAGATAACGGAGCATCTCCTCCATTTCTCGCCCGATGCGCTGATCGTCGTGGACGACAGCGCACGCATCCGTTTTGCGAACGACACTGTCATGACGCTGCTCGGCTATGAGCCCCGAGCTCTGATCGGGCAACCTGTCGATGCGCTGATTCCGGACCGCCTGCGGCTGCACCACGGTCAGCACACGGCAGACTATCTGCGCGCACCCGTCAATCGCGAAATGGGCGCACGTATCACGGAGCTGTTCGCGCGTCGCGCGGATGGGAGCGAATTTGCCGCTGGCATCCGGCTCGCCCCGTTTCGCATCGATGGCAAGCTGTTCGTCGCGGCGGCGATCCGGGACACAACCGAGCGTCAACTCGTGAACGATGAACTGGTTGCGGCCCGGAAGGATGCGGACCGAGCGAATCGCGCGAAGAGCCGCTTCCTTGCTACGGCCAGCCACGATCTGCGTCAGCCCATGCAGACCATCCGGCTGCTGAACGCAGCGTTGTTGAAGCTGGTCCCGCAACCGGAGATCCGGGAACTGCTTGCGCAGCAGGGACAAGCGATCGAGAGCATGACTCGGCTTCTTAACGCGCTGCTCGACATCAGCCGACTCGAATCTGGAGGAGTCGAGCCCGTCAGTGTCGAGGTGAAAGTCGGTGAAGTGTTCGAGGAGCTGCGCACGGAGTTCGAATCGCTGGCGCACGAACGCGGCCTGGACCTGCGAATGGAGACGACGAACGTCACCCTGTCCACGGACCGCACGCTTTTCTGCCAGCTCCTGCAGAACCTCCTGGGCAATGCGATCAAGTACACGGACCGCGGCTGGGTGCATCTGAGATGCCTCGAAGAGGCGGAAGGAGTCGCCATTTCGGTAGAGGACTCGGGCATCGGCATTCCCGAGGACAAGCTCGAGCGCATCTTCGACGAGTACTATCAGGTGGACACGCACGGCGCGAAGCGCATGGGCGTCGGTCTCGGACTCGCGATCGTCAGGGAAGTCGCGCGGCTGCTCGGATTCTCCGTGAAGATCCTGTCCAAGGTCGGCGACGGCACACGGGTCGTTCTGCGCATTCCCAATCAGTATCGCGTTGCCGTCACGTCGCAGGCCAGCAACGTTGCGGCGGAGGTAGGCAATGCACCGAAGCGCAAGGCCCGCCTGATTCTGGTCGAGGACAACGACGGCGTTCGCCTGGCGACCGAGTTGTTCCTGAAGCTGGAGGGTCACGAGACGCTGAGTGCCCCAACGCTCGCGGAGGCAGAAGCTCTGCTCGAACGGCTTCGACCGGGGGACCTCGTCATCGCGGACTACCATCTCGATGACAACAACACCGGACTCGACATGCTGCTGCGCTTTCGCGAGCGCCGCGGCTACGACGTGCCGGGAATCGTATTGAGCGGCGATCTGCCGGCCGTGTTGCGCGCGGTCAAGACCACTGTTCCCGCCTGTCGCTTTCTGAGCAAGCCGGTCGATACGACCGCGCTGATCGAGGCGATCAACGAACTCAGCGCAGAATCAAGGAACTAGCACGGCAGCGCCGTTCAATCGGCCGTGGCGCAGGTGACCGAGCGCTCTATTGGCGTCGGCGAGCGGGAAAATCTCCACGTGCGTACGTACTGGTATCTGCGCGGCAATGCGCAGGAACTCATTGCCGTCGCGCCGCGTGAGATTGGCGACCGAGCGTATCGATCGTTCGCCCCACAAGAGGGAGTATGGCATCGGGGGCACATCGCTCATGTGAATGCCGCCGCAGATGAGTGCGCCGCCTTTGCGCAGTGCCTTGAGCGCGAGCGGCACAAGCTCGCCGGCGGGAGCGAAGATGATTGCGGCATCGAGGGTCTCGGGCGGTCTTTGCTCGCTGCTTCCTGCCCATCTCGCTCCAAGCGACAGGGCGAAACGCTGCGCATCGACATCTCCTGAGCGTGTGAATGCATAGACGTCCTGCCCGTACCAGCCGGCGACTTGCGCCACTATGTGTGCGGCGGCTCCGAAACCATAGAGACCTATACGTCGCGCATCCCGCACGAACCGCCAGGCTCTGAATCCGATCAGTCCGGCACATAGCAGCGGCGCGGCGTGAGCGTCATCGAACGCGTCCGGCAACTCGAAGCAGTAGCGCGCGTCCGCTACAGCATACTGCGCGTAGCCGCCATCGAGCTGACAGCCCGTGAACCGAGCGCGATCGCAGAGGTTTTCCTCATCCCGGCGACAGAACTCGCATTCACCGCAGGTGAATCCCAGCCATGGAACACCGAGACGCATTCCGGGAGTCAAGGACACCCCGCTCCCGCACGAGACGACTTCGCCGACGATTTCGTGACCAGGGACGATCGGCATGCGGGCCTCGGGGAGCTCGCCATCGATCAGATGAAGATCGGTGCGGCACACGCCGCAAGCACGCACTTTGAGAAGAACCTCACCGGCAGCTGGAGGACCTACGCTGAACGATTCCAACAGCAGTGGCTGCCCCACGCGATGCAACCGCATGCCGAGCGATGGCAGCGCGCTCACGGCGCAATCGCCGAACGACTGCGTGATGGGATACCACAAGCAGGCAATGCGATCATGAATGTTCCGCGCTGGTCAGCAAGTGCTCGCCGGCACGATCGAGCAGCGTCTGGACCTCTTGATCCGTGGTCTGCGAGAAGTCGCAATACCACTCACCGACACTTTGGAGCGCTGCAGGCGCGATTCTGCAGACCACTTCGTCGGCTTCAGCGTGCAGCAGGTCGAGGGCCGTCAGGGATGCAACGGGCAGGGCGGCGATGACGCGGCGGGCGCCCATGTCCCGAACGGCGCGGATGGCCGCACGCATGCTTGCTCCAGTCGCGGCTCCATCGTCGACGAGGATGCACGTCTTGCCTTTGATCGACAGCGGCGGTCGATCATGTCGATAGAGCAGTTCGCGCCGACGCAGCTCAGCCTGCTGCCGTGCGATCTCTGCGCTGAGCTGTTGCGAATCGCGCAGAAGTTCCATCGCTTCGGAGTTCATGACGGTGACTCCGCCCGAGGCGATGGCGCCGAGCGCGAATTCTGGTGCGCCGGGCGCACCGAGCTTGCGAACGACGAGCACATCAAGGGGGGCCTCAATCGCACGCGCTACTTCGAATGCCACCGGAACACCGCCGCGGGGCAACCCCAGAACCACGATGCGACGTCCGCGATAGTGGGCCAGCATCGCGCCGAGTTCCCGCCCGGCGGAAGTCCGATCAGCGAACCGGTTCATGAGTACCTCCTGCGGAAGCCCACTCCGGGCCTCAACGACATACATATATATGTGTCGGAGGCGGTCCGCTTCGGGACCATCCCGGAAGGGCCTGTGGATTTCCCAAGGGGCGTGGAGGTCAGTGCTCGTCCTTCCCCGGGTTGCGGGGCAACCAGAACTTGACGCTCGCGCCCTGGCCGGGGTGACCGGAGATCGAGACGTCTCCTTCATGGCGATGCATGATGCGCTGGACGATGCACAACCCGACGCCGTTGCCTTCGAACTCCTGCTGTGAGTGGAGCCGCTCGAACACGTGGAACAGCTTGGGAGCATGTGCCGGGTCGAAGCCGACGCCGTTGTCCTCGACGAAGTAGCAGGCGACTCTTCCCTCGATGCTTCCCCTGACGCGAACCCGGGGTTCAGCAGCGGAGCGCGTGAACTTGACCGCATTCGACAGCAGGTTGACCCAGACCTGGCGGATCAGATTCTCATCGCCTTCCGCCACCGGCAGCTCATCGAGCTCCAGTTGTGGAACTCTCTCCCGCCCATGGGTTGCCGTTTCCCATGCTTCGCGGGCCAGCTGCGTCATGTCGAGCTGGGACGGCGTCAGTGTCACGTGGCTCAAGCCCGATAGCTTCAGGTAGTCGTCGATCATCCGCGCCATCTGCCCAGCGCGACTGACTACGACTTCCAGCAGGCGTCGTCCCTCGTCGTCGAGCGCCGATCCGTGCTGATCCATGACGCGACTTGCGAATCCGTTGATCGCGCGCAGCGGCGCGCGCAGGTCGTGCGCAATACTGTATGAGAACGACGCAAGCTCCCGATTGGCAGCTTCCAGCTGGGCGGTGCGTCTGCGGACCTGATCCTCCAGCTCGGAGTTGAGACGGACGAGCTCCTGCTCATAGCGCTTGCGCTCGCGTGCGTCGCGAAACACGATGACGACGCCGCCGGCTTCGCCCGTGCTGCCGCGAATCGGCGCGACGGTGTCGTCGATCGGCAGCATCGTTCCATCTGCGGTTTCGATCTCGCATTCATCGAGTCCGACCACGAGGGACTCGCTCGTCGCCTCCGCGATGACGTCTGCGATCGATCTGCCGTCGGCGGCATGGAGTCGAAACACGCTTGCGATCGGTTGCCCGAGCGCTTTTCCGTCAGGCCAGCCGCACAACTGTTCCGCGACAGGGTTGATGAAGTTGATCTGGAAATCCCGGTCGGTTGCAATCACAGCGTCGCCGATGCTGCTCATCGTGGCTGCAAGCCATTGCTCCATCTTCGCGAGCTTCGTTTCAGCCTCATGCCTGCGCAACGCCGTTTCCAGCGTCGCGGCAAGCGTGCGCTGATCGAACGGCTTGACGATGTACCCGAAAGGCTCCGCATCCGTTGCCTGCTGAAGGGTCGCGGGATCGGCGTAGGCCGTCAGGAAGATGACGGGAATGCCGAACTCGACACGGAATCGGTGCGCCAGGCCGATGCCGCTCAGTCCCCCTTTGATGTTGACGTCGACCAGCGCGACATCGGGCCGTACGGTCCGCACGAACTCGAGAGCGTCGGAGGCGCTGTCGACGATGCCGCTCACGACGTGGCCCATCCGTCGCACGTGCAGCGCGATTTCCTCGGCAATCAGTCCTTCGTCTTCGACGATCAGAATATGAGCCGGTCTCATGGGGATCTCCTGCGCGCCGGAAACGTGAATGCGATGCTCGATCCCGGACCCGGCCCGATGCTCAATGTGCCATCGAGTTGCCGTACCAGCGTGCGGATTATGGTGGAACCCATCCCGGCGCTGAGGTCCAGCGCTTGCGGCGAGACACCGCCGACACCGTCGTCCTGGACCTGTACCCGCAGCAGGTCGCTGTCGACTCGCGACACGTCGACACGGATGCGACCCTGGGTTCTTCCGGCGAACGCATGTTTGATCGAGTTCGTGATGAGTTCGTTGGCGATGAGTCCGGCGGGAAAGGCGGTCTCGATCTCGACCACGATCGGGTCGCTGCCCTGGCGGAAGTCGAGTTCCACGCCCGCCGAGCCGGCGACGACCATGGTGGCGATCTCGCGAATGATTTCCGACAGATCGACGCTACCCATGTCGCGCGAGCCGTAGAGCTTCTCGTGGATCTTGGCCATGCTCATGACGCGCTGGCGGCAGGCCTCCAGCAGTGCAGTGGCATGGGTATCGTCCGCGCGCATCGCCTGCAGCGTAAGCATGCTGGCGATGACTTGCAGGTTGTTCTTCACGCGATGGTGTATCTCTTTCAGCAGGAGTTCTTTCTCCTGCAACGAATCCCGCAGCCGCTGCTCGGCTGCCCGGCGTGCAGTGATGTCGCGGACGGTGCTCACGACCAGGTTGCGTCCCGCGGACTGAAGGGCGTTCAACGAAACCTCCACGGGAAAAGCGCTCCCGTCGCTGCGCAATCCGACCAGCTCTCGCCCGCCACCCATCGATCGTGGCGAGGGCATCTCCGAGTAGGATCGTCTCTGTTGTGCATGTTCCTGCCGAAGCCGTTCGGGGACGAGCCGCTCGATCTCCATTCCGATCAACTGCTCGCGTGCGTAGCCGAACGTTCGCTCCGCCATACGGTTGACGAGCATGATGCGACCGGCGGAATCGACGACGATCACCGCGTCCGGTGCAGCCTCGACGACACCGTTCACGAGTTGCTCCGCTGCCAGGCGTTCACTGATGTCGCGCGTCATGGTCAGGGCACCGAGCGGCGTTCCGTCAGCTCCGCGCAGCGGCGCAACGTCGACTTCCACTTCGATGATGCGGCCGTCGGCGCTCAAACGCCGAGTACGCAGGCCGCGCGTCGCCTCGCCGTGGCGCAACCGTGGCAGGATCACGTCATCGAACTCGGCGATCCGGTCCGGTGGAATCAGGATGCGGACCGACTGACCGCGAACACCGGAGGCGGGGTATCCGAACAGTGCCTCCGCTGCCGGGTTGAAGGTGACGATCTGCATCGCGGTGTCCATGCTCATGATGGCCTCGCTCGACGACTCAACGATCGCCGCCAGTCGGGCCCGCGTCACCAGAGCGTCCTCGCTGCGCTCCAGCGCCTTCGACAGCAGATCGCGCTGGTCTGCAAGCCGCTGGCGCGCTCGCAGCGACGCACCCATGAGCAGGGATGTCGCTGTGCCTACGGCCAGCACGATCTCTGGCACGAGCGATGGCATGTCCCGCAGTTCATGGAACAACGCTGCGCCAAGCGCGATCGTGCAGGCCATGCCCGCCAGGAGCGCGGACCACGGTAGCCAACGCGGAAACTGCTTCTCGTGGCTCGCAGCCAGCGCGCCAAGTGCGATCGCAACAAGCATGAACGAGGCGGCGGTGTGAACCGCCATGCTGACTACCGCGCCCCAGTCGTATGCGGTTGGAGTGCGTGTGGCATGCCCGATGAGCGCAGACAGCGCGACACCCGCGATGATCGATGCCGCGATGCCGGTCAACCTCAGATGCGTGCCCGATGGAGTACCGCAAAGGGCGGCCATACCGAGGCCCGCCAACGCGAAGAGAGCCGCGGTGATCGGCGACATGCGGCCCGGAGGAACTCCGGGTTCCACCTGGAATGCCGGCTTCAACAGCTCATCGATGCCGAGACTCAGGCCAGAGGCGTACTCGAATTCCGTCACGAGGCCGACGCCGGCGACCAGTGCTGCGCAGATGAGTGCCAACGTCTGGCGCCGATCGATCAGCGCCAGGACGCCGGCTCCATAGACTGCGAAACACACCGCAGTGTTCAGCTTCATCGAGGGCCAGCCAGCTTGAAGGCGAATCAGGGCGGGGAGTTCAACGAGCCAGCCCATTCCCACCAGTACGCCCACGGCGACGAGAAGCACGCCCGCGCAGGCAGATGCGAACACAAGCTTTCCGGACGCGGTGCGCAACTGCGACGTGTGATCCGTTGCTGCACGTGCGGCGTATGACATCCCCTCCACGATCCTTCTCCGCAATCAGAGACAACGAGTCTATCTGCGGCATCCGAACGAGAGGGCGGGTAAAACCCTGAGCGTGTCGGTGGTACTCCTTAAGGGTGATGCCCCGCCGAGCGGGTCAACCGTTGCACAGGGCGATCGATCCGATTCGAGGCTTCGAATGTCGTGGCACTGAGGCGCAGCGCGCGCTTCTGAATGTCTTTGCGCCTGCGCCGGATGGACTGTGCCAGTCGCCGATAATCTGCGGACTTGGTGTCTTTTCGACCAGGACTGTCGCCTGTCCGCATCGCCTGCCGCAGCAGCCACAGATCGTGATCGGCCCCCAGCAGGTCGCTGATTCTCTGCAGTCTCCGCTGCAGGCGCGGAGCGATCCGGAGCATCTCCAACTGGTGCTTCAGGCGCGTGACCCGCCGCCGCAACCGATGGAGCCTCGCGGCAGTGGGTCTTTTCCGGGCGGACTCCATCGCCCGACGAGTGCGGCGGTAGGACTTGCGCATCTCGCTTGACAGGATGCTTGCGGAAACACGCAGGTCTGCGCGCGCGATGCGTTTCGAGGCGCGCAGGAGCCGTCGCCGCGGACTCGTGAGATCGGTGCTAGCCCGCAGATCGCGTTCGTCGTGGAGGCGGCGGCGCAGGTTGTGCACGTGGCCAGTGTCTTTGCTTTTCGCCGGCACCAGCACTTGATCCAGCGTGTCGGCTGCGACCTTTGCATCGCGCGCACCGGCCAACGCATGCGCGAGATCCTTGATGCAGTGCTTCTGCAGTTCATAGTCCATGGGCGGCAGCCGGGGGCGTAGCAGCTGCAATGCGGCCCGAGCGCGCTTGAGGTCTTTGCGGATTGCGTGAACTGTCTCGTGATCCGGCACAGTGTGCGCCGGGAGGGCGTGCACAGCGCTGCCGACGTAGTGGCAATACGCGTGCGCAATGGAGCCGGACGCTGCAGTCGTCATGGCGCCGCAGATCGTGCCTGACGGCGGGGCCGTGCGGAGGCGAGGAGGGAGCCAATGTTCATCTAGTTGACGCCGACCTGCCGAGGCTACGTACAGGTACTCGGGATATGCCGTGAACTCGCGGTGCCGGTAGCGCAGTCATCGGCGACCGTACTGTATCCCCGGCTCAGGATCAGGTCCGCGGCCTTCTCCGCGATCATGATCGTCGGCGCGTTCGTGTTCCCGCTGATGAGCGTCGGCATGATGGACGCATCGACGATGCGCAGTGCCTCGACTCCGTGGACACGCAACTGTGGATCCACGACTGCTTCCCGATCGTTGCCCATGCGGCACGTTCCTACGGGGTGGTAGATCGTCTCGGCACGCTCGCGTACGAAATCCTCGATCGCATCGTCCGTTGTCACTGCGCTGCCGGGATGGACTTCCATGCCCCGATACGCATCAAACGGCTTTGCTGCAAGGACTTCCCTGGCCAGATGCACGGCCGCGACAGTGACCCGCAAGTCTCGAGGCTCCTGCAGGTAGTTGGCATGGATCCGCGGCGGGGCGAGCGGATCGTTCGATCGCAGCTCAATGTGGCCGCGACTTTCCGGCCGCAGATTGCACGCATGCACTGTGTAACCGTGACCGGGCAGGCGACGTCGACCGTGGTCGTCGAGCTGCGCCGGTATGAAGTGCATCTGAATATCGGGCCGATCGTCCCTGGCGTAGCGACTCGACAGGAATGCGCCCGCTTCCGCGACGTTCGAGACCCCCGGCCCGCGACGCATCGCTGCATAAACAAGTGCGGCACGCATCTCCGCAAGGACCGTGAAGTCGTACGTGATTGCCTGCGTGCACTTCTGCAGCACGCACACATCGAGGTGATCCTGGAGGTTGCGGCCGACGCCGGGCAACGGTGCCAGGACCGACAGACCGACCGCACGAAGATGTTCCGGCGGCCCGACTCCGGATGCCAGCAACAGCTGCGGCGAGTTGATCGCACCCCCGCACAGGATCGTCTCACCTTCGCATTCGTATCGAACGGGTCTGCCACGCTCCAGCACATCGACTGCAACTGCACGACCGTGCTCGATCGCGATCCGTATCGCGCGGCTATGGGTGGCGATCGTAAGATTCGGACGACCGCGAGCAGGGTTGAGATAGGCCACGGCGGCGCTGCAGCGCCGCCCCTCGAACTGCGTGACTTGATACAGGCCCGCACCCCGCTGCTTCGATCCGTTGAAATCGTCGTTGCGATCGACGCCTGCCGCTACGGCTGCGTCGACGAAGACGCGGCTGAGCGGGTTGACGTCGCGCAGGTCGCCCACTGCGAGCCGGCCGGACCTGCCGTGATATGCAGAGCCGATCAAGCGCGAGGAAGTCTGGCACTCTGCCCGCCTGAAGTAGGGCAGCACGGCCTCAAATCTCCAGCCGGGGCCGGCCGTGCGGGACCAGTCGTCATAGTCCTGCGCCTGTCCACGCACGTAGCACATCGCGTTGATCGAGCTCGAGCCCCCTAGGACCTTACCGCGCGGCCAGTACAAGCGGCGGCCGCGCAGTTCGGGCTGAGGTTCGGTGTAGTAATGCCAGTTGATGCGCTTGTTGTGGACAAGCCGCGAGATGCCGGCAGGCATGTGGATGAGCGGATTGATATCGCGTCTGCCTGCCTCGAGGAGCAGTACGGAGTTCCGTGGATCCTGCGAAAGCCGGTCGGCCAGTACGCACCCTGCGGACCCGGCACCGATGATGATGAATCGGAAGGCGGTTGCCCGTTTCATGCCTTGCGGACCGTTCGGCAGGGGTGCTCTGTGTTGAACGGGTTTGCGGCCGCCGCGAAGAGATTCTTCATGATCTCTGTCTCCCGATGCTCGATGGCGTGCAGCAGATCACCCGCACCGCCCATCTTCGAGAAGGCGGCATAGCCACGCTCGAGAAAGGTGTGCAGGTCCTTCATGCCGGCGAGACGAGCTGGTGCACGCGCCATGCGGAGCATCGGCTGGACCCACGCGTGCCCGACCAGCTCGTCGAGCGAGCGGCCCGCAGCCAGGATCAACCAGATCTGCCGCTGGCGGTCGTGCCGGCGACCTGCTTGCCGATAGGCGCGCGCATAGGTCGATGGGCTGAGTGACGAACTACCGAGCGCATCGACTACCGCAAGGTCAAGGCTCAGCGAGAGCACTTCGAGCTCGAGCGCGCGAGTAACTGCATCGACGGCTCTTGCCGGGAGGATCCGGTGCCAGGTCTGTACAACGCGGCCCAGGTCCTGATCTCTCGCCTGAAAATCGTGCGGACCGTAGAGGTCCTCGGCGAAGAAATCGAGCGCATCTCTGTACCTGGGGATCACGTGGTAGTCCGCATATGTAGCGCGAAGCCGCTCAACCTGCCACGCCTGTAGCCGCATCAACGCCGCCGCGTGCACGGAATCACTGCGGATCCGCGCGCGTGCGTTCTGGATCTGCTCAATGAGCGACTGCGCTGCTATCGTCATGCGTCACCACCCTGGCCTCGTCGGCGAGCACGCGCCGCAGGATCTTCCCGACATTGGTCTTCGGCAGAGTCTGTCGGAACTCGATGTACTTGGGGACCTTGTACGCCGTCAGGTACTGCCGGCAGTGAGCCCACAACTGATCCGTGCTCAGCGTGGTGCTGCGCGCTACGACGAACGCCTTGATTGCCTGGCCCGAGCGCTCGTCAGGAACGCCGACGCAACCGACTTCGAGCACGGCTTCGTGCATCGCGATGACGGCTTCGACTTCGTTCGGGAATACTTTGAAGCCGGACACGATGATCATGTCCTTCTTGCGATCGACGATGCGCAGAAAGCCTTCCTCGTCGAGCGTCGCGATATCGCCGGTTCGCAGCCAGCCGTCGGCATCTAGGGTCTTCGCGGTTTCCTCGGGGTGACGCCAGTAGCCGGCCATGACCTGAGGGCCGCGCACGCACAGTTCGCCCGCTTCTCCGCAGGCCACCTCGCGATCGCCATCGCGGATGGATATTTCAGTGGAGGGCAGCGGCACACCGACAGTGCCGAGCTGGGGCATCTCGGGCAGATTGCATGCAACGATCGGCGAGGCCTCGGTCAGCCCGTAACCTTCGATCAGCGGCCGATGCGTGATCTGCTGCCAGCGCTTCGCGACACTGGGTTGCAACGCCATGCCGCCTGCGACGCCGAGCTTCAGACGCGAAAAATCCAGCTGCGCGAACCGGTGATGGTCCATGAGCGCGCTGTAAAGCGTATTGACGCCCGTCATGAACGTGAACTGCCGGTGCTTCAGCTCGGCGATGAATCCGGAGATGTCGCGGGGATTGGCAATGAGGACGTTCAGGCCGCCGAGCTTGGTAAACGTGAGGCAGTTACAGGTCAGGCAGAAGATGTGATACAGGGGCAGTGGCGTAATCATGATCTCTTCGCCCTCGCGGATGAAGGAACGCCACAGCGTGACGACCTGCTCGAGATTGGCCGCCACGTTGCGATGAGTCAGCATGGCTCCCTTCGCGACTCCCGTCGTGCCGCCGGTGTACTGCACGAACGCCACGTCTGTCGGGTCGACCTGCGTCTCCCGGAAGGTGATGTGCGTGCCTTCGTTGAGCGCTTGAGGGAACGCGACGGCGCCGCGGATACTGAATGCCGGAACGAGCTTCTTGACGCGGCGGACCGCCCAGTTCGTGATGACGCGGCGGGGAAATCCCAGCAGGTCTCCGAGCTGCGTCGTGATCACGAACTTCAGCTCGACCGTGTTCAACACCTCCTCGACGACGTGCGCGAAGTTCTCCAGCACGACGATGCAGCTGGCGCCCGAATCCCTGAGCTGGTGCTCCAGCTCGCGCGGAGTGTAGAGCGGATTTGTATTGACCACGGCGAGGCCGGCGCGCAACGCGCCGAACAATGCGACCGGGTACTGCAGGATATTGGGCATCATGAGCGCGATACGATCGCCTTTGCGCAGTCCTCTGGATTGCAGGAATGCGGCGAAAGCACGTGATCGCTGTTCGAGTTCGGCGTAGGTGAGCGTCGTGCCGAAGCTGGAGAACGCCGGGCGGTCGGCGAACCGCTCGCAACTGCGCATGAACATCGAAACCAGTGTTTCGCTGGGATCGAGCACGACGTCGGCCGGCGTGTCGCGCGGATAGTGTTTCAACCAGGGGCGAGGTGTCATGGCGGGCCTCTGCATGTGGCAACTGGTCCGCAGTGGAGAGTAGACCCGCGACGATGCGTGTCTCCATGTGAACGCCCCGTAAGGACTACGGGAAGTTGGTCGTGCCGTCTCCGCAGCGACGCCCCGGCTACGCGCGCCTTCTACGCGGATAGTTGTCTATCGAGCCAATGAGACAGGTGCGAAAGAGCACGGTCGAGCTGCAGGGTAGTTGACTGTCCGGCTCTGGCCGCCCGGTGTGTGCTCGTGAGGAAGTGACGGTGCCGGTCCTGAAGGCGATCCAGCCGCAGTGCGATGCCGTGCCGCTTCAGGATGGGTGCGAGGCGGTCAGAGTTGGCGAGCAGATCCTTGCGTGCATGCTGGTACGCATGCTCCGCCAGGCGGGAGCGGTCGCGGTATCGAAATACGTTCGCGAAAAACATCGCCTGATCATCACGGTCGGGCTGGAACAGCAATCGATCGCTGAAAGGATAGAGCTTGGCATACCGCGCCATGCCAACCTGCATTCGGGACTGGATGAGCGCGCGGAATGTCTGACTCATGACCGCCGTGAGTCCGCGCTCGGCAAGATCCTGACCGGCGCCGGCGCGTGTGGCGTCGAAGGTCACGAGCGGGTTCACGGAGATGACCAGATCGGCCCCATGGTCGAGCACGAGCGATGCGTTGACTGTGCGCAGCAGCGCGCCATCCACATAGGTATGGTTGTTGAATGTCACGGGCGTGTACAGACCGGGCAGTGCGGTGCTCGCCCGGATCGCCTCCGAGATCGGAACATGATCGAGTCCGGGCTCTCCGAAGCGCACTTCGGTACCACTGTTCAGATCGGTGGCGACAACTCGCAGCAGGCACGGCAGCTCGCGGAAGTCGTTCGTACGGCCGTCGCTGGTGAGCAAGTGCCGCAGATACGCTTCAAACGGGCGGTTGTCGAAGACGCCCGTCGGAATCGCGTCGAGCAGCGGACTGGCCGAAGTGACCCAGCCCTGACCCAGCGGATCCCGCAGCCACTGCAGTACCGCATCGGCGACCAGCCTGGGAAGGTTCGCGATGCGTCGCGCGTACTCACCGAACGCGGGACGCATGAGAATGCCCGGCGACAACGGATAGTCCGCCGACTCGTCTTCGACGAAGAAGGCGCGGATCATCTCGTCAGTCGACAACCCGTTCGCAAGGCATGCGCAGATGATTGCGCCCGAACTGACACCGACGTATCCGTGCAGCCGGGTGAGGTCGAGTCCTTCCGTGCAGTCGGTCAGTGCATGCAGCGTACCGAGCTGGTAGAAGGCGCCGAGCGGTCCGCCGCCAGCCATCGCAAGTCCGACACGATGGCGGCCCTTGCGCTTCCTGACGGCGGATTCGACGGTGAGCATCGCAAGCGCAACGCTAGATGGCCGCACCTTCACCGATATCGCCCGTCGGTCGCTGGGCGCTGCGCGCAGCGCGGCCGGACCGACGCTCGCGCTTGCTCAGCGCATCGACTCCGCGCGACAGCTCGTCGACCTTTCGTGTGAGCGCACGTATCTCCTGCGAGGTGGGCATGCCCAGTTGCTGCAATGCTTTGTGTACTCGCGACTGGAAGATCTTCTCGACGTTGCCCCAAGTCTCGTTCGCTTTGCCGCGGACGGTTGCAATGCGCGCGTCGGCCGCGCTGCGCACCTGCGTGAGCAGGTCCTTCACTGCAGTCTCGGTGGAATCTCGGGCCTGTGCCTGAAGTGCCGCGCCTTCTTCGGCGAGGCTTTCGAACAGCATTGGACCCTCGCTGCGCGCGCGAGCGAATGCTCCCAGGCCCGCGAGCCAGACCTTCTGACCGAACTCGACGACATCCACTTTCGCTTTCGCTTTCGCAGTCGCCCGTCCGGCGCTGCGGCGTTTGCCCTTCTTCGCTGCCATGATCGTTCTCCGAAAGAAAAATAGAGGGGAGGGAACTGCTGTCAGAGGCACCGCTTCAACAGCATGCGTTGCAGTGTCAGCTGCGACAAGTCAACCCGAAATACCGAAAGTCCACGAGTGGCTACGGGCTCTTCCCATCGTGGCTTGGAGCCGCCGTACCGACGGGCATGCCCGTCGATACGGCACTGCAGTTTCACGGATGCACGGAGATCAGGTTTTTGACGCGCGCTACTCCAGGCGCGGCCCAGGCGGCCAGCTCGGCATCCTGGCGTTCATGCCAGGAGCTGACCTCGCCGCTCAGCGTGACCGTTCCATCGGCGACGCCGATGTTGACCTTGTCGGCATCCTTCTCTGCGTGGCGCTTGAAGCTTTCGTGAATCTTCATCCGGACATCGCCTGCGTAGACGTGCGGACTGAGCTCGATATGGTTATGAATGCTGCGCACGCCCCAGAGAAAGCGAACTGCATTCTCCGCGGCGGTCTTCTCATGCCATCTGGCGACCCTGCCTTCCAGTGCGATGCAGCCGTCGTTCACGATCACCTTGATCGCGTCCGCTGGCACCATTACGTTGGACTTGAGGGCGTGGACGGCGGCCTCGGCGATCTCCGTATCCGTGCGCTTCGATCCCGCATCGAGCTTCACCTCGATGTCGTTCGCGACGGCGCAGACGCCGGCAATCCGCTTCACTGCCTTCTCGGCCGCCCATTTGTCCGCGTATGAATGGACGAAGCCTGCGAGCGTCACGACTCCGTCCTTGACCGCGGCGACGATGCCGCGGTGATCGAAGCGCGGATCCCACTCCATCTCCGCCTGTATGTCGGTGAGAAGCTGGCTGTTGGTCTTCATGGCATATCTCCTGCGCGTTGGATGACGAGGCTCTGTTTACAGGAGAGGCTCGTTCATCCGGAATCAGCCCGAACGCGTAGCGACTGCGAAATCCTACGTAAGTCAGCGGACCGTCGCAGATCACTTAACTGTTACGGCCATCTGCGGATGGCGTGCATTCTCGCGCGGTTGCAGCCTGTGTAAACCGATCCCGTTGGCGGAAGCGATACTGGCGGAGGCTATCCCGTGACGACTCAAGAGCGAGGAAGAACGCAGCAACGTGCGCGCAAACCATCGATGCGCAAAGCCGGTGATGGGTCGATCGCGGCTCGCACCGATCCAGACGTGGTATCGATGGCGGCGCAGATCGTCAAGGCACGCCTGGAGGAGAGGCAGGCCGCGGTTGCTACGGCAGCCTATTTCCGGGCGCAGCGGCGCGGATTCGAGCCTGGACACGAGCTGGATGACTGGCTTGCGGCCGAAGCGGAGCTTGCGCTTGGTCCTGCATCGGTGGAGGGGATGTCGCCCGAAGAGTCGGCAGTCAGGTCGTAGAACGCGGCGGGAATCCATCCGGATGACTTGGCTACGGGCTCTTCGCGTCGTCGAGCACGGCAGCCAGCGAAATGACACACAGCAGCAACTCCTCGAGCTCGGTGGTGAATGCATCGACGAGTTCCGCGGGGTCGGGCAGGACGTTGCGATCCGCCATCACACCGAAGGTCAGGCTTCCGTCGTAGGTGAACAGGCTTACGCCGACCCCGATGTGACCGGCTTGCGGCACCCAGAACAACTGCTGATCGATGCGCGTATCAGCGAGCCGCAGCGGATGCTGGACGCCGGGGACGTTGGAGATTACGACTGTCGCCTTCGTCGTGAACAGATCGATCGCCTGCTCTTCGATCGCCGTCGGCAGCAGCCCGAGACTGGCGAGAAGCCACAGGGACATCAGCGGCTGCGATGATGACTTGAGCCGCTCCATGTCCTCGTGCACGGCGATCACGCGCGCGACCGGATTCAGTTCGCCGAGCGGAAGGTTTGCGAATACCAGGCCGAACCGATTGCCGAGAACAGGTTCTGCAGCTGCACTGCGCATGTTGACGGGCACCAGCCCTCTGATAGCCACGCCATTGGTATCGAAACCCTGTTGACGCAGGTGCCTGCCGAATGCGCCCGCGACGGTGGAGAGCAGCACGTCGTTCACGGTGCAGTCGAGGACGTGGGCGATCGTCTTGATCTCATCGAGCGGCAGCGGTTCGGTCCACGCGACGTGCTTGCGTGTGCTCAACGGCCTGCGCAAGGGTGTCGCCGGGTCTTCGCGCAAGGTTGCGATACGAGCCAGCTCTGCGACGGCTCCCGCGGCCTGCTGTGCCAGTGCCGTGGTTTCCTGCGGATGCGCCAGGGCGTGTAGTGAGGTGGATGCGGCATCGAGCACACCGCCGCCAAGCTGCTGGATGAGGCTCCAGGCGGGCCCGAAGAGCGGCAGGTGAGAGAGCCAGCCAGCGGTCGCGGAGGTCGCGTCGCCACTGGAGCGGATCGATGGTTGCACGTTGTCCGTCAGCGACTCCATCACGCGCAGAAGCGCCATGCCATCGGCGTAGCAATGGTGAAAGCGCGCTATCACGGCACTACCGTGGCGATACCGCTCGACCACGTGGATCTGCCAGAGGGGGTGATGGGGATCGAGCGCGTTGCTCGCCAGCTCGCTTACCGCGGCTTCGAGTGCGGGCCGCTTCGCCCCAGGCGGCAACACGAGACGTTGCAGATGGGCGTCGAGGTCGAAGTTCGGGTCGGCCTCCCAATGCGTATCTGTGAGCCCGGGCTGCGGCAGCGATCGAAACCGGGCGAAGCTCAGCAGTCGGGATTCGATCAGTGCGCGAATGTCCTCGAAGCGCACGCGGCTGGCTAGTGTGAGCACTCCGACGATCGTCATGGGATTCGTCGGGCGCTCCATGCGTAGCCAAGCGAGATCAATGGCCGACATCGGCTCCCGCGGCGGCAGAGACAGCATGGCTCCACTCGTACAACGGCGAATGGCTGCAGGGTAGCGCGACGGTGCGCCGCGCGGCACCGCGCTTCTCCGGATTCGCTACGGGCTAGTCCGCATGTCGGGGTCGCGGGTGCGCGGTAGTCTCGAAACACTGTCCGCACCGGTCCCTCCAAGCAGCGGCGCACATGAGCTACCTCATCACCGGCGCGACCGGATTCATCGGTCGATACCTCGTCAAAGAGTTGCTCTCGCGCACGCAAGAGCCGATCTACGTGATCGTTCGCTCGAAGTCCGTCATACAGCTCGCTGAGCTGCGACGCTGGTGGCAGACCGATGAGAGTCGCGTGATTGCCATCGAAGGCGACCTCACGAACGTTGCGTGCGGTGTCAGCGCGCACGACCGCCTGCGCTTGCGGGGTCGCATTCGACACTTCATTCACCTGGGTGCGATCTACGATCTGGATGCGACCGAGGCTGCACTGGCTGATGCGAATGTCAGCGGGACGCGCAATGCGCTCGATCTTGCGTCCGCCGTGGGGGCTGCCTGCTTCCACCTGTGCAGTTCGATTGCGGTGGCCGGACGCTACGACGGTGTGTTCACCGAGGGGATGCTCGACGAGGCGTATGGTCTGGAACACCCGTATTTCCGGACGAAGCACGATGCCGAAGCGCTGGTGAGAGGTCAGACGAAGCTCCGCTGGCGGATCTACCGGCCGGGTATGGTCGTGGGACATTCAGGGACCGGCCACATCACGAAGGCCGATGGGCCGTACCACTTCTTCAAGACGCTGCAGATCCTGCGGCGCAATCTTCCGGCATGGCTGCCGACGATCGGCTTCGAGGGGGGATACGTGAATGTGGTTCCGGTCGATTACGTGGCGCGGGCCATCGCCCATCTCTCTGGCGTCGACGGCCTCGACGGAGAGTGCTTCCACCTGACCGATCCGAATCCGCGCCGCGCCGGCGAACTGCTCAACGTGTTTGCGCACGCAGGCCATGCACCGGTCATGGGACTGCGGCTTGATGCCAGTCTGCTAAGGCTCGTGCCCGCCGCCGTCACAGAAGCCTTTCACGAGCATGCCCCTCTGCGGGCCGTTGTCGATCAGCTGATCGACGACCTGCAGCTGCCGCGCACCGCATTGCAGTTTCTGGATCTGCCGACATTGTTCGACAACACACGCACCCGTCTGCTGCTCGAGGCAGCAGACATCCGGCTGCCATCAATCGACGACTACGCCTGGAGACTTTGGGACTACTGGGAGCGACACCTCGACCCCGACCTGTCGCTCGATCGAAGCCTGAGCGGTGCTGTGCAGGGTAAGCGCGTGCTGATCACGGGGGGCAGTTCCGGCATCGGTAGGGCCACAGCATTGAGGTTGGCGCAGGCTGGTGCGCGGGTGACGATCGTGGCGCGCGATCCGGAGAAGCTGCAGGCGACGCGCGTGGAGATCGCCAGCCATGGCGCGTCCGTTGCGACCTACGCCTGCGACATCACGAATGCAGCTTCGAGCGCGAAGCTCGTAGAGGATTTCATCGCCGAGAACGGGGGCATCGATATTCTCGTCAACTGCGCCGGGCACTCCATTCGACGGTCACTTGCGATCTCGTATGAGCGCTTTCACGACTTCGAGCGACTGATGCAGCTGAACTACTTCGCCGCCGTGCGATTGACGCTGGCAATGCTGCCGTACATGGTGCGACAGCGCAGCGGCCACGTGATCGCGATCTCTTCCATCGGCGTGCTGAGCAACGCACCACGGTTCGCCGGGTATGTGGCGTCCAAGGCGGCGCTCGAAGGATTCACACGGTGTGCCGCATCGGAGTACCGGGACGACAACGTGCATTTCACCGTCATCAACATGCCTCTGGTGCACACGCCGATGATCGCACCCACTCACTTCTACGATGACGTGCCGGTGATGACTCCGCGTGAAGCCGCGGCTCTGGTGGCCGAAGCCATCATTCACAAGCCTCCGCGCGTCGTCTCCCGCCTCGGCACGGTTGCGCAATTGCTCGAGGTGTTCGCGCCGCGGTTCGCGGATGTGATCAACAATGCCTACTTCAAGATGTTCCCGGACTCTGCTGCTGCGCGTGGAGATGACGGTCCGGAGGAGCCACCGACGCAGGACGCAATCGCGTTTGCCCGTCTGTTGAAGGGGCTGCACTGGTGACCTAGTGTGCGCGCGTACTCGGAATTCCCCGCAACCTTTCGGTATCAGTCCCGATTGGCTGCGAGGGGATGAAGTCTGATGATTTCCTGGGCGAGGAACATTGAGAGGTCAAAGCTCCTGCACAGTCGAGACGACCTGAGGAGGATTCATGAAAGCTCTTATCCATGCTGCCGCGATGATCGTTGTCGCGACCATCTCGCACTCCGCCAGCGCGCAGCAGCCCGAGTCACAGAAAGATGTGCAGCCGTCGCAGGCAGCGCCGATCAGCCCGGCCGAGGTCGAAAAACAGTATGCGAAGATGCAGGAGCACATGCTCAAGATGCAGGAGCAGATGGAGAAGATCCGGCAAGCGAAGGATCCCCAGGAGCGTCAACGGCTACTGCAGGAGCACTGGACGACAATGCGGGGTGCGATGAGCGTCATGCATGGCGCGGAGCATGGAGGGCAGATGGACTGCTGCCCTGGCGGCGGCCGCATGATGGGTGGACCGATGCCGTGGCGTGACTACAGCCAGCTGACCCCAGAGCAGCTCAAGCAGCGCCAGTACATGATGGATCGCTGGATGCCGATGCATCAGATGATGATGGACCAGATGATGCAGCATCAACACTGGGTCATGCAGCAGCCGGCGCCTCCGAAGCAGCAGTAGCCGTGACGAGCTGTCTGTTCCATTTCCCAATGCCCGACACGGGCAGAGCGATCGGCACTTGCTCGAACGTAATGAGCATGTGGGATGCGCCTCTGCTGTTCGTTCCGTCCCGTGCGCATTTGCCGTACGGACGAAGGTCGGAGGGCGCGTACCCTGGACACGCGACGGCGCTTTCGAGGGTGCACAATTGAAGCTGTCGTTCCTCGGTGCAACTCAAACCGTCACCGGTTCACGGTACTTGCTGAACTGCGGCGACCGCAGCGTGCTCGTCGACTGCGGCTTGTTCCAGGGTTTCAAGAATCTGCGTCTGAAGAACTGGGCGAGACTGCCATTCGACCCTCGCAGTCCAAGCGCAGTGTTGCTGACCCACGCTCATCTGGATCATAGCGGCTATCTTCCGGTGCTCGTGCGCGGAGGCTTTGCAGGTCACATCTACGCCACCCCCGCAACCATCGCGTTGTGCCAGATCCTCTTGCCGGACAGCGGCAGGCTGCAGGAGGAGCAAGCACAGTTCGCGAACCGCCACGGCTTCTCGAAGCACACGCCAGCGTTGCCGCTCTACACAGAGCAGGATGCGCACGAATGTCTCAAGCGCTTCAGGCCTGTGCCGTTCGACGAGGAAACCGAGATCGTATCGGGAGTGCGGGCTCGGTTCGTGCGCGCAGGACACCTGCTGGGTGCGGCGAGCATCAGAGTGATGCACGGTGAATCTTCGGTACTGTTCTCGGGCGACCTGGGACGTCCCAACGATCCATTGATGCACGCACCGGCGCCGCCGCCTGCTTCTGACTATGTCGTAGTGGAATCGACCTACGGAGACCGCACTCACTCTGCTGAGGATCCCTACGAAGAGCTGCGCGACGTCGTTCGCCGGACGTGCCGTCGCGGTGGTGTGACCATTATTCCCACGTTTGCTGTCGGGCGCGCGCAGCTATTGCTGCTGCTCCTTGCCCGCCTCAAGGAGGCAGGCGAGATTCCGGACGTTCCGGTGTATCTCGACAGTCCCATGGCTATCGATGCTACGCAACTGCTGCTCGACTTCGTCGCGGAGCACAGGCTGTCCACAGCGGATGCCGTTGCCATCGGACGATCGGCGGCACTGGTAAGAACAGCAGAGGAGTCGAAGTCACTCGATCGCATTCGTTCACCGGCTGTCATTCTCGCCGCAAGCGGAATGGCCACCGGCGGCCGCGTCGTTCATCACTTGAAAACCTTCGCCACCGACGAACGGAATACGATTCTCTTCTCAGGCTTTCAGGCGGGCGGCACGAGGGGCGCGTCCCTGGTGGCCGGCGCCGGAACCGTACGCATTCACGGCGAGATGATTCCGGTTCGCGCCGAAGTGACACAGCTGCTGACAGCCTCGGCGCACGCAGACGCCAACGAGCTGTCTGCATGGCTGTCGCAGTTGCCGACGCCCCCGCGGCATGTGTTCGTCACGCATGGCGAGCCAAGTGCCAGCGACGCCTTGCGCGCCCGGATCGAACAGATGTTCGGTTGGAGCGTTACGGTTCCCGAGTACCGGGACGTCGTGGACTTCAGGCAGAGCGGTCGCGTCCGGTAACGCGAAAACGCCAACCGCACGCCAGGATCAGAGCTACCGCCGATACCGTCACGATCGCTGCGGCGTGCCATGGTGGAGCTTCGAACTGAAATGCGCTTGCGACAGCGGGCACGCAGATGGTTGTGACCAGCGCAATACTTGCCAGCCCGGCTATCGACCAGTAGATGCGATTCGGCTTGACGAAGATGGTCGTCAGACTCTCACTGCGCGATCGGCTCACGAAGATCAGCGTCAGGTTGGAGACGACGATGGCGATGAAAGTCAGCGCTCTGGCCTCGCCGTCGCTCAGCATCCGCAGCGCGATCCAGTACACGACTACACAAAGCACCAGCATGATCATTCCGAGCGCGAAGCTGCGCTTGAGCATCGTACTGGTGAAGAGAGACTCGTCCGGCGAACGAGGCTTGCGCCTCATGGCGTCAGCTGCCTCGGCGTCTGCTTCGAACACGAACGCGCAGGCCGGATCGATGACGAATTCCATGAACAGCACATGGAGGGGGAAGAAGAGGAGGGGCCAACCGAACAGCACGGGAAGCAATCCGAGACCTGCCAACGGAATGTGGACGGCGACGAGATAGCTCATGGCATGGCGGATGTTGCTGTAGATGCGGCGTCCGAGCCGAACGGCGGCAACGAGCGAACCGAAGTCGTCATTGACGAGTACGAGTGCGGCCGCCTCGCGAGCCACGTCCGTGCCACGGCCGCCCATGGCGACGCCGATGTGTGCGCCGCGCAGAGCAGGGGCGTCATTGACGCCGTCGCCGGTCATGGCGACTATCTCACCGTTCGCCTTCAGGGCACGGACCAGGCGCAGCTTGTGCTCGGGCTTGGCCCTGGCGTAGACGTTGATCCGCTGTGCGCGTTGTCCAAGCTCGACGTCCGGAAGCGATTCAACCTCTGCGCCAGTCAACAAACCCGCTCGTGTATCGAATCCCGCGCGGGCGGCAATGGCCAGTGCTGTGCCAGGATGATCGCCGGTGATCATGACCACGCGGATGCCGGCTCGAGCACATTCGCCGAGTGCCGCGGGTACATCGGCACGCAGCGGATCGGCAAGACCGATGAGTCCGAGCAGGTCGAGGTGAAAGTGACGCGGTGTCGCGGGGAACGCATCGCCGGCATGAGTGCCGCGGGCGACGGCAAGGACACGCAGGCCGTCATTGGCATGTGCCGTCACCTGCTTCAGTACGGCAGCGCGTCGGGCTTCGTCGATGCGGCATAGGTTGAGTACGGTCTCGGGCGCTCCCTTCACCGCAACCACATGCTCTTTTGACCCCTGTCGTCGCCACAGGTGAGTCACTGCAAGCAGCTCGGGCGTCAGGTCATACTCTTTCGCAAGGTCCATGTCGGCGAGCCGGGCGACTTCCGAGGGTACGAACCTCTCGGCTGCTTCTCGAATGGCTCGCTCCATCGGGTCGAATGCAGCTTGCTCGCAAGCCGCGAAAGCCACTGCCAGCACAGCGCCTGCGTCGCCATCGACGCGGGCATCGGCGGAGCGCAGGTCGACCACCGCGTCTGCTTCGATGATTGCCACGCGCATTCGGTTCTCTGTCAGCGTGCCTGTCTTGTCGACTGCAAGCACGGTTGCTGCGCCGATCGCTTCGATGGCCGGCATGCGGCGGGTGAGGACGCCTGCGCGCGAGATCCGCCATGCACCCATCGCCAGGAAGACGGTCAGCACGACGGGAAATTCTTCGGGAACGATTCCCATCGCAAGCGTGATGCCAGCAAGCAGGCCGCCGAGCCAGTCATCGCGAGACATACCGTAGATCAATGCTGTAGCAGCACACAGGGCCAAGCCTGCAGCGGCGACCCAGCGAACGATGCGCCGGACTTCCATGAAGAGAGGGCTCGGCTCTTCGGTCAACGTGACCAGCGCCCGCCCGATCCTGCCGATCTCAGAGCGAGCGCCTGTGGCAGTTATTTCGGCGCAACCGAACCCGCTGACCACCAAAGTGCCAGAGAAGACGGATGCAGCCTCGTCGGCGATCGGAGATGTACTTGTCGTCTTCTCGCGCGGCAACGACTCGCCCGTGATGATCGATTCGTCCACGCTCAGTGCAGTCGCCTCGCGCAACGTGCCGTCAGCTGGTACACGGTCGCCTTCGCGCAGCAGCACGATGTCCCCGGTCACAACCTCGCGGCCAGGAACCCGAACCCTGACACCATCGCGAATGACGAGGGCGCGTGGACTGGAGAGATCGCGTAGCGCCGCGAGCGCACGTTCGGTGCGGCGCTGTTGCAGCGTCGTGATCGCAATCACGATCACGATGGAGGCGGCCAGAACGAGCGCTTCGCGCAGATCGCCCAGTACGATGTAAATGGTGGCCGCGGCGATGAGGAGAAGGAACATGGGTTCCGTCGCCACCTCGCGGAGAATGGCAATCAGATTGCGCGGCCGCTGACTGGGCAGCTCGTTCGGCCCGTCGATCTGCAGGCGATGAAGTGCTTCCGTGGATGTCAGTCCACAGCTATGCGGGCGGTTCGCCATCTGGAATGTGGAGACAGGATTTCCTGGTGCGGCCTGGAGACAGTCTCGCGCGGTGCGCCCTGGCGTGCTACCAGCGATCCCCACATGAACTCCGGTCAACTACGTAAGAGACCGTGATCTCTCACGGCTGCACAGCGCATGTGGAGATGGCAGCCTCTGGCCTGTACCGAGCGAAGCGTACCAGCGCATGGATGGGGTATCGCGGAGACCATCATGAAGTCCGTGCTGACCAGTCCATTGCTACTTCTTGCGCTCGCAGCCTGCGCCACTACGAGTACGAGCCCGCGCGAGGCAGGTCATCTCTCTGGCATGCAGATCTACGACCGATTGTGTTCGAGCTGCCACGGCCCTGCCGGTCACGGTGATGGTCCGGTCGCGCCCCTGATCGCCGTTGGCGTGCCGGACCTCACCCGCATTGCTCACCGCAATGGCGGCGAGTTTCCCGCTGAAGATGTACGACGCACGATCGACGGTCGATGGGACCGGCGCGCTCACGGTGCGCGGGACATGCCGGTCTGGGGGTGGCAGCTGTACGACATGAGCGCCGAGAACGAAGTCGCAGCACGGGCACAGACGGACTCCATGATCGACCGACTCACAGGCTATCTACGGAGCATCCAGGTTGAGTGATGATGGTGCGCACTGAAACCGCGCTCACGTTCCGAGATCGTCGGGATGCCCGGCGCGAACGCGCGGCCATTGAACGATCGGGCGCCCGTCGATCCGGTACGGATTGTTCTCGTCGTCGTCCTTCCACGGATGCGGCCAGCCGTCGGGCGAATCTTCCCACCACTCCTGGCGCCCGTAGACCGTCAAGTCCATCAACGAATAGTTGTTGCCCATCACCTCGACGCCGCGACCCGTCGTCCAGTACGTCTCGAACACCTTCGATCCCTGGCGGAAATAGCAGATGAGGTACATCGTGTGCGCGCGCCGACCGGCCAGGAGCGTCTCGAGCGATTTTCCTTGAACCGAGTACCACGGCAGGTCCCAGCCCATGAACTTGCGATAACGCGCACTCGCTGCAAAAGGCCCCTGGCAGAACGTCGCATAAGTAATGTCGCGCGACTGGAGAAAGGACACCTCGCGGACCTGTGTCGTGTACAGCGTGCAACCCTCGCATTGATCCGCGGCAGAATGGCCGTGGTGCCACATGAAGTAGTAGGCGATCAGCATCTGGCGATCTTCGAATGCGTCCAGCAGCGTCACGTCACCTCGCTGCGCGACGAGCGAGGTGCTGCCGTCGACTTCAACCATGGGCAAGCGCCGGCGCGCTGCCGCAATCGCATCGCCAACCTTCTTGTGCTGCTTCTCGCGAACCCGCAGTGAATCTATTTGCGATTGATACGTGCTGCGATCAGTTACGGGCGGTACGCTTTTTCCAGCCGCGGTTGCGGACGTCTGTTCCATGGTGGCCTCCAGGTCGGCGATGAGCAGGACATGCGCTCCAGTACCTGGGCACATGTGAAACTGGTTCTCATCTTAGACCCGGACTCGCTGCGCGAAGGAGTAACAAAGTCGTCGGGAATGGTGCGGGCATTGCGTTGTCTCGTGGACGGATGATGCGTGGCGCGGGCGAAGCTTGCCCGATCGACTACTGCCACGAACGCCTTCAACTCTGCGAACTCGAAACTACGCATTGTGTACTGATCTCTACATAGCTCGCTCAGGTAATAGGTCATTCTCTTACCGATGCGAACAAGTCATCGTGGTGCCACGAGATCGCTGAAGGAGCCGCGCAATGAAAGAGCTGACGAGTCGGGTAACAGGTGGCTTCCCCGGGAGTACGTCATCGGCGGCGGAACGGTGCCGACAGTCTGAGCGGGCAGTGCGAACTGCACCTGCGACTACATTCCGCGAGAGACGATCCGCAATGACGAGGCTAGAAAGACAAACGCGCGTTCTCCTTCACTTCCTTCATCACGAAGAAAGTTCGCGTCTGCCGGACACCGGGAAGGGCGATCAGCTTGTCCCCGTGCAGCTTGTTGAAGTCGACCATGTCGCGGACCCGGATCTTGAGCAGATAATCGAAGTCACCTGCCACCAGGACGCAGTCGAGAACTTCCTTCAGCTTGAGGACGACCTTCTCGAAAGCGGCGAAGCTCTCGGGCGTCGACCGATCCAGCACGACGCCTACCATCACCAGTGTGCCAAGCCCGACCGCAGCCGGAGCGATCTCCGCGCGTGTGCCTGTGATGTAGCCCTCATCGAACAAACGCTGCGTTCGCCGATGGCAGGTGGCCGCGCTGATGTTCGCACGTACCGCAACCTCGGCGTTCGTCAGCCGCCCCGAGGACTGCAAGGTGCGCAAGATCTTCAGATCGATGGCGTCAAGTTCAGGCATGAAAGAATCTTCCACAATGAAACGTTAATGCGGAACGGATGATACATAAGTGCGCAGGAAGGTGTCATCGATCGAATCTCGGAGATTAATTTTGAAAGCACATTTCATAGCGTATTCGCCATGATTCTGTTCACGCCAGGGCGCGGCGCTTTCGTAGAACCGCCTGTGAATCGAGACAGGCCGGCCAGCGACGATGTGCAGCTTCGCCATGAATCGCGGCATGTCCACACGGCTCAACTTACTGAAACTGAGGTACTCTCATGGTTACCAACACCCAGGCCATCCTTGCGACCGTCGCGGCAGCGGCTACGCTGACTGGACCAGCGCACGCGCAAACAGCATCGACCGACACCCGTCCCGCCGAGAACATCGTGCTGGTCCATGGCGCCTTCGCCGACGGCTCCGGCTGGCGCGGGGTCTACGACGAACTGACCCGACGCGGATACCGCGTCACCATCGTTCAGAACCCGCTCACTTCCCTGGCCGATGACGTCGCCTCGACGCGGCGCGTCCTCGATCGACAGAACGGGCCGACGATTCTCGTCGGACACTCTTGGGGCGGGACGGTCATCACGGAGGCGGGAACACACCCCAACGTCGTTGGTCTGGTGTACGTCTCCGCACTCGCACCCGATTCGGGCGAGTCGACGGCGCAACAGTACAAGGGGTTCGCGGCCACGCCCGAGTTCGTCATCGACACGCACAAGGACGGATTCGGGTTCCTGAGCTTGCAGAAGTTCAAGGCGGGTTTCGCCCACGACACCAGCGATGCAGATGCGGCGTTCATGCGCGATTCACAGGTGCCAATCAACATGTCGGTGTTCGAAACCAAGCTCAAGAACGCTGCGTGGAGGACAAAGCCGAGCTGGGCAGTGATCGCAACCGAAGACAAGGCGTTCGATCAGGCCATGCTGGTTCATATGGCGGAGCGCATCCGAGCGGACATCACGAGGGTCTCCGCCAGCCATGCGGTCTTCATGACGCAGCCCAAGGTGGTCGCAGGCACGATCGATCGCGCCGCAAAGGAAGCAGGGCGGAAGATCAGGCAGCAGTAGGGCGGAACTTCCTGGCCTGGGCGGGTGGAGTCGCTCCGCCTGCCGATGCCCCGGCGTCGTCTCGTGCGCGCCGGTCCACAGCATCTGCGCGTCTCGAACCATGCGCAGTGGGAGGCCAGTTCTGACCTTCCGCGAATCATCCCCAGATACAGCAACCATCATGGCCAGCCCTTCGAATCCAATCTTCCCGTTCGGTAACGGATCGCAGCTTTCCGAGCGTTTCGACTTCATAGTGTGTGGCGCGGGATCCGCCGGCTGTGCTCTGGCGGGCCGACTTGCCGAGAATCTCAGCGTGCGCGTCCTTCTTATCGAAGCGGGTGGGGGCGACGATGTTTCCGAGGTTCTCACGCCCGGGCAGTGGCCACTCAATCTCGGATCCGATCGCGACTGGCAGTTCGTCGCACAACCCAACCCGCATCTCAATCAGCGCTCGATTCCGCTCAACATGGGTAGGGTGCTCGGCGGTGGCTCCAGTATCAACGTGATGGTCTGGGCGCGCGGCCACAGCAATGATTGGGAGCACTTCGCGCAAGAAGCCGATGACGAGGCCTGGGGCTATCGGTCGGTGCTCGATATCTATCGTCGCATTGAAGATTGGCAGGGTCTGCCGGACGCAAGTCGACGCGGCACTGGCGGTCCAGTGCATGTCGCGCCGGCTCGCGAGCCACAACCCGTCGCGATGGCCATGGTCGACGCAGCGCAGTCACTGGACATGCCGTCGTTCGATAGTCCCAACGGATTGATGATGGAGGGACGTGGCGGTGTCGCGATCAACGATCTGATCGTGAAGGATGGCCAACGCTCCTCCATGTTCCGATCCTACATCCTTCCGCGGATGGCCCAGCCCAACCTCTCGGTCCTCATCCACGCGCAAGTCACCCGGTTGATATTGAGCGGCACAACGGTCGTAGGCGTGGAAGTCATTCAGGGCTCGCACCGCATGCGAATCATGGCGGATCGTGAAGTGATCCTGTCGATGGGCGCCATCAACACTCCGAAAGTACTGATGCAATCCGGAATCGGTCCGGAAGAGGAACTGCGTCAGCACGGCATTCCCATCATCCAGCACCTGCCCGGTGTGGGGCGCAATCATCAGGATCACGTGTCCTTCGGTTGCATCTTCGAGTCGAATGGACCGCTCGGGGTTGGCAACGGCGGATCCGAAGCGACGCTCTACTGGAAAACGGACCCGACGCTCAAAGTCCCCGACGTATTTCATTGTCAGCTCGAATTCCCCGTCGCGACCCCGGAGACCGCTCATCGCGGGGTGCCTCAGAACGGCTGGATGGTGTTCGCCGGACTGTCACACCCCAAGAGCCGCGGTTCATTGCATCTCACGGGACCGGACGCGCGCGATCGCATTCGCATCGAAGCAAATACGCTTTCTCATCCAGATGATGTCCGAGCCGCAATGACAACGATCGGGATCGCGAGGGAGATGGCGCATGCACCGGCGTTTCGAAGCTTGCTGAAACGTGAGGCCATGCCGGGCAAGCTGGGCGCGTCCGGGATGGAGGCTTATGTTCGCGATTCGGCGGTGACATTCTGGCATCAAGCGTGTACGGCGAAGATGGGGCGCGACTGGATGTCCGTGGTGAATGGCCGATTGCAGGTCTATGGCATCGATCGACTGAGGATCGCGGACTCTTCGATCATGCCCAATGTACCCAGCGGCAACACAATGGCACCGTGCGTAGTCATCGGCGAGCGCGCTGCGGAGATCATCAAGAAGGCGCACGGCCTTTGATGCTCGGGAGCCCGCTCTGGCGGGGCTGGGTACATTGACCAACTGGCGGATAAGCCGCGAATCACGCAGCTCCTGATGTGATTGAGCTCTTGATCTCACTCCAGCTGGGCGATATATGCAGACGCCTCCGTTCCGAGCAACACGTGCGCGGCCGACCACGCAGTGATGGCACGTGCCTGAGCCTGCGCCTCGCGTGACTCAGAGTCGACGAGGTCGCGTTGCTGCTTCAGGAGATCCTCCATCGACGTGAGGCCGACGCGCTGCAACTCCACTTGCACGTTGACCACCTCTCGTCGCGCATTCACCTCCTGGCGGACTGCGGCGATATCAGCGACGCCACTTTCATATGCCGCTTTCAGCGCCGTCCACTGCCGAGTCAGCTCACCGGCAATCGCTGTTTCGCGCCGTGCCGCAGCCCGCGCACGGGCATCCAAGGCACTTGTCCGCCGGTTGGCCGACATGTTGATCGGCACCGTGATCAACGCGCCAACACTCCACATATCCGGGACACCAGCAGTACCCGAGAACTGTGAATAGTCGCCGACCGCCGCGATGGATGGCAGGAGCGAGCGACGAGCTTCGTCTGCCTGCGCCTGAGCAGCAGCACTCTCGGCGCGCGCAAGTCGCAGCGGCAGCGCTTGGTCGCTGTCGGCCGCTGAAGGCCAGTTTGGGATGTGTATGGCGTGGTTCGAGACGTCCGAGGCGCGGCCCGCAGCTTCGGTGAGGGCAGCCCGCGCTTCGTCAACGGATCCTCTCAAGCGCACCTCGTCGGATCTGATGCGCGCCACCTCGCTTTCCGCCAGCTTCAGGTCGACACCGGCGGCGAGTTGCACTTTGACTTCCTGGCGAACTCGATTGAGCGTAGTCATCACGCGTTCTAGTTGTGCCCCCAACGCCGCTTCTTCCTGGTGCAGCGCCTGCAGGCGTACATATGCACTCGTCGTATCGTGAAGCTTCAGGAGCGTCTGCTGCCGTTCCGCGAGCTGCGCGGATTCCAGGCTCGATCGCGCGAGCTGGCGAGCGGCCGCAATCGCTCCGAACAAGTCGATCGGTACGCTGTACGCGACTCCGTAGCGCGTGCTGGTGCGATCGAAGGGTGGCGCCGCGAACGTGGCCGGGCTGAGTGCCCCGATAAATCGCTGGTCCTCGTAGCGCACGATGCCGGCGTTGAGACCGCCACTGCCCAGATATCGCCGACTCGCCGCGTTCAGCTCCTGCTGTGCGGCGGACGTTTCCTCCATGCGTGCTGCTACGGATGGATGTTCTAGCGTCCCGCGCAACAGGTCTCCGAGCTCGGAAGCGCTGGCGCAGCTGCCGGCAAGCACAAGCAGGCTGCCGATGGTTGTGCGAACGAGAACACCAGCGTGTTTCATGATGCCTTGCCTTTGCAACCAGTGCCTTCGAACGTACTCGATGAGTCGCGCCAACGAATCGAGCGAGATCAGCGCAGCCTTGGGTTCGTAGTCGAGCACCGGGTCTATGATCGCTGCGACGGCGCCGTCGTGTACGACGTAACTGATCGTCGCCGTCGCGCGATCGAAGAATCGCTGCACGCTCGGGCTAGACTGTGTCATGCCTGCGATCCTCGACGCGCAGGATGCCAAGTGCCTTGAGTACGTACTTCTCGTACAGCGGCTCGGACTGACCCGTCTTCATCTTGCGGATGAAGTACTTCTCGAATGCCACCTTCGCGAGGTGGACCCACTTGCCCTTCTTTGCCCACGTCACGTTGCGAGGTGGAATCTGAGGAAGGGCGATGAAGGCCACGCCGGTGTCGCCCATGTCGGCCAGGCAGATCGCGTTCCAGGTAGCGCGCGCGACGGCCGGCTTGCCGGCCAGGTCGGCTTGAATGTTCTCGACGATCGCCGTGATCATCGACTCGATCATGTAGCCGGTCTTGGGCGCCCCTGTCGGCACCGCAGTCGCCTCGACTGGAGGAATCGCGACGCAGACGCCAGCCGAGTAGATGTTGCGATACTTCGGATTGCGCTGATGCTCGTCGATGAGCACGAAGCCGCGCGGATTGCACAAGCCCGGTACGGCGGCGATCGCGTCGACGCCCTTGAACGCCGGGATGAACATGCTGAAGCTGTGCGGCAGTTCGTGCTCGCGCGCGACCTTGCCCTGTTCGTCGTGCTCCGCCGCGCGCAAGGTCTTTGCACCGACCTCCAGCAGCTTGGCGTTGGTGATCCACTTGATATGGCGCTGCCGCAGCTCCGACTCGAGCAATCCTTTGGAATCGCCGACGCCGCCCAGGCCCATGTGGCCGATATACGGTTCCGGCGTCACGAACGTGATCGGCACTTTGTTACGCAGGCGGCGCTTGCGCAGATCCGCGTCGACGATCAAGGCGAACTCATACGCCGGTCCGAAGCAACTCGCGCCAGCGGCGGCGCCGATGACGACAGGCCCAGGATCCTCCAGAAACTGCTGATAGCGTTCGCGCGCACGCTCGGCATGCGGCGTCGTGCACACAGATACCGTGTGGCCCTCCGGGCCCAGGCCGGGAACCTCGTCGAAGGCAAGCCTTGGCCCGGTCGCAACTACCAGATAGTCGTAACTGATCTCGCGACCGCTCGCGAGCGTCACTTTGTTGTGCTCGGGGTCGAGCGCGCGAGCAGCCTCGGCGATGAACTCGATGCCGCGCTTCTCGACGGCAGGGCGGATGGGTACCGTCACCTGCTCTGGAGTGCGCCAGCCGACGGCGACCCAAGGATTGGATGGCGTGAACTGAAAGCGATCGGCGGCATTGATCAGCGTGATCTTGTGCTCGCGACCCAGCGCGCGCCGCAAGTCGTAGGCCGCGGGTAGTCCGCCGAGCCCTGCGCCCAGCACCACAATAGTCGCCATCATCGCTCCTCGCGCACCGCAAGGTGCGCTTGCATTGACTAGGTCACGTCGCGCAAGCAGTCGCACAGTGAGGCGCGGCTCATGCGCTCGCTCGCCAATCCGCAACGTCTGCTCATCCTCTGTGCGTTGTAACAAGGAGAGCTGTCCGTGGGCTAACTCTACGAGCGCGTTACATTGTGCCAATCGGTGCTCTCCCAGCATCCCGCGGTACTACGTAGCGAGCAGCCGGTTTCCACGAGACACGAGTCGCAGAACGTTCGCTACCCTTTGATAAGCGTGCGGCGGTGCGCGTGTTGCAGCTGCTGGACGACGAGTTCTGCCGCACACAGCGATCCAAGCGGCGGTAGATCAACGGGAGATCACTTATGAGAACTTCAATCGACACGCTGGTTTTTCGTTTCGCCGGTGTATTCGTGCTCGCGAGCGTACTGCTCGCGTACTACCACTCGCCGAACTGGCTGTGGTTCACCGCATTCGTTGGCGCGAATATGCTGCAAGCATCGTTCACGGGCTTCTGTCCGCTGGCTTTGATCCTGAAGCGGCTCGGTGCGCCGGCCGGTGCGGCCTTCGCCTCCAGCAAGTGAATCCCCCTGGGCCTCATCCATGAAGCTACGTCGCGTTTACGTGGTGGGGGTGCTTGCAGCCGCCGCTTTGTTCGGCTGCTCGGGTGGAGAGCTGGCGGAACCCGCGCATTTGCAGGCGACCGGCCTGCAGACGATCGTGATCGCGCCTGCGACCGTGCAGAGCGAGATCTCGTTCGACGGGATGATCGAGGCCGTCAACCGAGCAACTGTGGCGGCACAGACATCCGGCCGCGTGCTCGAGCTTCCGTACGATGTCGGCGACTACGTCGAGCGCGGCTCGGTGATCGTTCGCTTGCGCAATACCGAGCAACGTGCACGGGCGGACAGCGCGAGTGCCGCATTGACAGATGCGCGCGCGCGCTTGGCAGAGGCGCAGCTTGCGCACGATCGCATCAAGGACGTGTTCGAGAAGAATATGGTCGCGAAGGCGGCCTACGACAAGGCACTCGCGGACTTGCAGTCGGCGCAGGCACGCGTCGAGGCCGCAGCTTCGGCCGCGAAGGAGGCGGGCGAGGGGCTGGAGTACACAACTATTCGCGCGCCATACAGCGGCATCGTGGTCGCTCGTCACATTGAGGTCGGTGAGATCGCGGCGGTAGGCAGGCCGCTCATGACCGGACTGTCGCTCGAAGAACTGCGGGCGGTCGTCGACATTCCGCAGGAGCACATTGGACCTTTGCGTAAGCATCGGAGCGCGCGCGTCATATTGCCGGGCGGCGAGTCGCTCACCGCCGAGCAGCTCCGCATGCCACCGGCCGCCGATCCGAGCACGCAGACCTTTCGTGTCCAGGTCACCCTGCCGAAAGGTGACCATGGAGTCTTCCCCGGCACGCTGGTCAAGGTTGCATTCGTGAGCGGCGAGGAGCAGCAGCTGCTCGCGCCAGCGGTGGCTGTCGTCCGTCGAGGCGAGATCACCGGGGTCTACGTCGAGGATGAGCGCGGCATCGTCAGCTTCCGATATGTCCGCACCGGCACGCCCACGGCGGACGACATGGTGCCCGTCGTTGCCGGTCTGATCGCTGGCGAGAAGATCGCAGTCGATCCGATTGCCGCGGGCGTCACTTACAAGCGCCAGGCTGGCGGCGCATGAACGATCCCGATCAGGCATCACTTGGATTGTCGGGGCGAATAGCACGCGCGTTCCTGACGACTCAGATCACTCCGCTCCTGGCGCTCGTCGGGTTGTTGCTCGGTGTGTTCGCCGTACTGATCACCCCTCGCGAGGAAGAGCCGCAGATCAACGTGACCTTCGCGAACGTCTTCATCGCCTTTCCCGGCGCAGGCGCCCGGGAAGTCGAGCAGTTGGTCACAACCCCCGCAGAGCGGCTGCTCTCGGAGATCCAGGGAGTGGAGCATCTCTACTCGGCTTCGGCACCCGGCATGGCGGCGATCACCGTGCGCTTCGCGGTCGGGGAGCCGCGGACCGATGCGATCGTGCGGCTCTACAACGCGCTGTATTCGAATCAGGATTGGATGCCTGCCAACGCAGGCGTGAGTCCGCCGCTGATCAAGCCCAAGGGTATCGACGATGTTCCGATCGTTGCGGTGACCCTGTGGAGCGATGACGCCGCCATGACTGCAGACGATCTGCTCCGCGTCGCGCACGGGTTGCAAGCACCGTTGCAGCGAGTACCCGGCACGCGCGAGATCAAGGTGATCGGCGGGCCGCAGCGCGTTGTGCACGTCCTGCTCGATCCGCAGCGACTAGCGGGGTACGGACTCGCGATCGACGATCTCACACGAGCCCTTGGGGCGGCGAATGCATCACAGGATGCGGGCTCCGTTGTTCAGAACGGTCGCGAGATCCTCATCCAGGCCGGCACGTTTCTCTTGACGCCGGAAGAGGTCGCCGACCTCGTGGTGGGGGTCAAGGACGGGTCGCCGATCTTTCTGCACGACGTTGCGCAGGTGCGCTACGCGTCAGATGAACCGGAACAGTACGTCACGACTGCCGCTGGCCCCGCGTCGGAGAACAAATCCGGCATCAGCCACCCTGCAGTGACGATCTCGATCGCCAAGCAACCTGGGGAGAATGCGGTTGTCGTGTCGCGACAGGTATTAGAGCGGCTGGAGGCGTTGCGCGGGGTGTATCTGCCGAGCAACGTGCAGGCGACCGTGACGCGCAACTACGGAGCCACAGCGGAAGACAAGGCGCAAACTCTGATTAAGAAGCTGATCTTCGCGACGCTCTCAGTAGTCGCGCTGGTACTGCTCACGCTCGGCCGACGCGAGTCGGTCGTGGTCGGGGCTGCGGTCATCGTGACACTGGCGCTCACGCTATTCGCGTCGTGGGCCTGGGGCTTCACGCTGAACCGCGTGTCGCTGTTCGCGTTGATCTTCTCGATAGGCATTCTGGTCGACGATGCGATCGTCGTCGTCGAGAACATTCACCGCCACATGCAGCTCGGCGGCAAGGCGCTCACCGAGGCGATTCCGCTCGCAGTCGACGAGGTCGGTGGGCCGACCATCCTCGCAACGTTCACTGTCATCGCCGCATTGCTGCCGATGGCTTTCGTCTCGGGCCTGATGGGTCCGTACATGCGGCCGATCCCGATCAATGCGAGCACGGGAATGCTGATCTCACTGGCTGTCGCCTTCATGTTTACGCCCTGGCTGTACCGACGACTGTTCCTGAGGCACGCTGCCGCGCACGCCGCCGCCGAGGATCGGACGGCGCAGAAGCTGCAGACGTTTTTCTCGCGAATCATGGTTCCATTCCTGCGCAAGGAGCAGGGCGATCGTAACCGACGTCGACTGCTGTTCTCGATCCTGGCGCTGATCGTCGTCTCGCTCGGGCTGGTCTTCGTGCAAGCCGTCGTCATGAAGATGCTGCCGTTCGACAACAAGAGCGAGTTTCAGGTGCTGGTCGACATGCCGGAAGGGACGCCGCTCGAGGACACGAAACGCGTCCTCGATGCGCTCGCGCAGCAGTTGCGCGCGGTTCCGGAAGTCACTGATTACCAGGTCTATGCGGGTACGTCGGCGCCGATCAACTTCAACGGTCTGGTCCGCCAGTACTACCTGCGCCGCAGCCCGAATCAGGGCGACATCCAGGTAAATCTGCTCGACAAGCACGAGCGCGATCGCAAGTCGCACGAGATTGCCTCCGCGGTGCGCAGGCAACTGGCGCCGATGGCGGTGAAGCTCGGTGCGACAGTGAAGATCGTCGAGGTGCCACCCGGCCCGCCCGTGTTGGCGCCGATCGTCGCAGAGATCTACGGCCTGGATTACGACCGGCAGATCAAGGTTGCCGAGGTAGTGCGCAAGACCTTCGCGCAGACAGCGGACGTGGTCGACGTGGACGACACAATCGAGGCGCCGCAGGACAAGCTGATCGTCGAGGTCGATCGCGGCCGTGCCGCGAAGCTCGGCCTGAGTCAGGACTCGATCGTCATGGCCGTCGCCGCGGCGACTCGAGGCGCAGATCCATCCTATCTGCATGCAGAGGGCGCCCAGTATCCTGTCCCGATCCGGCTGGAGCTGGCAGCAGGTGATAAATCAGACGTCGATACACTCAGCGCCATTCGATTGCGATCCCGGTCAGGCGCACTCGTGCCCTTGAGCGAGATTGCGCGGGTTCATCGCACGTCGCGCGATCAGACCATCCATCATAAAGATCTCTTACCCGTGGTCTATGTCATGGGAGATACCTCGGGCGGTACGGACAGCCCGCTCTATGGCATGGCCGCGATTGCTTCAGCGCTTTCGAAACAGCCGGTCGAAGGGGGCGTAGTGCTGGAGAGAAGTCTCACGCGGCAGCCGGCCAGTCCGGTCGGCTGGCATCTCAAGTGGGACGGCGAGTGGCAGATCACCCTCGACACGTTCCGCGATATGGGTCTCGCATACTCGGTTGGCCTGGTTCTCATCTACCTGCTCGTGGTTGCGCAGTTCCGCTCGTATAGCGTGCCGCTGATCATCATGGCGCCCATTCCGCTGACGATCATCGGCATCATGCCGGGGCACGCTCTGCTGGGTCAGCAGTTCACTGCACCTTCAATGATCGGCATGATCGCGCTCGCCGGCATCATCGTGCGCAATTCGATCCTGCTCGTGGATTTCATTCAGCAGGAAGTGCGCGCCGGAAAGTCGCTGCAGGACGCGACGATTGCCGCTGCCGCTGTTCGCGCACGACCGATTGCGCTCACCGCAGTCGCGGCGATGCTCGGCGGATTCTTCATCCTGGACGATCCGATCTTCGGTGGCCTCGCGGTCTCGCTGATCTTCGGCCTGCTCGTCTCGACCGTTCTGACGCTGCTGGTCATTCCGGTCGTCTACTATGCCTACCAATGGCGCACGGCGGAGAGCACAGCATGACCGCGCTCATGCTGCTGCTTCTGACCACATGACATCCGTCCGCGGCTTGCAGGATAAGTACGCAATTGACGTCCGCAACCGCGGATCAAACGGCGCGGTACGTGATCGCGCTACGCTGACGCTCTTAGCGGGCCGGTGACTTCCTTGTCTCCTCTATGTCACCTCTGAGAAGAAAGACTCGCTGCCGGGGTTGAGGCTATTTGCGTTTTGCTTTGCCCGGGCGCTTTCGAAGATCGCTTCGTCGAGTCTGTAAAGCCAGGAACTTCGTGCGCTTGGATTCAAGTCGCTGAAGAACATGGGGCCACTGCTCTGCGTGGAAGCGAGAATAGGAAATCTGTTCTGCAGGGATAGAGGCCAGAACGTCGATGTCGTAGGTGAAGACGACACGTGACAACTCCGTTTCGAGCGCGAGCTTCTCGATGCGCTTTACCGCCTGGCGCACAATCCTTGGATCACCGCCGTCGTTCATGTGGCTCTCGATGAATGCGCGGCAGATCTTTACGGCAAGCCTTGCTTGCTCAGCGCCGATCGCATTCTGTTTCGAGGGGAGCGCTGCGAGATTGCGCAGGCGACTCTCGAGAACATCGAGCGGATGCAGTACGTGGACGACAACCCCATCCGCCAGCGTTAGTTGCGAAGCTCTCGCGCGAACGACTCGTGTATTCAGTCCGACGATTCCGGACAGAAAGTCGACCTGCTTGATTCCTTCCTCCGGCACGGTCGCGTAGACCTTGGCTACTTGGCCGCCTGCGTCGTCCAGGGTGCCCTCGCGTACTTTCCACGGATGACCCAGCTGCCGTTGCAATTGCTTGGCGATGTCTCGCGTGCCGATGAAGTCTGCGTCCATCGTGACGATGCGTGACAGTGCACCGACAGGCTGGATGTCGTAGTAAACGGCCCAGGTGGCAAGTGCCTGACCGCCGACCAAAAGGGCGTGGGGTCCGCAGATGCGCAGAATGCGTTCGATTTCCTGCGCAGTCAGCTCCGCTTCGTGAAGCGCTCGAGCTGAGTTGCTCACACAAGACTAGCTTTGGGCCATCGCACCTTGGCACCTCGAAGGCGCGCAGGCTTCAGGAGGAGCATCTCGCCCTTCGACACATCCACCGCCTTGGCGATTCGATGGTCACGGCCTTGAGACTTGCGCTTGAGTTCCTGCAGTTGTGCAAGCGACGGCTCGCGATTCACAGCGCGAACGTCGAAGGGAAGTCCCTGGTGCGCCACCACTTGCTGGAGGAAGAGTCGAATGGCATCGCTTGGTTCAAGACCGCACGCCGCAAGCACGCGGGCGGCCTCTGCTTTCAGATCAGAGTCGATGCGGGCTCGAATGACTTCGTTTTTCATGGCTACATTGTAGCTACATTTTTCTGTGTTCTGAAGGGCGTATACGCGTGAATCTAAGGCGTTGAATAGAATGCCAAAAAGCGGGGACCGCGAAGTCGCCGAATCCTGGAGCAACCTGCGCGGCGCCGGCAAAGCCGGCAACTATCCAGCGGCGATGAACCTGCCAGCGGTACTCAGCCTGTGCGGGGCCATAGTCGTCCTTCTCGGCGGTGATGTCCGGTGATTCGCTGTCGTAGGTCTGAGATAGAAGGACAGATCGAGATAGAAGTCCTTCGCAGGGAGAGGATTTCGCCTGAGACCGCGATCGCCATTGCGCAGTTCGACGACGTCGTCGCTTACGGAAGACTCGCCGGCATTGGTTTGAGCGCGAGCATCTGCCGCTGTGGAGAGCAGCGCCAACGTCAGCAGCCGTCGCCGGCAGATCGAAGAGGCCATTCGCAGCTCGCGCGCTAATGTTCAGCTGGAGGCCTTGGAGAAGAGGTGCCCTTCCTGGAGGTGACAAGCTATTCTTGTCACCTATATGGCACCTCTGCAACCCACGAACGCCCCCAGATCCGCAGAAATGCCGCACGAACACTCATGACGGAAAACCCTGTAAAAATAGGCATTTCGAGCAGAAAAAGTGCGGTCCCGCTGGACCGGCGAATCTCGGTTGCGCCGATGATGGACTACACCGACCGTCACTGCCGCTACCTGCTGCGGCTGCTGAGCCCGTCGGCGTTGCTCTACACGGAGATGATCACATCCGCCGCAATTGTCCGCGGCAAAGCCGACCGACTGCTTGCATACGATCCGGCTGAACATCCCGTCGCTTTGCAGCTGGGCGGCAGCGATCCGGCCGAGCTCGCGACTGCGGCACGAATCGGCGCTGAGTTCGGCTACGACGAGATCAATCTGAATTGCGGCTGTCCGAGCGATCGCGTGCAGAGCGGACGCTTCGGCGCGTGTCTGATGGCTGAACCCTCGCTGGTCGCGGAGTGCGTAAGCGCAATGAAGGGCGTGACCGACATTCCGATCACTGTGAAGTGCCGGATCGGCATCGAGCCTTCGCCGATCGCGGACGACTACGAGTTTCTGCACGGGTTCGTTTCACGTGTCGCCCAATCCGGTTGCGACGTGTTCGTCGTGCATGCGCGGCGTGCAGTTCTGAGTGGACTGAGCCCGAAGGAGAATCGCGAGATTCCGCCGTTGCGCTATGACGTCGCGGCCGGGCTGCGCGGCGACTTTCCGAAGCTGACATTCATCGTGAACGGCGGCATCCGGACGGTCGATGAAGTCCGTGATCACTTGCAGCGTTTCGATGGCGCGATGCTGGGCCGCGAGGCGTACCACAATCCATACATCCTCGCGCAGTTGCACGAGGCGATCATCGATAGGCAGTGGACGCCGCCGGCACGTGAGGACGTCGTGGCCCGGTACGCCGAATATTGCGCTGCCCGGCTCGCCGAAGGGCATCGGCTGCGAACGATGGTCCGGCACGTGCAGGGGCTTTACGCCGGTCTGCCGAACGTACGAGCCTGGCGTCGCTTCCTTTCGGAGAAATCCGGTCAGCCGGCCGCAACCGCTGGCCTGCTGATCGATGCACTGCGCATTGTCGAGCAGGCCGCGTAAGACACTGTCAGTGAGAACCTGCTGAGGTCTGTTGCGAGGCGCGGCCGAAGTCGCCTTGCTTCGTCGCCGCCAGCCAGGCCGCGACTGCATACGCTGCGACGGATTGATCGAGGGTCTTCGGATCGATCTTCGCCAGCGTGTCGTTGGTCGTGTGGTGAATGTCGAAGTAGTTCGTCGCATCCAGCGAAAGGTCGAGCACGGGAACGCCGGCTTCCCGCAGCGGGCGCAGATCCGCGCCGCCGGATGCAGTGTTGTCGCCGCCTTCGATCTCCAGCGGCTCGAGAACCTCGAGTATCTGCGCTACGGCCGGCAACTGTTCAGCGCCAACGCGTGACTGCAGGCGCCACACCGGCCCCTGACCCAGATCTGCTTCGAGTGCGATCACGTGACGTGGGATCTCTGCGGTCATCAGTCGCGCATACTCGCGACCTCCGGAAAGTCCGAACTCTTCATTCGCGAACAGCACCACCCGGATCGTTCGCGCCGGCTTTCTATCGAGTTTGGCGATCAGTCGCGCGGCTTCCATGACGATGGCGACACCCGCGCCATCATCGACGGCGCCGGGTCCCACATCCCACGAGTCGAGGTGTGCTCCCAGCAGCACGACTTCGTTCGGTGACTGGCTGCCTGGAATCTCGCCGATGACATTCGCGGACCATGCGGGCGGCAGGTCGCGGGCGGTCGAGCGCACGCGCAAGCGCACAGGTTTGCCTGACTTCACCTGTCGCGCGAGCAGATCCGCATCCGGATTCGAGATGGCAAAGGCGGGAATGCGCGGCGCGTCGGTCTTGTAAGAGAGCCCTCCCGTGTGAGCGACACGATCTGGCGATGTGCCCACGGAACGGATGACCAGCGCGGTGGCGCCGAGATTCGCGGCCACGCTCGCGCCTTGTGACCGGTTGGGAACTACCGCGCCGTAGCCACTGGCGTCGCGTGTTCGCTCCATGCGTTGATCGATGAAAACGATCTTCCCCGACACCTGGTTGGCAGGCAGTGCGGACAAGGCTTCGAGCGACCCGGCCGTCACGACCTGCGCCTCGATGCCTTCCTCGGGCGTGCCTACGCTGCCGCCGACCGCGACAGCAACGAGCGGCTGGGGGTAGGGCGCAACGATCGACACCTCAGCGGTGCCGCGAACCCAGCGCGGGACAAGAACGTCCTGCGATCGGACGTTGGAAAAGCCGAGGGTGCCGAGGCGATTGAGGGCCCAGCGGACGGCAGCTGCATCGCCCGCCGAACCGGCAAAGCGAGGGCCGACTTCGGTGACCAGCCCGCTGACATGATCGAAGGCATTGGTCCCGGCGACCGCGCGATCGCGCAGAGCGGCGGCAGTCGCGAGGTCTTGCTCCGACCAATCAGCGGCCGGGACCGCGGTCGAGGCCAACAGAAGGGCCGCGGAAAAAGCGGGGAAACTCGCGGCAGGGCGACACATGCGATGCATTCCGGAACTCCACTCGTGATCTGCCCGTTCGCACCGGGCGAGCTTATGTAGCGTTGTGTATATAATGCCCGCGCGGCCGGCCGCATGTCGGGCCGCCTGGCAGAGCCCACAGGACTATCCGGGCGCGCCCATCCAAGATGGTGCCTGCCGGTAAACGAACGAAGGGAGCGGACCCGGTCAGGTTTGGGCACCAAGAGGCATGGGAAAAGACATCGAACTCGCCATCCTGTTTGCCGATGTCGTCGGCAGCACCCGGATCTATGAAGTCATGGGCGATCTCCGCGCCCGCGACATGGTGCTGACCTGTGTCGAGATCATGCGTTCGGCGACCGAGCAGAACCATGGCACGGTGATCAAGACCATCGGCGACGAGATCATGGCGACGTTCCCCACGGCGAACGACGCATTGAACGCCGCAAGCCGGATGCAGCATGACATCCGCACTCACTCCGAACTCAAGGTCGAAGGACAACCCATCGCGATTCGCATCGGCGGGCACTTCGGTCCGGTGGTACTGGAGAACCGCGATATCTTCGGTGCGGCCGTCCATACCGCGAATCGCATGACGAGCCAGGCGAAGGCTGGCCAGGTCATGATCACGAGCGCGATGGTCGAGCGGCTCGCCCCGGAATGGCAGTCGGCCGTGCGTCAGATCGACGTCGCGACGCTCAAGGGCAAGACCAGCGAAGACGAACTGTTCGAGGTGCTCTGGCAGAAGGAGGATGCCACCAGCATGTTGCCGGCCATCGCCCTGGGTGCGGCCGTCGCGTCGCGGGAAAAACAGCGTCCCCGCCGTCTGCGCCTGAAGTTCCTCGGCCAGGACATCGTGGTCGACGACAGCCGCAGCAATATCACGATCGGTCGGGCGGAAGAGAACGACGTGGTGGTGAAAGGCAACCTGATCTCGCGTCTGCACGCCCGCATCGAATTCAGCCGCGGCAAGTTCCTGCTGGTCGATCAGAGCACCAACGGGACTTTCGTGACCACGCGGGAGAACGAAGAAGCCTTCGTTCGCCGCGACAGCATGCAGTTGAAAGGCGAGGGGATGATCGGCTTCGGGCGAGTGCCCGAGGCGGGGTCGCCGCTGACGCTGAGATACAACTGCGAAGAGTAGGCAGCCGCCTCTTTCTCAGCCCAACCTTCCCGCTACGGCTCGCTGTTCGTCCCGCAGCTTGACCGGCACCCGGTCCTTGAACTCATCGAGGTACTTGCTGATCGCGTCGAGCTCCTGGCGCCACGCTCCGACATCGACGGACAGCAGGGTGTTGAGCGTGTCCTTGTCGAGATCGATGCCCGCAAGGTTCAGGTCTTCCGGTGCGGGGACGAAGCCGATGGGCGACTCGGTCGCGCCGGCCTTGCCTTCGCAGCGGTTCGCGATCCATTGCAGGACGCGCAGGTTTTCGCCGAAGCCGGGCCACATGAACTTGCCGTTCTTGTCCTGGCGGAACCAGTTGACGTGGAAGATGCGCGGCAGCTTGCTCGTCTTGCCTTCGAGCGACAGCCAGTGCTGCCAGTAGTCGCCGAAGTTGTAGCCGCAGAAGGGCTTCATCGCCATCGAGTCGCGACGCACGACGCCCATCTGGCCGACGGCTGCCGCAGTGGTCTCAGAGGCCATGCCTGCGCCGACCAGGACACCATGCGTCCAGTTGCGGGCTTCGTAAACGAGCGGTGCGACCTCGCGGCGCCGGCCGCCGAAAAGGATCGCGGAGATCGGCACGCCATCTGGCGCTTCGGCCAGCGAGGAGTAGATCGGATTCTGCTTCGCCGAAACGGTGAAGCGCGAATTCGGATGCGCCGCGGCCCCCTTGCCGCTGTAGGGCTTGCCCTGCCAGTCGAAAGCAGGCGTACCGCTCTCCATCCCCTCCCACCACGGCTGGTTGTCAGCGGTCAGCGCGACGTTCGTGAAGATCGTGTCGCGCTGAATCATGTCGTAGGCATTCTTGTTCGTCTTGCGGTTCGTCCCCGGGACGACGCCGAAGTAGCCGGCTTCCGGATTGATCGCACGGAGCTGACCGTCCTTGTCGATCTGCATCCAGCAGATGTCGTCGCCCACGGTCCAGATCTTCCAGCCCGGCATCGACTCGGGCGGCACCAGCATCGCGAGATTCGTCTTGCCGCACGCCGACGGGAAAGCGCCAGCGATGTAGTGAGTCTGGCCCTCGGGGCTCTGAATTCCCATGATGAGCATGTGCTCGGCCAGCCAGCCTTCATCGCGCGCCTGCCAGCTCGCGATGCGCAACGCATGGCATTTCTTGCCGAGCAGGGCATTGCCGCCGTAGCCGGAGCCGACGCTCTTGATGAAGAGTTCTTCCGGAAAATGCATGATGAAACGGCGTTCGGGATCGAGATCGCCGATCGAGTGCAGGCCCTTCACGAACTTGCCTTCGCGCTCGATGCGCTTGAGAGCCGCATCGCCCATGCGTGTCATGATGCGCATGTTGACGACGACGTAGGGGCTGTCGGTGATCTCGACGCCGCAGCGCGAGTAGGGCGATTCGATCGGGCCCATGCAGTATGGGATCACGTACATGGTGCGGCCGCGCATCGAACCGTCGAAGAGCGCGTCGATCTTGCGATGCGCCTCGGACGGATCCATCCAGATGTTGTTGGGGCCCGCGTCTTCGCGATTGCGCGTGCAGACGAACGTCAGGTGCTCCACACGTGCGACGTCGGACGGATGGGAGCGATGGAGATAGCAGTTCGGATGGGTCTTGGGATTCAGCTTGATGAGATCGCCGGTCGTGAGCATCGCGTCGATGAGACGGGAGTTCTCGGCATCCGACCCTGTGCACCAGTGAACCGAATCAGGTTTGGTCAACCGCGCGACTTCCTCGACCCAACTATTCAGCGACGCATTCATGCTCATTTTCGACATGGACCTCGAGCGGGGTGACGCCTGTCAGGCGGACCCGCCGGCTGCAGTGAGAAACAGGCGCGGGATTATACCGGGCGCCGATCCGGTGTCATTGAATGTGATCCGGGCGGAGCGTCCGCCGACTACAATCCAAGTTATGTCCATGATTTTCCTGTCGACCGGGTCGCTTCGAATCCAATCTGCCATGCGGGCAATCAGAACGTTGCAGGTGCCGCTGAGCAAAAGGTCCGGCTCGACAGCGATAGACAGCAACGCGCGGCATGGGAGGAATGTGCCAGCGGGAATGCTCCTTGCGCTCGCCGTTATTGCCGGCGCTCGCGCGGACGATATCGAGACGACGCTCGTCGCCGAGACCCGGCTGGAGATTCCCGCACCGAACGATCGCCGGATCTCGCGGCTCGTGCCTGCGACGACGCTGCAGCAGGGCCAGGAGATCTTCTATACGGTCCGGATCCGCAACGCCGGGAACGTCGCCGCGCGCGACGTGGAAGTCGTGCAGCGCATTCCGGAGAACACGATTTATGTCGCCGATTCCGCGGCCGGCCCGGGCGCGGAAGTGACTTTGTCCTCAGATGGCGGTGCGACGTTCGGTAAGGAGGGTCGGCTGACAGTGACCGAGCAGCCAACGCCTGTGCACACGCCGCTGACGCGCCCCGCAACGCCACAGGACTACACGCATGTCCGTTGGCGTCTCCGCAATCCTCTGGCGCCGGGTGCGGTGGCCCTGGCGCGTTTTCGCGCAGTCTTTCGCTAGCGATGCAGGATTGGGATGAAATCTTCGGTCCGGAAGGCCCCCTGGCCCGGACGGTTCCCGGCTTCACGACGCGACCCGAGCAGATCGCGATGGCGCAGGAAGTCGCAAGGGCACTGCACGTCAGTGGGCGACTGATCGTCGAAGCAGGAACCGGGACCGGGAAGACATTCGCGTACCTCGTTCCCGTATTGCTGTCGGGCAAGCGAGTGATCGTGTCTACGGGTACGCGCACGCTGCAGGATCAGCTCTTCCGCCGTGATCTGCCCACCGTCGCGAATGCGATGGGCCGACCCGTGCGCGTCGCGCTGCTCAAGGGGCGCGCGAACTATCTGTGCCTGCATCGCCTCGAACTGGCCGAACAGCAGGCGGTGTCGAGAGGACTTCGCCGGGAAGTGGCAATGGCCCTGCCGCACGTGCGCGAGTGGGCTCGCATCACGCGACAAGGAGATATCGCGGAACTCGCGAGATTCAGCGAATCGGAGCCGGTGTGGCCCTGGGTGACATCGACTCGCGACAACTGTCTGGGGCCGGAATGTCCGGTCTTCGACCGTTGCCATGTGATGAAGGCGAGGCGCGAAGCGCAGGCCGCGGATGTCGTCGTCGTGAATCATCACCTGCTGATGGCCGACCTCGTGCTCAAGGAAGAAGGATTCGGCGATCTGTTGCCCGGCGCCGATGCCATCGTGATCGACGAGGCGCATCAGTTGCCCGAAGTCGCCACTTCGTTCCTGGGGTTTGCGATTTCGGGGCGGCAGCTGCAGGCACTTGCCCGGGATCTCGCGGTGGAGCTCGTGGCCAGTGCCGCGCAGGCAGATGTCGCGAACACGTTCGCGCAGACACTCGATCGGCGCGTCGTCGATCTCGAGGATGCGCTCGGCTCGGCACAGGAGCGAGTGGAGTCGGCGAAATGGACGGGTTCCATCGTCGAGTCGCTCGAATCACTGCAGTTCTCGCTCGCTGACCTCGGCAAGGCGCTGGCAACGTCGGATCAGCCGGGCCTCGCATCTGTTCGCCGGCGCGCGATCGAGTTGCAGGCGCGGCTTGGATTGCTGCTCGAGCATGGCGACGAAGCCGAGACTGCCAGCGTGCGCTGGGCGCAGGTCACCCGACACGGAGTCTCGTTTCACTATGTGCCTGTCGATGTCGCCGAGCAGTTGGGCGAGTTGATCCGCGGGCATTCGAATGCGTGGATCTGTACTTCGGCGACGCTCGCAGTCGGAGACGACTTCGAGCACTTCACGCGCCGGATCGGTATCGAGGAGCCGACGACCGTGCGCTTCGGCAGTCCGTTCGACTTCGAGAAACAGTCGCTGCTCTACCTGCCGCCGGGCCTGGATGCACCAGCGTCATCGCGGCACACGCGTCAGGTCGTCGAAGCAGCACTTCCGGTGCTCGAGGCCAGCGGCGGCAGGGCGTTCCTGTTGTTCACCAGTCATCGTGCTCTGCGAGAGGCGGCCGAGATTCTCCTGCAGCGCCTCGGTCCGAAGCCGCCATATCCGGTTCTGGTCCAGGGCGATGCGCCCAGGGAAGTGCTTCTGAACCGTTTCCGCGATTACGGGAATGCGGTATTGCTCGGCACCAGCAGCTTCTGGGAAGGTGTCGATGTCAAAGGGGCCGCATTGTCCGTCGTCGTCATCGACAAGCTGCCGTTCGCGGTGCCGGACGATCCGGTGCTGAAGGCGCGACTGACCGCGATCGAGCGTCGCGGCGGCAATTCGTTCTTCGAGGAGCAGGTGCCGCAGGCGGTGATTGCATTGAAGCAGGGTGTCGGCCGTTTGATTCGCGACGCGGACGATTTCGGCGTCATCATGTTGTGCGACCAGCGACTGAAGTCGAAGCCCTACGGGCGCATCTTCCTGCGCAGCCTGCCGCCGATGCCTCTGACGTCGAAGCTGGAGGCAGTGACTGATTTCCTGCGGTCGCGTCTCGCCGCCATCGGACTGGTGCCGGAGTTCGTACGAGAGGGCTCTTCATGAAACTGCTCGCGATCGATACGGCCACGGAGCGCTGCTCAGTGGCGCTGCGCGTCGACGGGCAGGTCATCAGCCGGTCGGTCGATACGCCGCGCGGTCACGCGGATCTGATCCTCGCGCTTACCGAAGAATTGCTGCGCGAGGGGGGGACCCGGCTCCACGATCTCGATGCGATTGCCTACGGACGCGGTCCGGGCGCTTTTACCGGCGTGCGCATTGCGGTCGGCGTCGTGCAGGGACTGGCCTTCGGGGCATCCCTGCCGACTGTCGGCATTTCCAATCTCGCTGCCGTCGCGCAGCAGGTGGCGAAACCGGGCGATCGCGTACTCGTCTGCATGGATGCCAGGATGAACGAGGTCTATTGGGGACTGTTCTCCTGCGAGGAGGCGAATGGGCTGGTGAGACCCGCGAGCGAGGAGCGCGTCGGTCCGGCTTCGACGGTCAATGCAGCCGCGGCGAAGCCGAACGTGTGTGTCGGAACGGGGTTTGGCGCCTACGCGCAGCTTGCAGCTTCGTTCGGGGAATTTCCGACGCATCCGCACGCATTGCCGCGCGCGACAGAGATCGCATTGTTGGGCGAAGCGGCATTCCGGAACGGAGAGGGACGGCCGGCGCAGGAGGCGCAACCCGTCTATCTGCGCGACCAGGTCGCGGTCGCCAAGAGATAATGTGACAGCGATTGGGTATTTCCCGAAATGTTGCTCGGACTTTTCATCGAACTGTCACAGACTGTTGCTGTAATGTTGCCGTCACCGGTCGACCCAACCTGTTGAATTCATGGCAGCCCGACAGATCCTGATCGTTGAAGACGAGCGTCCGATCCGCGAGATGATTGCATTCGGATTGCGTCGCAGCGGCTTCGAAGTGCGTGAAGCGGCGGATGTCAGCGCCGCCCGCGCGAGCATTGCCGACCGTCGTCCCGACCTCGTTCTGGTGGACTGGATGCTGCCCGAAATGAGCGGCCTCGAGCTCACCAGGGCGCTGAAGCGTGACAAGGAGACGCAGGAAGTCCCCATCATCATGCTGACCGCGAGGGCCGAGGAGCAGGACAAGGTGCTGGGGCTCGACGGCGGTGCCGACGACTACGTCACCAAACCGTTTTCACCGCGCGAACTGCTGGCCCGGATCAACGCGGTCTTGCGCCGCTCATCGAATGGCAGCACTGAGGAAGTCATCGAAGCAGAAGGACTCGTGCTCGATGCGGCCAGCCATCGGGTGACCGTCGGTGACCGTACTGTGCAGCTCGGTCCGACCGAGTATCGTCTGCTCTCGTTTTTCATGACCCATCCCGAGCGGGTGTACAGTCGCACACAGCTGCTGGACCGCGTCTGGGGCGGCAACGTCTATGTGGAAGAGCGAACCGTCGATGTGCACATTCGCCGACTGCGCAAGGCACTGGAAGCCTTCAGCTACGACCGTTTCATCCAGACCGTCCGCGGCTCCGGGTACAGGTTCTCTACGCGCGCGGAGTAGCGCTTGAAGCTGCCGTCCTCCATGTCGTCCGTCGGCTGGCAGGCGGCGGGCCGGCTGAGCATCGCCGTCGGCATCGCGTTGCTCGTCGGGCTCATTCTGGGCCGTGTCGCGCTCGTCCTGGCGATCGTTCTCGGTATCTATCTCATCATCCAGATATGGAACCTGCTGCGGATCGAGCGGTGGCTGACCCATCGCAGGATCGAATCGCCGCCGGACATCAACGGTCCGTGGGGCGAAGTCATTGCGATCATCGATCGCATCTACCGCCGCAAGAACTACCACCGCGCCCAGGTGACCGGCCTCCTGCGCGAGTTCCGTCGACTCACGACGGCGATGCCGGAAGGCGCCATCCTTCTCGGTCCTGAACACGAGATTCTCTGGTTCAACGGCCGCGCAGCGGGCTGGCTGCACCTGCATCGCAAGCGCGACGTCGGCATCCGCATCGAGAACCTCGTCCGGCACCCGGCTTTCGTCGAGTATCTCAAGCACGGGCGGGCGGTGGAGGGCGTCGTCGTCTTCGAGCCCGCTGATGGCGGGCGCTACCTGTCGTTCACGCTGGTGCGCACTGGCGGTTCGGAACGACAACTGCTCATCGTCCGCGATGTGAGTCGCGAGATGCGCGTGGAATCGATCCGCAAGGATTTCGTCGCCAACGCATCGCACGAACTGCGCTCGCCGTTGACGGTGATCTCCGGCTATCTCGACGCGCTCGCCGATGATGCGAGTCTCGATCCGGCGTGGGGCGCTCCGGTGCTCGAGATGCGACGGCAGACCGAGCGCATGAGCAGCATCATCAACGATCTGCTGGAGCTCTCGAAGCTCGAATCGGGCGAGCGGCGGCACATCGAGCGTCCGATCGACATCGCGGGCCTGCTGTCGCTGCTGCGACGTGAAGCCATGTCGATGGAGCGGCGCCCCCGGAACGTGAACACGCAGATCGACAGCGAAGAGTGGTTGCTCGGCGCGGAGACCGAGATCCATTCGATCGTGTCGAACCTGCTCACCAATGCAGTGAAGTACACGCCGTCGGAAGGCGAGGTCACACTGCGATGGTGGACCGATGACGAGGGCGGACATATCTCCGTACGCGACACCGGCGTCGGTATCGCTGCCGAACATATCCCGAGGCTGACGGAAAGGTTCTATCGGGTCGATTCAGGCCGCTCCCGCGAGATGGGCGGCTCTGGACTCGGACTTGCGATCGTCAAGCATGCGCTGCAGCGGCATGAGGCCACGCTGACGATCGAGAGCACGCCAGGGAAGGGCAGCACCTTCACCTGTCATTTCCCCCCGCACCGCGTGGTCTCGCGTGAAGGGGTCGAAACCGCAGTCGCGCGACTGCACGCCGTCGATTGAATTGTCATCAGCGCGCGGATTCATCCGCATCTCATCGCTCTGCCGAACGTCCGATTGTGACCGTGAGTTGACGATCCAGTCCGCCGCATGAATTTTCTGCATGCGGCTGCTGCGATCTGTCGCCTCATGCACTGGGACCGTAACAATTGTTTGCGGTATTTCTTACAGACTTGTAACGCCGCCGATCGGCGACAGCGTCTGCCTCGCCCCACCTGCAATCTGCCTGTAACAAACCGGTCGTATAAAAGCGCCCGACCCGATGCAGCGCGCATGATCCGGTTCGGATCGGACAGCTTGCGCGACTCCATCGATAGTACTGACATGAGGAGTCACTCAAGTGAAGAACATGCTGATTGCGTCTGCGGTGGCGGCGGTCCTGTCGATCGGTCCGGCAGGTGCGATGGCGGCCAGCGCCGACGACCTGGCTCAGATTCGTGAACAGCTGCAGGGATTGATGCAGCGAGTCGACAAGCTCGAACAGGAGAACACCGAGCTCAAGGCCGAGAACGAGAGCCTCAAGGCGCAGGACGACTATCTGAAGGCTGAAACCAAGGGACTGCGCAAGGACGCTGCGACGCTGGCTTCCGATGCAGGCAAGGTGAAGGGCGCGGACTGGGCCGGCCGCATCACTGCGAAGGGCGACCTGCGTTATCGCTATGAATGGATCGAAGATCCCACCCGCCAGGGTGTCGTGAGCGGCTTGCAGGGCGTGAATGAGACGGAACAGTCGCGCCACCGTATTCGTGCCCGACTCGGCTTCGATGCGAAGATCACGGATACGCTGCTCGTCGGGCTGCAGGTCGCGACCGGCGGTGACGATCCGCGGTCGTCGAACCAGACGCTCGGTGGCGCGAGCTCGCGCAAGGCGATCGGTTTCGATCTCGCTTACTTCGACTGGAAGTTCGCGACGTGGGGCAACCTGCTCGGTGGCAAGATGAAGTATCCGTTCCTGCGTCCGGGACAGAGCCTGTTCTACGACGGCGACGTGAATCCGGAAGGCCTCGCGATGCAGTTCAATCGCGGCATGTTCTTCGGCAGCGCCTTCGGCTTCCTGATCGACGAGCGCAACAACGCGGCCCGTTCTTCGACCAGCAGCTCCACGCCGGCCACGACGACGCTCACGAACTGTATTGCTGAAGCAGGTCGTACCTGCAGCAAGGACGTTTATACGTTGGGTGCGCAGGTCGGTGCGCGCTTCCCGATCGGCGCATCGACGCTGGTGGCAGCGGTCGGCTACTCCGACCTGAAGAACGGTCAGGGTCAGCGTCCGTTCTACAACAACAACGCCAACGGCAATACGCTCACGGGTCCGTTCAGCGGGCTGGCGTACGACTACAACATCATCGAAGGCCTCGCGGAGTTCAACACGCAGGTCGGCACGTTGCCGCTGCAGATCTGGGCGAACTACGCCCAGAACGAAGATCCGGATGATCTGAACACTGCGTGGGGTGCGGGCGTTCTGCTGGGCAAGGCCAGCAACTATCGCACCTGGGAAGCGGGCTTCGGCTACCAGGTCATCGAGAAGGATGCGCTCTTCGCGCAGGTGATCGATTCGGACTTCGGTGACGGCACGACCGACACGGAAGGCTGGGTCATCCGCGCCGGGTGGGCCCCGGTTCGCAACACCTCGCTGAACGCGACGTACTTCATCAACAACCGGTTCGTGGACGTTCCGGTCAATGCGGTCTATGGCACCAAGACCGACTACGATCGTCTGCAACTCGATTTCAACATGAAGTTCTGATCGATCTTCGACAGTTCGCCGGCGACCGGAGAACGATCTTCCGGTCGCCGACCGACATCGCGTGATCATCGGCCGGTGCTTGCGGGAGCAACGTCCGACGGGTATACAGCCAGCATCGTCTCCAACCGGTTGTGTCATGGAAAAGTCAGACCTCTCGCACCATATCCTCAGTCGCTACAACGACGATCTCGAGCGTGTCCGTACCAACGTGCTGCAGATGGGCGGGTTGGTCGAAGAGCAGCTGAAGCTTGCGGTCGAGGCCCTCGTCGAGGGCGACAGCCGCCTGGGCGAACAGGTGGCGCGCGGTGATGTGAAGGTCAACGCGATGGAAGTTGCCATCGATGACGACTGCAGTCGCATTCTGGCCACGCGCAGCCCCGCCGCCTCGGACCTGCGATTGATCGTGGCAGTCATCAAGACGATCACCGACCTGGAACGTATCGGCGATGAAGCCGAGAAGATCGGCTACATCGGATCCCGTCTGGCGGCCGTCGAACGGCCCGCCGATCGTTATCGCGAGCTGAAGCATCTCGGCCGCATCGTCGGCGACATGGTGCACGAAGCGCTCGATGCCTTTGCGCGCCTCGACGCGGAAGGAGCAGTCGCCATCGCAAAGAAGGATCGCCTGGTCGACGAGGAATACGAAGCCATCCAGCGCCAGTGCATCACTTTCATGATGGAGGATCCGCGGACCATCCGCCGCGCGCTCGACGTCCTGTGGGTCGCGCGTGCGCTGGAGCGCATCGGCGATCATGCGAAGAACGTTTGCGAGTATGTCGTCTACATGGTCTACGGCAAGGACATCCGTCACCTGTCACTGGAAGACGTCGAGAAGCACGTGCAGTCGAAGTCGCAGAAGGCCGCGCCGGAAGGGCACTGAGCGCTCGCCGGTCCGGTCAGGCGCGACTTCTCCGGTCATCCGCTTTTTTCTTCCGTTCGTCCGGCGGGCTTCCCGGCGTTCACTGTCCCTGTAAACTTCAGGGATGATCGCTCTTCCTGTGTCCCGCCGCCTCGGTAATCTCATCGGGTTTCTGCTGTGTGCCGCGCTCATGGGCTACGCCCTCTACGCGCAGCACATCCTCGGGCTCGAACCCTGTCCCCTGTGCATCTTCCAGCGCGTTGCCGTCATCACTGTCGGCGTGATTTTTCTCATTGCCGCGATTCACAACCCCGGGAGCAAGGGGAGCCGCGGGTACCTGGGATTGCTATGGGTGGCCGTCATCGGCGGTGCGCTGATCTCCATGCGGCATATCTGGATCCAGGCTCAGCCGGCTGGCTCCGTCGCTGCTTGCGGCGCGAGTCTCGACTACCTGTTCGAAATCATGCCCGCGACGGATGTCATCGCGAAGGTTCTCACCGGGTCGGGTGAGTGCGGCAAGATCGATTGGCGCTTCCTGGGGCTGACGATGCCCTGGTGGGTGCTGATCAGTCTGGTCGGGCTGGGAGCGTGGGGAACGCTCGCGAATCTCAAAGGGAAGTGAGCTGAGGACGGCAGAAATTTCAGCGACGCCTCATGGGCTGTGGGTCCGGCTTCAGCCGGATGTCATCGCCGCAGGCGACAGAGCCGGCTGCGCCGGCTAACGTCCGGCTGAAGCCGGACCCACAATAAGACCGATCACTTCTTCGCCAGCAGCAGCTCCATCACGCGCTCGTACGTTGCCGTCAACGTATCCACGTCGGCGATTCTCACGTTCTCATTCACCTTGTGGATCGTGGCATTGATGACGCCCAACTCGACGACTTGGGCGCCGGTGGGGGCGATGAAGCGTCCGTCCGACGTGCCGCCCGTTGTCGACATTTCGGGAGTGCGGCCGGTCTTTTCCTTTACCGCGGCCTGAACGGCCGTCGACAGGGTACCGGGTGCCGTGAAGAACGGCAGACCCGAGACGAACCATTCCAGCGTGTAGTTGACCTTGTGGCGATCCAGGATCGCCGTGATCGTCTGCTGCATCTTCTCGACGGTCTGTTCGGTCGAGAAGCGGATGTTGAACCGCGCCTTCAGTTCTCCGGGAATGACGTTCGGTGCACCCGTGCCGGCATTGATGTTGGAGATCTGGAACGTCGTCGGCTGGAAGAACTCGTTGCCTTTGTCCCAGACGCGTGAAGCCAGCTCCGCGAGCGCAGGGGCGACCGAATGCACGGGGTTGTCGGCCAGATGCGGGTACGCGACGTGACCCTGGATGCCATGGACCGTCAGCTTGCCGGAGAGCGAGCCGCGGCGTCCGATCTTGATCATGTCGCCGAGGGCTTCGGTGCTCGTGGGTTCGCCGACCACACACCAGTCGATCTTCTCGTTGCGGGCTTCCAGCACCTCCATCACGCGGCGGGTGCCGTCGATCGACGGGCCTTCCTCGTCGCTCGTCAGCAGGAAGGCCAGGGTGCCCTCGTGGTCCGGGTGGCGGGCAATGAAGTTCTCGGTGGCCACGATCATGGCGGCGAGGCCGCTCTTCATATCCGCCGCGCCGCGGCCGTAGAGCACGCCGTCCTTGATGACGGGCTCGAACGGGTCCGTCTGCCATTCCTCCCGGGGCCCGGTCGGGACGACGTCGGTATGCCCGGCGAAGCAAAGAACCGGTCCGGAGCTGCCGTGCCGGGCCCAGATGTTCTCCACTGGACCGTAGGTCAGCCGCTCGACCTTGAAGCCGAGGGCCTCCAGGCGCGCCGAGATGATCTGCAGGCACCCCTGGTCCTCCGGACTGACCGACGGCCGCCGGATCAGCTCCTGAGTCAGTTCGATGGCGGCGGAGGGCGCGGCGGAACGGGTCTGGCTGGTCATTGGGGGATTCGCGGATTCCGGGGTGAGAAAGCGGCGCGGACTTATAGCTAACGGGGCCAAAGCGGGCAAGCTGTCTCGTGGCAACGGCAGTGTTACGGCCCTGTTGCAGATTGCCGCGCCGTCATCCGGCCTGTAACACGACTGTCACGCAAGCTGGTCAGACTCGCCGCCCAAGGTTGGCCAGTGCCGTTCATTTCGCCGGGCTCACGGCAGCACGGTCACCGTCTACAAGAGGGCTCAAATCCATGAAGTTGTGGCACAAATTCACCGCGCCGATGGTTCTCAGCGGCTTGGCCGTGATGGCCGCGCCGCATGCAGTGCAGGCGCAGAGCATCATCAAGATCGATGGCTCGAGCACAGTGTTCCCCATCGCTGAAGCGGTCGCGGAAGAGTTCCAGATCGCCAAGCGCGGCAAGGTGCGTGTGACGGTCGGCATCGCGGGCACGGGCGGCGGCTTCAAGCGCTTTTGCCGTGGCGAGACCGACATATCCAATGCATCGCGTCCGATTCTGAAGGAAGAAATGGATGCATGCCGCGTTGCTGGCGTGAAGTATCTCGAAATTCCCGTGGCCTTCGATGCGCTGACGGTGGTGGTCAATCCGGCAAACAGCTATGTCAAGTCGCTGACGGTGGCCGATCTCAAGAAGATGTGGGAGCCGGCTGCCCAGGGCCGCATTTCCTCCTGGAAACAGGTCCGCGGCGAATTCCCTGGCGACCGCCTGATGCTCTTCGGACCCGGCGCGGACTCGGGCACGTTCGACTACTTCACTGAAGCAGTGAACGGCAAGGCGAAGGCCAGCCGCGGCGATTTCACGGCGAGCGAAGACGACAACGTGCTCGTCCAGGGTGTCGAGAACAACAAGAGTGCGCTCGGCTACTTCGGCTACGCGTACTACATCGCGCACAAGGAGCGCCTGCGTGCGGTGCCGATCGTGAACAGCAAGGGTCAGGCCGTCAGCCCGAGCATCGAAGCGGTCATCGACGGAAGCTACGAGCCGTTGTCGCGCCCGCTCTTCATCTACGTACGGGATTCGGCCGCGCAGCGCGCCGAGATCCAGGACTTCATCAAGTTCTATCTCACCGAAGGGGCCGCGCTGGCCAAGGAAGTGGGCTATGTCCCGCTGCCCGATCAGGCTTACAAGGTTGCCCTCAAGCACTTCACGGACAGGAAGCTCGGCACGGTATTCGGCGGCGTTCCGGAAGTCGGCGTGACGATCGAGAACCTGCTGGCCCGCGAAGGCAAGCTGTAACAAGAAACGGGGCTGAGGCGCCGGGGCGTTTGGCGGCAGGGCAGCTGCCGCAGCCCCGGTACCCGCCAGCCCTCCGTGGTGTCAACGGTCGCATGTCGGCGAGTGAATCAGTAAAGTTCGCCCCCGGCGCCGGCAACCGGGCCGGGCATGCGATCGGCGGCGGACAGGCACCCGACTTGAAAGGTTCGCTACATTGAATCAGAGCATTTCCAGACCGGGTCTGTCACAGAGTGCCTTGCGCTATCGCAAGGTGCGTGACCGGATCATCGAAGTCTTTCTGCTGGCGGCGGGCCTCGTCGCTGTTTTCACGACGCTCGCGATCGTGGCCATCCTGCTCTACGAATCGAGCGCCTTCTTCGAGCATGTGCCGCTCAAGGACTTTCTGACCGATACGATGTGGACGCCGCTATTCGCGGATGCCCATTACGGAATTCTTCCCCTGGTCGCCGGCACGCTGACCACGACGATCGTGGCGCTGCTCGTGGCCGTACCGCTCGGCACGACCATTGCGATCTACCTGAGCGAGTTCGCCCCCCACAAGGTGCGAGAGACCGTCAAACCGATCCTCGAACTGCTGGGCGCGGTGCCGACCGTTGTTTACGGCTACTTCGCGCTGACGATGGTCACGCCTTTCCTGCAGATCTTCATGCCCGATCTGCCGGGCTTCAATATGCTGAGCGCCGGCCTGGTCATCGGCTTGATGATCGTCCCGTACGTCAGCTCGGTCAGCGAAGACGCGATGCGTGCGGTGCCGCGCTACATGCGCGAAGGTTCGTACGCGATGGGAGCGACCCGACTGCAGACGGCGCTTCGCGTCGTCGTTCCCGGTGCGTTCTCTGGTCTCGCCGCAGCGTTCATTCTCGGCATCTCACGCGCGGTGGGCGAAACGATGGTCGTCGCCATCGCTGCGGGCATGCAGCCCAACCTGACGTTCGATCCGCGCGAGCCGGCTGCGACGATCACGGCTTATATCGTGCAGGTCAGCCTGGGCGACTTGCCCCACGGCAGCATCGGATACCAGAGCATTTTCGCGGCCGGCCTCGTGCTGATGCTGATCACGCTCATCTTCAACGTCATCGGTTTCTCGCTGACGCGCCGTTTCCGTGAGGCTTACTGATGAGCGCCAACGTTGCCCCTTACCGGAATTTCGAAGCGCTGCGCGCGGGGCTGTCCCGCCGCAAGATGATGGACCAGATCTTCGTGATCATCGGTCTGGTCGTGATGCTGGCGTGTCTGGCAATCCTCGCGATCCTGTTCATCGACCTGGTTCGCGACGGTGCGCCGCGATTCAGCTGGGAGTTCTTCACGAACTTCGCGTCCCGCAATGCGGAGCGCGCCGGCATTCTCGCCGCCTGGGTAGGAACGACGCTGGTCATGACCGTGACAGCCGTGTGCGCGGTTCCAGTCGGTGTGGCCGCCGCGATCTATCTCGAGGAATACGCGCCGAAGAACTGGTTCACCGCGGTCATCGAGATCAACGTGACGAATCTGGCCGGCGTCCCCTCGATCGTCTATGGCCTGCTGGCGCTGGGCCTGTTCGTGTACCAGTTCGATCTCGGGCAGAGCATCGCGGCCGCCGGCCTCACGCTCGCGCTGCTCATTCTTCCGATCGTCATCGTGGCGACGCGCGAAGCCATTCGCTCCGTGCCGAACGCGATTCGCGAAGCGGCCTATGGGCTCGGTGCAACTCGCTGGGAAGTGACCAAAGACCACGTGCTGCCGTATTCGACTGGCGGCGTGCTCACCGGCATGATCCTCGGCCTGTCGCGTGCCATCGGCGAAACCGCGCCGATCATCACCATCGGCGCGCTGAGCTTCATCGCCTTCCTGCCGGAATCGCCGTTCAAGGGCGACTTCCCGTTCGTTTCGTTCGCCTGGCTCAACGATCCGTTCACCGTCATGCCGATCCAGATGTTCAACTGGGTCTCGCGGCCGGATCAGGCGTTCCAGTCCAATGCGGCCGCCGCCGGCGCCATCCTGCTGGGCATGACGTTGCTGATGAACGGCATGGCCATCTGGATCCGTTATCGCTTCCGCAAGAAGATCAATTGGTAAGGTGAAGGGTGATTGCGATGGAAGTTACGACCGAATCAGCCAACACCTCGAACGCCCATGCGAGGGCGCGTCAGGAGAGTCCTTTGCAGAATGACGCTTCGTCACGGCAGTCCGGCACGCCGCGCATCTCCATCACCGTGGACGATACGCGCAAGGTGCGCACGCTCAACGTCAAGGCCGCCGTCGATAACCTGAATTTCTACTACGGCCAGCACCGCGCGCTGAAGAACCTGACCATTCCGATTGCCGACAAGCAGGTGACTGCGCTCATCGGTCCGTCGGGCTGCGGCAAGAGCACGTTCCTGCGCTGCTTCAACCGCATGCACGATCTGCAGCCGGATACGCGTTATGAAGGCAGCATCACGCTGCACCCGGACAACCTGAACCTCGTCGGTTCCGGTGTCGACCCCATCGAGGTGCGGATGCGCATCGGTATGGTGTTCCAGAAGCCCAATCCATTCCCGAAGTCGATTTTCGAGAACGTTGCTTACGGCCTGCGCCTGCGCGGTGTTCGCAATCGCGCGACGCTGGGTGAAGAAGTGGAGAAGGCGCTGCGCGGCGCCGCGCTGTGGGATGAAGTGAAGGATCGCCTGCAGGACTCTGCGCTGGCACTGTCGGGCGGCCAGATGCAGCGTCTGTGCATCGCTCGCGCACTCGCGACTACGCCTGAAATCCTGCTGTTCGACGAACCGACCTCGGCGCTCGATCCGATTGCGACCGCGAAGATCGAGGAGCTGATCTCGACGCTGCGCGACCAGGTGACGGTGCTGATCGTGACGCACAACATGCAGCAGGCCGCACGCGTGTCCGACTACACCGCCTTCATGTATCT